>Ga0316227_1002329_pt1 | contig 17322 bp, 10 predicted proteins | sample TBH18019metaG_FD_206012 | JGI IMG/M metagenome (GOLD analysis project Ga0316227, IMG submission 206012) | Freshwater microbial communities from Trout Bog Lake, Wisconsin, USA - TBH18019 | ecosystem: Environmental > Aquatic > Freshwater > Lake > Hypolimnion/Profundal zone | place: USA: Wisconsin... | reverse complement strand
AAACTCAACGAACGCGAGCCCGAGAGCCACGCGCTGCTCGGCACGCTCTACGGCATGAAAATCAATGGCAGCCTGCTCCGGGGAGCAAGGTTCGGACCGCGCGTGGCCCAGCACCAGGAGTTGGCGCTGAAGTACGGGACCTACAATCCGCGTGTCCAGTATCTGCTCGGGATGTGCCAGTTTCACACCGCCACCAAGCCTGCCCACTGGCAGGCCGCGCTGCAAACCTTGCTGAAGGCCGAGAAGCTCTTTGAAGCGGAGGCGAAAACCACCGCCGGCCCGCTCGACCCGCGCTGGGGATACGATAGTTGTCTGACGTTCCTAGGCCGCACTTACGAAGTGCTGGGCCAACCGACGGAAGCTGTGGAGTATTTCCGCAAAGCACTGGCGATGCACCCGGCGGATCATCTGGCACGGGAGGGCCTGAAACGGGCGGCGCAAAATAAATGAGGCAAGTAGGAGCGGCAAAGAACTCACCCCCATCGGCGCGGGTCTGGGCCGGTTGTCCGCTGCAATCTCGCTCAGTTCGTCGTGAAGACGCACTGGCAGACCGCGCTATCAACGCCTGGGTCTGTGCGCGCCTTGAAGCTGTAACGCCGTCCCTCCCCATGCACCCGAACAACAAAGGCTTCGACCCCGGGGATCTCGGCCAGGCCTTCCTCGGTGGACCCGGTCCTTACTGAGGCGGCTTCGCATCTTTGACTGGAATCAGTTTTAGTGAGGCCAGCCACTTCAGGGCTTCGGTCTGCCAGGCGTCCCACATCGGGCCTTGGTACCCGTTCAAACCGTGGTCCCCGGAGGGCAGCTCGAGATAGCGTGAACGGACCTGGTGAGCCTGCAGGGCCTCGTAAAAGAGACGGCTGTTATCGGGGCTAACGACGCGGTCATCCAACGCGTGGGCGAGAAAGGCGGGCGGCGTGTGCGCCGTAACCTGTTCCTCGTTGGAGAACAGGGCCACGTTCTCACGCGAAGGGGACGTTCCCAGCAGGTTCTGTCTTGTGCCGGAGTGCCCCATGGGGCCCATGGTAATGACCGGGTAAACGAGCACAGCATAATCAGGCCGGCATCCGAATCGCTCGACGGGGTCCGTAGCCGAGGCCGTGCCGGCCCCGAAATGGGTCGCTGCCGTCGCCGCCAGATGGCCGCCCGCTGAGAAACCCATGATGCCGATGCGGTGTGGGTTGCAGCCCAGTTCCTTGCTCCGGGAACGCACCAGGCGAATCGCTCGTTGTGCGTCCAGCAGGGGCACAAAGGGTCGGCCATGCGGCAACCGATACTCCAGAACGATACCGGTGATGCCGTGGGCGTTCAGCCAGCGGGCGATGCCGCTGCCTTCCGCGCCGGTGACCAATCCTCCGTAGCCGCCACCGGGGCAAATCACGGCCGCAGTTCCATTGGCATGTTCCGGGCGATAAATGGTGATCCGGGCATCAGTCTTTTCATAGCTTCCATCCCCCGCCGGCGCCAGGTCCGGCCAAAGGGAGATCTTCTCCGGGTGAACCGTCTCGACCGAGCTTTTGGGCCTCCTCGAGGGGCCCTCTGCGAGCAGGGGCGCGAGTGCGCCGCCCCAGATCCGATAGCCGGCTTCCGTCGGATGGCAAAAATCCCCCATCATCTCCCGTGAGATCGTGCCGCCGGGCTGGACCAACCTGGGACCGATGTCGAGCCAGGTGACTCCCGGCAGTTGCCCCAACTCGCTCAGCAACCGGTTGATTGCCTCAATCTGCTGGCGGCGGGGATGGTCGGGTTTTTGCTCGCGCGGGAAAACCGCCATGAGAATAATCCGGGCTTTCGGCGTTTTGGCGCGCAGCCGCCGGAGGACCGCACGGACGCCTTCGGCGATTTCGGCCGGCGTGTTCTTTCGGGCGTGCTCGGTGTCGCTCGTGTTATTCGTGCCGATGTGGAGCACGATCACTCGGGGATGCAAACCGTCCAGTTCTCCGTGGTCGAGTCGCCAGAGCACGTTTTGAATGCGGTCCCAGCCAAAACCGAGATTGAGCGTGCGATACCCCCCGAAGGTAGCCTGCCAACTCGCCGGGCCGTTGGCCTGTGCCGCCTTGGGTTCACCGCCCCAGAAGTGGGTGATCGAATCGCCGATGAGCACCACTTCGGGATTGAGCTGATCTTTGATGCGCAATACCTCCGCATGCCGGGCATACCAGTCGTAGCTGTCCTGCTCCAGCTTCGGCACCGGCACCAGGGCGGTATTCCCGGGAACGTTGCCCACCAGGGGTTGCTCCCCCATGCGCTGGGCTCGGGTGGGGGACGCAAGCTGACCTTTCTGCGGCGCAGGCGAAACCCTGCAGGAGGCAGTCAGAACGAGTACACAAAGCAGGCCAAGAACTGATTTCTTCATAGCAACCGACAGATCAAACCACGGAACCCAAACCCAAAGCAAACCTGTTTTCCTCCGATCCTCCAGGGTTTCGAGTTGGGGTGGTACCGTGCCCAACTTGGCTCACTTGGCTCAGATAACCCTGGCCGCCACTTCAAACTCAGCCCTTCCGACCAGCTCGCATTCGTGTTTGGGTGGTCTCGATCAGCGCAACCTTGTCGGTGGATGTGGGGCCTGGACATCAGTTGGAGTGCTCATGAATACGCGCTGGCCCGCAGTCCGAAGCGCGTGGAAAGGAATTGACCGCCGGCAGCCTTTATGTATAATGGGTGTGGGATAAGGGAAACCACGACTAATAATGGCTCAGAGGCCGCAATCAGAGTTGTGAGGAGATTTCAAGTTATGAAGGACAAGGCAAGTAACCCGCTCTGGATGCCGGGCTGGCTGCTCGGGCTATTAATTCTGTCCTCGGGCGCGGGTTACGCCCAGACCGGCCCCGGTGTCTCGCTACCGAACGTGGTTGCCTCTTGCAGCACCCCGGATTGCAGCGACGCGGAGGTTCCCGCGGATTGGACGAACGCCGTGTGGGTCGTTCCGACCGGGGGACTGTCACCGGGCGGTTTGGCTCTCAGACCGAACGGGACCGTCGCCGCCTGGGGGGCGGGGACGCAGGTTCCGCCAGGCTCGGGAAATGTAGTGGCGATTTCCGCACAAATCGGTGCCGGCCTCGCCTTGAGGTCTGACGGTACCGTCGTTTCCTGGGGAGGCCTGGACAACCACATCGCCGATGCGCAATTCGAAGCCGGGTTATCCAACGTTGTCGCTATTGCCGCAGGCTACAGTCACCGTCTGGCGCTTCGAGCCGACGGAACCGTGGCGGTATGGGGCTCGGACTACGCCGCGTCGCTCTCCGCGGTCGCGGCGGGCCTGACCAACGTCATCAGCATTGCCTCGGGCGTCAATCATTGCCTGGCACTAAAGGCCGACGGCACCGTTGTTTCCTGGGGCCCTGATTTTTCCGGCGAGTGCGATGTGCCACCCGGGCTCAACCGCGTCGTGGCCATTGCCGGCGGCATCAACCACAGTCTGGCGCTCAGGGCGGATCGCACGGTGGTTGCCTGGGGCGACACTTATAATGGCGAGACAAGCGTGCCTCCAGGTCTTGGCCCGGTGGAGGCCATTGCGGCCGGAAGCCAGCTTAGCCTGGCTCTCATATCCGACGGTTCGTTGGCCGGGTGGGGTCTGGGCTGTCCTACGAACGGCCTGGGGGGTGGCTTCACCAACGTCGCCGCCATCGCCGCCAGCGGGAATCAATGGCTGGGGCTCCTGGGTAGCGGATCGGTCTTCCTGACCAGTCCCCTGGTCAATCGCACTGTCGGGCAAGGAAGCACGGTGGACTTGTCCATGACCGCCGTCGGCGCCCCGCCCCTGGCCTATCAGTGGCGCTTCAACCACGCGGACCTGCCCGGGGCCACCGACCGTATCCTGACCCTGTCCGGCGTTCGAACGGACCAGGGGGGAGCCTATTCGGTGGTGGTCAGCAATGCGTTCGGCGCGGTCGAAAGCGCGCCGGCGCTCGTAATGGTGCCCGGCCTGGCTATCACGGTTCAGCCCCAAAGCCAGCAGTGCTTCGTCGGCGGCAGCCTGACGCTCACGGTTGGGGCGGCGGGAACCGCGCCCATTACCTACCAATGGCGGTTCCAGGGGGCCGATATGCCGGGCTGCACCTCCAGCTCCCTCAGCCTCACCAATGTCCAACTCGCTCAAGCGGGCGGCTACTCGGTCGTGGTTTCCAATCCCTCGGGCCAGGCCGCCAGTGTGCCCGCCGCCGTTTACGTCTCGCAATACCAGGTTGCGGTCTGGGGTACCAATGGCGTGCCGCCAGACATGGATCTCGTCGCCGTGTCGGCTGGCGCTGGTTCCTTCCTGGCCTTGAAACGGGACGGTACCGCCGTTGCCTGGGGACCGAACGCAGGGGGAATGGCGCCCCCTGCAAATGCGACCAACCTGATGGCCATCGCGAGCGGCGGTTCCCACAACCTGGGGCTCACGACGAACGGGACAGTCGTGGGTTGGGTTTCGAGTTTGCCAGGTGGCACCATGGTCTCCGGATTGACCAACATCATTGCCATTGCCGCTGGTTATTTCCACTCCCTGGCACTCCGGGCGGATGGCACGGTCGCCACCTGGGGCGCGAGTGATACGAACCTCGTGAATCCGAGCCTCGCGCGTGTTCCGGCCGAAGTGACCAACGTGGTCAACGTCGCCGCCGGTTATGACCACAGTCTGGTGGTCCGGGGAGATGGCACGGTGGTCGCCTGGGGAGATGACACCTATGGCCAGATTGACCTTCCCCAGGACCTAACCAACGTCGTCGCCGTCGCCGCCGGCTATTTCCACAGCCTGGCGCTCAAGGCGGATGGCACGGTGGCGGCCTGGGGCCGCGACGCCGACGGGGAGACGGACGTGCCTGCTGGCTTGACCAACGTCATCGCCATCAGCGGCGGCGCCCATCACAGCCTCGCTTTGCTGGCGGACAGCACCGTCGTCGCTTGGGGTGACCCCGGCCACTCCTGGTCGAAGGTGCCCGCGGGTCTGGCCAGCGTGGTGGAGATTGCCGCCGGGCTCGACAGTTCCGTGGTGCTCCTGGGCAGCGGACCTCCCGTTCTAACCAGCCAGATCGCCAGCCGCACCGTGCCCCAAGGCGCCACCGCGCATCTTCGGGTCACCGCCTCGGGGGGCCTGCCCCTGAACTACCAGTGGCAGTTCAATGGAGCGAACCTTTCCGGCGCCACGAATCAGGTGCTTTCCTTGCCCAACATCCAACCCAGCCAGGCGGGAGTTTACTCGGTGTTGGTCACCAACCGCCAAGGAGCAGTTGCCAGCGGGGCCCAGGCGATGCTCCGCGTCAACCAGGCGCCGACTCCGGGTGGATCCGCCCCGACGTTTGTCCCCGGTTCTTTCCTTTGCCGCTCCGACGGGTCGTTCCAGTTTGCGATCGAGGCGGTACCGGGTTCGAAAGTGGAAGTCCTCGTCTCCGCCAACCTCCAGGATTGGACCTCGCTGGCTACCCTCGACGCGACCAACGCCCAGATCCCCTTCATCGACGCGACGACCAACGCCCCGCACCGCTTCTACCGCACGAGATTGCTGCCCTGATCAGATCGCCGGGGATCACGTGCAGCGCCGGTCCCGGTCTTGATTGGGAACGGAGCGTGTCCACCACGCTCAATCCGGCCACGTGCGCGTCAATCCGGCCACGTGCGCGTCAATCCGGCCACGTGCGCGTCAATCCGGCCACGTGCGCGTCAATCCGGTTTGATTCAAGTGTCCGTTCTCATCGAATCAGAGCGTGGAATCAGCGTGAGCCAAGAGGACCGGATCTCGACGGGATGGGAGTAGCTCCAGATCCCGACGCGTCGGGAGAACGTCTAACTCACAGGTTAATCCCGGCTTGGCGTCGAAACTTTACCATGGAGAAACACTTGCTGGGAGAATTGGCTCCAGAGGCAGGGCTCGAACCTGCAACATTCCGGTTAACAGCCGGACGCTCTACCATTGAGCTACTCTGGATACCAGTTTCAGTGGTGGTGAAATCTAGAGGCCCACCGGACCGGCGTCAATCCGATTCTAAAAGATTTTGCAGGGCATTTTATTGTGGGGTCTCCCCCGAGCTCGCGTTTTGCACAGACTTCCCAACTTTTCGCTTTTCTCCCGGCGCCACCTTCGGCTCTAATGAAGGCTCCCGAGGCTGGCGCGGTTCGCCGGCATTTGGCGCTATGGCTTGCTCACAAAAAACCAGCACTTATGCCTGGATGGTCGTCGCGATGCTCTTTCCGGTCGCGGTGCTCAATTACCTGGATCGAATGATCGTGGCGACCATGCGTGCGTCGATCCGAGCCGACATCCCGAGCATCGCGGATGACGCGGACTTTGGCGTGCTGATGGCGGCGTTCATGTGGGTCTACGCCTTTTTGAGTCCGGCGGGCGGTTACCTCGCGGATCGGTTCAACCGGCGGTGGATGGTCATTCTAAGCCTGTTTTTCTGGTCGGCCGTGACTTGGCTGACCGGTCACGCGCGCACTTTTCAGGAGATGGCCTGGGCGCGGGCTTTCATGGGGGTGAGCGAGGCCTGTTACATCCCGGCTGCACTGGCGATGATCGCTGATTACCACCCCGGCCCCACCCGTTCCCGCGCGGTCGGTATCCATATGAGTGGCATCTATGCTGGGCAGGCCCTCGGCGGTCTGGGCGGCTACATCGCCGATGCCACCTCCTGGCGGAATGCTTTTTATTGGTTTGGCGGGGCAGGGGTGCTCTATGCCCTGTTCCTGGTTTGCTGGCTCCGCGACGCCGAACGACGGGCTGAGAGCGGAGCTTCCGCCGATTCGCTTACGATGGGTGCGGCCATCAAAGGTCTGTTCGGCGCCACGGGCTTTCCGATGATGGTCCTCTACTTCACCCTGCCCGCTGTGGGAGGCTGGGCGATCAAGAACTGGCTGCCCACCCACTTGGCGACCGCGTTCGGCCTGCGCCAGGGGCCGGCAGGACTATCCGCCACCGGTTACGTGACACTGGCCTCTCTGTTGGGGGCGGTTTTGGGGGGAGTCTTGGCCGATCGCTGGATGCGGATCAGCCGGCGAGGGCGGATATTCACCTCCGCGCTGGGCACCGCGCTCTGTGTTCCGGCCTTGCTCGGGCTGGGGTTCGCACCTTCGCTCGCCATTGCTCTCGGGAGCATGGCGCTGTTCGGTCTGGGCTTCGGCTTCTTTGACGCCAACAACATGCCCATCCTGTGTCAGATCGTACGGCCCCAGTACCGGGCCACGGGCTACGGCGTCATGAATCTCGTGAGCATCAGCTTGGGCGCGGGCGTCACTTGGGGGCTCGGGGCGTTGCGCGACCACGGTGTCCCGCTTGGCGTAGCCTTTGCCCTTTCCGCGCTGGCCAGCGCTTTGGCCGCTACGCTGGTTCTGCGGTTGCGGCCCAGCGTTGAGATGTCCGTGGCGATTCGCGGTTAACACCCAGCCGATCAGGCTGATAACGCGCAGGCCCGTAGACCACCCTCGGGCGTGACGCCGCCCAGGTTTACTGATCCAGGGTCGCGGCCGCGACCGGATCCGCACTCCAACCAGCCACGGCGTCGCCGCTTTGGCCGTCGTGCGGGAGTCCATCGTTGTTCCATCGCCCACGCCACTGCTTGTTGTTCGGATCGACCATCGGTGGACGCTTTGACGTGTCCACATGACAATCGGGATGGAGAATGTCCACCAGGTAGTTATGGCGGTTGGACGGCCATTGGCTATGCCCAGAGCTATTGTCGGTTGGATCCAGATTGGCATCAAAACTGATCAGGCTGGCGTTTTGCTGCCCCTTGACGTCGGAGAGCATGATCATGTCACTGGGCTTCGCCACGTCGCTGTCTCGAATTACACCCTGGTAGTAGCCACCATCCACATCCCCGCCCAGGCCCAGCTGGGGATGGTGTCCCAAATCCAAGCCCCAGTCATTGTAGCCCAGGGAGAATCGCGCAGCCGGCGTGACGGCGAACGGGTCGTAAACGCCGTTGGGCTCGCTTTCTCCACCCAGCGTTTTGTTGGCATTCGTATCCCACCAAGAATCCGAAGGTGCCGCCGGGCACGAAAAAGCCGCCCGGTTATTCCCCATGAGGCTTAGCAGCCGGGTCGGCCACACATAGATGCCGAACTTCGGGGAATAGTCGCCCGGGTAGGCTTTGTAGTCGTTAATATACATGCCCGCGGCAATGCCGATCTGGCGAAGATTATTGATACAGCCCGTTTGCTTGGCTTTCGATTTAGCCCGACTCAGCGCAGGCAGGAGCATCGCCGCCAGGATGGCGATGATGGCAATGACTACCAGCAGTTCAATCAGGGTGAAGGCGGCTGCGCCGAGGCGGTGTGAACCGATTCCGCGGTTCCGCCGACGAAAGGCTTGATTCATGATCATAAATTTCTGTGCGCCCAACTGGGATCTCCCTACTAATCTACCACTTGAAGGGTTCAATTACAATGCGCTCGGGGCCAACTATAGCTGGACGACCTGGATTGTCATGTCGCATAAAGTGGCCACGCAAAACTGGGGGCGCCGCCAAGTTGGCGACGCCCCCTGTCGAACCATTGTCCCTGTGGCAGCCGGCAAACGCCGGCTCGATATGCCCTGCGCGAACACCGAGGGAGGCCATGTCCGCGCTCCTCGCGGGCCTTACGGATAAACCAAACGATAGTATTCGGCGGTGTTGGTCACCGGGATGGACACCTCGTTAGTGGCCGATGAGCCGGCCACCGCGCCCCAATCCAGTCGGTTGGTACTGACGCCCAGATTGACATGGTTGGTCTGAACCAGCAAACGCCAGCCGGTGTGGTCGGAGGGCCAGCTCAGGCTGAGCAACCCGTTGGCGAGGCTGGTGGTTAGGTGCGTCGGGGCCGTGGAGACCGGCGGGCCCACCACCTGGCCGGCCATGGCCGTGCGTACCTGAGCCAGGCTCAAGGGGTAGTTGTAGATCCGGACATCCTTAAGGAGGCCGGTGAAGTAACCTTCAATGGCGGTGCCGGAGCCGTCGTTTGAACGGTCCCGGGCGCCGATCACCAGGTTGTTCGTCGGCGCGAACGTCGGCGGGCCAAAGTCACCCGTGAGGCTGGCATTGGCGTCCAGGAATCCATCCACATAGAGCGAACGGATCCCCTGGCGCCCATCCCAGACACCGGCGATATGGTGCCAGTTGCCGTCCTCGTAGGCGGTCAGGCCCCACGGATCATCAGCCCCGGCGGTGCCGCGAATCGTAAAGGCAGCGAACGGTCCCGTGCTATAACGGCGCAGTTGGTAACCGAGGTTGTCCTCGCCTCGTTTGCTCACGAAGGGAACCCACGTGGTCGGATCCCACGTCGCATTCAACTTCACCCAGACCGCGACGGTCATCCCGTTCCCGAGCAGGTCGTCGAACGTGCCCAAGTACCCGGCTTCGGTCACGCGGGTGTTGAGGATCTGGACGGCACCCGTCCCCATTAGGTTCAGTGAATAGCCCGTCAGGCCAGTGGGCACGTCGTTGGTCAATACAGCATTACCCAACGCCACGCCGTCATGGGTGCCGGCGGGACGGAACCCGGACGAATCAATGAACGGGTGGGCCGGGTCGTTGAAGGCCCATTCGCCCACCAGCGTATCGGGGGCGGCTTCGATCACTTTGACCGTGACCGGCAAACCCGGTAGGAAGCCCGGCGCCCCATAGGTCAACACGCTCGTGCCAATGGCCGCCCCTTGGCCCATGATAGTCTGAACATTGGTGGCGCCGACGGCAAACGTTACATTCAACACCCCGCCCACAGCGCCCGCCAAGCTCACGATGGACGGGTTGCTGTTGGTGACGGCCACCGTTATCGCCTGCGAGACGTTCGCATTGGTCGGAATCGTCAGCGTGAGGGGGATGTTCGTGCCCACGGCAGTGAACACGGAGCCGGGAGTCAACGAGAGCGTCACCTGGTCCTGGAACGGCACGTTGTAGGCCGCCTTTAACGCGGCGATGACCTGCGCCGGGTTCTTGATCGCACCGCTATAGAAATCGGCTTCGAGCAACTCGCCGTTCCAATACAGACCGTCGGTCGCGCCCTGGCCGAAATGAATGTCGCCGCCCGAGTTCTTGACTGAGCTCGGATCGCGAGGCGAGGTCGAGAGCGCAGTTCCCGCCGGCGTGGTCGTGGTCGGGAAGTCGTCGACGGTGATCTGCATGCGCTGATGGAGTTCGTCAAAGGCCGCCACCGCAATGTGGACCACATTGGAATTCACCAGATTGTAATTCGGATTGAGCAGGGTAACGTCGGGGCCGCCGACGCCGAAATTGAGATTCCCGCCGCTGTCCATCGCGATGCCCCAGTCGTAGGTCACGCCCGGTTCCTCGGCGTCCAGAATGCCCGACATCGAGTACCAGTTCGCGCTGGTCGACGATTCCGGAGCATCCGCCTTGAAGACCAGCACCACGGAGAAGCTGAGCTGCCCCCCAAGCGGACTGTTCGCGCCCATCAGCAGCAGGGAAGTGTTGTTGGCGGCGTTAAACGCCACCGACGGAGCGCCTCCAGCAGTGGCGGCGGCGACAAACACCGGCGGATTCGGGTTGTTCTGGTTCGCCATGGCGGCAGGATTAGTATCACCAACCCAGGTGGGAATCGTTTGGCCGTCCACAATTCCCGGAATCTGGTTGGTCAGGCTCGAGGCGCGGAAAGCCTCAATGAGGCTGGGCGCGGGCAACACCGAAATGGTCACCGAACCGGCGATCAGACCCGCGCTGGCGGCGCTGAGGGTCGAGGACCCGCTCCCGACTGTCAGGGCGGTGAAGGATTGAACATTGGTCGCTCCGGCCGCGAACGTCAGAGTGATGCTACCGCCGCCCGCCAACCTAACTACCCCGGGTGTGCTGCTGGTGACGGTCACGGTGACCGCCTTGCTGGCATTGACTCCCACGGGGAGCGTCACCGTGCAGGTGACGTTCGACCCGATATCCTCCGCCGTGGTGCTGGCCGTGATATTCACCAGGGCTTGATCGGCCCAGACCAGGCCATAAGTGGCTTTCAACGCGTTTACCGCGTTCGTGGCTTCTTTGCCCGTCAACGCGCCGTTGTAGAAGTCCGCCTCCACCAACTCGCCGTTCCAGAACGGCTGGGCGGGGGCGGCGGTTTCCATCCCGAAGTGGATATCGCCGCCCGAGGGCTTGAGGTAATTCGGATCGCGCGGGTCGTGGGACAGCAAAGTGCCGGCTGGCGTGACCGTGGTCGCCTGGTCATCCACCGTGATGCGCATTTGCTGGTTCATGCTGTCGAAGGCGCAAACCGCCACGTGGAAGAGGCTCGCGTTCACCAGGTTATAGTTTGGATTGAGGAGCGTGTAGTCCGGGCTGCCAACCCCGAAATTCAGGCGTCCGGCGCTGTCCATCGTGATGCCCCAGTCGTCCTGAGTCCCAGCTTCTTCCGCGTCCAGAATGCCCGCCTGCTGATACCAATTGACCCCGTTGGAGGTGTCCGGAAAGGAGGCCTTGAACGTCAGCACCACTGAGAAGTTCGTAAACCCACCAATGGGGCTGTAAGCTCCGAGCAACAGCAGCGACGTGCTGTTGGTCGCAGTGAACACCACCGAGGGTGACCCCGACGGGGTCGCCGCCGCGCTGAAAATCGGCGGGTTGGGGTTGTTTTGGTTGGCGATCGCCCCGGCGTTCGTATCAGCCGCCCAACTACTGATGGGCATGCCATCGGTGATTCCCGGGTATTGCGCTAGCAGGCTGGAAGCGCGGAAGGCCTCCACCATCGCGCGCGGCGCCAGTCCACCCACCTGGATTGAGGCCGAGGTAACCCCCGAGCCCGAGGCTGTCAAGATGGCGATCCCTTCACTCAAGGCCGGAAACGAGACAGTTTTAGTGGTCACGCCTTGGGCGAAGGTCACCGGCGAGCCAGGCGATGTCACCCCGGGAGTATCCGAGGTGAGTGTGACATTGAAGGCGCCGTTGAAACTGGCGCTCGAGGGGATCGTCACCGTGACGGTGATGTTCGAGCCGATATCCACAAACGGTTGGGTCGAACTAATCGCCAGCGGGGGCAGGCCCGTGTATTTGCTCATCAACATCCCGGTCAAGGCGGCCCCGTTGACGTTCGCGTTGGTATAGACACGCACCTCGGCCACATATCCAGGGAAAGCGTTCCCGATGTTCGCGTTGAGCGTGGTGATCAGCGGAATGATATGCGTGGGCGACATCGCCAGCATCGTAAGTCCGCCATTTTGGCCCACCTGGACGCCGTCGACGTACAGCGTTTGGGTCCCGGCGGTCGCGTTTACCTGCATGCACGCGGCGTGGGTTACCCCCAAGGCCAACGTCTGTCCCTGGAGACCACTGTCACCGCCGCTGCGCCCGACTCCCGCCAGGATCCTCTGTCCGGGGGTCAGGCCGTTGCCGGCGAACGAAAGGCCCCAGTCCGCTTGGCCGGATCCCCCGATGTCATACCCGAAGATGAGTCCGCCGTTGTAGTAATTGCCGCCGTTGACCCCGAGCACGAGCGGCTTGAAGGCCACCGCCACGGTGTAAGTTGTGAAACCGCCGGGGGGGGGTCCCTGCGGGGATGTTGAAGCCGTTGTTGCCGCCGGTAGCTCCCGTGGCGCTACGCGAGACACCCGCGTGGGTGGGACCGAAGGCCCCCGGAACCGAGACCTCCGCGCCCGTGCCCGTCGCCGTCACGCCGCTGATGCTGTCCACCCAGGTGCCGCTGTTGTTGACGTAGGTATCGGCCAGCCACTGGTTGCAAAAACCGGATTCATCCAAACCAGCCACTGTCATGGTCGCCGAGCCTAACCCCGGGCTCGTGACGGTCACGTTGGCGGTGCCGAGCGCAAGGATCTTTAGCCCAATCGTGGAAATGGCCGTGTTCGCGGGAATCACCACATTCGTCGTGGCCAAAACACTCGGCGTATCCGACGTGAAGGTCACCGTCGTGGGCGTAACGCTCGCAGGAATTCCCACCACTACCGGTGCCATCTGCCCGGGATCGCCGCCCGCCGTCCACGGCACGCTGATCGGCGTGGGAACCGCATAGGTGGCGAGGAGGAATTGGCTCAGTGCCACGCAGTTGGTGGTGCCATCATTATAAAACTGTATAGCAGCGATTTGGCCGGGAAATCGGGCGGTGACGAACGTGCCGCCCCCCACGAAGACCGTATTGGCGGTCGATCGCGGCATGATGTTCACGGTCGAGTTCGAGGCGATCATGACGCCATCGGCGTAGGTCACGACATTCGTCGCCGAGGGGTTGTTTTGGATCTGGAAGGCCACGACATGCGTCGCGTTCAAGGCCAACGCGCCGGTCTGCTGCTGAATGTCACCGTTGGCCCCGCCAGCGGCGTTCTGCACCCCGATACCCGTTACCACTCCCTGTCCGGTAATCGTGCCGTACGAGAGCCCCCAGTCGATCTGCCCGCTACCGCCGATGTCGAAGGCGGCCAGCGGAATCGAATTGTAATAGTTGCCCGAAACAGGACCGAACGCGGTCGGTTTGAACACGATTACCACCGTGAAGTTGGATAGCCCGGCAGGCCCGACGGCGGGAGGGATGATGAAATAGCCCCCGTTCATGGTGACACCGGCGTGGGTTCCAAATGCCCCCGCCACGGGCAGGGGAGACCCGGATGGCGTCGCCGTGACGCTCCCGACGGTATCCACCCAACCGCCGGAGGTGTAGTTGTCCCCGGTCCACTGGTTGACCAGGCCTGCTTGGACGTAGCTTGCCCCGGCGATCGCTATCGCGGCCAGCGCGCCGCCGATGACTTGTTGGAACGAGGCTGCCCTCGCCTTTCGCTGTATCTGGTTTTGCATAAGGTGTTTACGATTGGGTTTAAACATTGAGGTTCAAGGGTGACTTTATGTCCTGGGGGTTCTTCGGGTCGGACGTTCGCAGTGCGCCGCAGGGGGAACCGCGGAACGTGTTCTTTGTCTGTTCATACACAGTGCTGCGCCAAAAAGCCCCCTGCCGATTTAGAGGGGCCCTCTGACGCAGTGTTAGGCTATGCAGCCAATATGGCAGGTTTCTGAGGCTTGTCATGTCGCATAAAGTGGCCACAAGGGGGGCCGATGACCTCGGTCAGAGGCGCCTCCCAGGGCGGGATCGCAGAGCTCGGAGCCCCGGCAGCTACCCTGGGCTTTGCTCGGCTGGGTATGATTCATCCCGTTGGCGTCGGGTGATCGGGCTTCCAAGTGTCGCCACTTCATGCGACATGCCAACCCTCGGCGACCGATGTAACCTTGCCCCGGTTTGTTACCCATGATAGAAATACGCTCGATATGAATGTTCCCATCCACCCCCTGCCAGCGCTCCTCGGTCTCGTCCTCACCCTCGTCACCCCGGCCTGGGCCGCCGAGGATGCCGGTCTGGCCAAGCCATGGCCGGCGCCAAAGGCCAATGCCTGGTATCGCAGCCGGCCTTGGCTGGTCGGCTGCAACTTCAGTCCCAGTACCGCCATCAATCAGCTCGAGATGTGGCAAGCGGATACCTTCGACCCCGCCACCATTGACCGGGAATTAGGCTGGGCCGAACAACTGGGCTTCAGCAGCGTCCGGGTCTTTCTCCACCACCTGCTCTGGCAGCAGGATGCGCCCGGCTTCCTCAAACGCATGGACCAGTTCCTCGCCCTGGCCCACCAGCATCGGATCAGCGTCATGTTCGTCCTCTTTGATTCCTGCTGGGACCCCGACCCGAAACTCGGAAAACAGCGTGAGCCCAAGCCCTTCCTCCACAACTCCGGCTGGGTCCAGTCCCCCGGTCGTGACTTTATGGCCCACCCGGATCGTTTGGACGAACTCAAACCCTATGTCCAAGGAGTGGTGGGGCATTTCGCCAAGGATCCGCGCATCGATTTCTGGGACCTGTTCAATGAACCGGACAACCTCAACGACCCCGCCTATCTCAAGCTGGAACCCGCCAACAAGCGCGATTCCGCCCTGGTGCTCCTCAACCGGACCTTCGCCTGGGCGCGCGCCATGAACCCGACTCAACCGCTCTCCTCCGGCGTCTGGATGGGCGATTGGGCTGACCCGGCCAAGCTTTCCCCCATGGAACACGCTCAACTTGACCAATCCGACATCATCACCTTCCACAACTATAGCCGGCTGGAGGACGTCGAGAAATGCGTCCGGAATCTGCGCCGTTATGACCGGCCCGTGATCTGCTCCGAATACATGGCCCGCCCGGTCGGCAGCACCTTCGACCCCAATCTCCGCTTCTTCAAAACCCAAAAAGTCGGCGCTTACAATTGGGGGTTCGTTGCCGGCAAGACCCAGACCATCTTCCCCTGGGATTCCTGGACCAAGACCTATACCAACGAGCCTCCCGTCTGGTTTCATGACATCTTCCGGCCCAATGGCGCGCCTTACGATCCCAAAGAGGTCCAGTTCATCAAGGGCCTCACCCATTGAGGCTCACCGAGAGGCTCACCGAGATTGACAGTCTTTCGGTCGCATCCGATGCTCAGGCCATGAGTAAGTTAATCTATCCCCGAAGTCCTCGCGAAACCATGTGCGGCTGGATGCACCTCCCGCGATTCATCGATAAGCTGCGCCTCCATCTTGCGGGCCAACTCCACCCCGATTACGAACCCAACCTCGGCAAAGGTTTCGACGGCCTCTGGCTCGAAACCGCCGGCGTGGATCTCGCGCTGTTCACGGAGGTCGTTAAGAACTCGATCACCGATGGCGAGGTTTGCGACTGGGTCCTCAAAAACGTCAAACAGCCCGAGTCGGTCAAGGCTGCCCACCGTGAGAACATGTTGAATCGTCCGAAAAAGGACGATGCCGCCATGGTGGCCCGCTTGGCCCAGCGCAAGCAAGAGGCCGGTCTCGGCCACCGTGACGATCTCCAGACCTTCGTCGACTTCATTGACGCCGACGAGAAGCGTCTCTGAGCGAGCCCAGGCGGATAAGCCACCGGCCCAACCCAACAAGCCGGCGCTCTACAACGTCTCCCTGAGGTGGTATTCCATTTGCACTGGTCCAATCAGGCCGGAGGCGACTTTGCCCCGATACCGGGTCGGTATCGTGCTGTAATGGTTGGCCAGCGCATTATAGACGAGGACTTCGATCTGGTTTTCGCCGGGCTTGGCGAAGGGGGTGAGGTCGAACCGCCAGGGCGGGGTCATGCGGATGCCGGCGGCCTGGCCGTTGCCGTGCACCTCGGCCGAGGCGACCACGAGGCCCAGATCGAGGGTTATACCCGAGCCGGTTGCTTTTTGTAATCGGTCAGGCGGCACGCTCCGGTCCAGCCTGGTCATCGGTCCTTGCGCACGGCCCAGCGCAGCAGTTCCAGGAGCTTGGGCGGTTGGCCCGTGCGGAGGATGCCTCTGCGGAATACCTTGCCGCACATCCACAAGGCGAGGACGGTCGTGGCCAGCAACAGAATCAGTGTGCCCACTAGATCTACCAACGGCGGGTCGGCACTGGCGCGGTTCATCATAATGAAGGGCGTGTACAACGGTATCCAGGAGAGGATGCGCGCCAGGGGACCGTTGGGGTCCTTGGGGATGAACGTCATCGTCAGGATCGGGATCATCATGATCATGGTCAGCAGACCCATGTAACTCTGTGCCTCCTTGATGGTGTTGCACACGCTTCCCAGCGCGAGGATGAAGGCGGCATACATCACGTAGCCGAACAGGAAATAGATCGCAAACCAGGGCACCAGGTTGGAGGTCTTCACCACCACCAGGACTTGGCTGGCGAGTTGTGAGGCATCCCCGGACTTCCAGCCCAGAATGACGAACAGCGACAACACCCAAACGCCGATCATCGTCAACCCGATCGCTGCAATCCCCAGCAACTTCCCCATCATCAACTCGCCGGGCGTCACCGATGACAGCAGCACCTCGATGATCCGGTTGGATTTCTCCTCGATCGTATTGTTCAGGAGCATTTGGATGATGACGAAGATGGCCAGCCAGAGCAGATAGACGAAGCCGCTCGGCGCCCATTGCCGGATCATATCCTCTACTCCCACTGCCTCCTTTCCCTTTTCCTTCTTGGGATTCAGGGCGCTCAACGGCGCGTACGTTTGTTCCACCTGCCGGATGGCCGCCCCATCCATGCCCCGAGCCAGGTATTCCCGCCGCCGGATCTCGCCGTTGACGGCGCTTTCGACGGTCTCCCGCAACCGCGGATCCGACGCATCCACCGACCAGTATTGAATACGTGGCGCCCCGGACAAGGGTAAGGCGGCCGCGCGCGCTCCGGGGCGCACGATGCCGTTGGTGAGGTCGCGCGGTATCAAGATGGCCGCGCTCAGCCCGACCGGTCCCGAGGGTGATAAGACTTGTTTCTCTCCCCGCAGAAAAGGCTTGAGGGCCTCAGCCAAATCGTCCAGGCCCGCCTCAGGGGAGATCCCGACCGGGAGCGATACCTGCTGGAAGTTCATCCGCGGCTCCTGGAACGCCGGGGCGTTGGTTTTCAATTGCGG
>Ga0316227_1002315_pt1 | contig 17404 bp, 16 predicted proteins | sample TBH18019metaG_FD_206012 | JGI IMG/M metagenome (GOLD analysis project Ga0316227, IMG submission 206012) | Freshwater microbial communities from Trout Bog Lake, Wisconsin, USA - TBH18019 | ecosystem: Environmental > Aquatic > Freshwater > Lake > Hypolimnion/Profundal zone | place: USA: Wisconsin... | reverse complement strand
TGGAACGCCTGGCACCGGCCGGTGTTCAGGATGGTGCCGCCGCGCTGGAGGATGTTGGCGCAGCCGCGAGTGGTGAGCGGGCGCCATTCCTGGTCGACCAGGCCCTGCAGGCCGCGCCAGACGCCGTAGACTTCGATGCGCAGGGCGTCGGCCTGGCGCACCACGGCACGGATGGCGGCATTCATGCCCGGGGCATCGCCGCCGGAGGTCAGAACCGCGAGTCTCATGCCTTGCCTCGCTTTCCAGTGCGCCGGGCCACTTTGCCGGCCGGCCGCGCACGCTTGGCGGCCTTAACTTTCGGGGAGGGGGCGGGGGCGGGGGCGGGGGCGGCCTCGGCCTTGGGCCGCCTGCCGGCGCGCAGCTTGCCGCCACGGCGTCTGGACGGCCTGGCCGCCCGGGCGCCGGGAACGTCCTTGGCGTGGATCTCCGGCGGCGGCAGCGGCGGCGGTTCCGTGACGCCCCGGGGCACCGGCGGCAGGTCCGCTTCCTCGATGCCCTGGGCCTGGGCGCGCGCCAGCCGGGCCTTCATGACCGGGTCGTCCACCGTCTGGGCCCCGAGCAGGCAGCCCACGGTGAGCACGAAACCCCATTTTTTTACCAGATCCATGTACCAACTCCAGGAGAGAGGCTGGGCCGTCACCTACTTGGCCGCCCTGGCATTCCGGATCTTAGCAAAGAATTCGGCAATCACGGCATCGGTCTCGACCTTGGTCAGGTCCGCGTCCTGGGCGCGCCGCTCGAGGATGTCCCGGCCGGCTGAGGCCGAACTGCGGGTCTCCGGCAGGGTCGGGTTGAGGTTGTTGATGAGGAACTCCGAGACCTCGATCAGCCGGTGGCCGACCTTTTCCAGTTTCTGGCGGACAATGTCCTGGTACTGGAACAGGTCATAGGCGCCCTGGACGTTGTAGATGCCGTTGTCGGCATGCAGGCCGATGCTTTCCATCTTTTCGATCAGGGACTGGCGGTCATCGGACGGCGGCATCAGCCGGGCCAGCACCTCCTGGCAATCCCGGGTGAGGATCTGGATCTCCTCGAAGCTGTTCTGGACAACTTCCATCTGGGAGATGATGCGCTCGGCGCCGCCCTCCTGCTCGTGAGCTATCTGGATCAACTGATCAGGAATGGCAGAATCATGTCTTTTCAGGTCTTCAGGGTTTGGCATGCAGGCCCCATGGGGTGGAATAAAGGTGAACCACGCGGAGATCCGTTACCATTCTGCACTTCATTAGCGGAACCGAAACACTGAAATCTGACTTCGCTCCGCGTTAAACTCCCAACCAGCGGGGTGAAAAAACTCAACCTGCCCCGATTCGACGCCGGAGAATCCATGCCAAGTGCCGCCTCCCCAACCCCAGAGGGGGAAACCACCTTTGAAAAATGCCTGAAGCCGTTCCCTTCCGCCAACAAGATCCACGCCATCGGCTCCCGCCCGGACATCCGGGTGCCCATCCGGGCGGTGCAGCAGCACCAGACCCGGGATTTCGACGGGACCCTGACCGACAACGAGCCGGTGCTGCTGTATGACACCTCCGGGCCCTACACCGACCCCGCTGCCGCCATCGACCTGGCCCACGGGCTGACGCCGCTGCGCCTGGGCTGGATCCGCGAGCGCGAGGACGTGGAGGAACTGGCCGGCGCCACCAGCCTGTACCGCAAGCTGCGGGAACGCGACCCCGAGCTGGACAAGATCCGCTTCCACGCCGACCGTCTGCCCCTGCGGGCCAGGGCCGGCCGGAACGTCTCGCAGATGCACTATGCCCGCAAGGGCATCATCACCCCCGAGATGGAGTTCATCGCCATCCGCGAGAACCTGGGGCGCGAGGCGGCCGGGATCCGCAGCCACATCACGCCGGCGTTCGTCCGGGACGAGGTGGCCCGGGGCCGGGCGGTGATCCCATGCAACATCAACCACCCGGAGACCGAGCCGATGATCATCGGCCGGAACTTCCTGGTCAAGATCAACGCCAATATCGGCAACTCCGCGGTGGCCTCATCCATCGAGGAGGAGGTCGAGAAGATGGCCTGGGCCATCCGCTGGGGCGCCGACACGGTCATGGACCTCTCCACCGGAGCCAACATCCACGAGACCCGGGAATGGATCCTGCGCAATTCGCCGGTGCCGATCGGCACCGTGCCGATCTACCAGGCGCTGGAAAAGGTCGGCGGCAAGGCCGAGGAGCTCACCTGGGAGCTGTACCGGGACACCCTCATCGAGCAGGCCGAGCAGGGGGTCGACTACTTCACCATCCACGCCGGCGTCCTGCTGAAGTACGTCCCGCTCACCGCCCGGCGCACCACCGGGATCGTCAGCCGGGGCGGCTCGATCCTGGCCAAGTGGTGCCTGGCCCACCACCGGGAGAACTTCCTCTACACGCATTTCGAGGACATCTGCGAGATCATGGCGGCCTACGACGTGGCCTTCTCCCTGGGCGACGGCCTGCGCCCGGGCTGCACCGCCGACGCCAACGACGAGGCCCAGTTCGGCGAGCTGGACACCCTGGGCGAGCTGACCAAGGTCGCCTGGAAGCACGACGTGCAGACCATCATCGAGGGCCCCGGCCACGTGGCCATGCACAAGATCAAGGAGAACATGGACCGCCAGCTGGAAGTCTGCGGCGAGGCCCCGTTCTACACCCTGGGGCCGCTCACCACCGACGTGGCGCCGGGCTACGACCACATCACCTCGGCCATCGGCGCCGCCATGATCGGCTGGTACGGCACCGCCATGCTCTGCTACGTCACCCCCAAGGAGCACCTGGGCCTGCCCAACAAGAAGGACGTGAAGGACGGCGTGATCACCTACAAGATCGCCGCCCACGCCGCCGACCTGGCCAAGGGCCACCCCGGCGCGCACCTGTGGGACGACGCCATGTCCAAGGCCCGCTTCGAGTTCCGCTGGGAGGACCAGTTCAACCTGGCCATGGACCCGGACACCGCCCGGGAATTCCACGACGAGACCCTGCCGGCCGAGGGGGCCAAGTCCGCCCACTTCTGTTCCATGTGCGGCCCGCACTTCTGCTCCATGAAGATCACCCAGGACGTGCGGGAGTACGCCAAGACCCACGGGGTGAGCGAGGAGGAGGCGATCGCCGTCGGCCTGGAGGAGAAGGCCAAGGAGTTCGAGGCCACCGGGGCGGAGATCTACCACCAGGCCTGAAACGGCCAATCCTGATAAAAACTTGACGCTTTCAAAGCCGATCCATACGGCACTCTGATGTCTCAGCGCATCGTCTGCCTAGGGGGAGGCTTGCCCTCCCGGGAGGAAGTTCCCTTGAACGCCATGCATATTGTCGCCGCAGTGCTGGGTCTTGGCCTGCTCGTCTACCTGGGCATCGCCCTGCTGATGCCCGAGAGGTTCCAATGAGCCCGAACGCCCTGGTGCAATTCGGCCTCTTCCTCGTGGTCCTGATGCTCCTGGCCAAGCCGCTCGGGGAATATCTGGGCAAGGTGCTGGAACGGGACGCCACCCCGCTGGACCGCCTGGTCGGGCCGCTGGAGCGGGGGATCTACCGCCTGGCCGGCATCACCGGCGCGGACCGCATGAGCTGGAAGGACTACGCCCTGGCGGTGCTGCTGTTCAACCTGCTGGGCATCCTCGCGCTGTTCCTGCTGCAGAAGTTCCAGGGCGCGCTCCCGCTGAATCGCGGGCTGCCGGCGATCCCCACCGACCTGGCCTGGAACACCGCCGTCAGCTTCGTCACCAACACCAACTGGCAGGCCTACGCCGGCGAGACGACCCTGAGCGGCTTCACCCAGATGGCCGGCCTCACGGTGCAGAACTTCCTGTCCGCCGCCACCGGCATGGGCGTCATGGCCGCGCTGGCCCGGGGCATCCGCCGGCGCAAGGCCACCAGCCTGGGCAGCTTCTGGGTGGACGTGACCCGCGGCACCCTGTACGTGCTGCTGCCCCTGGCCCTGGTGTTCAGCGTGTTCCTGGTGTCCCAGGGCGTGGTGCAGACCCTCGGGCCCAACCCCGTGGCCCGGCTGCTGGCGCCGGTCACCGGCGCCGACGGCAAGTCGGTGCTGGACCAGGTGCTCGCCGTGGGCCCCGCGGCTTCCCAGGCGGCCATCAAGATGCTCGGCACCAACGGCGGCGGCTTCTTCAACGCCAACGCCGCGCACCCGTTCGAGAACCCCACCCCGCTCACCAATTTCGCCCAGATCCTGGCCATGCTGCTGCTGCCGGCGGCGTTCTGCCACGCCTTCGGCAAGCTGATGCGCGACCGGCGCCAGGGCTGGGCCATCCTGTCGGCCATGACGGTGATCTTCGTGCTGGCGCTGGGCGTCTGCCACTGGGCCGAAAGCCAGAACAGCCAGGCCCTGCGCGGCCTGCCGGTGGCCCAGGTGGAAAGCCTGAGCCCCGGCCGGGAGCACCCCGGCGGCAACATGGAGGGCAAGGAGCTGCGCTTCGGCATCGCCGGCACCACCCTGTTCGCCACCGCCACCACCTCGGCCTCCTGCGGCGCGGTGAACGCCATGCACGACTCCTTCACCCCGCTGGGCGGCCTGGTGCCGCTCTGGCTGATGGAGCTGGGCGAGGTGGTGTTCGGCGGCGTGGGTTCCGGGCTCTACGGCATGCTGATTTTCGCCATCATCGCGGTGTTCGTCTCCGGCCTGATGGTGGGCCGGACCCCGGAGTACCTGGGCAAGAAGATCGAGGCGTTCGAGATGAAGATGGCCTCGCTGGTGATCCTGATCCCCGCGGTGGTGGTGCTGGTGGGCACCGCCGCCGCGGTTATGCTGCCCGCGGCGGCCGCCGCGGTGTCCAACCCCGGCGCCCACGGCTTCACCCAGATCCTGTACGCCTTCAGCAGCGTGGCCAACAACAACGGCAGCGCCTTCGCCGGCCTGGGGGTGAACACCCCGTTCTACAACTACGCCACGGCCCTGGCCATGCTGCTGGGCCGGTTCGGGGTGATCCTGCCGGTGCTGGCCATCGCCGGCTCCCTGGGCGCCAAGAAGCGCACCCCGCCCGGCCTGGGCACCCTGCCCACCCATACCCCCCTGTTCGTCACCATGCTCGTGGCGGTGGTGCTCCTGGTGGGCGCCCTGACCTTCCTGCCGGCTCTGGCCCTCGGGCCCATCGCAGAACAGCTCGCGCGGTTCTGAGGAGATACCCGAGATGCGCACATCCACCACCACCGGCGAAATCAAGCCCAGTCCCCTGTTCGAGCCCGCCATCCTGAAGCCCGCGCTGCTGGCGGCGCTGCGCAAGCTCAACCCCGTGCACCAGCTGCGCAACCCGGTGATGTTCACCGTGTGGATCTGCAGCGCGCTGACCACCCTGCTCTACTTCCAGGCCCTGGGCGGCCACGGCGAGGCCCGGCCCGGCTTCATCCTGTCGATCGCCCTCTGGCTCTGGTTCACGCTTTTGTTCGCCAATTTCGCCGAGGCCATGGCCGAAGGCCGCGGCAAGGCCCAGGCCGACAGCCTGCGCAAGTCCCGCAAGGACGTGAAGGCGAACCTGGTGAAGGGTGCGCGCTACGGCGATCCCACCGAGCTGGTGGACGCGCCCCGGTTGCGCATCGGCGACGTGGTGCTGGTGCGGGCCGGGGACACCCTGCCGGGCGACGGCGAGGTGATCGAAGGAGTGGCCAGCGTCAACGAGAGCGCCATCACCGGCGAATCCGCCCCGGTCATCCGGGAATCCGGCGGCGACCGCTCGGCGGTCACCGGCGGCACCACGGTGCTTTCGGATTGGCTGGTGGTGCGCATCTCGGCCAACCCCGGAGAGAGCTTCCTGGACCGCATGATCGCCATGGTGGAAGGCGCCAAGCGGCAGAAGACGCCCAACGAGATCGCCCTGGACATCCTGCTGGCGGCCCTCACCATCATCTTCCTGCTGGCCACCGCCACGCTGCTGCCGTTCTCGGTGTTCAGCGTCAAGGCCGCCGGCCAGGGCTCGCCGGTCACCCTCACGGTGCTGGTGGCCCTGCTGGTCTGCCTGATCCCCACCACCATCGGCGGCCTGCTGTCCTCCATCGGCATCGCCGGCATGGACCGCATGGTGCAGGCCAACGTCATCGCCACCTCGGGCCGGGCGGTGGAGGCCGCCGGCGACGTGGACGTGCTGCTGCTGGACAAGACCGGCACCATCACCCTGGGCAACCGCCAGGCGGTGGCCTTCATCCCGGCGGACGGCGTGACCGAGGCCGAACTGGCCGACGCCGCCCAGCTCTCCAGCCTGGCCGACGAGACCCCGGAAGGGCGCAGCATCGTGGTCCTGGCCAAGGAGCGCTACCAGCTGCGGGAACGCGACATCCACAGCCTGGGCGCGACCTTCATCGAATTCACCGCGCAGACCCGCATGAGCGGGGTCACCCTGGGCGGCCGGGAGATCCGCAAGGGTGCCATCTCGGCCATCGAGGAGTACGTGCACAACCAGGGCGGCGCCTACCCGGACACGCTGCGCATCGAAGTGGACCGCATCGCCCGGGAGGGCGGCACGCCGCTGGTGGTGGCCGAGGGCTCCCGCGCCCTGGGGGTCATCCACCTGAAGGACATCGTCAAGGGCGGCATCAAGGAGCGCTTCGCCGAACTGCGCGGCATGGGCATCAAGACGGTGATGGTCACCGGCGACAACCCGCTCACCGCCGCAGCCATCGCCGCCGAGGCGGGGGTGGACGACTTCCTGGCCCAGGCCACGCCCGAGAACAAGCTCAAGCTGATCCGCGACTACCAGGCCGGCGGCCGGCTGGTGGCCATGACCGGGGACGGCACCAACGACGCGCCGGCGCTGGCCCAGGCCGACGTGGCGGTGGCGATGAATTCCGGCACCCAGGCGGCCAAGGAAGCCGGCAACATGGTGGACCTGGACTCCAACCCCACCAAGCTGATCGAGATCGTCCGGATCGGCAAGCAGATGCTGATGACCCGGGGCTCGCTCGCCACCTTCAGCATCGCCAACGACGTGGCCAAGTACTTCGCCATCATTCCCGCGGCGTTCGCCACCACCTACCCGGCCCTGGGCCGGCTCAACGTCATGGGCCTGCACAGCCCGGAAAGCGCCATCCTCTCGGCGGTGATCTTCAACGCCCTGATCATCGTCGTGCTGATCCCCCTGGCGCTGCGCGGGGTCGCCTACCGCCCCCTGGGCGCCGCGGCGATCCTCCGGCGCAACCTGCTGGTCTACGGCGTGGGCGGCCTGATCGTGCCGTTCCTGGGCATCAAGGCGATCGATCTGCTGCTCACCGTCCTGCACCTGGTCTGAGGTAACCCCATGTCCATGCTCCGGCCCGCCCTCGTCACCTTCTTCGGCCTCACCCTGCTGGCCGGCATCGCCTACCCCCTCGCGGTCACCGGCGTCGCCGGCCTGTGCTTCCCGCGCCAGGCCGGGGGCAGCCTCCTGGTCCAGGACGGCCAGGTGCGCGGCAGCGCCCTGATCGCCCAGCCCACCGAGGACCCGCGCTACTTCTGGGGCCGGCTTTCGGCCACGGGCGGGTTCCCCGGCAACGCCGACGCCTCGGGCGGCTCCAACCTCTCCGCCTACAACCCGGCCCTGCGGCTCGCCGCGGAAGGCCGCCTGGGCCGGCTGCGCAAGGCCGATCCCGGCAACATCGATCCGGTCCCGGTGGATCTGGTCACCGCCTCCGGCAGCGGACTGGATCCGCACATCAGCCCGCTGGCGGCCAGCTACCAGGCCGGCCGGGTGGCCCGGCTGCGCAACCTGACCCGGTCCGAGGTGCAGGAACGGATCAACCGCTGCACCGAATCCCGGCAGTGGGGGGTGTTCGGCGAACCCCGGGTGAATGTGCTGAAACTCAACCTGGCACTGGACGCGGTTCGCTGAATTATGGGCTACTCTATAGGAGTGGAACCCAAACGACCCAATCCGGATAGCCTTCTGAAGAATGTCCAGGAGGAGGAGGCCCGCTCGAAGCGGGCCCGGCTGAAGATCTTCTTCGGCATGGCGCCGGGCGTCGGCAAGACCTTCGCCATGCTCCAGGAGGCCCGCATCCGCAAGGACGAAGGCGTGGACGTGGTCGCCGGAGTGGTGGAAACCCACGGCCGGCACGACACCATGGCCCTGGCCGAAGGGATCGACCTGCTGCCCAAGAAGGTCCTGCCCTACCGGGGCGTGCAGCTGGAGGAGTTCGACCTGGAGGCGGCGCTGGCGCGCAAGCCCGCGCTCATCCTGATGGACGAGCTGGCCCACACCAACGTCCAGGGCTCGCTGCACGTGAAGCGCTGGCAGGACGTCATCGACCTGCTGGACGGCGGCATCGACGTGTTCACCACCGTCAACGTCCAGCACCTGGAGAGCCTGAAGGACACCGTGGCGCAGATCACCGGCGTGCTGGTGCGGGAGAACATCCCGGACACCCTGCTCAAGCGGGCCGACCAGATCGAGCTGGTGGACATCCCGCCGGAAGAGCTGCTGGAGCGCCTCAAGGAGGGCAAGGTCTACGTGCCCGAGCAGGCCCAGCACGCGGTCGAGCGCTTCTTCCGCAAGGGCAACCTGCTGGCCCTGCGCGAACTGGCCTTGCGGCGCACCGCCGAGCACGTGGACGCCGACATGCGCCGCTACATGGCCAGCAAGGGCATCGTCGGCAAGACCTGGGCCGCCGGGGAGCGGCTGCTGGTCTGCATCAACTCCAAGCCCGGCTCGGCCAGCCTGATCCGCGCCGCCCGGCGCATGTCGGAATCGCTCAACGCGCCCTGGATCGCCGCCTACGTGGAGACCGGCAAGCACATCCGCTACTCCGACGAGGAGCGCGAACGGCTCGAGGACAACCTGCGGCTGGCCGAGCGGCTCGGCGCGGAGACCTCCGTGGTGGAGGGCGACCTGTCCACCGCCGAGGACATCATCGAATTCGCCACCAATCACAACGTCACCAAGATCATCGTCGGCAAGCCCGCCCATCCGCGCTGGATGGAGTTCTTCACCGGATCGGTGCTGGAGGACCTGGTGCGCCGGAGCGGCGACATCGACATCCACGTCATCACCGGCCGGGAAGAGCGCGAACAGCCCCGGCCCGAGGTCAAGGCCGCCCGGCCGTCCCGGATGCCGGCCCTGTCCCATTTCATCTGGGGCGCGGTGGCGGTGGCCCTGGTGACGGCCCTCTGCCAGTTCATGCGGCCGCATTTCGAACTGGCCGACGTGGTGATGCTCTACATGCTCGGCATCCTGGTGGTGGCCAGCCGGTTCGGCCGCTGGCCGTCGCTGGCGGCCTCGGTGTTCAGCGTGCTGGCCCTGGACTTCTTCTTCGTGCCGCCCCGGTTCTCGTTCGCGGTGGGCGACCTCAAGCACCTGGCCACCTTCGCGGTGATGCTGCTGGTCGGCCTGGTGATCGGCAACCTCACCGAGCGGATCCGCTCCCAGGCGCGCCTGGCCCGCACCCGGGAAAACCGGATCCGGGCCCTGTTCCGGCTGGCCGGCGAACTGACCCGGAGCAGCGGCTCGACCGCCATGGCCGAATCGGCCATCCGCAACGTCGCCACCCACTTCCAAAGCCGGGTCTGGATCTTCCTGCCGGGCCCGGGCGGCCGGCTCAGTGCCAGCAGCCAGGGCAAGGACAAGGACAAGGACGCGGTGAGCCAGGACGAGCAGGGCGTGGCCCAGTGGGTCTACGACCACCACGAGCCGGCCGGCATGGGCACCGATACCCTGCCCGGCGCCCGGGCCCTGTACCTGCCCCTGAAGGGAGCCCACGAACTGATCGGCGTCATGGGCATCCAGCCGCTGGACACCCCCGGCCGGATGGAGCCCGACCAGCGCCACCTGCTGGAGGCCTTCGCCAACCAGACCGCGGTGGCCCTGGAACGGGCCATCCTGGCCGAGCGCAACCGGGAATCCCAGCGCCAGGTGGACCGGGAGCAGCTGCGCAACGCGCTGCTCTCCTCGGTCTCCCATGACCTGCGCACGCCCCTGGGCGGCATCACCGGCGCCGCCTCGACCCTCCTGGAGGACCGGGGCGAGCTGCCCGAGGCGGATCGCCGGGAACTGCTGGAGACCATCCACGAGGAGAGCAACCGGCTGCAGCGCCTGGTCACCAACCTGCTGGATGTGACCCGGCTGGAATCCGGGGTGGTGGATCTGGTCAAGGAATGGGTGCCCCTGGAAGAGGTGGTGGGCTCCGCCCTGGAGCGCATGGGGCCCCAGCTCGGCAAGCGCCAGGTGAAGGTGGAACTGCCCGCCAAGCTGCCCCTGGTGCAGGCGGACCCGGTGCTGCTGGGCCAGGTGATCATCAACCTGGTGGAGAACGCCTGCAAGTTCTCGCCGGCCGACCAGCCCATCGAGATCAAGGCCTGGGCCACGGAACGCAGCATCACCCTGTCGGTGAACGATCACGGCCCGGGCATCCCCGAGGGCCACGAGGAGCACATCTTCGATAAGCTGGTCCGGTTCCAGCAGGGCGAAGCCCGGCCCGGCGCAGGCCTGGGCCTGGCCATCTGCAAGGGCGTCGTCCAGGCCCACGGCGGCAAGATCATGGCCAGCACCCGGGCTTCGGGTGGGGCCCAGTTCATGGTGAGCCTGCCCCTGGGGCAGACCCCCCCGCCACCCCCTTCCGAGGAGTAGCTCTGTGAATCAGGATGGCCCACTCATCCTGCTGGTGGAAGACGAGCCGCAACTCAGGCGCTACCTGAGGGTGACCCTGGCGCCCCACGGCTATCGGCTGCTGGAGGCGGTGAACGCCAAGGAAGGCGAGCTCATGGCCGCCAGCCACCACCCGGACCTCATCCTCATGGACCTGGGCCTGCCCGACCAGGATGGCCTGGTGCTCACCCGCCGGCTGCGCGAGTGGTGCACAGCGCCCATCATCGTGGTGTCCGCCCGGGGCCTGGAGAAGGACAAGATCCAGGCGCTGGACGAAGGCGCCGACGACTATCTCACCAAGCCGTTCGGCAGCGGCGAGCTGCTGGCCCGGATCCGGGTGGCCCTGCGCCACGTCAACCACGACCCCGGCGCGGCTTCGGCCCCGGTGTTCGAACTGGGCAACTGGCGGGTGGACCAGACCCGGCGGGAAGTGACCGTGGCCGGCCAGCCGGTGCACCTGACCCCCAATGAGTACAAGCTGCTCGTCACCCTGATCAAGCACGCCGGCATGGTGCTCACCCACCACCAGCTGCTCAAGGAGGTCTGGGGCAGCGTGCAGGGCGCCCAGCCGCACTACCTGCGAGTCTACATGGCGCAGCTGCGGCAGAAGCTGGAGGCGGACCCGGCGCGGCCGGTGCACCTCATCACCGAGCCGGGCGTGGGCTACCGGCTCAGGGTGGAATAGTTACAGCCGCACCATCATCAGCGCGCACCGGCAGTGCCGGCGGTGCGGCTGGCCGAAGGCTGGAATCGATCGAATAATAAAGATGGTGATTGGGAATGAGTCTCAATATCATTGAATGAAGTCAACGGGAGGAACGCGATGCCAATGAACCTGCCGGTCCGGGACCGTGATGGGCGTCTGCTGCGGGCCATGTGGCTCAGCCTCTGCCTCCTGCCGGCCATGACCGCCGCGCGTGCGGAGGAACCGGCCAGCATCGAAGTGACGATCAAGGATCACCGCTTCACGCCCGCGGAGCTGCGCGTCAAGGCGGGCAAGCCCGCCTTCCTGGTCGTGACCAACCTGGACCGCACCCCCGAGGAGTTCGAATCGCGGAAACTGGCCATCGAGAAAGTCATTGCTCCAGGCGCCACGGCCAGGATCCGGGTCAGGCCGCTGGAACCGGGACGCTATGAGTTCATTGGGGATTTCCACAAGGTCACGGCGCATGGCGCCATCATCTCGGAGTAGCCCGATGATCGCGGCGCTGGTGATCGTATTTCGCGAAATCATTGAAGCCGGGCTCATCGTGGGGATCGTGCTTGCAGCGACCAGGGGCGTCCCCCGGCGCAGCCTGTGGGTCGGCTACGGGGTGCTGGTCGGTACCCTGGGCGCCTGCCTGGTTGCGGCGGGCGCCGGACGCATCGCCTCCCTGTTCGAGGGCGAAGGGCAGGAACTGTTCAACGCGGGCATCCTGCTCCTGGCCGTGGGGATGCTGACCTGGCACAACATCTGGATGGCCAGCCACGGCCGGGTCATGGCCAAGGAAATGCGCGAGGTGGGCTCGGCGGTCGCGGCCGGCCGGAAGCCCTTGACCGCCTTGTCGATCGTCTGCGGGGTGGCCGTGCTGAGGGAGGGCTCGGAGATCGTGCTGTTTCTTTACAGCATCGCCGCCTCCGGCTCGACCTCCGTGGCCGCCATGGCGGCGGGCGGCGCGCTTGGGCTGCTCGGCGGCGCAGGCCTTTCGGCGCTCATGTATCTTGGCCTGGTGACGGTGCCGGCGCGGCACCTGTTCCGGGTGACCTCGGGCCTGATCATCCTGCTCGCCGCCGGGCTCGCGGCCCAGGCCATCGCCCTGATCCAGCAGGCGGGCCACCTGGAAGTGCTGACCTCGACGGTTTGGGATTCCTCCTGGCTGCTGGGGGATGACAGCCTGGGCGGTCGCCTGGTCCACACCCTGATCGGCTACACCGCCCGGCCCAACGGCGCCCAGCTTGCCGTCTACCTGAGCACCATCGTGGTCATCGCCGGGCTGATGCGCCTGGTGCCATCGCTGCCGCCCAAGATCGACCGGGCTCGAACCAGGTAGCTGCAAACCGGCCCGGGCGTGGAAAGACATTGACACCCGCCGGGAACGTGGCACTGTCTAAGTGAATGTCTATACAAGCCTCTACAACTGTGAGCCGCGGCGCCTGCGGCCCCGAAGGGTGCCAATATGCAATTATTTATTGAGCAGATCCTGAACGGTCTGGCGATGGGATCCATCTACGCCATCATCACCCTCGGTCTGGCCTTGGTCTACGGCGTCATGCGGATCCTCCACGTGGCCCACGCCAGCGTCTACACCGTGGGCGCCTATGCGGGCGTGTTCATCTTCCAGAGCACCGGCAGCCTGGCCCTGGCCTTCCTGGGCAGCATGCTGCTCTGTTCCGTGCTGGGCGTGCTGATCGAGCGGCTGGTCTACTTCCCCCTGCTCAAGTGCCCGCCCTACGTGCCGCTGATCGCCAGCATCGCGGTGATGCTGACCATCGAGGAGGTGCTCCGGCTGCTGGCGGGGCCGCAGATCATCACCTTCACGGCCAAACTGCCGTTCCCGGACCTGGACCTGGGCGGCATCCACCTCTCTTCGACCCTGATCGCCATCTACGTCATCACCATCGCCATCCTGCTGTTCCTGTGGTGGCTCACCACCCGGACCGAGATCGGCCTGGCCATGCGCGCCACCTCCCAGGACATGGCCATCGCCGGGGCCCAGGGCATCAACAGCCACTACATCGTCAGCCTCACCTTCGTGATCGGCTCGGCCATCGCCGCCATCGGCGGCATCCTGGTGGGCATCTACTACAACCAGGTGTACCCGACCATGGGCGCGGTGCCGGCCTACAAGACCCTGGCGCTGATCGTGGTCGGCGGCATGGGCTCGGTGCCCGGCGCGGTGATCGCCGCCCTGCTGCTGGGCCTGGCGGAGACCCTGCTGATCGGCTACCTCAACGTCCCCTTCCCCCGGGACGCCCTGGCCTTCGTCGCCATGATCGGCGTGCTGGTGTGGCGCTCCGAAGGTCTGATGGGTTCCAAGTAGGAAAGGGCGCAAAACCATGAGCGGCTATGTCATCACCATACTGACCCAGATCGTCATCCAGGCGATCGTGGTGTGCGGGCTCAACGTGATCGTCGGCTACGCCGGCCAGATCTCCCTGGGCCACGCGGCCTTCTTCGGCATCGGCGCCTACAGCGCGGCCCTGCTCTCCACCCAGGCCGGGATGAGCTTCTGGACGGCGCTGCCCCTGGTGCTGCTGATCTGCGCCCTGTGCGGGCTGCTCCTGGGCCTGCCCAGCCTGCGGCTCAAGCACGACTTCCTGGCCATCACCACCATCGGCATCAACTTCATCGTCCAGGCGATCTTCCTCTACGTCCCCTTCTTCGGCGGCGCCCTGGGGATCAGCGCCATCCCCCGGATCAGCTTCCTGGGCGAGCCGCTGCGGGGCCAGAACTTCCTCTACCTCTGTCTGGCCTGCCTGGCCGTGGTGACCTTCATCTGCTGGCTGTTCACCCGGATGTTCGCGGGCCTGGCCTGCTTCGCCCTGCGCGAGGACGAATCGGCGGCCACCAGCATGGGCATCTCGCCGGTGCGCTTCAAGCTGCTGGCCTTCATGCTCGGCACGATGATGGCCGGGCTGGGCGGCTCGCTCTACGCCCACTACATGCGCTTCGTCAGTGCCGACGACTTCTCGTTCCCGCTTTCGGTGGGGTTCCTGGCCATGCTGGTGCTGGGCGGCATGGGCACCCTGCTGGGGCCCATCGTCGGGGCGCTGATCCTGGGCGCGCTGCCGGAGCTGTTCCGGCCCCTGGCCGAATTCCGCATATTGTTTTATGCCTTGATGCTGTTGCTGATGATCCGGTTCCAGCCGGGCGGGATCCTGGGCGAAAGCAGCCTGGTGCGCAAGCGGCTGTTCCCGCTGTTCATGGGAGGCCGGAAATGAGCGACCTGCTGCTGGAAGTGAAAAACCTGTCCATCCACTTCGGCGGCCTGCACGCGGTGGACGGGGTCGATTTCGATATCAAGCGCGGCGAGATCCTCGGCCTGCTGGGGCCCAACGGGGCCGGCAAGACGGTCACCTTCAACCTCATCTCCGGAGTCTACAAACCCACCGGCGGCGAGATCTGGTTCGACGGCCAGCGGATCGACGGGCTGCCGCCCTACGCCATCGCCGCCCTGGGCCTGGGCCGCACCTTCCAGATCGTCAAGCCGTTCCCCACCCTTTCGGTGCTGGACAACGTCCTGGTGGCCCGGGGCGTGACGCGCTACCCGGGCGTGTCCAGCCTGTGGACCTCCTGGCGCTCCCGCAAGGAGAGCCAGGCCGCCATGGCCCTGCTGGACCGGGTCGGCCTGGCCGACCTGGCCAAGCGCAAGGCCGGCCTGCTGCCCCTGGGCAACCTGCGCCGGCTGGAGATCGCCCGGGCCCTGGCGGTGGGCCACAAGCTGCTGCTGCTGGACGAATCCTTTTCGGGGCTGCGCCATGAGGAGATCGCCAAACTGGAGACGCTGATCCGCTCCATCCGCCAGGACGGCCTCACGGTCCTGCTGATCGAGCACAACATGCGGGTGGCCATGGGGCTGTCCGACCGGATCGTGGTGATGGAATACGGCAAGAAACTGGCCGAGGGGACGCCCGAAGAAATCCAGCGGGATGAACGTGTCATCGAGGCCTACCTGGGGCGCAAAGGAGAAGCCGATGCTTCTTGAAGTGGAAAACCTGTCGGTGGCCTACGGCGACATCGAGGCGGTGCGCGGCCTGGATTTCAGCCTGGACCAGGGCGAGCTGGTCTCCATCGTCGGCGCCAACGGCGCCGGCAAGACCTCCATCCTGAACGCGGTGATGGGCATCGAGCCGATCCGGGGCGGCCGGATCCGCTTCAACGGCGAGGACATCACCCGCCTTCCGGTGCACCAGCGGGCCCGGCGCGGCATCCGGGTGGTGCCGGAGCGCTCCCGGGTGTTCCCGCGCCTGACGGTCTACGAGAACATCCTCACTGGCATCTATGGCCTGCGCAAGCAGGTGGACCTGCCGGCCCGGCTGGCCTGGCTCTACGGCATCTTCCCCCGGCTGCAGGAACGCGGCGGCCAGCTGGCCAGCACCCTGTCAGGCGGCGAGCAGCAGCAGCTGGCCATCGCCCGGGCGCTGATCTCGGAGCCGAAGCTGCTGCTGGTGGACGAAGTCTCGATGGGGCTCATGCCCATCCTGGTCGACCAGGTGTTCGCGCTGCTGCGCCAGCTGAACAAGGAATTCGGCCTGACCATCCTGCTGGTGGAGCAGAACGCCATGGCTTCGCTGAAGATCTCGGACCGCGGCTACGTCATGGAGACCGGCACCTGCGCCTACCAGGGGGCGGCGGCGGATTTGATCGAACATCCCAAGGTGAAAGAGGCTTATCTTGGATAGGCATTCCACCCATTCCAGCAGGGCATAACTGGCGCCGGACGGCCTTGGTGCCGTAACCGGCCTATCAATGAGGAGATCCCCATGAAACGCATCGGTACGCTCTTGATCCCCATGGCCCTGGTGGCCGGCACCGCGGTCCAGGCCCAGACCGTGAAGATCGGGGTCTTGGCCCCCATCACCGGGTTCGCCGCGTCTGACGGCGCCAGCGTCAAGAACTCCATCAAGCTGGCGGTGGATGCGGTCAACGCCAGCGGCGGCGTGCTGGGCCGGAAGGTGGAAGCGGTGATCTACGACGACGCCGCAGATCCCAAGCAGGCCACCGCGCTGGCCCGCAAGCTGATCGAGCAGGATCAGGTCAAGGCCTTCGTGGCCGGCTCCTACAGCATGCCATCCCGGGCCGTCGCCCCCCTGTTCAACGACGAGAAGATCCCCCTGGTGGCCGCCTACGCGGTGCACCCCGACGTCACCTCTGGCGGCAAGTTCAGCTATTGCTTCCGAAATGGCTTCCTGGGCACGGTCGAAGGCAAGGCCGGCGGCTACACCTGCGTGAAGATCCTGAAGGGCAAGCGGATCGCCGTGCTGACCAGCGACAACGATTTCGGCAAGGAGATGGCGGCCGGCTTCAAGTCCTTCATGGAAGGCCCCGGCGGCCAGGGCGCCCAGGTGGTCTCCTACCAGACCTACCCCATGTCGGAAAAGGACTACAAACCCTACCTGTCCCGGATCAAGGGCGAGAACCCGGACATGATCTTCTCCGGCGGCTACTATTTCCAGAGCGGCCCGATGGTCAAGCAGGCCCGCGAGATGGGCATCACGGCCCAGTTCGTCGGCGAGGAGGGGGCCGATTCCCCCGAGTTCGTCGCCATCGCCGGCAAGGCCGCGGCGGAAGGCTTCGTCATCACCACCAACCTCAACCGTGACGATTCCCGGCCCATCGTCAAGGCCTTCCTGAAGAACTACGCGGCCGAGTTCAAGATCAGCCCGGACATGGTGGGCGCCTCGTCCTACGACGCCTTCATGATCATCGTCGACGCCATCAAGCGCGCCAACAGCCTGGACGGCGCCGCCATCCAGAAGGCCATCGCCAACATCAAGGACTACAACGGCCTGACCGGCATGATCCGCAGCTTCCACAACGGCGAAGTGGTCAAGGACGTCCAGGTCCAGGTGGTCAAGAACGGCGAGTTCCACTACAAGGGCGTCGTCACCGACCCCAAGCTGATCCACCCGTAGGTTCCCGGAGCTTCCAGCGAGGCGGGGGGCGGCGACGCCCCCCGCTCTGCTTTTCAGCTGGCGCTCTTGCCGTCGCCGGGGGCGTGCTTGGTCTCGACCGCCGGCGCCAGGGGCGTGGCCGGGTCTTCCCAGTCCAGGAGCAGCAGCCCCAGCTGCCCGCCGGCGCTGTTGCCCACGCAGATCTGACCGGCCGCGCCGATCGCGAAGCAGTCCATGGCGCCCAGGCTGCCGCACGCCTCGAAACCGACATCG
>Ga0316227_1002312_pt1 | contig 17425 bp, 9 predicted proteins | sample TBH18019metaG_FD_206012 | JGI IMG/M metagenome (GOLD analysis project Ga0316227, IMG submission 206012) | Freshwater microbial communities from Trout Bog Lake, Wisconsin, USA - TBH18019 | ecosystem: Environmental > Aquatic > Freshwater > Lake > Hypolimnion/Profundal zone | place: USA: Wisconsin... | reverse complement strand
CATACTAGGCATCTGGTATGGGGCTAGGCCGTTGGCCCGGAAATGCGCCAGGCGATGCCAGGTTCATGCCCAACAATCACCCTCGCGCTTTGGCGAGGTCAGCTCCTCAGGATGACAACGTTCGGGGCTCCGGTCTCACTCCTGCGCCCGATTTGCAAACTTGTGGGTAATGGAAAGCAAGCACCGCCGCTTTCGAATGCGATTGGACTCAGGAATTACCTAAAGCGTTGCCTGCACCCATCGACTCGTCGCTGTGGAGGCAAACGGGCTCCGCCGCAGTCCTATAAGACGCTGGCGCGAGCACGACGTGGTACGGTTTTCCCGCATCGAACGGTCTCACGTCGATTCCACGAAGAGGTCAGGAGGTCTGAGACTACGTACCAGTTCATCCGGGGCCGACCGTACCGGAGTTGGGCTCATTTTAGTTTTCCAAGCGGGTTGTCCGAACGCACTCCGCGCTCTTTTGCCGCTAATGTGGGGACCGAGCAAACTCAGTAACCGTCCTCGATAAATGTTGCATTTGAATCATGGCGGACCGATTCTGGTCCAAAACCTATCGTTTCCCTCGTGAACTCCCTTTGTCCATCTCTCGCGCTTCTTCTTTTCACAACTGCGTTTGCCCCGGCTCTTGCGAGTTCGGACGTAAAGCTTTCGTCCCAGTTTCCCGCGGGCAAGTGGGAGTCGTTCGGTCGGGCTGAAATCACTGCCGAAGGAGATTCGGTCACTGTCGCGAACGGTTCCATCGCCAATCTTAACCGCTTGGCTGACTGCGAACTGAGTTTTCGCGCCCGAATGCCGCGGCAGACGGACCCGGTGCAGATTTGGGGGGCGATCCGAGTGAAGGATCGCGAAAACCGTTACGTATTTGGGCTGCGCGGCGGTCCGGAGTCGCAAATCAGCCTGGCCCGCTATGCCTCGGACGGCAATTCGAAGTTCCTCGGTTTTGCGCCGTTGAATTTCAAGCCGGCGCCAGGGGAGTGGTACCGGTTTCGAGTTGCCGTGGCGGGCAAGCGGTTTCAGGTTTTCGTCAACGATGACAAGCTGCCGCGCATTAACGTCGAGGATGTGAAGGGTGCGCTGTGGAACAACGGAGGAATCGCGCTCGGCGGCGGATGGTTGCCGGCGGAGTTCGCCGATGTGAAGATTGCGCCGCTGACCGGCGACCGGCTGGCGGCGTTCAAAGCTATCGGTGACGGAATCTGGGAAGGCCCGGCGGTTGACAAGCGGGCGCTGCGGATTAAACAGCGCGCGGCTTACGAACCGGCGAAGCTCGCCGGGCTGCCCGCGGTGCGCGGCGAAACAAGCCTGGACGGAAACTGGCTCTTCATGCCCGATCAGGATTTGACTTCCGCGAAAGCGCCGAGCGCCTTGGAGGTTTCGGATACCGACTGGCATGTGATTCCGGTTCCCAGCCTGTGGACGCCGACGCTGGGCTGGCTGCACGGGGAAAAGGGGATGCCGGATCTGACCGGCCTTTCCGCCTACAAAGGTCCATCCGACCAGCTGATCGTCGAGGAATTCGATCGCGTCAATGCGCAGACTTTCGATTGGAAAAACACCCGGGCCGGGTGGTACCGGCATTATGTCGATCTGCCGTCGGAGGTCGCCGGCAAACAGTTCACACTGGTTTTCGACGCAATCGCCAAGACCTCCGAGGTATGGGTAAACGGAATCAAGGTCGGTGCGAACGTAGGCATGTTTCGGGAGGTGGATTGCGATATCGGCGGAGCGGTCAAGCCGGGCCGCAACGTGATTGCGGTCCATGTCATCGGCAATTCCGAACGGAAGGCGCCCGGCCCTCGAAAAGTTGAGGCCGTCGCGGTTTCCGTGGAGGTGACCGCCGAGATGCTGCAATCGATTCCACACGGCATGATGGACAATGAAAGCCGCGGCATCTGGCAGCCGGTGAAGCTGGTCATTACAAACCCGGTGCGTGTCGGCGAAGTGTTCATCCAGCCGCGGTTGGATGGAGCCACCGCTAACATTGAGATTCTCAATAGCGATTCGCGTGAGCATACGGTGGACCTTGCTTATGCAATCCGCGATGCCAGGGATGGGGCGGTGCTGACGATGGGAACCGAACCGCGCACGGTGACCGTTCCAGCGGGCGGCAAAACCTCGACGAAGATCGAGACGGCGAAACTGCAACCGAAGCTTTGGTCGCCCAGGGAGCCCAATCTCTATTCGCTCAGTTTGCACCTCGCTGAACATGGCAAGGCGCTCGATGACCAGGCAACGCGCTTCGGTTTCCGGACTTTCATTTGCGATGGCGGTAAATTCCTGTTGAATGGCAAACCCTACTGGCTTCGCGGCGGCAATCATACCCCGGCGACGTTGCGGCCCAACGATGGGGCGCTCGCGCGCCGGTTCATGCGGATGGCCCGGGAAGGAAATGTGTGGGTCACGCGCTCGCACGCGTTGCCGTTCACCAAGACATGGTTTGAAGCAGCCGACGAAGTCGGGTTCGGCGTGTCGATGGAAGGCACCTGGCCGTGGCTGATGATCAAGGGCGAACCGCCGAAGCCGGAGTTGATCCGCCTCTGGAAAGAAGAATTCTCGCAGCTCATGCGCCAGCATCGCAACCATCCGTCGCTGCTTTTCTGGACCGTAAACAACGAGATGAATTTTGCCCATTTCGACGAAGCCGATGTGCCGCTGCTCAAACGCAAGTGGGCCGTGCTCGATGACATGATCCGGACGATGCGGAAAATCGATCCGACCCGGCCTGTCTCGGCATACTCCGGCTACACGCGCAAAGGGGCGAGGAAGGGGTTTGAGGCCGTGGTGAAGCCGGGGCATCTCGACGATGGCGATATCGACGACGCCCACGTCTATTACAACTGGTACAATGAATCCTCGTTTCATTTGTTCGATGGCGGATTTGGAAAGAACTTCACGCCCGGTCGCCCGTTAATCAGCCAGGAAATCTCCACGGGCTATCCGCGCAACGACGATTGGCCAAGCCGCTCGTACGAGTTTGCACGCTATGTCCCTCAGGCGCTGGTGGGCAACTATGCGTTCGAGCAAAGCGACCCCGCTATCTTCATGACGCGCCAGGCGTTCATGACCAAGGAAGTGCTGGAAATCATCCGGCGCTCCAATCGCAACGAAACCGCGGGATTGCTGCCCTTTGCCTACCTCACCTGGTTTACCGATGTCTGGAAGACGCAAAGCATTCGTCCGAAGCTAACCTATTACGAGGTAAAGAAGGCGATGCAGGGGGTGCTGGTTAGCGCCGAACTGTTTGGGCGCCATTTCTACGCGGGGGACACGATCGAGCGCCGGGTGTGCATCGTCAACGATGCCGACGACGGCAACCCAGTTCCGGCGGGTTCGCTGAAATGGGAACTCCGCGACGGCGCGACGCTGCTTGCCTCCGGGCAGACCGGCGCCCCGACTGTCGGCTACTACGCAAACCACTGGATCGACGCGCACATCCAAATCCCAGGTGTTTTGCCCCGGGGGCGGGTGGATGCGAAACTGGTCGTCCTGCTCGAAGCCGGCGGTCACACCGTTTCGACGAACGACTACGATGTGACCCTCGCTTCCCGCGACTGGGCGACGCCGCAGCCTGGAGAAAAGATTGCGCTGTTCGACCCCGCTGGGAAGTCGAAAGAGACCATGGCCGGCATCGATACTCTGCCGGTGTCTTCCCTGGACGGGCTTTCGCCGGGCAACCCGCTCGTCATTGGCGATCTCGGCGCGTTGATGAAGTCCGGCAACAATGCCGCCAGGCTCAAGGCGTTTGCGGAGGCCGGAGGCCGGGTCTTGCTGCTTCAGCCCGGAGCGCAACTGGTCGCGCTCGTTCCGCAACTAGTGAAGAGTTATCGACCGGTGCAGGGCGAGATTGTGACGATGCGAGTTCCCGAATCGCCCGTCTTCTCGGGCTTGCAGCCTTTGGACACGGCCTGGTTCGAAATGGGACAGCGCAACCTGCCCTGCGCCTGCGGCGGCGTTTACCAGGTGAACTGGGCCAGGCCGGAAATCGCACCGCTTGCCCTGCAATGCAATATCCATGTGGACATGAAGGCCCGCGAGTATTCTAATATCGCCGGTTACCCGATCTTGGAAATACGCCTCGGAAATGGAGTTCTGATTGCCAGCGAAATGATGCTCTCGGCAAAAGACAAAGATCCCATCGCGGGCCGGCTGTTGACAAATATGTTGGGCTGCCTGCGAGCCGCTGGAAATTAAGACAACTCTATGAAGCCCCTTCGACTGTTAGCCTCCCTGGTTTTGCTATGCTGCTTTGCGACGGCGGCAAACGCAGCCAATCCATTCGTGTACCAGTTGTTTTCCAATCACATGGTGTTGCAACACGACGCGTCGGACCCCGTCTGGGGGTGGACTACGGCGGCAAACACCGTCACCGTGGTTGTGAAGGATCAGACTGGCGCAACCGCTCAGACCGTAACGGCGGTGGCCGACTCGACCGGCCGCTGGCAGGGGTCCGTGGGGCCTTTCGGACTGGTCGCCAATAACGCGGCTTACAGCATGGTCGTCTCCGCCTCCGGCCAGACGACCACGACTTTCACCGACGTTCTCATCGGCGACGTCTGGCTTTGCTCCGGGCAATCGAACATGGCGCATGTCTTGACCGACTACGCTTCACTGGATTCCCTGCCGGGGCTGTTTGCGCCAGACATCGCCGATTCGGTAAACTACCCGAATATCCGCAATTCCACCGGCAGTTCGTGGTCTGTTTCCGGCACCGCCACGACCGGCGGTTTCTCGGCGACCGGTTACTTCATGGCGCGGGAAATCTATCAACAGCAAGGGGTTCCAATAGGCATCCTGTTTGCCGCGGTGGGAGGGACTACCATTGAGCGTTGGGTCGATGCGGCTTTTGCTTCGAGCTTTGCGGATTACACGCAGTCGATTTTTGACAGTCCCGGCACAACGTCGGATCTTTTCAATAGCATGGTCGCAACGCTCGCCCCCTACAGAATTAGGGCGGCGATCTGGTATCAAGGGGAGTCGGATGTCGGCACGCCCGAGCAGTACAGCAGGGCGTTGCCGGGAATGATGAATGCCTATAGAACCAATTTCGCGCAACCGAACTTGCCGTTTCTCATAGTCCAGCTTCCCAATTACATGACGCGGGCAACCCTGGCGGTGGAAACAGGAAGCTGGGCCGAACTCCGCGAAGCGCAACTCAAGACCGTCGCCGGAGATACCAACAGCCGGTTGGTAACAACGATCGACATCGGCGACGCGATCAATCTGCACCCGACCGATAAACCGGACGTGGGGCTGCGCGCGGCATGGGCCGCCGCTAACCTGGTTTACGGACAAAACGTCGTCAATCAGGGGCCCCTCTTTACCGGCGCCACAGTGTCAGGCAGCACGATTCGGTGCTCGTTCAGCAATGTGGGCGCCGGACTGATGGTGGGCGCCAAGCTCACTGGAACCCTCACTTCGGGAACAAATCTCTACCCGGTTCCGCTCAGTCCGATCCAGCCCGTGGCGGGCGGAACGCTGAGCGGATTTGCGATCTCGGGAACCAACAAGGTTTATTACTTTGCGAACGCCGTCATCGACGGCACGACCAACACCGTGGTGGTCTCCAGCACCAGCGTGCCGAATCCTGTGGCGGTGCGTTACGGCTGGGCCAACAATCCCGCCTGCAATCTCTATAACAAAATTACCGACTCCGGCGGGACGGTCATCGACGGCTTGCCGGCATCGCCATTCCGCAACGATCCTGTCTATAAGCTCAATGTGAACGCCGGCGCGGGGACGGGTTATTACACTCTTGGGACGCTGGCGGCGCTCAGCGGGAGCTCGATTACCGGCCTCACCTTCGACCATTGGAGCGGCGATACCGGTTTCCTTTCCGGAACCGGCGTAACCGCTTCGGCGACGATATCGCAAGTCTACGAATGCGTGCTGGCCAATGACCGCATCACGGGAGCCCCCACGGGGTTGACCGGGACCCCGCAGAACCGGCAAGTGAGCCTGAACTGGACTGCGATTCCGCTGGTCCACTACAACGTAAAGCGGGCAAGCGTCAGCGCGGGACCTTACACGACGCTGGCGTCCAACCTGACAGGGACAACAAGCTATATCGACACCGCCGTCACCTCCGGTTCCACGTATTACTATGTCGTTTCGGCAACGGGCTTGCTGGGTGAAGGACCGAACTCAGCTCCGATCAACGCGGGACCGTTTCTTTCGGTGCAGTCCACCGCCGGCAATGCGGAGGCGGTGATCGCGTGGCCCGCTTACAACGGTACCGCGGATTCTTACGTCGTAAAACGCTCGACGACCAGCGGCGGGCCGTATACGACCATCGCGACGGGGTTGACGTCGCTCACTTATGCAGACCAAAGCGTGGCGGCGGGCGTGACGTACTACTACATCGTCACGACGGTTGCATCGGGCGTGCAAGTGGGAACGTGGGTTCAGGCTTCGGCGGTTCCATCGTTTCTGCCGCCGCCGTTGCAGGATCAGGATATTGGAATCGTCAACATCTCCGGCGGCGCCTATGCGAACACCTCGGGCACTTACACAGTCGTCGGCGCGGGCACCGATATCGCGGGCACCGTCGATTCCTTCAACTTTGCCTACACCACGATGAGCGGCAATGGAACCATTACGGCGAGGGTCGCTTCGCAAGGTTCCACGGGCAACTTGCCCAAAGCCGGGGTGATGATGCGCGCATCGCTCGACCCCGCCGCGGTGAATTTCTACGAGTTTGTCAGCCCGACACAGTATGGCTATCAAGCGCGCAAGACGACAGGCGCGGTCACTGCGGGCGGACCCGCAACCGGCACCGACAAGTGGGTGCGCGTCGTGCGAAGCAGCAACGTATTTACAGGATACATGTCCGCCGATGGCATCTCATGGACTCAGGTGGGCAATCCGCAGGCGATCACTGTCCCGGATCCCATCTATGTCGGGTTTGCCGTTTCCTCGCGCGATAATACGGTGACCCACACAGCCACATTTGACAATGTGAGCGCTCCGTGGGTGGCGCAAACCCCGGCCGTCCCGTCCGGCCTGACCGCGACCGTTGTGGCATCCGGCGCGCAAGCCACGCTCAGTTGGAACGCCGCCATGGGCGCGGCCGGATACAACGTCAAGTGCTCGACCGTCAGCGGCGGTCCGTACAACACCGTGGCCAGCGGCCTGGATGCGGTGAACTATGCATGCACAGGTCTGACGCCGGGCGTTGTCTATTATTACGCGATCTCGGCCATCGACGCAGCGGGAGAAAGCGCCAACTCCTCCCAGGCGGTTATCGATCTCTCTTCCGTCCCTTCGCAGCCGATGCCGCCTTCCGGCTTCAACGCGACCGTGGGCAACGCCCAGGTTGCTCTGGCATGGAACCCATCGGCTGTCGCCACGGGCTACAACCTTAAACGATCCGCCGCCAACGGGGGGCCTTATAGTCTGATTGCAACCCTTACACCGGACAGCGCGGGCTGCCTCGACACGAACCAAACCAACGGCGTCCCGGGTTATTATGTCATCTCCTCGTTGAGCCCGTACGGCGAGAGTGCGAATTCGGCGCAGCTCGCCGCCACTCCACAATGGTCCGCCACCGGGTGTACAATTAACGCAACGATTAACGGCCTGTTCGTCACCGCCGGCGGGACGACTCCGCTGATCGCCAGCAAGAGCACCGTTGGCATCAACGAGACCTTCGGCATTGTCGCTGTTAGCGGATCGCAGATTGCCTGGCAGTCTGTGGCCAACGGACTGTTCGTCTCCGCATCCGCGACTACCATAACCCTGACAGCCAGCCGTTCCACGATCGGCAATACGGAGCTTTTCAGCTCGGGTTCGATGGGGGTTGGCAAAATATCGTTCAAATCAGCCGCCCTCGGCCAATATGTGTCGGCCGACGCCGCTGGAAACAATCCGCTTATCGCCAACAGGGCCTCCGCGGGCAGCTATGAAACGTTCTTGCTCGGCGGAACGGGGATTGCCACCACCCCCGATGGCTTCAGCGCTTCGGGCGGCGATACATCCGTGGCGCTCACTTGGAATGAAGAGCTCGGTGCGACCGCTTATAGCGTGAAGCGTGCGACCGCCAGCGGCGGCCCATTTGTCCAAATCGCCACCCCTTCGGCTAATCGCTACACCGACACCGGGACGAACGGCGTGACTTACTATTACGTCGTATCCACCGTAAGCGGCACCAGTGGGGGCAGTCCAAATTCCACAGAGGTCAGCGCCACGCCGCAAGCGGCGCAACTCGCATTTCCAACCGGGCTGAACGCGACAGCGCTGAGCGAATCGCAGTTGACGGTGAGCTGGATCAACAACGCTCCGACGGCGACAGCCTGTGTCTTGCAGCGTTCGTTGCATGGGGTGGGCAGTTGGACCACTCTTTCCAGCCAGCCTCCCGGAACCGGCCTCTATGCGGATGCGAACCTGAGCGCCGCCACGAGCTACGATTACCGCGTTCAATCCACCGGAACCGCGGGCGCTTGCTCCGCCTGGTCTTATATCACAACGACCACTCCGGCGGGAATTGGCGACGGCATTCCTGGCGCGTGGAGATTGCAATACTTCGGAAACGGTCTGACGGTGACCGCCTTCTCGGCCGCCAACGCCGACCCCGATGGGGACGGGATGACCAACCTGCAGGAATTCCTCGCCGGAACAAGTCCCGTAGACCCCGCAAGCATATTTCGAATCACCTCGATCGCGAAATCCGGCAACGACATCGTTGTCCAGTTCGCGTCTATCGGCGGCAAAACGTACGGGCTGGAGTGGGCGACCGGTCCGGCAATGACAGCTTCATGGTCGATCGTTCAGGACAACATCGCCGGCACCGGCGCCGCGGTATCAGTGACCGATCATGGAGCCGCATTGAAGCCCAGCCGCTTTTATCGGGTGATTCTCCGGTAGAGGCGTCCGTTCCCAATCTCGGTTTCGCAGAGCATGGGTTGCGGCAAAGACGCTCAGTTCTTTTTCGATCCCGCGGGCTCGGGCGTGAAGGCACGCCCGCTGGCGAGGATTGCCTGCCAGCGCTCGCGGCATTCTTTGGCCATGCTCGCGGTTACTTCGGGGAACTTGCCTTGGACGTCGCTATTCTCGCCCGGGTCGGCTTCGATGTCGTATAGCGCCGCTTTACCGCCGGGCAGCGCGTGGTATTTGAAGCGAGGGCCGCGCAATGTAAGATGATGATCCTCGAACTTCCGCTGTGTGACGTCGGATACGCCCCGTTCCGGCGAACCCGGCCCCGCGATCGCCATGCGCAGTACTTCAGGGTGCCAGGCAGTGACTTGGGCGTCGTCCAGCGATGCGCGCAGGCTCACCCCGGTGAAAGGCAGATGCGGTATCGCGCCGGCTTCGACCCCGGTGAGGTCGAGCAATGTGGGCAGCAAGTCCTCGACGCCGCCAAATTGCTTGCGGTCGCCGGGCTTGACGTGCCCCTGCCAGCGCATGAGCAATGGCACGCGGTCGCCGTTTTCCCAAACGAGCGTCTTGTGGCCGCGCAGGTTGGCGATATTGCGCTTCATCCAGTCCTCGTCCTTGAAGAGATCCTCCATGCTCTTCGTTTCCGCTTCGGGACTCGTCGGCCCGTTGTCGCTGAGGAAGACGACGATCGTGCGGCGTTCCTGCCCTGTTTCCTTCAAGCCATTGAGCAACCGACCAACGCATTCGTCCATGTGGGCGATGCTGCCGTAGCACGCGGCGAGATTCTTCGAGCAGCCCCGCGCGACGAAAGGTGCGCTGTATTTCTCATCGCATACCCACGGCAAGTGCGGAATGATGAAAGCGACCGAAGCGAACCATGGCGCGTCGCAATGCTCTCGCATGTAGTGAAGCGCGTAGTCCGTCCAGATGTCGGCGGTCCAACCGTGGCCGCGCTCGCTGCCCTTTGGTTTCCACAGCAGGGGATCGCGATGCTCGTAGGTGCCGATGCCGAGCCAGTCTTCCCAGCCGAAATCGCTCGGGGTTTTCTTGCCGACCTTTGCGCAATCGAGCTTGCCGACATGCATCGTGCGATAGCCCGCCGATTTGAAAAACGCCGGCAGGCGCGTCTCGTCATCGCGCAGGCCCGCGCGTTCGCCCACGCCCCAGATGCCGGTAAGCAAATGATCGCGCCCGGTGAACAGTGCCGCGCGCGTAGGCGAACACGCCGCGGCAACGCTGAAATTCCGATACACCGCCGACTCGCCTGCAAGCCGATCCAGATTCGGCGTACGCACGAGTCGATTGCCCGTGAAGCCGAAGTCGCCGTAGCCCTGGTCGTCCGCAATGATGAGAAGGACGTTGGGCTTGGTTGCCGCCGCGGCATCGACTGCAATGAGCATGGCCGGCGGAGGCAGCAGCAAAGCGATGATCAGTGGAAGGGCGTTTTTCATCGGGCGCCACTATAACGGCGCCCTCAGGCTGAACGCTATTGCAAAAGCGATCTTTTCGGCATTGGCTTTGAGCCACAGGCGATTAGCCATGAAGGGGCGTTCCATACCCTTGGCGGTATAGACCGCGCTTTCAGCGCTAATAGCCCGATGCTGAAAAGTCCTTGGGCGTTGCCCCATCTGGTATGGAACCCGACCCGAATGGCGCTAACTTAAGGGCCCGTCACAAAATAAGTGTCACAATCTGGCTTGTTCTTTTCGGCGCTGCCGGCGTTGCTCGTCAGTCAAAGATCGCAACGGATATGCTCCTTCCTCGCGCCTTGGCATCGCCAAAAACTCCTGCGCCATCTTGTAACACTTATTTTGTGACGGGCCCTTAAGGAGAACTTTCGCTGGGTATTGGAGCCACGAACAAGCGGAGCGGCGACGGATGCGGTTTCGGGGGAGCGCATGCGCCCTCGCGTGCGGGCGTCGGCGCCCCCGCCGATGCCGTTCCGGGTGCCAGGGCGCGTTCGTCCTCTCAACGATGCCTTTGGCGGGGGCGCCAAGGGCCACAGGCGAGGCGCCTGCGCTCCCCGGAGTCCATAGCCCGGGCGCTGACTCAGACATCCTGACCTCTTCTGGAAAGAACGGCCGGATTGAAGAATGAAAATGAGCCCAACGCCGGCACGGTCCGAAATGAATGAACCCAAAACGGCAAAGGAGGCTCGTGGAGTGCGGTGAAGGGCCCTTTTCATTACCCACAAATCGGAAGCCGAGCACGGAAACCGGAGCGGCCCATATTATTTGTCATCCTGAGCTTGCGAAGGATCTCACGGAAGGCCAGCCGGCGTTAGGTCACCATTCACCGTTCTCGAAGCTGACAGCGCCGCCCGGCGAGCCGTCAGTTCCGACTACGTGCCGACTGAAACGAACGTCGCGATCGCCTCGTGAGATCCTTCGCAGGCTCAGGATGACAACGTTCGGGGCTCCGTTCTCACTCCTGCGCCCATCGGCTCATCGCTGTGGAGGCAAACAGGCCTTGCCGCAGTCCTATAACACGCTGGCGCGACCACAACGCGCCACGGCTTCGCCGCTCCGAATGGTCTCATGTCCATTCCAGGTAGAGATCAGGATGTCTGTGACTGCAAATAACGCCACCATTTGTCCCAAGACGCCCTTAACTTAGTGCGATTCGGATCGGGCCTTTAGCCCTGATTCCGGCGAAACAGACCAACCGCATCTCCTCAGCTTTTGATTGAAACTGGGCGCGACCACGCTATTTCACAGAGCGCCCTTATACGGCATATCGGGCCTATTTTAACAGCGTCCCGTGGGGAAAAGTCGAAAAATGACGCTGCCGCAACGCCGGCATAAGAAACCCCGGTCCTCTCGCGAGAACCGGGGTTCCGTTCAATTGCAAATCGATAATTGCCGATTGCTAATGGGGCGCGCCCGCCCTCCAAATTATCAATCTAAAATTATCAATTATCAATACCGATAGTGATCCGGCTTATACGGCCCTTCCACCGGCACGCCCAAATAGTTCGCTTGCTTCTCGCTGAGCACGGTCAGCTTCACGCCGATCTTGCCCAGGTGCAGGCGGGCGACCTCTTCATCGAGCTTTTTCGGCAGGATGTAGACGCCGGGTTTGTTGGTGTCCTTGTTGGCCCAGAGGTCGAGTTGCGCCAGCGTCTGGTTGGAGAAGCTGTTGCTCATCACGAACGAAGGATGGCCCGTGGCGCACCCGAGGTTCACCAGGCGGCCTTCGGCAAGCAGGAACATCTCGTGGCCGTCCGGGAAGACATACTTGTCCACCTGCGGCTTGATGTTGACGCGCGTAATGCCGGGAGCGGCGTTGAGGAGGTCCACCTGGATTTCGTTGTCGAAGTGGCCGATGTTACAAACCACAGCCTGGTCCTTCATCTTCCGCATGTGCTCGAAGGTGATGATATCGACGTTGCCGGTGGTGGTGATGTAGAGGTCGCCGCGTCCGAGGGTGTCCTCGACGGTGGTGACTTCATAGCCTTCCATCGCGGCCTGGAGGGCGTTGATGGGGTCGACTTCGGTGACGATCACGCGGGCGCCCTGGCCGCGGAGCGATTGCGCGCAGCCCTTGCCGACGTCGCCGTAACCGCACACGACAGCGACCTTGCCGGAAAGCATGACGTCGAGGGCGCGGTTGATGCCGTCCACCAGCGAGTGCCGGCAGCCGTAGAGGTTGTCGAACTTGCTCTTGGTGGCGGTGTCGTTGACGTTGATGGCCGGGACGAGCAGCTTGCCCTTCTCCAGCATCTGGTAGAGACGGTGAACGCCGGTGGTGGTCTCCTCGGAGACGCCCTTCCATTCTTTGACGATGTTGTGCCAGCGGCTCTTGTCGGCGGTTTGGATGGCCTTCAGCAGATCCTTGATGACTTTTTCCTCGTGGCTGCCCGACGCGCTGTTAACCCAGTCGCAACCATTTTCGAGTTCGTAGCCCTTGTGGATGAGCAGGGTCACGTCCCCGCCGTCATCGACGACGAGTTGCGGCCCGAGACCGCCGGGGAAGGAGATGGCCTGCTCGGTACACCACCAGTATTCCTCCAGCGACTCGCCCTTCCAGGCGAACACGGGCACGCCCGTCGCGGCGATGGCGGCGGCGGCGTGGTCCTGCGTGGAGAAGATGTTGCAGCTTGCCCAGCGGACATCGCCGCCGAGGGCGACGAGCGTCTCGATGAGCACCGCAGTCTGGATGGTCATGTGCAGCGATCCGGTGATGCGGACGCCCGCCAGCGGCTTTGCGGCGGCGTATTTTTCACGGATGGCGATGAGACCGGGCATCTCCTTCTCGGCGATGGAAATTTCGCGGCGGCCGAAATCGGCCAGGGAGATGTCACGGACTTTGTAAGCGGTAGTTGTCATGTTCTATTGTATTCTCGATTGCTTGCGGACCTTACACAGCCGCCTTGAGCGCCTCGACCTTGTCGGTGCGTTCCCAGGTGATCGCATCGAGGTCGTCGATCTTGCCGAAGTGGCCGTAGTTGGTGGTCTTGCTGTAGATGGGACGCAGCAGGTTGAGCTGCTCGACGATGAGACGCGGCTTGAAGCTGAACACGGCGGTCACGGCCTGCTCGATCTTCTCTTCATCGACCGTGTTGGTGCCGAAGGTGTCGATGTGAACGCTGACCGGATCGGGATAGCCGATGGCATACGCGAACTGCACTTCGCAGCGCGTGGCGAACCCGGCGGCAACCACGTTCTTGGCGACCCAGCGGCCCATGTAAGCGGCCGAGCGGTCAACCTTCGACGGGTCCTTGCCCGAGAAAGCGCCGCCGCCGTGCCGGCCCATGCCGCCGTAGGAATCGACGATGATCTTGCGTCCGGTGAGGCCGGTGTCTCCCTGAGGTCCGCCGATGACGAACCGGCCCGTGGGATTGATGAGGAATTCGGTCTTCGCGGTGAGCAGGTTCGCGGGAAGCTGCTTCTGGATGACTTCGGCGATGAGGAAATCGCGAATCTCGCTGTGCTTCACGCATTCGGCGTGCTGGGTAGAGATGACGACGTTGGTGATTTCCACCGGCTTGCCGTCTTCGTAGCGGACGGAGACCTGGCTCTTGGCGTCCGGGCGCAGCCAGTTGACGATGCCCGCCTTGCGAATGCGGGTGACTTCGCGGCCCAGGCGGTGCGCGAACATGATCGGCGCGGGCATCAGCTCGGGCGTTTCGTCGCAGGCATAGCCGAACATAAGGCCCTGGTCGCCGGCGCCCTGCTCCGCGTGGCCTTTGCCTTCCGCTTCGCGCTCGTCCACGCCCTGGGCGATGTCGGCGCTCTGCTGGGTGATCACGTTCATGATGAACACCTTGTCCGCATGGAACACGTCGTCGTCATTGACGTAACCGATCTCGCGGATGGCGTTGCGGACGATCTCGTTGTAGTGCATTTTCGCACTGGTGGTGATTTCACCGCCGACGACGACGATGTTGCTCTTAACGTAGGTCTCGCAAGCCACGCGGCTCTTGAGATCCTGCGCCAGGCACGCGTCGAGAACGGCGTCGGAGATGGTGTCGCACACTTTGTCCGGATGGCCTTCGCCGACGGACTCGGAAGAGAAGATGAAGCTTCTGGGCATGAATGGAATTGGATGTTTGAATTTGAGCACGAGAGGATGTATCTACCAATCGTGATGGGTTGATTGATTACATTTGAACCGTGGGGTGGTCAAGAGGAATTTTTTGAGGGTGGGGTGCCGAAATTTGAATTTACGAACAGCATGTGGGTGAGGCATCGCTTTTTTGTTGCCAAAAGACGTCCAGACGTCTAAACCTCGACGTGTGCGGCATTCCGTCAATATAAAACTCTCTCCCGGTGCGGTGCGCGACGCCATTATGGAAGCGCTGCGGCAATGGCCCGAAGGTGAGACGGTGGCTCGAATTACGGAAGAAGTCGTGCGTTCGCTGGGGCCGACGCCGGCTTCGTCGATACGCTCCTACCTGCGTTTGAACACTCCCGGGGTTTTTCGGCGGGTCGGACGCGGACGGTACGTTTTGAGCGATTCCGGCACAGTTCGCGAGGAGTCGGTGGCGGAACTTGCCTTTGGTGCGATGGCAAATGGCTGTCGTGGCGCTGTGGCATTTCCTTGTGCCAAAATCGGTCGGGCCACCCTTGTGGAAGCCGACTGCTTTGCGTGGTTGGAAAGCCGCGAGGCACAGAGCGTCCATGCGGTGGTCACCGATCCTCCTTACGGGTTGGTGGAATACAGCGCCGATGAGCAGGCCAAACTCCGGGCCGGAAGGGGCGGGGTCTGGCGGATTCCCCCGAGTTTCGACGGTCACCAGCGTGCACCGTTGCCGCGTTTCACCGTGCTCAAACAGAGCGACCTGGCGGCACTCGACTTCTTTTTTCACCGATGGGCGCTGGCGATTCTCCGGGTGTTGGTACCGGGGGCGCACGTGCTCGTCGCGTCGAATCCGTTGCTTTCGTACGTTATCGCCACCGCCGCCGTCCGCGCCGGGCTGGAGCGCCGGGGGGAGATCATTCGGTTGACGATGACGATGCGCGGAGGCGATCGCCCAAAGGCCGCGCACGAAGAGTTTGCCGGAGTCAGCGTCATGCCCCGCTCAATGTGGGAACCCTGGCTGATCTTCCGCAAACCGCTGGAAGGGCGGGCGCAGGATAACCTGCGAAAATGGCGAACCGGCGGGTTTCGTCGTCCCTCGTCCGAGCAGCCGTTTGGCGATGTAATTGCGTCCAGTCCGACACGTCCAGTCGAGCGCGCGGTTTCGCCGCACCCGAGCCTCAAGCCACAGGCGTTCATGCGACAAATCGTGCGCGCGGTGCTGCCTTTGGGCGAAGGGGTTGTGCTCGACCCGTTCGCCGGCGGCGGTTCGACGCTGGCAGCCGCCGAGGCGGTCGGTTACGAGAGCATTGGCGTCGAACGCGATCCTCAGTATTTCACCATCGCCCAAAGAGCGATTTTGCGGCTAGCCGCCTTGCGGGTCTGACTCTCGATAAACCCAGCCTTGGCGCAATTTCAGGATGCCCTCGCGGTGCAGTGTCGCGGTGCGCGTCCCAAGCTCGCCGCGCGCATTTTTTCGGAAATCGGCAACGGTGACGTGACCGAGATAAACTTCCGTAAACCGCAACGGGGTCCGGTCGCGCGCTGGTTCAGTTGTTTTGTCGATTACGTAGACAAAGACCGTCATCCATTGCTCCCGAGCGCCGTGAGTGTCCACCGCACCGCCCGATTTTCGGGTCGTCTTTATCTCCACGCCTTCAACGCCCGCCTTGGTGGCATCGCTGGGATAGGCTCCCCTGACCAGAAGGTCCGGGTGGCCGTTGAAATGCCGGTTTTGTGTCAGCGTTCGCGAGTGTTTCGCCATGCTTGCAGTCATCAGATCTGAAAGAAAGCCCGACATGATTGCAGGTCGCAGGGTATCGTCGAGCCGCTGCAAGCCTTTCTTCAAAAGCAGGGAGTTTACGTCAAAGAAAAAGTCATAAACGTCCTGCATCGCCAGCGAAAAGTCTTCGAGCCGCAACTCGAAGGGGAGTTGGATGGAGGAGTTGAAGCATGCGGGCTTCGGTCGCTGGCGTTCTATGGGCACCTCGAAATGACAGCAGGTTTGAAGTGTCTGCACAACCAATTTGCCGCCTGGCACTCGTCCGCCTGGCATTTCTTTTCGTCCCGGCGCTTGCGGGAAAGCGGTTCTTGCGGCATACCCTTGGGCTGGCATTTTCCCATGAGCAACATCAATTTGGACGGCGCTGAGACCAGCGTGATCAAGACCCTCGGGTTCGGTGGCGCCCCGATGCGGGGCAGCGACCTGAAATCGCGCCTGGTGGGCATCGGCAAAGACGAGCTGTTCAGCATCCTGCAATGCCTCGTCGATTGCGGCTATGTTTCGTGCAACCGGGACCTGGAGAAGGTGGAGGATGTCGACCGGACGACGTTTTTTGTGAATCCCGGTTACGCGAAGGAGCTTCGCGAAGCCATTGACCCGGAGCCAAAGGAGACCAACAAGCGCGTTCGGCGCGTGTAACCCCCCATGAAGCAACTCTGGCCGTGGCCGGCGGCCATCCTCAGCGGCGCGCTTTTGACGCTTTGCTTCCCACCCTGGGAGTGCGCATGGTTGTGCTGGGTCGCGTTGATCCCGCTGATTGCCGCAATCTGGTTCGGTCGGTCCGATCCGGCGGAAGACGCGCTCTGGCGCGAGGTGCGCCGGGGCGCCCTGCTCGGGTACGTCGCCGGCCTGGTCTATTTCTGGGGGGTGTTCTGGTGGCTGACCACGGTGACCGGCCTCGGCTGGTTCCTCCTGCCGTTTTATCTGGCGCTGTTTCCGGCGGCGTGGGGGGCGTTCGCCGGACTGCTCCGCAGGCAGACGGGGGATTTCACCGTGTCGCGCCGGAACCTCTGGCTGGCGTTTGCCGTCGCCGCGGCCTGGGTGGCGCAGGAATGGGTGCGCGGGTGGCTCTTCACCGGCTTCGGCTGGAACGGGCTCGGCGTGTCGTTGTATAAGACCACGCTGCTGATCCAGCTCGCCGAGTATACCGGCGTCGGCGGACTGTCGTTTCTGGTGGTGCTGACGAATGTCATCGGGGCGGTCACCGTGGTGCGCTTTATCGCCGAGGCGCAACGTAGGCGGATTCGT
>Ga0316227_1002310_pt1 | contig 17439 bp, 18 predicted proteins | sample TBH18019metaG_FD_206012 | JGI IMG/M metagenome (GOLD analysis project Ga0316227, IMG submission 206012) | Freshwater microbial communities from Trout Bog Lake, Wisconsin, USA - TBH18019 | ecosystem: Environmental > Aquatic > Freshwater > Lake > Hypolimnion/Profundal zone | place: USA: Wisconsin... | reverse complement strand
TATGACCCTCGCTTGGGGCATGGTTTGCCGCATGATCCATTTAATTCAATCGTTGGACCTCGACCGATTGGTTGGATTTCTACGCAAAGTAAGTCTGGGGTAGTCAATTTAGCGCCGTATAGTTTTTTTAGTGCTTTTAATTACACTCCTCCCATTATTGGTTTCTCGAGTATTGGGCGCAAGGACACCTTAAGCAATATAGAAGAGACGGGCGACTTCGTTTGGAATTTGGTCACCACCGATTTGCTCGAGCCCATGAATCAAACGAGCGCCCCTTATTCTGCAGAAGCTAATGAGTTTGAAATGGCTAGCCTTGCTGCGATCCCCTCTACGCAAGTGACTCCTCCGCGAGTGGCTCGAGCAAGAGTGGCATTCGAGTGTCGGCGCACTCAAATCATTCCCCTGAAGGCCCTTTCTGGGGCCACACTCGACAGTTGGCTGGTGCTAGGGGAGGTGGTTCAAGTGCATATAGAACAAACTTGCCTCAAGGATGGTCTATATCAGACAGCAGAGGTGGGGCATATTTTGAGAGGTGGTGGTCCGGGTGATTATTTCTCTATTTGCCCTGAGCAGTTATTAGTACTGCACAGGCCTAAGCTCTAATGGAATTACCCATCACGCTAGGTTTGGCATTTGGAATGATTTTGACAAGGGCTTGATTTTGGCAGTACTGTTAGCCTGATGGAACTTAAAAAATAACCATAAATAGGGGGTGAGATGGATCTACTGATTGTGATAGGCGCATTGCTTTTTTTAATGGCGGTTGCATATCGAGGGTATAGCGTGATTTTGTTTGCCCCGGTTGCAGCGCTGGGCGCAGTATTTTTTACCGATCCCTCTCTAGTTGCACCAATGTTCACCAGTGTATTTATGGTGAAGATGGTTGACTTCATCCGTTTGTACTTCCCAGTATTTTTGTTGGGCGCCATTTTTGGCAAAGTGATTGAACTATCGGGTTTCTCAAAATCGATTGTTGCTTCTGTGATCAAAGTTATTGGTAGATCACGTGCCATGCTTTCAATTGTTTTGGTTTGTGCATTATTGACATATGGTGGTGTTTCCTTATTTGTGGTTGTGTTTGCCGTTTACCCATTTGCTGCTGAGCTATTTCGGGCCAGCAATATTCCAAAGCGTTTATTGGCAGGCACAATCGCCTTGGGCGCCTTTACGTTCACTATGGATGCCTTACCGGGTACGCCGCAAATCCAGAACATCATCCCAACTACTTTCTTTGGTACAACCACTTGGGCGGCGCCATGGCTTGGTGTAATTGGCGCAATTTTTGTTTTTATTGTGGGCATGCTGTATCTGGAAACATTACGACGTCGTGCAGAAAAAGCAGGCGAGGGGTATGGGGATAATTTGGTGAATGAACCAGAGCCCATTTCTAGCACTACATTACCGCACCCAGTGATTGCAATCTTGCCCTTGGTCGTAGTGGGTGTAGCGAACTTGATTTTGACGCGCACTATTCCAGGTTGGTATAGCTCAAGCACAATTGTTTCAACGGTTCCCGGTAGTGGTTTGCAGATTAGCACGGAGATTGGCAAGGTGTTAGGTATTTGGTCGGTTGAAGCCGCGCTATTGCTTGGTATTTTGACTGTGCTGTTATTTGCTTTCCGTCCTGTACTCAATAAATTTGCAGAAGGTAGTAAAACTGCTGTTAGTGGCGCGCTTCTGGCCGCATTGAATACCGCCTCTGAATATGGTTTTGGTGCAGTCATTGCCGCATTACCGGGATTTCTGTATGTGGCAAAAGGTTTGGGTGCAATACCCAACCCCTTGGTGAATGAGGCGGTCACCGTAACAACCCTCGCTGGAATTACTGGTTCTGCATCAGGCGGCTTAAGTATTGCCTTAGCTGCGATGTCCCAGCAATTTATTGCGGCAGCACACGCTGCTGGCATTCCTTTGGAGGTATTTGCTAGAGTCGCTTCAATGGCCTCTGGAGGCATGGATACTTTGCCGCATAATGGCGCAGTGATCACCTTGCTTGCTGTAACGGGATTGACGCATAAGCAATCCTATAAAGATATTTTTGCCATTACGATTCTTAAGACAACGGCGGTTTTTGTGGTGATTGCCGTGTACTACATGACAGGTATTGTTTAGACGGTCGACGAAATGGGGTATGCCCCATTTCTGAATACTCCAAACAAATCAGAGCCCCAGTCAAAGTGCTGGGGTTTTCCTGATTTGGTCTGTAGTGAAAGATTGCTACTATTGCTCAGTAGCTTTCTCACTCTGAAGTGCTTCTATAAGGTTTTGCAATGAAATCGATTCGTCAATTCGCATTTGCCTCATTGTGTATATTGGCCGCCAATCAAGCGGTTTTAGCTGTCACCGTCGCTGGTGCGGACACGATTTTTTATGGCGGTCCCATTGTGACGGTCAATCCTCAAAATGATGAAGTTCAGGCGCTAGCAATCAAAGGCGGCAAAATTGTTGCCTTGGGAACAGCAGCAACTGTGGCTAAGAATTGGCAATCCGATTCCACCAAGATGATTGATCTCAAAGGCCAAACCTTGATGCCTGGTTTTGTGGAGCCCCATATTCACATTATCGGTACTGCCTTAGCAGAGGGGTTGGGTTTAAACCTCTCCAACTTTACTTTGCCATATGACACCTTAGATACCCTGGGTGACAAAATGCGGGCCCACCTCAGCACCGTTCCTCCAGGAGGTTGGCTATTTGGTTTTGGTGTAGATCCCTCTCGCACTTCGCCATTTATGGCTGAGTTAACAGCTGATGAGTTGGATAAGGTGTCGACAACAGTGCCGATTTTTATCATCAATCAATCCGGTCATATTGGTTATGTCAATCACAAAGCCCTCGAGCTGGCTGGCGTTACCGAGAGCACTCCCAATCCAAGCGGTGGTGGAGTGTATGTGAAAGATGCTCACGGCAAGCTTACCGGTAAGCTGATAGAGCCACCATCCTATGCACCATTCATGGCAAAAATGCCTAGACCTTCAGCAGAAGATTTGGTCAAGGCGGTGAAAAAAACCACCCAATATATTGCTTCTACGGGCGTTACTACTTCAGCGGAAATTACGGTGGGTTTTGAATCAGGCTTAGAGAGTGAGGTAAAGCTCTATAAGGAATTGGCTGCTAATGAAGGTTTACCCATTCGTGTTCGCGCGTATTTATATGGCCCGGCGATTCCTGCTGGTTATCACGGCCTGAAGCCAAATGAGGGCGATGATCGCCTGCGCTTTATTGGTGTGAAATTTATTTCAGATGGCTCTACCCAAGGTTTAACCGCTGCTCTCAATGAGCCCTATACCTATCCCAAGAATACCCATAATCGCGGTAATTTAAATTACAAGAGTGAAGACCTCTACCAGCAGATGAAGTTGTATTTTGATCAGGGTTGGCAAATTGCTGTGCATGCAAATGGCGATCGCGCTATTAGTCAAACGCTCGCCAGTTATAAAAAATTGTTGGCAGGCAATCCCCATCCAGAAGAGCGTCGTTTGCGTATTGAGCACTTCACGATTAATACCCCTGCACAAGTTAAAGAAGCGGTTCGCTTAGGCGTTATCCCAGGGTTTACGATTGGCCACGTTGATTACTGGGGTGAAGCATTTCATAATCACCTAGTCGGTCCTGAGCGGGCTAATCGGATTGATCCCTCTGCTGCGTTTAAAAAAGCCGGAGGAAGATTTGCCTACCATAGCGATTCGCCAGTTTCCAATGTTGGTCCTTTGAATTACATTTCTGAGGGTGCTGGCCGATTGTGGCAAGAGCCGCCGCGCAAGGTTTTGGGTCCTCAGGAGCAAGTATCTGTTGATGATGCGATTCGTGCTGTAACGATTAATGCTGCCTACGAGATGTTTTCTGATGACAAGATCGGAAGCTTGGAGCTTGGTAAGCAGGCTGATTTAGTGGTGCTTGCCGCCAACCCACGTACCACGCCAGTAGATCAAATTCGGAATATTCAAGTCAAGGAAACTTGGATCGATGGGAAAAAGCAGAGTTGGTAAGGACCTGATTTTCAAAAACTCTTGATCTTCTGCAATACCGCTTTCAATGGGTGTTCTAGTGTTATTCGCCCTAATGGATCGGCTTTGGGGCTATTTAAGTAGGGATTATGTTGCTTTGCAGCAAATTTAACTTGCCATTAGCTATAGGGGTAATTATTATGGTGCAATGCAACATAATTAATCACCTTAAAGGATCATCATGTTTAAAAATCAATTTGCCGATAATCAAGCCAAATCCATTGAAACTGCTCGCGCCTTGGGTCAGACAGCCCTAGAAAACGCCCAGGAATTGGCTCAAATCAACTATCAAGCAGCCCAAGAGGCGGTGGCTAATGCCCAAGCCAAGGCTGCCGAGCTGCTTAAAGGCAAGGATGCCAAGGCTGCTTTGGATCTTCTGCAAAGCCCAGAAGTGCAAGAGGCTGTGGCAAAGGTTGCTGAGTACCAAAAGAAAGTAGCCGATGTATTGCGACGTGGGAATCAAGAGTTGGTTGAAGCTGTGGAAGCGGCGATTGATCAGTCGCAAGAGGATTTAAAGGAATTCGTGGCGACCGCTTCGTCTAAGGCGCCAGCTGGCTCTGAGGCCTATGTCAGTGCATTTACGAATGCATTTAATACTGCCATTCAAAATTTTGACCAGGTTCGTGCTACTACACAAGATGCTTTTAGTAACTTTGAGAAAAGCATCGAAAGTGCAATTAGCTCTGCCCAAGGCCAATTCGGCAAAGCCACAAAACCAGCAACAAAGCGTCGCACCAAGTAATTTATGCAATTCTTGGGTAGGTATTAAAATATCGCCTAAGCATTGTTTGCCAGTGTTCAAGACAAACCCTAGCTAGTAATAGCTGGGGTTTTGAGTTTTTGTTTTGATGTTATTTAGAGAATAGGTATTTGATATGAATCGAATCATGTTGTTAGCAAAAATTCATCGCGCAACGGTTACTGAGGCCGATTTGCATTATGAGGGTTCGTGCGGGATTGACGAGGACTTATTGGATGCTGCTGACATGCGTGAATTTGAAAAAATTGAGCTTTACAACATCAACAATGGCGCTCGTTTTTCAACTTACATTATCAAAGCCAAACGTGGATCAGGAATTATTTCTTTAAATGGCGCTGCTGCGCGGAAAGCACATGTTGGTGATCACTTGATTATCTGCACTTATGGGCAGGTAAGTAATGAAGAGGTTGCTCGGCACTTCCCAAAAATAGTCTTGGTAGGCGAGGGAAATAGCATTAAGGAAATCAAGAAGCCCGCCTAATGGGCTGGCAAAACTTGCTTTTGATTAGTGATGACAGTGCGCAAGAGGTCGGCGGCGGTCTTCACTTGAAGTTTATCCATGATGTTTGAGCGATGGGCTTCAACGGTTTTCAAGGATATCCCTAAATCATCGGCAACTTGCTTATTGATTCGTCCGGCAACAATGCGCTCTAACACTTGTTTTTCGCGGGGCGTTAGGGTCCCCAGTAATTTCATTGCCTCTTTTGTTGCTGCTGTTTTGGTGCGTTCATCACGCGCTTTTGCTAGCATTCGCTCAATGACGGCGCTCAACTCTTCTTCCCGAAACGGCTTTTGTATAAAGTCCATGGCGCCTTGCTTCATTGCCTCAACGGCCATGGCAACATCGCCATGACCTGTCATCAGGATGGCGGGCATGGGGTAATCCATTCTAGAAAGTGTTGCATGCAGCTCCATGCCAGACATTCCCGGCATTCGAATATCAATGATCGCGCAGGCTACTGTTGAGTCATCCGTGCTTTGCAGCGCTTGCAAGAAGCGCTCAGCATTTTCATGGCAGCGTACAGAATACCCCTTGGCCTCTAATAGCCATTGCAGTGAGTCGCGCATGGCCTCGTCATCGTCGATGATGTAAATAACTTCGGAGGGAGTAGGTCTAGAGTTCAGCATGATGGGCATTTAAAAATGGACTGATAGATATTGCCATCACTGGGCTAATAGTCTTCTAGGGCATACCTTTATAGGACATTCCCTAATGAATCGCTAATTAGGCGGATTTTGACAAATTCCCTATCTAAAATGGCGACATTATTAATGTTGTTAATAAATAGGAGAAGCGTATGTCTGATGCTGTCGTGGCACGCATAGAGGCAAATCCAAAATACCAAGAGCTTAAGCGCAAGCGCAGCACTTTTGGTTGGACCCTCACCATTTTGATGTTTGTTGTCTATTACGGCTACATCGGCCTAATAGCTTTTGATAAACCATTCTTGGCTCAGCCATTTGGTGATGGGGTAATGAGTCTGGGTATTCCTATTGGTATGGCTGTGATTATTTTTACCATTTTGATTACCGCTCTGTATGTTCGTAGGGCAAATAGCGAATACGACACATTGACAGCTGAAATTTTGAAGGAAGCCTCCAAATGAAGCGTATCCAAAAACTCATCAGTGCATTGGCACTATTTGCATTGCCGATGGCAGTATTTGCATCGGGCGATGTGGGACAAATTGATAAGCAGCCTACTAATTGGGTCGCCATCATCATGTTTTCGGCATTTGTGGTCGGAACCCTGTTTATTACCAAATGGGCGGCCTCGCGCACAAAGTCTGCGGCCGACTTCTATACTGCCGGCGGTGGTATTACAGGTTTCCAGAATGGCTTGGCAATTGCTGGTGACTACATGTCAGCTGCTTCATTCCTAGGTATTTCTGCTGCAGTCATGGCAAATGGCTATGACGGCTTGATTTACTCTATCGGCTTTTTGGTTGGCTGGCCAGTAATTACCTTTTTGATGGCAGAGCGTTTGCGTAACTTGGGTAAATTTACCTTTGCTGACGTTGCTGGCTATCGCTTTCAACAAGGCCCTATCCGTGCCTTTGCGGCATCAGGAACCCTGATTGTTGTAGCGTTCTATTTGATCGCTCAAATGGTCGGTGCAGGCCAATTAATTAAGTTGCTCTTTGGTCTTGATTATTGGATGGCAGTGCTGATTGTTGGTTGCTTAATGATGGTTTATGTATTGTTCGGCGGTATGACTGCAACGACTTGGGTGCAAATTATCAAAGCATGCATGTTGTTGGCTGGCGTGACCTTTATGGCCTTTATGGTTTTGGCTCAGTACGGCTTTAGCCCTGCAGCATTATTTGCCAAAGCAGTAGAGGTAAAGGCTGCAATCGCTCTGAACTCTGGTAAAACCCCGGAAGAGGCGGCTGCTATCGGATTGAAAATTATGGGCCCTGGTGGCTTTATTAAAGATCCAATCTCGGCGATTTCTTTTGGTATGGCATTGATGTTTGGTACGGCCGGTTTGCCACATATTCTGATGCGCTTCTTTACCGTTCCGGATGCCAAGCAAGCTCGTAAATCTGTTTTGTGGGCAACTACTTGGATCGGTTATTTTTATGTGCTGATCTTTATTATTGGTTTTGGTGCTATTACCTTGGTGTTGACTAACCCTGAAATGGCTGATGTTGCTAAAGGCGTCATTAACGGTGGCGCAGGTTCCGCAAACATGGCAGCAGTTTTGGTTGCCAAAACAGTCGGTGGAAACGTGTTCTTTGGCTTTATCTCTGCTGTAGCGTTCGCAACAATCTTGGCAGTGGTTGCTGGTTTGACCTTGTCTGGTGCGTCTGCAGTGTCACATGACCTTTATGCAACGGTATTTAAAAAAGGGAATGCGGACAGCGCCTCAGAGTTGAAGGTATCTCGTGTCACCACTGTCTCTTTGGGAGTGATCGCTGTATTGCTGGGAATCGTCTTTGAAAAGCAAAATATTGCTTTTATGGTCGCCTTGGCATTTGCGGTGGCAGCTTCTGCAAACTTCCCGGTACTCTTCTTGTCAGTGCTTTGGAAGAATTGCACTACTAGAGGCGCGGTAATTGGTGGTTTCTTGGGCTTGGCTTCTTCTGTTGCCTTAACCATCGTATCGCCAGCAGTGTGGGAAGCGGTATTGGGCAATCCAAAAGGCAGCGCATGGTTCCCTTACTCATCTCCTGCTTTGTTCTCGATGACGGTTGGTTTTGTGGGTGTTTGGCTGTTCTCTGTATTGGATAACAGCGAGAATGCCAAGAAAGAGCGCGCTGCATTTGCTGCACAGCAAGTTCGTTCTGAGACCGGCTTTGGTGCTTCAGGAGCATCTGGCCACTAATTGTTGGTCAGCTTCTTTGTAGGTAAAAAACCAGGAGCAATCCTGGTTTTTTATTGCCCATTCCCCGGGTTAGTTAGAGGTTCAATAGTTGGCGCAGTTTGATAAACGCCATACCCGTCATTACCGCATCATTGAGTGCATCGTGGGCATCGCGAGCAGGCAAGCCTAGATCCATCATCATGGTGTTAAAGCGCAAATCAATGTTGCCATTGCGCTCATTGATAGGAAGTTGGCGGTTTTTAAACTCATAGTACAAAGAGGAAACCTCAATTTTTTTCTGAGGTAGACCAAGCCCCAGCATTCTCCAAATCACCTTATTGAGCATGGCTACATCGAATTCCAAGTAATACCCAACAATGGGGCGACTACCAATAAAGTCCATGAGCTTGCCCATCGCTACTTCTGGGGCTAGCCCATTGGCCACATCGCGCTCACGCAGGCGGTGAATTTTGACGCTCTCGGGAGAAACCTTTTTCTCGGGCTTAACGAGCAGCTCTAAACGTTCGCTGGTCAGCAAGACGTTACCGCAAATTTTGACTGCACCAATCGAAATGATTTCATCTTTGCCAATACTGAGGCCAGTAGTTTCGCAATCTAGGACTACCCATTCATTTGTTGGGGGTGGATCAAACATAAAGCGATAGTGCTCATCCGCTAGATGAAAGAGTAGCCATTCTCGCCAAATGGGACGATAGAATTTGCTAAAGATTCCCGGGGTGAGCTGGCTCATGCAAAATCAAGGCGGAAGTGTTGACGCAAAAAGACTTTGAATGATTTCACAACATTTAAGCAATCCTTGAGGAGGTCTCGTTCAAGGCTGGAAAGTTGCCCCATATCGATCTCGCCGGTGACGGGTTTCCCTGTCTCAAGCTCGGCCAAGCCACTATCTAATTTGAGGCTCATTAAGATGTGCAGGGATTCCAATAAGTCGTTTGCTAGATCTCTTGGCAGTTTGTGTTTTTGGACCAATTCTTCTATGCGAGCTTCCGTGGAGTTCGTGAAAACATGATTTTCTAGTGCCATTGACCGTATTCCATGGACGATGGTAAAAATCCCTGCTTTTTTGAGATTAATGCGATTCTCCGAGTGCTCGCTGCTACGTGTCAGTAAGCGATTCCACCAGCCAACTTCAGTCGAAAAGGTTTCAATTGCAGAGGTAAATCTGGCTAGTAAAAATTGATTGTCATTCATCAACTCAAACAATCCATCTTTGACATGCTGCAATAGCTGCACTTCACCGCAAATCGGGTGCGCATCTAGAAAGATTGCCAAATTCATCAGGCTTTCAGGCGTGGGGTTGAGGAGCCAATGTTTGCTGGTGGCGCTAAAGTCTTTTTCGGACATGCGCCAATCCGCATTGTTGACCATGATTCGGCCAGGGCACTCGGGATATCCGTAGCTGATCAGGGTTGCAGAAAATTGCTCACAAGACTCCGCAACATGATGATCGACAGGGTAATGATTGCTGAGTATGAGCCCGTTATCTTGATCGGTTTTCAGAATCTGTTCACCTCGCCCCTCGCTTCCCATGACAAAGAGGCAGCTATTGGCAAAAAGTTCTGGGCTAGCAATTAAGGCCCACGCCCGCTCGAACAGTTTGGCGTTTAATTCTTGAACTAGGCGAGCGATCATTCCCACTTTGGTTCCATTGCGATGCAATAGACTGATGAGTTTGGTGATTTGCTCAGCCGGTATCTTGAGGTCTTCTAGCGTAGTGGCCTGGAATATTTTTTGCGCTACCAATGAAGAGCTATTGGCAATAAAGCTTAGTAAATCAACTTGCTCCAACATGCCGATTACTTGATTGCCGTCCATGACTGCCAATCGATGAACGGAGTGGCGGATCATAGTGGCCAGGGCTTCATAGAGATGATCCTGGGCCCCAATGGTAATGAGTGGGTATGTGCTTAAGGGCCCCACGGCAGTCGATTCAAGAGGAAGCCGTGCTAATAAACTTTTTTGTAAGGTGGTTGTAGTAAAGATGCCAAGCCTAGGAGAGCCATTGATGCTATCTCGTACCAGAACGCTGGTGGTGCGATATTGCTGGAAGAGTTCGATCACTTGATAAATTGTTGTATCTGCCTCAACAACGTGCGCTGATCGCAAAAAGGCTTGACTAACTTGAGCTAGGCTTAAGGAATTGATTTCATATTGGCTGCGACGTTGGGCTAGTGCATTTAACTTCTTTGAGAGATCGGCAAACAAGAGGGCGCCAAATGTGGCGTTATCGGAGATGAGTTCTCGAACTGTTGCTTTGGCTAGTTGATAGGCAATCACCTCTTCAGATGCAATGAATTGACTCGATACTTTTCCCGCCATCAGGCCGCGCCCATCAAAGCAGTCATCCGGGCCATATAGAGCGACTTCTTCACCGCCCTCATACTGGCGTACGAACCCCTTGATGAGTACAAATAAATGGGTGGGGGTAGAGCCAATATCCAGAATGACCTCGCCTTGCTTAAAGTAGGCGATATCGACGTTATCTCGAACGAGTTTTTGCTCCTGGGTATTTAAGCAGTCAAACGGGGAGGCGGAGAAATGAAAGGCATTAGGCATATTTCATTTTATGGGCTGATGGGGTTGGATTGATCATCCTAAGCGAAAACCCCTATAAGACCAAAGTAGGGCGTATTGCGGTGCAAATCCTCATGGGCGCAAACAGAGATTGAGTCCTTAATGTATGATTATTTTTCAATAAAAATAATAGGTGACACATGACAACAGCACGCGTAGTAAGTCTTTCTGAATTGGGTAGTGCCGACTTGATCAAAGTGATTGATAAAGAGTTGCCACCTCCTGCAAAGGGTGAGGTTCAACTCCGCCAAACTGCAATCGGCTTTAACTTTATCGATGTCTATCAACGTTCAGGGGTTTACCCCCTGGAGTTGCCGACCGGTTTAGGTCACGAAGCAGTTGGTGTTGTAGAGGCGCTTGGTGAAGGCGTTAGCCAGTTTAAGGTTGGCGATCGTGTTATGTATATGAATGCTGGAATAGGAGCTTATGCCAGCGCTCGTAACGTAGCTGCTGAAAAATTGGTTCCCGTTCCCAATGGAGTCTCGGATGAGGTGGCTGCAGCCGTGTTCTTTAAGGCCATGACAGCGCAGTACTTGCTTCAAAAAACCTATCAGGTGAAAGCTGGTGATGTCGTGTTGGTGCATGCTGCTGCCGGTGGGGTCGGTCAAATTTTGGCGGGTTGGGCAAAATCCTTGGGGGCTTTTGTGGTGGGAACGGTAGGCTCACCCGCAAAGTTTGCGGTAGCCAAGGAGGCTGGATGTGATGCCGTGGTCGATTACTCTAACCCCTCCTGGCCCGAAGAGGTTCTGCAGGCTACCGGCGGACGCAAGGCCAATGTAGTTTATGACTCGGTTGCCAAAACTACCTTTATGGGTTCTTTAGATTGTGCCGCCCCCTTTGGAACAGTCGCATTATTTGGTGCAGCTTCAGGCCCTGCGCCCGATATCAATCCAGAGATCTTGAATAAAAAAGGCTGCCTATTTTTAACGAGGCCATCGGTATTTCCGCATAACGCTACACCTGCTTTATTGCAAGAAAACGCTAAAGCAGTGTTTGATGCCATTGCTGCCGGTCGGGTCAAGGTCAAGATTGGTGCCACTTATCGTCTAGATCAAGCCGCAGATGCACATCGTGCTGCAGAAGCTAGGGCGGTCTCGGGTGCGATTGTTCTCATTCCGTAAGTCTTCGGGCATTTTTGGATGTAAAAAGCCTCGTTATAGCGGGGCTTTTTATTACTGTTTCATGGCACAAATCGCTATTTATGTTGGTGCGGTGGTTGTAACATAGAGGGGTAAATTGTGATGAATTTTCTAATGGGAATAAAGATGAATAAAAGCATGATCAAACGCGTAGTGGCATCAACGGTTGCGGCAATATTTGCTTTTTCTCCGTTGGTCAGTTCTGCATGCACTAGTTTTTTATTGAAGGCAAATGATGGTGGTTTTGTGTACGGTCGGACCATGGAATTTGGCTTACCCCTGAAATCTCAGTTGACCGTTATTCCGCGTAACTTTCCCATGCTTGGTGTTGGTGTGGATAGCAAACCTGGAACGGGTTTAAATTGGACAACCAAATATGCGGCTGCCGGCATGAATGGTTTGGGCCTGCCAGTGCTACTGGATGGTATGAATGAGAAGGGCTTAGTTGGAGGTCTTTTAAATGCCCCCAATACGGCGGTATATCAGGCGGTTGCACCGGTTGATTCAGGTAATAGTATTGCCTCAGTACAAATCTTGATCTATGCCTTAACGAATTTTGCGACGGTCGACGAAGTTAAGGCTGGCTTTGAAAAGATTAAGGTAAATCGCTCCGTGATCCCTGCTTTTCATAATCAATCTGCGCCAGTTCGTATGACACTGCATGATGCTGGCGGAAAAAGTATTGTGATCGAATATTTAAAAGGAGAACTGGTGATTACCGATAATCCGACCACTGTGATGACAAACGATCCAGCGTTCCGGGAGCAGTTAAACACGATCGGTAGTTATGCTAATTTGACGAATGTGGAGCGCGATCCTTTGGTAATTAATGGTGTGAGTTATGTGCCACCCAGCTCTGGAAGCGGCCTGCACGGTTTGCCTGGGGACTACTTAAGTCCTAGTCGTTTTATTCGGGCATTATTTTTATCCAAATCAGCCCCAACAAATTACAGCACAGAACAGCAAACCAATACGGCTTGGCACATTTTAGGAAGTTTTGATATTCCACCGGGTGCCATTAGTTTGCCAGCATCGAATGCGTATGGTGGTGGTGCTGGTGGCATCGAGATTACGGAATGGACTGTAGTGGGTGACGTGAAGAATAAGATGTATTACGTCAAGATGTTTGATAACACGAATGTTCAAGCATTTGATCTCAAGAAGATGGACGTCAATGCAAAGCAGATTACGTATTACAACTTAGATGTGCCTCAGACCTATATCCATATCAACTAATTGAGGCTGATTGACTCTCGGGTATGAAAATGAAAAAGCAATGTATTGGTCTGATTGCTGTATTGGGTTTGTCTATCTGTTCACCCAGTTTTGCGCAAATTCCGGATACTCAGCGTTCCATGGGGATTGCATATATTTCTGGGGGAGTGGGCGATGATGAATCCGATGCCATTCTTGCGGAAGCAAAGGAGTGGCCTTTAATGCTGGAGCTTTCTCAGTTGGATGGCGCAAGGGGGGAGTGGATCTTTGGGGCAACGATTAAGATCTTTTCTGGCAAGAACGTCATTTTTGATGCGCCGGCTGACGGACCTTATATTTTGATTAATTTACAGCCAGGTGACTATGCTATTCAAGCCAGCTATCAGGGTGTTGAACAAAAGAGGGCGGTTACCATTCAGGCCGGACACTCTCAGAAACTCTCTATTTTTTGGAGATGAATGAAACCCCCTTTGATATTTGTTTGGATAATGTGCCCATGAAAATTCTCTTTTATCCCATTTTGGTTTTATCTCTATTGTTGGCTGGATGTCAGTCAACCGGTCAGGATGGAAAGCCACTAAGCCCGGCAGAAATTCTGCAAAAGCGGGATGACACCATCAAGATGGGGGAGACGGGCTTAAATGCTTTGCTCAAGCAAGACCCATCGGTTAAGGCTCAGATTGCGCAATCGGCTGGCTATGCAGTTTTCAACACCACGAATGTCAACATTGTTTTATTGGTGGTGGCACGCGGGCAGGGCCTGCTTTATGACAAGCGCCGTAAAGACCCAGTGTTTATGGACGCATTAAAAACTGGTGAGGGTGTGGGTGCCGGCTATCAGCAGCAGTACCAAGTCATTATTTTTAAAACTCCCACCGCAATTGACCAATTTTTGTTGACCTCAGTAGATGGCCAAAAAGGTGGTGTTGATGTGGATGCCAATTTTTCTGCGGGGTCTGGCGGAGAAATTCGCTCTTTCAATCCAGAGATTACTTTTTATACTGTTGGCCTTTCTGGATATGATCTACAAGCCAACTGGGGAGGCACCCTGTACTTGGTTGATCAGCAATTGAATGATGCGCAGACGCTTCACTCGCTGCCGAGTAAGTCGTCCACTAATAAGTAGGCGGACAGATTACCCTTTCATTAGAAGGGTGATTCAACTGTTTTAATGAGATTTGCAATTAGTTCGTATTAGTACTAAAATAGTCCTAATACGAACTAATTGAGGTATCCGTGAATTTCTTACCCACTCTTAGAGAGCTGGTTCTAGCTTATCAGGCGTTTGAGCGCTATTCGATGCCCCATATCAAGGCAATGGGTTTGACTATGACCCAATTTGATGTGATTGCAACATTGGGGAATCAGCCGGCAATGTCGTGTAAGGAACTTGGTGAGAAGACTTTGGTCACTAAAGGGACTCTGACCGGCGTACTGGAGCGCTTAGAGGCAAAGAAAATCGTTTATCGAGAAACGAATGCAGAGGATGGTCGCAGTCAATTGATTGGTCTCACAGTGGCTGGTCAAGCGCTATTTGAAAAGGTATTTCCAGAGCATTTGGAGTATTTGGCTACAGCATTTTCTAAGTTGTCGACTGAAGAGAATGTGCAAATTCAAAAAGCGTTGGTGACATTGGGAAGTATTTTTTAAGGCAGCGAAGTTCGATTCGCTAATTCATTAATTAAGGAGAAGAGCATGAGTAAAGTAGCCGTTGTCTTTCATAGTGGTTATGGTCATACCGTAAAGCAAGCCGAAGCGATTGCTAAAGGCGCAGCGGGTACATTGCTTGCAATTGATGCTGATGGGAATTTAACCGATGCGCAGTGGGATGTTTTGAATAGCGCTGATGCGATTGTTTTTGGCTCCCCAACATATATGGGAACGGTCAGCTGGCAGTTTAAGAAATTTGCTGATGCCACCTCAAAGCAGTGGTTTGGTCAGCAATGGAAGAACAAGGTGTTCGGTGGGTTCACCAACTCAGCCACAATGAACGGTGATAAACATTCTACGTTGCATTATTTCTTTACATTGGCCATGCAGCATTCTGGTCTTTGGGTGGGTACTGGACTGATGCCATCCAATGCTAAATCTGCAAAACGTGATGACGTGAATTATGTTGGTTCATTTGCTGGCGCGATGATGCAAACTGCTTCCGATGCAAGTCCAGATGAGGTCAATAGCGGGGATTTGGAAACCGCCAGACTATATGGCGAGCGCATTGCAAACATTGCCAAACAATTGCGTGGCTAATGCGTACTATGCGATATAACCCCGTTTCCATTGTGTTGCATTGGCTCATGGCAGCCATCATTATTCTGACTTGGTCAATTGCCATTACCATCAGTGATATGCCGCTGAGCCCAATGCGTATTGCGGGCTATAGCTGGCACAAATGGCTTGGTTTGACGGTGCTTGCCTTGGTGGTGATTCGCTTGATTTGGCGAGGACTTCATCCGGCGCCAAAATTGACGATCCCAATGCCCCTGTGGCAAGAGCGGGCAATGCAGGCCACCCACATTGCTTTATACCTACTGATGTTTTCTATCCCACTGGTTGGGTGGTTGATGAGCTCAGCTAAGGGGTATACGGTGAATTATTTTGGTTTATTTGAATTGCCGGACCTACTCCCTAAGGATAAGGTTTTAGGTCATCAGCTAAAAGAAGTGCATGAATATTTAGCAGATCTATTGGTGGCCTTATTTAGTCTGCATGTTTTAGCTGCTTTAAAGCACCAATTTATTGATAAAGATGGGCTCTTGTCGCGCATGTCCTTGTGCTCTTGTTGGAAGAAGAGGGGTTAATTGATGAAATATTTTCCTATTGCGGTAATGCGGTTTGGTATAGGAATGTGGATTGCTGTGGCAACATCGCATGCTTTTGCTGCTGACTATTCGGCAATCGATTTGGCAAAAAGCAGAATCAGCTTTACCAGTAAGTTGATGGGTTCGAGCCTTAGTGGCGATTTTTCAAAGTTTTCTGGAAAAGTTTCGTTTAATCCAGATGAACCGGAGAAGGCAAAGGCCGCTTTAACGATTGATATAGCCAGCTTTAATGCGGGCGGAGAAGAGTTGCAAGATGAGGCCAGAGGTAAAGACTGGTTCAACACCAAGTTGTTTCCGGTAGCGAATTTTGTCACTGACTCTGTTAAAGCTCTAGGCAATGGGAAATTGGAGATTCATGGCACTTTAACAATCAAAGGTAAGAGTCTGCCGGTGTTGATCAATGCAACTTATCAGTCGCAAGGAAAGCAGATGGTTTTCGATGCCAATTTGCAATTGTTAAGACTGCAATTTGGTTTGGGTAGTGGGAACTGGGCAGACACCTCAGCCGTTGCAAATGAAGTTCCCGTCAAAGTGCATTTAGTTTTAAATCAAAAATAACGCAGTTCAACTTGTTTTACTGAAGCAATACTTTTATTCAATGGAGAAATCAATGAAATCTAAATTTATCATCGCTTTATTTGCGACCCTCGGCTTAAATGTAGCTGCTTTTGCTGAGCCAGCCACATATACCGCTGAGCCGAATCATACCTTTGCACAATTTGAATATAACCATTTAGGTTTTTCAAATCAAACGAGCCGTTTTAATACCGTGACTGGTACGGTCACTATTGATCCAGCTGCCAAAAAAGGTAGTGCTGATATTACGATCGATACAAAGTCGGTAGATACTGGCTCAACTGTTTTTAATGGCCACATTCAGGGTGAAGATTTTTTATCTACCACCCAGTTCCCAACAGCCACCTTTCAATCGGATGACATGATCTTTAAGGGTGATAAGCCGGTTGCATTGAAGGGTGTGCTCACATTGAAAGGTATTAGTAAGCCAGTCACATTAAAAATTACCAATTTCGATTGCAAAAAACACCCAATGACTGGCGTGGATTTTTGCGGTGCTAACGCAGTTGCCAAGGTAAAGCGTTCTGAATTTTCTATGGGTAAATATGCACCAGCCGTTGGTGATGATGTCACCATCATGATCGCAATTGAGGCTGCTAAAAAAGAGTAAGTGCGATCTTCGGTCTATCAAGAAAAAACCACCAAATCAGGTGGTTTTTTCTTATATCCCCTTTGGTTTTCTGACTCTTTCAGTTTAGATCTTGAGGAATTTGGGATTTCGGGGGAAAATACCTTGCGGCAGTGCAGCAAAATTTGTTCTATATCAACTTTTCACCATGGCATTCGCTTGATACTGGGCTAGATCAACATTAGGAATTAAGCCATTATGGATAAGCATTACCTCTCGTATTTATTTACTCCTAAATCAATTGCAGTATTTACGGGCGCCCCGCGAGATGGGCAGGGGATTGATTATTCGCAGGCACTCACTGAGGCGCTTGGAGCTCAAGTGTTTAAGGGGGTTGTTCAGTATTTGGATATCTACTCTCCCGACACGGTATTGGAGTTAGGGCAGGTGCAG
>Ga0316227_1002305_pt1 | contig 17459 bp, 20 predicted proteins | sample TBH18019metaG_FD_206012 | JGI IMG/M metagenome (GOLD analysis project Ga0316227, IMG submission 206012) | Freshwater microbial communities from Trout Bog Lake, Wisconsin, USA - TBH18019 | ecosystem: Environmental > Aquatic > Freshwater > Lake > Hypolimnion/Profundal zone | place: USA: Wisconsin... | reverse complement strand
CCTTCGTGGCCATGCCAATCACCTGGCAGCGTGCAAGCTCGCGCGTGAGCGGATCGCTGTGGATCGAAGGGTTGCGCAGCGACGCACCCGCGCCCGTGTCGTCGTGCCGGAAGTGAATGGCGGTCGCGACGATCGCCGCAGCAACCACGGCGAACCCGGCGGCGCGACCGATCGCGGCGATATCGAGCAACCCGCGGCGCATCAGTGGAACATCTGCACGGTCTGGGGCTGGTAGCCCTGACCGTAGTTGAGGAAGCGGGAGAGCTGCTGCTGCGCCTGCTCCTGGCTCTCGACGTTGCGCGCGCCTTCCAGGCTCTGGGCCCGGGCGATCGCGGCCATCACGGCGGTAAGGTCGGCAAGCTGCTTGGTTTGAAGCGCGACAAGCTGGTTGCCGGACTGGGCGGCCTGAAGCGCGCCGGTCGCGGATTGGCTGGATGAGACCAGCGCGTCGATCTGCGTGCGGGTGCTGTCGAGATTTTGCACCACGCCGGCCTGGACGCGCATGGCGTCCTGGAACCCGGCCCGGGAGTTCTGCCAGCGAGTCTGCGCATCGGCGACGAGCTGTTGAGACGAGGTCGCACTCGAATAGGCCTGCGGATACGTCCGCGTGAACGCCTGGTCGATGGTGGTGACGTCATAGGCGATCCGCTGGGCCTGAGCGAGGAGCTGCTGGGTCTGGGTGATCGACTGCTCAAGCTGGGCCAGCGAGGAATACGGCAGGCTCGCCAAGTTCTTGGCCTGGTTGATGAGCGAGGTCGCCTGGTTCTCCAGGCTTTGGATCTCGTTGTTGACCTGTTGCAGCTCGCGCGCCGCCGTCAGCACGTTCTGCGAGAAATTGGTCGGGTCGAAGACGATCCATTGCGCGTGCGCGGGGACGCTGGCGGTGGCCAGCGTGAGGGCGGCGACGCCGACGGCAAACGCCGTGCGTAGGCGACGATGGGTCATGGGGAAACCTCCTGGCCGCGGTTGACGAGCATGTCCGCCGCCCAATCGAGGCCCTTGCCGCGAAGCCACGCGGCGGCGAATCCGTCGCGACCGTGGACCGCGATCGTCTCGGCGATGGCGGTCTGGTCGGTCTTGGACGAAGCCGCGGTGAAGGCGAGCGCGACCTCGCTCAATCCCAGCTCGAACAGGCGGTTACCGCGGCGCGACTGGCAGTAATAGTCACGCTTCGGCGTCGCGCGGCTGAGGATCTCGATCTGCCGGTCGTTCAGGCCGAAGCGGCGATAGATGGTGGCGATCTGTGGTTCGAGCGCGCGCTCGTTGGGCAGGAAGAGCCGCGTCGGACAGCTCTCGATGATCGCGGGCGCGATCGCGCTGCCGTCGATGTCGGCGAGCGACTGGGTGGCGAAGATGACGGAGGCGTTCTTCTTCCGGAGCGTCTTCAGCCACTCGCGGAGCTGGCCGGCGAAGCCGCGATCGTCGAGCGCGAGCCAGCCCTCGTCGACGATGAGCAGCGTGGGGCGCCCATCGAACCGGTCCTCGATCCGGTGGAAGAGATAGGAGAGGACCGCCGGCGCCGCGCCCGCACCAATGAGGCCCTCGGTCTCGAAAGCCTGGATTTCGGCCTCGCCGAGCCGCTCGCTCTCGGCGTCGAGCAATCGTCCCCAGGGACCACCGACGGTATAGGGCTGCAAGGCCTGCTTGAGCGCATTCGACTGCAGGAGAACCGACAGGCCGGTGATCGTCCGTTCGGCGATCGGGGCCGAGGCGAGCGAGGTCAGTGCCGACCATAGATGCTCCTTCAGTTCTGGGGTGATGGTCACGGCCTCGCGGCCCAGCAGCGCTGCGATCCATTCGGCCGCCCAGGCGCGTTCGCCGACTTCGTCGATGCGGGCGAGCGGCTGCAGGGCCACCGGTTCGGCCAAGTCGTCGCCAAGCGCGCCGCCGAGATCGTGCCAATCGCCGCCCATGGCGAGCGTGGCCGCGCGGATCGAACCGCCGAAGTCGAAGGCGAAGACCTGGGCGCCCACATAGCGGCGGAACTGCAACGCCATCAGCGCCAGTAGCACGCTCTTGCCCGCGCCCGTTGGGCCCACGATCAGCGTGTGGCCGACATCGCCGACATGCAGCGAAAATCGGAACGGCGTCGAACCTTCCGTCCGCGCGAAGAACAGCGGCGGCGCCTGAAAATGCTCATCCCGTTCCGGCCCGGCCCAGACCGCCGAGAACGGCATCATGTGGGCGAGATTGAGGGTCGAGATCGGGGGCTGGCGGACATTGGCGTAGACGTGGCCTGGCAAGCTTCCGAGCCACCCCTCGATGGCGTTCACCGTCTCGCGCATGCAGGTGAAGTCCCGACCCTGGATGGTCTTCTCGACAAGACGCAGGCGATCGTCGGCCACGCGGGGATCCTCGTCCCAGACCGTGACCGTGGCGGTGACATAGGCCTGGCCGACGAGGTCGGAGCCGAGTTCCTGCAGCGCCGCATCGGCGTCGAGCGCCTTGTTGGCGGCGTCGCTGTCCATCAGCACCGACGCCTCGTTGGTCATGACCTCCTTCAGGATCGCCATGATCGATTTGCGCTTGGCGAACCATTGACGGCGGATGCGGCCGAGCACCTTGGTCGCGTCGGTCTTGTCGAGGCAGATCGCGCGGGTCGACCAGCGATAGGGAAAGGCAAGCCGGTTGAGGTCGTCGAGCAGGCCCGGCCAGGTCTGCGACGGGAAGCCCATGATGGTGAGTGTGCGCAGATGGGCGCGGCCGAGCCGCGGCTCGAGGCCGCCGGTCAGGTCCTCATCGACCAGAATGGCGTCGAGGTGGATCGGCGTCTCGGGCACGCGCACGCGTTGGCGGCGGGTCGAGACGCAGGAGTGCAAGTAGGTCAGCGTCTCCGGATCATCGAGCCAGGAGGATTCGGGCATGAAGCCCTCGATCAGCGCCAGCACCCGATCGGTGCGGTCGATGAAGCCGGTCAGCGTGGCGCGCCAGTCGGCGCCCTCCCGCGTGCGCCCCTCATAAAGCCAGGCCTCGGCGCGCGCGGCGTCGTCGGCCGGCGGCAGCCAGACCAGGGTGAGGAAGTACCGGCTCTCGAAATGCGCGCCTTTCTCCTCGAACTGCGCCCGGCGTTCGGCGTCTACGAGACTGGAAGCGGCGTCGGGAAAAACGCTCTCGGGATAGCGGTTCGCGGGCTGGCGCTGCGCCTCGATGAAGATCGCCCAGCCGGAACCCAGGCGACGCAGCGCATTGTTGAGGCGCCCGGTGATCGCGACGAGTTCGGCGGGCGTCGCCGAATCCAAGTCGGGACCGCGGAAGCGGGCGGTGCGCTGGAAGGAGCCGTCCTTGTTGAGGATGACGCCCTTCTCGACCAGCGCGGCCCAAGGCAGGAAGTCGGCGAGGCTCTGATTGCGGCGGCGGTACTCGGCAAGATTCATCATCGGCGAGCCTCACGCCACCAGGTGTTGCGGGTAGCGCAGATGCCGGCGCACGACTTCGACGAAGGCAGGATCGCGCTTAGCGGCCCAGACCGCCGCCAGATGGCCGATCAGCCAGATGGCCGCGCCAACGATCCAGAGGCGAAGGCCCAGCCCGATGGCGGCGGCGAGCGTGCCGTTGACGATCGCCACCGCCCGCGGCGCGCCGCCGAGCAGGATCGGCTCGGTCAGGGCGCGATGGACCGGTGCAAAGAAGCCAGGGACGGGCTCTTCATGCGCCATCAGACCAGCGCCCCGCCGCCAAACTGGAAGAAGGACAGGAAGAACGAGCTGGCGGCGAAGGCGATCGACAGACCGAAGACGATCTGAATAAGCTTTCGAAACCCGCCTGAACTCTCGCCGAAGGCTAGCGTCAGGCCGGTCATGATGATCACGATCACCGAAATGACCTTGGCGACCGGACCCTGGATCGAATCCAGGATCTGTGTCAGCGGCTGCTCCCAGGGCATGTTGGTGCCAGCAGCATAGGCAGGTGCTGTGAGTGCGGCGAAAAGGATGACGGCCCAGGCCGTTGCGAGATGCTGGCGGATGCCGTGGATGAGCATCATGGTTCTCCTGCTTGGGTGAGGACGTAGTCGCCGCCGGGCCCAAGCCCCTCGACGCGGGCGAGTTCTGCGAGCCGCCGCGCCGAACCGCGGCCGGTGAGCACGGCGATGAGGTCGATGGTCTCGGCGATCAGTGCGCGCGGGACGGTGACAACGGCTTCCTGGATGAGCTGCTCCAGCCGGCGCAGGGCGCCGATCGCGGAACCGGCGTGCAGCGTGCCGACGCCACCGGGATGGCCGGTGCCCCAGGCCTTCAAGAGATCGAGCGCCTCGGCGCCACGCACCTCGCCGATCGGGATGCGGTCGGGCCGCAGCCGCAGCGATGAGCGGACAAGATCGGACAGCGAGGCCACCCCGTCCTTGGTGCGCAGCGCCACGAGATTCGGCGCGGCGCATTGCAGCTCGCGCGTATCCTCGATCAGCACCACACGGTCGCCGGTCTTTGCGACTTCGGCGAGGAGCGCATTGACCAGCGTGGTCTTGCCGGTCGAGGTGCCGCCGGCGACGAGGATGTTTTTCCGCTCTCGGACCGCTATCCGCAGCAGCTCGGCTTGGCACGTGGACATGATGCCGGCCTCGACATAATCCCCGAGGGTGAAGACCGCGACGGCCGGGCGGCGAATGGCGAAGCACGGCGCCGCCACGACGGGCGGGACCAGGCCCTCGAACCGCTCCCCGCTTTCCGGCAGCTCGGCGGAGACACGCGGTGAGCCGGCATGAACCTCGACGCCGACATGGTGGGCGACAAGCCGGACGATCCGCTCGGCATCAGCCGGCGTGACCCGGCAGCCGGTGTCCTCAAGCCCGCCTGATAGCCGGTCGATCCATAGGCGACCATCGGGATTGAGCATCACCTCGACGATGCTGGGGTCTTCGAGATAGCTGGCGATCGCTGGACCGAGCGCGGTGCGCAGCATGCGCGCGCCGCGGGCAAAGGCTTCGGACCGGAAGGAGAGCGTCGTCACATCGAACCCCGCAAACTCGCCTGGTCGAGGCGGATTGATCAGCAGGGTTGATTAGAAAGAGCCGGAAATGGGCACGCGCAACAATGCTGATGGGATCGTAGGGCCGTGGCGTAGAAAGACATGCGATCGGCAATGTCGATCCTTATGACGTCTGACTTTCCCGGGCCTCGGTCGACTGGGCGGTATCGACGTCGGATACGATCTCGTCCGCGAGTGTCCGCCCTCGCGCCAGCCGTCGGCCCAAGGCCTCGACAAATCCGTCATAGCGCTCCCGGCCCTTCGCCTGGGCCGCGGCCTGGGCGGTATCCGGAAGTGGCGGCGTGCTGGTCAGCCAGAACCGAACAAACAGCGCCAGCGCCTCGTTCGAGATCGTGACGTGTCGTTCGAGCCGATCGAGTTGCCGCGTCATGCGATCGAGCCGTCGGGCGAGCGCGGCCTCGAGCCGGTCGGCGCCGTCGGGCGACAGATGCGAGGCCAGCGCCGTCTCCACCACGAGCGCCTGCGGCACGTGCTTCCTGGCGGCGTAATCGGCGAGCTTGCCGGCGAGATCCGGCGGCAGGCGAAAGGTGTGCTTGGTGCGCATCCCGCTTCAGAGCCCCATGTCGTCGGCCGGATCGAGCGTCACCTGCCGCGCGATGGGTCGGACGTTGCGTTGCAGGACGTGGAGACGCTGGGCGTCGTTATCTGGTTCGTCTTCCGCCAATTCAAACTCCTGTGCCGGCGTGCGTGGTTCGGGCACGATCTCTTCGTGCTCGGGAAGTTCCGGTTCACGCCGAATGCCGGCATTGTCCGGATCGTCAGTAGAGCCCGGAGCGACGATCGATTTCTGCCAATCGCCCGCGGCATGCGGCGGTGACACATTGGTGGACCCGGGGATCGAAACGGCGGCGCTCTGCTTGGGCGGTGGCAGGATACGCGCCTGCAATTGCTGGTCTTCGTAATAACGCGCTTTCTTGGCGCGGATCGGATGACAGCCGGAAACGAGCACCAGCTCGTCGTCGGGCGAAAGCTGCATCACCTCGCCGGGCGTCAGCAGAGGGCGAGCGGTCTCCTGCCGGGAAACCATCAGGTGTCCAAGCCACGGGCTCAGGCGATGGCCGGCATAGTTTTTGGCGTCGCGAATTTCCGTCGCCGTGCCGAGCGAATCCGATACACGCTTTGCCGTTCGCTCATCGTTGGTGGCGAAGCTCACCCGCACATGGCAGTTGTCGAGGATCGAGTTGTTCTGACCATAAGCCTTTTCGATCTGGTTCAGGCTCTGGGCGATCAAGAAGCTTTTCAAGCCGTAACCGGCCATGAAGGCCAAGGCGCTCTCGAAGAAGTCCAATCTGCCGAGTGCTGGGAACTCGTCGAGCATCAGCAGAAGACGATGACGGCGGCCCTTCGACTCCAGCTCCTCCGTCAACCGCCGGCCGATCTGGTTCAGGATCAGGCGTATGAGCGGCTTGGTGCGGCTGATGTCGGACGGCGGCACGACGAGATAGAGGGTCGCCGGCTGTGCGTTCTCGACGAGATCGCGGATGCGCCAATCGCATTGCCGCGTCACCCTCGCCACCACCGGATCACGATAGAGACCGAGGAACGACATCGCCGTCGACAGCACGCCAGAACGCTCGTTCTCGCTCTTGTTCAGAAGCTCACGTGCGGCGCTGGCGACGACGGGATGCACGCCACGCTCGCCCAGATGCGGCGTGGTCATCATCGCGCGGAGCGTGGTCTCGATCGGCCGCTTGGGATCGGAGAGGAAGTTGGCGAGGCCGGCGAGCGTCTTGTCTCGCTCGGCGTAGAGGACGTGCAGGATCGTGCCGACCAGGAGCGAATGGCTGGTTTTCTCCCAATGGTTCCTTTTCTCAAGCGCACCTTCCGGGTCGACCAGCACGTCGGCGATGTTCTGGACGTCGCGTACCTCCCATTCGCCGCGGCGCACTTCGAGCAACGGATTGTACGCGGCGCTCTGCGCATTGGTCGGGTCGAACAGCAGGACGCGGCCGAACCGCGCCCGCCATCCGGCGGTCAGAGTCCAGTTCTCGCCCTTGATGTCGTGGACGATCGCCGAGCCCGGCCAGGTCAGCAGGGTGGGCACCACCAGCCCGACGCCCTTACCGCTCCGGGTCGGGGCGAAACACAGCACATGCTCGGGGCCATCGTGGCGGAGATAATCGCCGCCCCATCGGCCGAGAAGCACGCCATTGTCACCGAGCAGGCCGGTTTGGCGCACTTCACGCGTCTCGGCCCATCGCGCGGACCCATAGGTCGTGACTCGCTTCGCCTCGCGCGCTCGCCAGACCGACATGGCGACAGCCACGACGACGGCGGCGATTCCGCCGGATGCGGCGATGTAGGCGCCCTCGACGAAGACATCACGCGCATAGGCGTCGTAGGCGAACCACCACCAGAAGAAAGCCGGGAGCTGATAGACGGGCCAACCAAAAAGCTCAAACCAGGGGTGGCCGAGCTGAGGTTGGAAGCCGAGCTTCCACGCGGTCCATTCCGTCGCCGCCCAGATGAAGGCGAGCACGACGGCACTGACGAGGAGCACCTGGCCCCAGAGGATCTTGGTCGCATTCATGGCGACGGAAGATCAGCAGGGGTTTGGGGACGGACAGCAAGTCTGAGTTTTTGTGGCGCGTAAGCTGGGACGGTGTAGCGTATAAATCGGACGGTTCCCGAGTCAGCTCACGATCCGATACCGTTCTACGCCCGAGTCGGGCGTCCGGTCCCTTCTGACCCATTGTAGGAATTTGCCGTAGGATTGATCGACATCCCACGAGACCGAATCATCATGCCTCGTTCAGCGACCGAGCGCGGCACGTAACACGGCCTCGTCAGGGCCGGCTGCGGCACAGCAGGAGCTTTGCGATCGGCGTGCTGGCACCAAACAACGCCGCCGAGATGAGCGCGAGCATGATGCCGGACGGATTCATCACTGGGTGCTCTCGTCCTGACGATCAATCGGCTCCGCTGGCCAAGGTATGGTGGCGCGGCCCGGTGGTCTGCACGCCGGTCCGATGTTCAGACCACGCCTGGCGCAGGATCTGCACCGAGGATGTCAGGAACAGCGCGGCCATGATCGCCGCAACGATCAAATCCGGCCAGGCGGTTGCCGTGCCCCATACGCCGAGCGCCGCGATCATCACGGCCACGTTGCCGATTGCGTCGTTGCGCGAGCAAAGCCAGACGGATCGCACGTTGGCGTCGCCGTCCTTGTACCGGACCAGGATCAGCACGCTGGCGAGATTGGCGAGCAGTGCGAGGACCCCGATCACGCCCATCACCTCCGCCTTCGGTACCCCGATCACGACGACATGATAGGCTGTCGATCCCAGAACCCAGGCGGCCATGAGGCTGAGGCTCGTTCCCTTGAGCACCGCTGCCGCCGAGCGCGCCCGCAGCGAGGCTCCGATCACCGCCAGGCTGATGCCATAGGTCGTGGCGTCGGCAAGGAAGTCCAGGGCATCAGCTCGCAGCGCCTGCGAGCCGGCCACGGCGCCGGCACCCATCTCAATGAGGAACATGGCGGCGTTGATGGCGATGACGAGCCACAGCCGGCGTTTGAAGTCCGATGAGACACCGTCAAATTTGGGACTGGCCGCGCAGCATCCGCCGCAGTCTTCTTCCATGGCAACCTCTTTTCATAGCCGGTTACCGATAGCATAATCCCTATAGTGACTATAGGTTCAAGGGGTCCCATGAAGAGCGATATACCGATCGGGGCGCTGGCGGAGCGCACCGGCTGCAACATCCAGACGATCCGCTACTACGAGCAGATCGGCCTGCTGCCCCAGCCGTCGCGAACGGAAGGCGGACAGCGTCGCTACGGCACTGATATCATCCACCGGCTTGCCTTCATTCGGCATGCCCGCGATCTCGGCTTTGATATCGACTCCATTCGCGAGCTGATGCAGTTGGCGGGTGCGCCGGAGCGGCCGTGCGCCGATGTCGATCGGATCGCCGAGGCGCATCTTCAGGCCGTCGAGGCAAAGATCGCAAAGCTGGCGGCATTGCGCGCCGAGCTGCGACGCATGCTGAAAGAATGCGGCAAGGGGCAGATCGCGGAGTGCAGGGTCATCGACTCACTGAGCGATCATAAGCTCTGCAAGACTCGGCGACACTGATCGGATCTTCGTCATGTGGCATGCAAAAACTTGAAATCTTCCACGGAGTCGATTGGTGACAAATGCGGTTTTTCTCATTGTCCTGCTCATTGCCGCCGTACTCGAGGCCAGCGGCGATGCTCTTGTCCGTCATGGTCTGTACAGCCACTCTCCAATGGTTCGCATTGGATTCCTTGCGCTCGGCTCCGTCGTCCTGTTCGCTTATGGCCTGACGGTCAATGCGCCGCCGTGGGATTTCGGGCGGCTGCTCGGCGTCTATGTGACGCTGTTCTTTCTGGTCGCGCAGCTGATCAATTGGCTTGGCTTCGGTCTCCAGCCGACACTTCCGATCATGGTCGGCGGCTCGTTGATTATCGCGGGCGGGCTGACGGTCACTTTCTGGCGTGCCTAGCCAGCCATGGCATTCCTCGTGAAGCGGAGGGTGACGCCTTACGGACGGCAGCGCCAGGCGATGGTCTCTCTGCCCTCCGATTACTCCGAGAGGATCCGTTTCTTCTCCTCGAACTCCTGCTTTTCGATCTCACCGCGAGCAAGCCGCTCCCTCAAGATGTCGAGCGGTGTTTTCTCCGGCGGGGAATACGGTGGCGGTACAATCGAGGCGCCACCCAGCCAGCGGACCAGAAACACGACGAGGGTGATAACCGCGGCGAGAACCGCAATCATCATGATTGGGCCAAACACCATACCATACCAGGGCATACCCCAATAATAACCCATCATAGCCATTCTTCCCTGTCACGCGTAGCTGTTTACGCCACGTTCTCACCCAAGGTGACGGGCAACCCGGCCGCCTTCCACTCAGGATAGCCTTCCTCCAGGCGACGGACGTTGAAGCCGTGCTTGCGCAGCAAAGCAACGGCTTCGAACGCGAGGACACAATACGCGCCGCGGCAGTAGGCGACGACCTCCCGGCTCTTCGGCAGACCCCGCAGTTGCCGTGCCAGCTCCCGCAAAGGGATGTTGATGGCCTGCGGCAAATGCCCGGCCGCGAACTCGTCTTCGGGGCGCACGTCGAGCACGGTCACCAGCCCGTCCTTGAGCCGACGAGCCAACTCCTTGCGGGAGACCGGCTCCAGCGCATCACGCTCGTGAAAGTAGCCGCCCATGACCTCGCGGACTTCTGCCAGGTTGCGCTCTCCCACGCGGTGAAGCGCCGCCACCAGATCGAGCACGGCCGGATCGCTCAGGCCGTAAAGGATGTGCTTGCCGTCCCTGCGTGAGGCGAGCAGGCCCGCCCGGCGCATCAGCCGAAGGTGCTGGGAGGCGTTGGCAACCGACAGTCCCGCACGCTCGGCCAAGGCCTCGACGTTTCGTTCGCCCTGCGCCAGCAACTCGAGAATCTCCAGCCGATGCACGTGGCCAAGCGCTTTGGCTACCTCGGCAAACCCGGCGAACACGGCGGCCTTGGGATTCTGACTTGACATGCTTCTCAGCGGAATGGAACATTCAACGTAGTAATTGAATGACAGATCGGCCAAACTTGTCAAGCCGTGAATGCCCGATCGGAGCAAGCCTATCGCTCGGAAGCGCACAGAAATCGGAGACTTCCATGATCCTACGACAGTTCCTGCACACCGATCCCGTCGCGATTTCCTACCTCTTTGGCTGCGGCGGCAAGGCGGCCGCAGCCGTCGTCGATCCCGTGGGGGAGATCGCCCCTTATATCCACGCGGCACAAGATAACGGAATGCGCATACTCTACGTCATCGACACGCATATTCACGCCGACCATGTGTCGGCGGGGCGGCAACTCGCAGAGGCTGCTGGCGCAGAGTACGTGCTGTTCGCTGAATCCGCAGCGGCTCCGCCTTTCCGTGCCGTCCGCGACCGTGATGTTCTCGAGCTCGGCAATGTCGCGGCTGAAATCCTCCACACGCCGGGCCACACGCCTGAGCACATTTGTTTGCTCATCACCGATCGGACGCGCGCCGACGAGCCGTGGTTTGCCCTGACCGGCCACACGCTGATGGTGGGCGACGTGGGTAGGACCGAACTTGCCGCGACGGCCGAGGAGGGAGCCCGTGTTCTGTTCCAGAGCCTTAAGCAATTGAAGGCACTGCCCGATCACCTGGAGGTCTTGCCGGGAGCATTTTCGGGGTCTGTCTGCGGACGGCGTCTGAGCGGCAAGCCCATGTCCACCATCGGTTTCGAGAGACGTCACAACGCGGCGTTCCGGATTGAAGATGAAGACGCATTCGTGCGCTTCATGCTGGACGACATCCCACCGCCACCGCCGCGGGCGGCGGAGCTTCGCGCCGCCAATGCTGGGCTTGCGTCGGCGTAACCCACAGGCGCAACGCACGGACAACCGTGTCGCCGCGCATGTGGTCAAGGCCGGGCCGGCGGCATGGTGGAGTGGAGCTGCCAACGGCTCGCGGCAGGAGGCGGGATAGCCGCCCCGACAGATCGGAAGAAGCGACGATGAAAGCCCTGTTCCTCCTGAACGATCCGCCCTACGGCACCGAGCGCTGCTACAACGGCCTACGGCTCGCCAATGCTCTTCTGAAGAGTGATCCTGCGATCGAAGTCACGGTATTCCTCATGGCCGACGCCGTCTCCTGCGGCAAGAAGGGTCAGAAGACGCCCGACGGCTATTACAACCTCGAACGCATGCTGAAGCGCTTCGTGGTCGGTGCTCACCGGCTTCTTCTGTGCGGCACCTGCATGGATGCGCGCGGGCTTACCGAGGTCGAACTCATCGACGGCGCGCACCGCAGTTCCATGGATGAGCTGGCGCACGCGACATTGACCGCCGACAAGGTTCTCGTGTTTTGAACGATGGAAATGCTCCTGGAACGGCGCGGGCATCTTGGCGAGTGAGGCAAGCGTGAAGCCGATCTATCTCGACTACAATGCCAGCACGCCGATCGATCCGGCGGTCGCGGCGGCGATGCGGCCGTTCCTGGAGGAGGCTTATGGCAACCCCTCGAGCGGCCATTGGGCAAGCACGTCGGCCAAGGCTGCGTTGGAGAACGCCCGCGGCAAGGTCGCGGCGCTGCTTGGCTGCGCGTCGGATGAAGTCGTGTTCATGAGCGGCGGCAGCGAGGCGAACAATCTTGCGCTCAAGGGCCTGTTCTTCAGACGCTGTGATCGTCCGTCGCATGTGATTACCTCCCGGATCGAGCACTCGGCGACGATCGAACCGTGCCGCTTTCTGGAGCGCCTGGGCGCCAAGGTCACCTATGTGCCGGTCGATGGCGCCGGCCTCGTCGATCCCGACGACATTCGCGGGGCGATCACCAGGGATACATTTCTGATCAGCATCATGCACGCGAACAACGAGGTCGGCACGATCCAGCCGATCGCTGAGATCGCGAAGATCGCCCGCGAGCATAACATTCCCTTGCACACCGATGCGGCTCAATCGGTTGGCAAGATCCCGACCAAGGTCGACGAGCTCGGAGTCGATCTTCTCTCTGTCGCAGGCCACAAGGTCTATGCTCCCAAGGGCATTGGTGTTCTCTATGTCCGCCGCGGGATTGAGATCGAGCCGCTCATTCACGGCGCCGGGCACGAAAGCGGCCGGCGCGCCGGCACGGAGAGCGCGCTGCTCGCCATCGCCCTTGGCACCGCATGCGAGATCGCGCAACCTTGGATCGGCATGCCGGGCGTACAGCGGCTGCGAGACCTGTTCTGGGAGCGCCTGCGCGCCGCCTTTGGCAATCAAATTGCGCTCAACGGCCATACGGAGCTTCGTCTACCCAACACGCTGAATGTCTCGTTTGTCGGCCGCGTGGGCGCCGACATCCTCGCGCGAATGCCGGACGTCGCGGCCTCGACCGGCTCTGCATGCCATGCTGGCGAGATCACGCTCTCGCCCGTGCTGAACGCCATGGGCATCGCTCCCGAGGTGGGCATGGGTGCTATCCGCTTCAGCCTCGGGCGCGGCACCACGCAGGAGGAGATCGAGGCGGTCGTCAACCGATTGACGGGGACGCTCGCATGAGCAAGACGGATGCGCCCACATCCATTGGCCCGGAACCCTACATCTCTTGGCGAGCCGCGCCGCTCGGCGCCATCACGGAAAACATTGAGCAGCGCCTGGTCCTCGACATGATGGGCGAGCTTGCGGGGCGCCGCGTTCTCGATGCCGGTTGCGGCGACGGTGCGCTGGTCTGTGCCATGGCGTCACGGGGCGCAGATGTGACCGGGATCGACCCCGATCCGGCGATGCTCGCCGCCGCGCGTTCGCGGGCGGAAAAGGCGGGGCTTCGTGCGACATTCCTGGAGGACCGGGTTGACCGGCTACCCTTCGCGGACGCCACCTTCGATGTCGTGACCTCTGTCACCGTCCTCTGCTTCGTGCCTGATGCAGCGGGCGCCGTTCGGGAGATGGCCCGCGTGCTTCGCCCCGGCGGGCGCCTTGTGCTCGGCGAGCTTGGGCGCTGGAGCGTTTGGGCAATGCTCCGTCGCGTGCGCGGCTGGCTCGGCTCGACGACCTGGAAGGTGGCCCGCTTCCGCACTGCAACCGAACTGCGCGCGCTCGCCAAGGGGGCGGGGCTTTCCGTCACAGAGATCCGCGGCGCCGTCTATTACCCGCCGGTTGGCCTGCTTGCTCGTGCTCTGGCGCCAATCGACTCCTGGCTTGGCCGTCTCACAACCGTCGGTGCGGCGTTCATCGCGGTCGGCGCGGCCCGGGTCAACGAGCGTGGGAAGGAGTGACCATGTCGGCAAAATCAGATGCCGCGGGTTCGCGTGGCATCCGGCTCGGCCTGCGCGAGAACTGGCAGCAATTCTCGCTGCTGGTCCTCATCAATGCCTTCGTCGGCGGCATGGTGGGGTTGGAGCGGACGGTGGTCCCGCTCATCGGCGCCGAAGAATTCAAGATCGCCTCAACCACGATCGTCGTCTCCTTCATTGTCAGCTTCGGCGTGGTCAAGACGATTGCCAATCTGGTCTCGGGGCATTTTGCCGACGTCTATGGCCGCAAGCATATGCTCGTCCTGGGGTGGCTGTTCGGGCTGCCGGTTCCCTTCATGCTTGGTTGGGGGCCGAACTGGGGCTGGGTGATCGCGGCGAACGCGTTGCTCGGTATCAACCAGGGCTTCGCCTGGTCGATGACGGTCATCATGAAGGTCGACCTCGTCGGCCCCAGGTCACGCGGACTCGCCGTCGGACTGAACGAGTTCGCGGGCTATCTCTCCGTCGGCCTCACCGCCTTTCTCACTGGCTATATCGCCGAGCGTTATGGCCTCCGGCCGGCGCCCTTCTACCTCGGCATCGGCTACGCGGCCCTGGGGCTCATCCTCTCGACCCTGCTTGTGCGCGACACCCGCCATCATGTGGGATTGGAGGTCTCCCGTCACGCGGGGACCACCGAGGCGGTCCGGTTCTGGGAAATCTTCCGCCGCGCCTCGTTTGGAGACCGCAATATGTTCGCGGCATCTCAAGCCGGCCTGGTCAACAATCTGAACGACGGCATGAGCTGGGGGATTTTTCCGCTGTTCTTCGCCGGCTTCGGCCTCGGCGTCGAGCGGATCGGCATTCTCAAGGCAGTCTATCCCGCGGTCTGGGGCGTACTTCAGACCGTGACCGGCCCGTTGAGCGACCGTTGGGGCCGCAAAGGCCTGATCGTGGCTGGCATGTGGGTGCAAGCTGGCGGGTTGTTCCTCACCGCACTTACCCACAGCTTCGGCTGGTGGTTCGTCGCCAGCGTGCTGCTCGGGATCGGGACCGCCATGGTCTACCCGACGCTCATCGCCTCGGTGTCCGACGCCTCCCATCCCTCGTGGCGAGCGCGCTCGCTTAGCGTCTATCGCTTCTGGCGCGACATGGGCTACGCCATCGGCGCGCTCTCGGCGGGTATCATGACCGATCTGTTCGGTGCCGCCTGGGCCATCGCCGTCATCGGCGCCCTCACCTTCGCCTCGGGTGTGGTGGTCGCCGTCGTTATGAACGAGCGCCGGCAATGAAATGCTGTCAAACATGGCTTCTGCATGCCCTGACGACGATGCAATCTGTTGCCCGAAATAGCGAGTGGACGACCGATTGCTGCGACCAGCGGCAGCGCGTGAACGGGATGGATGGAGCGCGATGACAGCGCCAACGAATGACGACCTGCCGCCGATCCTCCGCCACAAGGACCATCGGGCACCCTCGGTCTTCACGCCGGATGCCCTGCTCAGGGAGGCGCGCCGGCAGAAGGGCACTGGCGCCGACGCCGTCCCCGAAATCTGCGTCCTCGATCCGGATGGCGACATTGTGCGCCACCTCCACGCGACGAATCGCACTCGCCGCGTCTCCTCATGGGCCTGCTATCATACCGACCTCCATGCCTTCGAGCATGACGGGCTGAGCTATGGAATTATCGGCTGCGCCGTCGGCGCGGCATTTGCCGTCCTGGTCGCCGAGGAGCTCTTCGTCTCCGGCTGCCAGCTTCTCGTCAGCATGACATCGGCTGGCCAGATCCTCCCGGTGCAGGCGCCGCCCTATTACATCATCGTCGCTCGGGCGCTTCGTGACGAGGGGACGAGCTATCATTATCTTCCGCCTGCGGAATACAGCTTGGCCGACGAGCGCCTGGTCCAGCTTGCCGAGGAATCGCTTGCGGCCGCCGGCGTGACGGCACAGGTCGGCGCGACATGGACCACGGATGCGCCGTTTCGCGAGACGGCCGAAGCGATCGCGGCCGCCCAGGATGCCGGCATCCTGGCGGTGGAAATGGAAGCGGCGGCACTCTATGCCTTTGCTGCCGCACGCGAACGGCCGGTGCTCTGCTTCGCGCACGTCACGAACCAGATGGGACGCATCGAAGGAGACTTCGAGAAAGGTGTCGCCGACGGCGCGGAGGAGTCGCTGAACGTGATCATGCAGGTGATACGTCGCTGGCGCGATCGGGTGCGGGCATGAGTATCTACGAGCGCTGGGTTCTCCCGCCCCTGCTCGACCTGGTGATGCGCCAACGCCAGATCGAAAAGTATCGCCGCGAACTGATCCCGGCGGCGCGCGGCCGGGTCCTCGAGGTCGGCATCGGCTCCGGCCTGAACCTTCCATTTTACGCCGCAGGCGTGAACACCGTCGTCGGCCTCGACCCCTCCGAGCGATTGTTGTCCATGGCTCGGCGGCGTGCGGCCCGGGCCGATGTGCCCGTGGACCTGATGCAGGGCTCAGCAACCGCGATCCCGTTGGACAACGACAGCGTCGACATGGTGGTGATGACCTGGACGCTCTGCTCGATCCCCGATCCACTCGCCGCGCTGCGCGAGATGCGACGGGTGCTGAAGCCGGGCGGTGCGCTGCTCTTTGTAGAGCATGGCTTGTCTCCGGAACCTGGCATCGCGCGGTGGCAGCATCGGCTCACGCCGGTATGGCGCCATATCTCCGGCGGATGTCACCTTGACCGGAAAGTCGATGATCTCATTTGCGCCGGCGGCTTCGACGTTGCTGAGCTGAAGACGGAATATGCCCAGGGCCCGCGGCCGATGACTTACATGTACGAAGGCAAGGCTCGCCCCAGAGCATAGGGCTGCAAAGGGTCAGTTTCCTTGATTGGACGACAGCCGCGAAGCGCCGCTTTTCCACCCTGGCAAGCCGTTCTGGAGTCTACGCAGCGCTTTCGGCGTTCGTCGGGTCGAACAGCAGTACGCGCTCGAACTGCGCCTGCCCTCCGGCGGCCAGCGTCCAGTTCTCGCCCTTGATGTCGCGAACTATTACCGGGCCCGGTCAGCAGCGTCGGCAAACGAGGCCAACGACCTTGCCACTGCGCGTGGGCGCGAAGCGCAGCACATGCTCGGAGCTATCATGGCGGAGGTATGCGCGCCACTGGATTGCCATCAACCGCAGCAGGCTTTGCCGGCTTCTTGAACCGGCGGGCAGGAAACATCGCCGTACGAACAGAAGACGCAGCAATCTCCGGCCTTCGGCTTCAGGAGGACCCCGCAGCCCTTGCACTCGTAGAAGTATTGGCAGGCGTTGGTCGGCATGGTCTCGACCCTTGCTGTCCCGCATTCCGGGCAGGTGATGGTAGATTCCAGGATCGGTGCGGCCTCACGCATAACGATAGCCGGCCCAGAGCAGTCCCGCGCCGATCAGAAGCCCGACGAGGATCAAGACGCGAATGGCGGGATGTGCACACACAGTGCCTGGCACGCAAGTCGCCGCCGCGCGCTGTTGACGCCAGAGCAGGACCCCTGCGGCAATAAGGCAGAGCGCGCCTATGCCGAGCAAGAGAGCGCGGTGCGGCGCGGCCAGGACAGCGAAGCCGCCGAGCCACGCGGTCCCAAGACCAAGGGTGGTGAACAAGAGCGGCAAGGCGCAGCACGAAGCAACGCCGAAAGCGGCCGCGATGCCGCCGAGAGTCAGCAGCACGATCCCGCGCGCGGGCCGTTCGGCCGCCGGCGCTTTCGCCAGAAGATCGGACACGGGCAGACTCCTTGTGATTGACGCGACGGGACGTTACCG
>Ga0316227_1002304_pt1 | contig 17459 bp, 10 predicted proteins | sample TBH18019metaG_FD_206012 | JGI IMG/M metagenome (GOLD analysis project Ga0316227, IMG submission 206012) | Freshwater microbial communities from Trout Bog Lake, Wisconsin, USA - TBH18019 | ecosystem: Environmental > Aquatic > Freshwater > Lake > Hypolimnion/Profundal zone | place: USA: Wisconsin... | reverse complement strand
AGGTCGTGGGCTTGTTCAACCGTGGGGAGATGGCCTGCCCGGTCACCGTCAAGTGGAGTGATCTGGGAATCACCGGCAACCAGTTGGTTCGCGACCTGTGGCGCCAACAGGACTTCAAAGTACCTTACGGCAACACCTTCAGCACCAACGTCGCCCGCCATGGCGTGGCGCTCGTGCGCCTGCGGCCCACGCGGCGCGGCCTCATAGGCGAGTGAGGGGGAAACGGCTCCCACTGTTAAGTGGAGGGAACAGCCGTGCCAGTGCCGGATTCGGTGTAATTTGCCGCGCGGTCCGCCCAAGTCCGACTGAGTCGGGCTTGAACTCCCGCGCCCCGGGCGTTACCCTGACCCCCATGTTGTTGGAATTCACCAAGATGAACGGCGCGGGCAACGACTTTATTCTCGTTGATAACCGCGCTGGGGCCGTGCCGTTGTCGCGCGACCAAATCGTGCGGCTGTGCGACCGCCATCGTGGCGTAGGCGCGGATGGAGTCGTGATCCTTGTTCCTTGTGCTTCGGGCAAGGCAGATTGGGCCTGGGAGTTCTTCAACAGTGACGGCAGCATCGGCGAGATGTGCGGGAACGGTTCGCGCTGCTTCGCCCGATTCGTGCAACAGCGAACCGGCCTCAAGGATACGCTGACTTTCGAGACGCTGGCGGGGGTGATTACCGCCCGTTTCCAGGGCGGGTTGGTGAGCGTGAATCTGACGTCCCCGGTTGACTTGCGCCTGGACCAGCGCGTGCCGCTGGCGGAGGGGGTGCAGAGTATCCACTCGGTCAACACCGGCGTGCCGCACGCGGTCTTGTTCGTGCCCGATGCGGATCAGGCGCTGGTGCTCAAACTCGGGCCCGAGATCCGTCGGCATGCGCACTTCGCGCCGCGTGGGACCAATGTCAATTTTGTGCAGGTCCTCGGCCCTGGCAGCATCCGTGTCCGCACCTTCGAGCGCGGGGTTGAGGGGGAGACGCTGGCCTGTGGCACCGGCGTGACGGCCTCGGCGCTCATCTCCGCGCGGGTGCACGGCTTCGGTTCCCCGGTGAAGGTGCGTGTCCAGGGCGGTGAGGACCTGGAGGTCAGCTTTAGGGAGCGCGAGGGCCAGTTTACCGAGGTCTGCCTTACGGGGCCCGCGGAATTCGCTTTCGAAGGCCGCATCGATCTTTAACCCCCCGAACAATTCGCGCTCGCCAAATTGCGGTGGCTTTCGCATTCTGGCCCGCGTCTAACAACCAGACCATGTTTACCGGCACCTATACCGCCATTGTAACGCCGTTCAAAGACGGTCAGATCGACGAACCGGCCCTCCAACGCCTTATCAAGGCGCAAATCCAGGGGGGCGTGGACGGCATCGTGCCCGTGGGTACGACCGGCGAGTCTCCCACAGTTGATTACCAGGAGCACATTCGCCTCATCGCCCTTTCCGTGAAGCTGGCCGCGGGGAAAATCAAAGTCGTGGCCGGCACCGGCGGCAATTCCACCAGCGAGGCCATCTACCTCACCCAGGAGGCCGAGAAGGCGGGGGCCGACGGCTCCCTGCAGGTTGCCCCCTACTATAACAAGCCGACCCAGGAGGGGCTCTTCCAGCATTTCCGGGAGATTGCCCGCCAGACGCGGCTGCCGATTATCCTCTATAGCATCCCGGGCCGCTGCGGCATCGAGATTGGTGTCGAAACCGTGCGGCGCTTGGTCGAGGCCTGCAAGAACATCGTCGGCATCAAGGAAGCCGGTGGCAATCCCGATCGCGTCAGCCAGCTCCGCGCGGCCTTGGGGCCCCGCTTCGTCATCCTCAGTGGGGACGATTCCCTGACCCTGTCGTTTATGGCCGTCGGCGCGCAAGGGGTCATCAGTGTGGCCTCCAACGTTATCCCGCGCCAGGTGGCGCGGATGGTGCGGGCCTTCGCGGCCGGGGATGCGCGTGGGGCCTTGAAGATCCATCAGCAATGCTATCCCGTGTTCAAGGATCTCTTCATCGAGACCAACCCCGTGCCGGTCAAGGCGGCGCTCGCCATGATGGGGGTTATCGCTGAGGAATACCGGCTGCCGCTGGTGCCGATGAGCCCGAAAAACCGGGAGACGTTGCTGCAAACCTTGAAGGCCTGTGGGGTCCTGAAGTAGGCCGCGCTCCTGCGGGTTGGCGGAAACCTCCACCTTTGTAACGAACCATGACGCGACTCATCATCACCGGATCCAAAGGGCGGATGGGCAAGATGCTCATCGCCTGCGCCGCGCAGAATCCCGAACTGCAAGTGACCGGCCAGATTGACCAGGGCGACGACCTCCGCAGTGTCATCGGCCAGGGCGATGTGGTCATCGATTTCAGCTCCCACAGCGCGACGGCGGGGCTGGCGGCGCTTTGCGCCGAACACCGCAAGCCCATCATCATCGGCACCACCGGCCATTCGCAGGAAGATCGCTCCCAGATCACCCGCCTCAGTTCCCAGATCCCGATGGTGCTCTCATCGAATTACTCGACGGGAGTCAACACGCTCTTCTGGCTCACCCGCAAGGCGGCGGAGATCCTGGGTCCCGGTTTCGACCTCGAGGTGGTCGAGATGCATCATCGCCTGAAGCAAGATGCGCCGAGTGGAACGGCGCGGACTTTGGTCGAGATTCTGGCCGAGGCGCGAGGTTTGCAATATGACCAAGCGGTCCGGAACGGCCGGGCCGGTATCGTCGGCAAACGCACGGCCGAGGAGATCGGTGTTCATTCCATTCGGGGTGGCGACGTCGTGGGCGATCACACCGTGATCTTTGCCGGCATCGGTGAGCGGGTTGAGCTGACCCACAAGGCATCGAGCCGGGAGACCTTCGCCAACGGCGCGCTGCGAGCCGCCCTCTGGGTCACCCTCCAGGCCCCGGGGCTCTACGACATGCAGGATGTGCTCGGGCTCAGGTAAGAACCCCCAGGGCTCACTGGTCTTCGTCGCCCTCGGATCGAACTTGGGTGATTCTGCGGCGATACTCCGCCAGGCCATCGATCGTCTCCAGACCCTTTCCGACGCGCCGCTGCTGAAGTCCTCCTTCTGGGAGACCGCCCCGGTGGATTGTCCCCCCGGCTCCCCCCATTTCCTCAATGCGGTAGTCGGCTTCCCGCCACGTGCCGGCCAAACGCCGGAGACCTTGCTGGCCACCCTTCAACAATGGGAACGTGAGTTCGGACGCCGCCCCAAACAAGTGCTCAACGAACCACGCCCGCTCGACCTGGATCTGATCTGCTTCGGCAAAGAGACCCGATCCTCTGCCCATTTGACCCTCCCGCACCCCCGGGCGGGGCAGCGACCGTTTGTTCTGGCTCCCTTGGCCGAAATAGCCCCCGAACTGGTCCTTCCCGGACAGACCCAGAGCGTACTCCGCCTCCTGGACGACCTCTCCCCCGCTGCGGTCGGTCCCACGCGGAAGACGCCTACCCGGTCCGCTCAAAGCGATGCCTGGGGCGCGTCGTAAGAGGACTTCCTTTTCCTTTATCTGCTGTCGTGTTTTGTTCTCGCCATTCTCCGGGCGCTCTTTATAATAAACATCGACCGCAGTCAAACAGAAAGGCGACTATGAAAAGTCCGGGCGCATTCTTGACTTGGCGGCAGTTCGTGACCGCCATGGCTTCGGCAGGTCCTCGCTTGTGCCGACTTGCTTTGCTCGGCGGGTGGGGCATTTCGCTCCTCTCGCGACCCCCAAGCGCCGCAGCCCAGCAGTGCGGGGATTTCACTTATACGGTGAACGGCGGGGCCGCGACGATCACCGGCTACACCGGCAGCGGCGGCACGGTCATCATTCCCAGCGCCATCAATGGTGTCCCCGTCACTGCCATCGGCGCTAATGCGTTCTTCAGTTGCCAGGCGCTGACCAACGTCTCGATTCCCAACAGCGTCACCAACGTGATGTCTGAGGCGTTCTGCTATTGCTTCAACCTGGCCAGCGTCAATATCCCTACAAACCTCGCCGTCCTCGGCGACAGCGCGTTTTATCAGTGCTCCAGCCTGCTCGCCCTCCATATCCCCGCCTCCGTCACGAAGATCGGCTCGTCGGCGTTCGCGCGTTGTACCAGCGTAACGGCCATCTCGGTGGATGTCCTCAATCCCGCCTACTCCTCCTGCGGTGGAGTGGTGTTCGACAAGGCCCAAACCCTGCTCGTCCAGTATCCTGGCGGCCTGGCGGGAAGTTACACCGTCCCCGCGGGCGTGACCGCTATCGCAGAGTGCGCATTCCAGTGCAGCACAGGCCTGACCGCCGTCAGTCTCCCCAAGAGTCTTGTCAGCCTCGGGGAGTCTGCCTTCGACGGTTGTGCCAGCCTGGCCAGCGTCAGCCTCTCCACCTCGGGGAGCCAGCTCGCAAGCATCGGCGCCGGCGCGTTCAGTGGGTGTACGGCACTGCTGAGTCTTACCCTCCCTGGCACCCTGACCAACCTCGGGGGCGGTGCTTTCCATGGCTGCATGGCCCTGACCAGCGTCGCCGTCCCCGGCAGTGTCGCGACGCTTAATTATGGGGTCTTCCAGGGGTGCAGTGGACTGACGAGCCTAACCCTGTCCGAGGGCACCACTTTCATTGATGGCGCGGCGTTTGCTGACTGCACCAGCCTCCCGGCCATTTACCTTCCCAGCACCGTTACCAACCTCGGTGAAAACCCCTTTTTCCGGAGCAGCCGCCTCGCCGACATTGAGGTGGACCCGCTCAATCCCGCTTTCTCTTCCCTCGGCGGTGTGCTCCTCGACCGCAGCCGGACCACGCTCCTTGCTTTCCCGACCGGTCTGACGAACGACTATGCCGTGCCCGCCGGCGTGACGACCATCGGCCGGGGCGCGTTCATGTACTGCGCCTCGCTGACCAACCTGACCTTCCCCACCAGCGTCACCAAGATCCAGCAGGAGGCCTTCCAGTGCTGCCTGTCCCTGACCAATCTCACCCTGCCGCCCAACCTGACTAGTATCGGGGTTGCGGCCTTCGATGACTGCACCAGCCTCTCCAGCATCACTCTCCCTGGCCGCATCACCGAAATCCCCTACGAGCTCTTCTGCTCCTGCCAAAGCCTGGCTAACATCGTTATTCCCAACGGCGTCACTGATATCGACCTGTGCGCGTTCAACTTTTCGAGCGTCACGAACCTCACTTTCCCCGACAGCGTCAGCAACCTGGGGCTCGGCGTCTGCTGCTCCTGTCCTAACCTGACCAACGTTCTTTTCGGCGCCGGCCTTAGTTCCATCGGCGACCAAGCCTTTGAATACTGCTCCGCTTTGCAGAGCCTCTGCTTCCTGGGCAACGCCCCCACCCTCGGCGGCGCGAACGTCTTCCCTCCCCCTGGCAACGCGATCGTTTATTATCTCCCCGGCACTACCGGTTGGGGCTCGACCTTTGGGGGCCTGCCCACCGCCACCTGGAAGGGCATACCGCCCACGATCACCCAATCACCCCAAAACGTGGCTGCGACCGCGGGCACCACCGCCACCTTCACCGTTTCCGCCATCGGCACCTCGCTCGCCTATTCCTGGTGGCTCAACGGCGCACCGCTGCCCGGCGCCACCAATAGTTGTTGCACCCTCGCTAACGTCCAAACCCCCAACCAGGGTGTCTACTGGGTCGTGATCACCAACGCCCTCGGCGCCGTGACGAGCGCTCCCGCGCAGTTGACCGTCGAATTCCCCCATGCCGCCACAGCCACCGGCCTGATCATTAGCGGCTTCTTCGTCCAGGCCACCGTCACCGATGGCGGCTGGGGCTACACCAACACTCCGTCGGTGCAGCTCCTCGGGGGTGGTGGCAGCGGGGCCGACGCCGTAGCCATCGTCAGTAATGGCGTGGTGGTGGCCATAGACATCCTGGATGCCGGCTTTGGCTACACCAACGCGCCGCAGATCGTCATCGCCGCCCCATACATCCCGCCCCCGACGCTAAGTATCAGCCCGTGGTCCTGCCTCACCTTCACGAACCTCACTCCCGGGGTGAACTACCAGCTCCAGTTCCTGCACGGCTCGACCTGGGTGGACCAGAATACGGCTTTTGCGGCCACCGACTCCACCTTCACGCAGACGCTGGCCGGCGCGGCTGCGCCGAGCGCTTGGCGGTTGGCCGTGACGCCGGTTCCGGTGCAGGCCCAGGCGACGCCGACCCTCTACAACGGTTTTGTGGTTGGGGCCGTTGTGACCCTCCCGGGTTCAGGTTACGTCAACGCCCCGATGGTGAGCATCGTCAGCCAGGGTGCCGGGAGCAACGCGATGGCGGTCGCTACGATCGGCGGCGGCGCGGTTACGGGCATTACCATCGTCCGGGCGGGCAACGGCTATACAATCGTCCCGAGCATTGTGATCGCGCCGCCGCCGGTGAACGCGCTTTGGCCGACGGTCACGCAAGTGATGCAACTGAACGCGGGGGGGCTCACGCCCAACGACAATTACCAGGTCCAGTTCGCTCCGGCGGTCACCGGACCCTGGAGCAATCTGGGCGATCCGTTCGCCGCTCTCCTCACCACCTGGACCCAGTACTTCATCGTCGCCGGCGATACCGGCTTCTTCCGGCTCGAGCAGGTGCCGTAAAGGACGTGACCGGCACGCGCTCGCCATTCTTAAATGAAGACCATGCTTGCGCCAGGACTTCGCCGAAATCCTCCCTCTCACCACTGCGACGCGGTCTGCCGCACCACGGCATCCCCTCGGTCTGACCCTCACCTTCCAGCCTAAACGGAACAACATCGTCGGCAACCAAATCGCCGACCTCTGCGCCTATCCTTGTGCCCGGCACATCCTCCACCCGTCACGGTCGAACCCGCCCTATGAAATCGTGCGCAACAGGCCTTACCAAGAAGGCGGGGTCAACGGCTGGAAATTCTTTCCGTCAAAAGCAAAACAGGCAGCCCCCGAGCATTCCCAGGAGATGCCTGCCGACCGAGCATTCTCAGTCCCGAGTAGACTCTATACGTAACCCCTCAGGTTTGAAACTCCGAACGAGTTGCGTGTTCCGAATTCCGCGACAATTTGGATGCATTTTTAAGTGCTTGCCACGCGGGGGGCGGGTGTGGCAAAGTGAAATCAGGTTCGATACCGGAGCCGAAGCCGACGCGGCCAAAAGTCGCTGGCGGTTCGGTTTCGCGAACTGGCTGGGTAGCTCAGTTGGTAGAGCAGAGGACTGAAAATCCTTGTGTCGGCGGTTCAATTCCGCCCCCAGCCACCACTTCTTAGGCCATTACACGACCGCTGGTTGCGTGGGTTTTCTTGCGGCTATCAAGGCCAGGTAAAGACAAGTTTTGCTGCTCCGGCAGGGCTCCGGAACTGCGGGATCGAGCGTCCCGGTTGCCGTTCGGAGGGGGAGAACTTCGGGGCCCAGAGCAGCTCTTGTGCGGGCTTTTCGAGTAAGCCTGCACGCAGGGGCCCGCAAACATATCCTCCAGCAATTTCCGGCGCTGAGTGGCTTTTCTTTTCTCGAACTCCTGAATGCGGCCTCGAGCCTCGAAAAAGCGGCCCGGCAGGCTGACTGCCGGGCCGGCGATTCGTAACGGAGGCGTTCAGCCTCGGAGCGGAGAATCCCTTGCTCGTGCCCGCTTAGGGCTTGGCCAGGCGGAAGAACAGCCTTCCGACCGGCGGGCTGAGGGTGATGCTGTTCGTGCCGTTGGCGGTGGTGACGGGGTAGCCACTGGTCACCCAGCCAGCCGCCACGGCCAGGTTGGTGTTCTGCTGCATGACGCAGGCGGCGGTGTTAGGCCAGGAGACCACGACGGTACTGCCAGCGTGCGTGATGGTGAGGCTCGGGAGCCCCGGGGTCTGGACCAGCGAAAGGAGGCTCCAGAAGCCGCCCGTCAGGGAATAGCTGCCGCCGGTTAGCGGACCGCCGGCGGCGGGCTGCCCGATGGTGCCGGTGACTTGATAGGTCCCGCCGACGCTCGTGCCGCCGCCCCCGGCGAGGGTGAACCAGTTGAGGGAGTAGTTTTGCGCCTGGAGTGCGGGCACGGTCAGCACGAGGCCGGCCAACGCCAGGCAAAAGGTTCGGATGTGTTTTTTCATAGATGCAGGCCGCCGCGCGGGCCGGTCCCACAAACGGCGGCGGTTATGCCTCTTTCCGGTCGTGTTAATCCCGCTCCAGCGAGGTCCGCACCACGAGGGGGGCGCTGGCGTTCAGGCGGCTTTCCAGGCGCGCCAACCGCGACTCGCGAGCCTGGTCGCGGGTTTCGAGGACCGCCACTTTGGCGGCGAGGGCCTCCTTTTCCGCCCGGAGTTGCGCCACCTCGGCCTCCCGGGCGGCGAGCCTGCGCGCCAGTTCCTGCGTCGCCGAGACGTTGAGCATCGCGATCGCATCGTAGTCCACATTGCGGAAATCGTTCACCTCCCGGCCATAGACGAAGACCTTTTCCGTCGCCGGCTGGAAGGCGGTGCGGAAGGCCCCGGGCCGCACTTCCAGGACTTCGTGGACGCCTTGCTCCTTCCCGCCGATCAGGCGCACGCGTTCGCCGACTTTCAGGTCCGTGGCGAGGTTTACCCAGCCGTCCTGGAAGGCCGCCGCTTGGTAGATGTCGGGGATCACGTCGGTGCAGCGCGACACCGCCTGTGGAAACACCCCTTCCACCTGCTGGGCGATGACCTTCTTGTGAGGGCGATCCCCTTTGGCGATCGTGTCTCGATAGGTATAATCGGTGATCTCGATGCGGCCGAGGGTAACGAGATCGGCCGCCCCGTTAGAGTGGCCTTGGACTTTCTTAACACGGGCATCAGAGGTCACGTCAACCTCGCCCCCGCACCAGATGCTGCCGCTGGTGTAAACCGAATAGGTGCGGCCGTACGTCGTGCCGGCGACGGAATGACCGACACTCGTAGCGTTTAAATACTCGAAATTGGTCTCGGATTGGGCGGAACCCGAACCGGCCACCACCAGTTGCGCCTGGGTCGGGGTAGTCGTGCCAATGCCGACGCTTCCACTCTGCGCAATAGTCATCAGCGGGTTGAAGGTGGTGGCGCTAGTCTGTAGGCTGAACTGAATGCCGGATCCGTAGCTGGTGTCCTGCGGACAGAACAAGGTCGCCATGTACCCCCCGAGCGCGTTTTGGACGATCCCGAGGCCATGTCTCCAATATGGATCGCCGTCAACGACCATTTCGATTAGAGTCTGCGAGCTTGGGAAGGGGGCACTCTGGACGTCAATCGGAGCTGTGAAGTTCGTGGCAGTGACCGTGCCGTTGGCGTTGATGTTTCCGTTAACGACTTGATTGCCGTTAAAGGTGTTCCCCCCTGCCAAGTGCGCCACATTGGTCAGCCCGGCGCCGTTGCCGGAGAAGGCGCCCGAGACGGTCACGCCGCTGGCGCCGTTGGTCAGGACGGCGGCGGGAAGTTGCCCGAGGGCCACCGTCCCGGTGAGGTTGGCCGCCGAGACCGATCCCGCGCTGGCCGCGGTGATGGCATAAGGGACTGGGGTCAGCTCTTGCAGCGCGCTGAGCGCGGTGAAGGCGCCGCCGCCATTGGTGTGCACCCCGATAGCCAGCCAGGTGGGCGCACCGGCAAACACGGAGCCGAAGTCGAGAGTGGTGGTGAAGAGGCCGTTGGTCACGCCGACGGCGAGGTTGGTCACCGTGCCACCGACCTGGCCGGTGGCGGTGCTGTTATTGTTAAACAGCGCGAAGGTGAGGTCGTAGTGGCCGTTGGCCGGCAGGCCGTTATTGGCGAGCTGGCCCTGGTAGGTGAAGGCCGCGCCTTGGGCACTGGCCGTGGAGGGTTGACAGATGAGGGTGGGGAGCAGGCACGCCAGGAAGGCAAAGGCCCGTTGTGTAGTCTTGGTTTTCATAAGCTAGGTGTTTCGGTCTTTTGGTTTTAGTATTACAATTACGTTTCGGACTTTGAATTTTTGATTCAACTTGGCCATGGTGACGGTCCATGGCGCTTTGGTTTTGATGCCTCCCAGCCCGTCTTTCCCGGGCCGGGGAGCTTTCGTCCGCCCTATACTTTCGCTATTGGCGGCGGCAGATTACAGGGAATCATGCATTATTTTAGAAAGCGGAATTGAGCTGCGAAAAAGTGCAAAAGGCGCGGGGAGTGAAAAAACCGCCAATCACCGCTGATGAACGCTAACGGGAGCAGCCTGAGTCGGGTCGTCAGCCGCGCCTTTCGCGAGGCTTCGGATCGAAGGTCTGCGACGCCCTGAACCGTAGCTCTTAGCCGGTTCTTATTAGCGTTCATTAGCGTGGATTAGCGGTTCAAATGAGTCGTTCCGGCTAAGCTCCCGGGGGCGGGTGAGGCGGCAGCTTGGCGGGGGGTAGTGGATTGCCGGGTTTGGTTTTCCGGCGCGGCCGCAGGCGTTCCGCCGCCCGGTCCCGAAGGGTGACGGCGATAATGCAGTCCGGGCACTGGCCGCCCAGGGCATTGGAGGAGTGCCGGCGACCGCACACAGGACAGCGAATTTGTGGGCTCATGGGGTTGCACGGCGGGCGTCGTCGTCACGCCGACATTTTCGCGAGGGTCTCGTGGGTTGGCAGATGCAAGCCATGCACCGGGTACTTTCGTATTCAGCGGGGGAAGATTTCAGGAAATCTCGTCCTTAACGCGGAGGTGTCGAGGCTTAGCGCGACGGAGCCGCAGCCAAACCTGGGTGAGCTCCGCGCTTCCGCGTGAGCTTCAATCCGGAGTACCTGGTCCACGCGGAGCCGCGGAGATGGGCATCCTCGCGAAATCGAACGAACGGCGGGCATCCCTCCAGGATGCGGTTCGATCCTCGCCGGCGATCCGGTGGTAACGGCGCGCAGCGCGGTTGCCACCGGCTAATGGCTGTGAACCCGCCGGGTTCGGGACGGCATCCCCTCGGGACGAGGACGCCCGCATCCAAGCGGCATTGAACGAGCCATCCCCGCCCCTGGCGCCGGAGCCGGAGGCGGCCCCGATCTCCCGGGCAATCGCCTTAAATCACCTTGACTGAAGAATCCAATGAGAGTATCGTATGCTCCAGTTTTTCCCTAAGCAGATGATGCCCGAAGTAACAGACCAGGCAACCGAGGTCTCGGATGGCAATTCCGGGTCCTGCGGCCGCGAAAGTTTTACCCACACCCATTGGACGCAGGTGGCGCTTGCGGCCCGGAGGGATGGTTCGGGCGAGGCGCGGGCGGCCTTGGAGACCTTGTGCGCGCGCTACTGGCCGTCGATTTATGGTTTCCTCCGCCGGCAAGGGCATTCGGCGGCGGACGCGGAGGACCTGACGCAGGGCTTTTTTGAGAAATTGCTCGATCACAACACGCTGAACTGCGCGGACCGGACCAAGGGCCGGTTTCGCAATTTTCTGCTCGGAGCTCTGCGGCGGTTTCTGGCGGACCGGCACCGGCATGGGGCCGCCGCCAAGCGCGGACCAGGCAAAGAGGTGTTGGCGCTGGATTTTGCGGAGGCGGAGCGGGCCTACCTCGAGGAGGCCGATCCGGAGCAGTCCCCAGAGGAAGCCTTTGATCGCCAGTGGGCTGCGACCGTGCTGGCGGGTGCCTTGGACGATTTGGAGGCGGAGATGGTGCGCGCGGGCCAAGGCGCGCGGTTCGCGGAGTTGAACCACTTTCTGTCGGCCGGGGGGAGTGAGGCGGAGTATGCGGCGGCGGCCGGTCGGTTGGGCCTGGCGGTCGAAGCGGTACCGACGGCGGTATTCCGCCTGCGGGACGGGTACCGCGAAATGGTCCGGCTGAGAGTGCTGGCCACGGTGGCCGGGCCGGAGGAGGTATCCGCGGAGTTCCGGGAGTTGTTCCGCGCGGCGCCGGGGGCGTTGCGGTGAGTTTGCCGGCGCGTTGTTCGCGTTGCGGCGGCCGGTTGGCCTCCACCGCGCGCGGTGGGGTCTGCTGGCGTTGTTTGGGGGAGGGGTTGTTGGCCGGCGAGCCGGAAGCCGCCCGTCCACCAGGACCCGCGGATTCGCAGGCCGGCCCGGAATTGGGGGTCGGCCTGAGTATCGGGCGCTACAAGCTGCTCGAGAAAATCGGCGAAGGTGGGTGCGGCGTGGTGTATGTGGCCGAACAGACCGAGCCGGTCCGCCGACGCGTCGCCCTCAAGGTCATCAAGCTCGGCATGGACACCAAGGCGGTGGTCGCCCGGTTCGAGGCGGAGCGGCAGGCGCTGGCGATGATGGACCACGCCAACATCGCCCGGGTGTTCGATGGCGGCACCACGGAAACCGGCCGGCCCTATTTCGTGATGGAATTGGTGCGGGGCATCGCCATCACCCGCTACTGCGACGAGGCCAGCCTCACCACCCGGGAACGGCTCGAACTGTTCATCAAGGTCTGCCAGGCCGTCCAGCACGCCCACCAAAAGGGGATCATCCACCGGGACCTCAAGCCCTCGAACATCCTGGTGACCTTGCACGATGGAGTCCCGGTGCCCAAGGTCATCGATTTTGGCATCGCCAAGGCCATCGAAGGCCGGCTGACCGAACACACGGTCTATACCCAGTTGCACCAGTTCATGGGGACGCCCGCTTATATGAGCCCCGAGCAGGCGGAGCTGACCGGGCTGGACATTGACACGCGGAGCGACATCTACAGCCTGGGGGTGCTGCTCTACGAACTGCTGGCCGGCAGCCCGCCGTTTGATCCCAAGGAACTGCTGGCCTCGGGCCTGGACGCCATGCGGAAGATCATCCGCGAGCAAGAGCCGGTGCGGCCCAGTACCCGCTTGGGCACTTTGATCGAGTCGGACTCCACGACCACGGCCAAACGCCGCTCGACCGACCCGGTGAAACTGAGGCACCAGCTCCAAGGCGATCTGGATTGGATCGTGATGAAGTGCCTGGAGAAAGACCGCCAGCGCCGCTACGAAACCGCCAACGGGCTGGCTTTCGACATCCGCCGGCATCTCCACGACGAGCCGGTCCTGGCCCGGCCCCCCAGCGCGGCCTACCGGTTTCAGAAGGCCTTCCGCCGCCAAAAAGTCGTTTTTACCGCGGCGATCGTGACCGCCGCGGCGCTGCTGTTGGGGTTGGGCGCGACCAGCGTCCTGTTGGTGCGGGAGCAAGCCGCCCGGCGCGGCCTCAACGGAACTTTGGCCGACCTGGAGATGGATAAGAGCGAGGCCTTGTTCGCCGCAGGCGACGCCTCGGCCGCCCTGGCCTACCTGGCGCATGCGTCACGTCGAAATGCCGCTCCCGAGGTGGCGGCCTCGAAGATGTTCTGGGCGCTGACCCGTCGTCCCTATTGGATCCGGCTGACCGAGCCGATGCGGCACTCGGATGAGGTCACGTCCGCCCGATTCAGTGGCGATGGCCGGCAAGTGGTAACCGCGTCGAAGGACGGCACGGCGCGGGTCTGGGACGCCCAAACGGGCCAACCCCTCGCCCCGCCGCTCCGCCATGCGGACGCCGTCATTTCCGCCCGCTTTAGCCCTGATGGGCGGTGGGTAGTGACGGGATCATCCGACGGGACCGCTCGCGTATGGGAGGCGAAGACCGGCCAGCCCTTAGCCCCGCCGCTCCACCACCAGGGACGGGTGAGCAGCGCTCAGTTTAGTCCGGACGGAGAGCGAGTTGTGACCGCGTCCCTTGACGGAACGGCCCGGGTCTGGGAGGCGCGAACAGGCCAGCCGGTGACCGCCCCGCTGCCGCATAAAGAGGCGGTTCTGGAGGCCGAGTTCAGCCCCGACAGCAGGCGCGTGCTGACGGCGTCCGAAGATCGAACTGCACAGATTTGGGACGTGGCCACCAGCCGGCCGACGCTCCCACCCCTGGAGGCTTTGGCAAAGGTCGTATGCGCCCGGTTCAGTCCAGACGGCCGGCGCGTCGCGACGGTGACCTCGGACAGGTGGGTCAACATCTGGGACGCGAATACGGGCAAGTCTTTAAGTTCTTTTTTCGGGGTTAGAGACAGCCCGCGATCACTCGAGTTCAGTCCGGATGGGCAGCGGTTGCTAGCGGCGGGCGGCTTTCGGGCGGTGGTCCATGATTTGGTGGCAGGTCATCTTCTGGGCGGCTGGATGGTCCATTCCTCGGAGATCCAGTCCGCCCAGTTCAGTCCGGATGGGCAGCGGGTCGTGACCGCTTGCGCGGACCGCACCGCGCGGGTCTGGGATGCACGAACGGGCCTGCCGTCGGCCCAGGAAACCCTGGAAGGCGCCAATGCACAACTGAACGTGCCCCTGGGCCAACCGTTCCGTCATGCCGGGCCGGTCAATTTCGCCCAGTTCAGCCCGGACGGGCTGCGTGTGGTGACGGCTTCCGCGGACCACACCGCGCAGGTCTGGGTGGCGCCCACCTGTGCGTCCTTGACTGTGCCCTTCAAGCATGCGGAGTGGATCCGCAACGCCGAATTCAGTCCGGATGGGCGGCGGGTGCTGACCTCCTCGCAGGACCGAACCGCTCGAGTGTGGGACGCACGAATTGGCCAACCCCTCACCCCAGCGATGCAACATCCGCTGTCACGTCCGAACGGATTGAGCGGCGCGACGTTCAGCCCGGACGCACGGCGTGTGCTCACGGCCTCCTATGACGGGACCGCGCAGGTCTGGGACGCGCAGACCGGCCAGCGACTGAACGGACCGCTCCAGCATGCGGGGCCGGTTATCTCCTTTGATTATAGCAACGACGGGCGGCGGGTGGTGACGGCGTCAACAGACAAGACAGCCCGGGTGTGGGATCCCGAGACCGGGCACCCCTTGACTCCCCCACTCCAACACGGCGACATCGTGAGCGCGGCGGGATTCAGCCCCGATGGGCTGCGGGTGGTGACGGCATCAAATGACAAGACGGCTCGGGTTTGGGATGCCCAGACCGGCCAGGCCGTGACCGCGCCGCTTCAACATCACGCGGAGGTCTGGTATGCGGTGTTCAGTCCGGACAGCCAGCGCGTGGCCACGGCGTCAAATGACGGGACGGCCCGGGTCTGGGACGCCCAGACCGGCCGGGCCATGACGGGGCCGCTCGAACACCAGGCGTCGATCTCGTGCGTTCGCTTCAGCCCGGATGGCCGGCGGGTGGTGACGGCGTCGGAGGACAAGACGGCGCGGGTCTGGGATGCGCGGACCGGCCAGGCGCAGGCCGGTCCGCTCCAACATCACCAGGGAGTCCTCTACGCCGAGTTTAGCCCCGATGGCTCGCGAGTGCTGACAGCCTCGGCTGACGGAACCATGCGCCTTTGGGATGCCGAGACTGGCCGACCGCTCAGCGAACCTCTCCCCCAAGGGGCGCTTTGCAGCTATGCCCGCTTCAGTCCCGATGGGCTGCGGGTGGCGGCGGTCGCGAGCACAGTGGCCCGAATCTGGGAAACGCCGCGAGTCCCCGCCCCGCCCGAATGGGTTCTCTCCCTGGCCGAAGCGATGGGCGGGCAGCGTCTCGACGAACGGGGCATGGCGCGTCCGGTTCCGCCCGCGCAACTCCTTGCCTTGAAACGCCAGGTCACCGAGAGCACGGCAGGGGATTTCTGGACCCGGTGCGCCAAGTGGATCTTCGCCAACCCGGCCACCCGGACGCTTTCGCCCACTTCCCCCGCCACGGTGCCGGAGTACGTTGAGCGCCGGATTCAGGAATCGACTCCCGAGAGTCTCCGCGAGGCGCTGAGCTTGTCGCCTGACAATGGTTTGGCCATGGCGTTGCTGGGGTTCCAAGTTTTCCAGCAGGACCCGAGTCAGTACCCACGCCATGTCGGGGAGGCGGCTTGGTACAGCCTCCGGGCCGCCCAACTCGCGCCCCGCGAGCCGGTCGCGTGGTTGCTTCGGAGCCTGGTCCAGGGTTCCACCGGTCAGGCGACGGAAGCCCTGGCCAGCGCGGATAGAGTGCTCGAACTGGATCCTCAGACTGTCGAGGCGTGGGAGTTGAAAGGGGATCTCGCCATGAAGGGCCGGCGCTGGGACGAAGCGGTCGTCTGTTGGACTCGGGTGGAGTCTCTGTTGGCGGGCGACCACACCGAGGCGAGATACCTCGAGCTCAAGGACCCCCAGCTCCGCCGTTTTTCGCTGTTCAATCGTGCGAAGGTGTTTCGGGAGCTCGGCCGGCCCCCCGAGGCCGCCAGGGACATCCTTATGGCTTGTGGCATCCCCGAGCGATCCCCCCAGGCCGGCGCCGGGCTCATCGATCTGTCGCTTTACTATAATGAGGGACTCCGCGGCTCCTGGGTTTACATGTACCCCGGGAACGGCCTCGATTCACTTCCGACCGGCGTGCAGACCTTCGCTGGAATCAGCTTCGACGTGCGCGGCCTGGTGCAAGCAAGATTCCCGGGGATGGCCCCGGACGACACGGTCCTGGCCGTCATCCCGGCCATCGCGGTCGGCGCGAAAGCTCAGCGGCTGCATTTCCTGCACGGGGCAATCAGCGTGGCCAGGGGAAAGGAGCTGCCCGGCACCACCGTGGCAAAATATGTGATTCATTACACCGACGGCGAGACCCGCGAGCGGCCGATCCAGCTCGAAAATGATGTCATGGAATGGTGGGCGGAGCCGGCCGGGCCGGCGGCGCAGCATGTGGCCTGGTCCGGCGAGAACGCCACCTCCCGCGCCAACGGCAAACAAATCCATCTCTACCTGACCACGTGGGACAACCCGCGTCCCGACGCGGAAATACTCAACCTTGACCTGGTCTCGGAGGGCAAGTCGGTCGGGGTTTTTCTCGTGGCCGTAACCCGCGAATGAGGTTCAGCATCAAACCCAATCGTAATCTCCACTGAGTGGTCGAAAAAGGGAATGGGGCTAAGATCGAGGTCAGGATTCAGAGGCAAATCACGGATGCCGCAGACCATAAAATCGCTTCGACGTTCGCGGCGTGGCGCAGGCCTGTTCGCGTGAACCTCTGGTCGGCCTTTTTCCCGACCAGGTGAGCGGCATTCCCGTGGGGGCGAAAGGGGGCCGTTTGCGCTTCCTGCAAGGGGTGTTTTGGGGGCTGGAAGACCGACTCGGCACGCCCATCGCGAAATATGTGTTCCATTACGCGGACGGAACGGTGCGCGAGCGCCTCCTGGTTCGAGGCCAGGACGTGCAGAACTGGGCTGCAGCGCCCCCGCCGCCGGGCGACGGCAACCCTGTCGTGGGCTGGAGCAGCGGCTGGAAATACACCAGTTTCGGTCGTCAGAGCGCTACGCTCTGTGTCGTCACCTGAGACAATCCGCGCCCGGACGTGGAGATCGAAGGCCTGGATTTCGTCTCGACCAGGCAAAGGACCGCGCCTTTCCTGGTCGCGGTGACCATAGAGTAGTCCCGAGAGCCTGCCGCCGCCCGGCTCCACCGGAAAGCCGCGAAGCCGGAGATCGGACATCAAGACGGACACCAACCGAGCTCGCGATGGCATGGCTGGGTGGTGACCGATTACGCCTGGGTCGTCGAAGAAATAGAGCATGATTTGCCCCTGCTCGCGGGGAAAAGGGCCAATTCCGCCCCCAGCCACCATTTCAAGAATCACCCGCAAGATCAAGGGTTCTTTGCGGGTTTCGCTTACCTTAAGATCATTCGTCCTCAGCCTCGAAATATCTGTTCGAGCGGCCGGTCGCTATCCGATCCTTGCACCTCTGAACCCCGCTGTCAGGCTGCCGCAAGGCCTCCCAGGGTGCGACCGGGAGC
>Ga0316227_1002302_pt1 | contig 17460 bp, 19 predicted proteins | sample TBH18019metaG_FD_206012 | JGI IMG/M metagenome (GOLD analysis project Ga0316227, IMG submission 206012) | Freshwater microbial communities from Trout Bog Lake, Wisconsin, USA - TBH18019 | ecosystem: Environmental > Aquatic > Freshwater > Lake > Hypolimnion/Profundal zone | place: USA: Wisconsin... | reverse complement strand
CATCCTTTTAGTGGCGATAATAGAAAAACGACTTAGGAATTTCTCCCTAAGTCGTTGATTTCATTGGTGGGCCCACCAGGACTTGAACCTGGGACCAAAGGATTATGAGAGCAGACACCCAAGATAGATCCATATAAACAGGGGCTCTGCGGGTGGTCAGTGTCGGTGTGTAAGCAAATGTGCAAGCAAATTCATGGATTTAAAGGAAGTGGTCTCTCACTATTTGGTTTTCAAAACCACAGGATTTTTGGAGCAACCGTTTCGCACTTGGTTGCTCCAAAGTATTTTTAGGAAGCAGGAGTTACTTTAAGTAACGCTTGTATAGCGAGGGACAGCTAATGACCCTCAGTAGACTTTAGTTGACAATACCTCCGCTTGCGGACTTTTAATCAGTTAGTCTCGAACTCGAATCTCGCCAGACCCGCCAGTTATACAAAAGCCCCGGGAGAAATCTAGGGGCTTTTTCTTTTCATATACAGAAGAATTTAGAACAAAACAGCCTGAAGGTAGTTTTAGTATTTATTGGTGACCAATAAGTCGTTACTTTTAATAACCACCGCCTGAAGTAGGATTGGTAGAAGTGAGATTAACTTTAAAAGTCTTTGCTAGCTCACTTGCAGAACGGACAAGTAAACTTGTATCAACACCAACAGCTACAAAAATTGCGCCAGCCTCTAAATAAACATTTGCAAGTTTTGGATCGGTTGTTAGTACGCCAGCTGCTTTACCAGTTGCTTTAACTTTCTGAATGCCCTCTAAAATTACCTTTTGAACCTCAGGATGGCCTGGCTGGCCGCGATAGCCCATAGCCGCTGATAAATCAGCGGGTCCAAAAAAAATACCGTCGATTCCATTAACAGCCAAAATAGCATCTAAATTCTGAATCGCCAGAGTAGACTCCGCCTGGACTAATAAACATATTTGATTATTAGCTTCCTCTATATAGTTCTCCACTTGATTCCATCGAGCAGCACGCGCTAATGATGCCCCCATCCCTCGAATACCCTCCGGTGGATAACGCGTTGCACTGACCATAAGCTTTGCATGTTCTGCAGTGTCTATCATAGGCAACAATAAAGTTTGAGCACCCACATCAAGATATTGCTTAATAAGTGCTACGTCGCCTTGCACGGGACGAACCACAGATTGAACTGAATAAGGCGCCACAGCTCGGAGCTGACTCAAAATTGTAATAGGAGTATTGGGAGCGTGTTCGCCATCTAGCAGTAACCAATCAAATCCTGTCGTGGCCAATAATTCAGCTGCAGTTGCATCAGCTAGACCAACCCATAATCCAATTTGTGGCACTCCATTACGGAGCTTGGCTAAAAAAGTATTTTCTGGAATTCTCATCTTATCTTATTAAATAAAGCGAAAATTAATGCTCCCTAAGGGACCATAATCTGCAGATAACTTATCTCCAGCTACTGCCGTAATAGGGCGTGTAAAAGATCCTGCTAAAACAAGATCGCCGGCATTCAACTCTTCGCCATAAGGAGCGATTTTGTTGGCCAACCAAGCAACCCCTGTTGCAGGATGATTTAAAACTCCTGCCGCCAAACCGGTCTCTTCTACTACGTCATTCTTGGATAGTATGGCCCCAACCCAACGCAAATCAATTGCAATGGGATTAACCCGTTGGTCCCCAAGAATAATTCCAGCATTGGCAGCAAAGTCTGAAATAGTATCAAAAACTTTTCGCATTACTTTAGTATCTCGATCAAATTGTTCAATACGTGCATCAATAATCTCAATCGCAGGAATAACAAACTCAGTAGCATCTAATACGTCTTCCATTGAAATATTTGGGCCTCTCAAAGATTTCTTTAATTGAAATGCAAGCTCAACTTCAATACGGGGAGCGATAAATTGCGAGATTAAAAGGTCGTCGCCATTTTTAAAAAACATATCATCCATCAGTGGTGCAAAGTCAGGCTCAGTAATTTGACTTGCCTGTTGCATTGCCTTAGAAGTTAAGCCGATTTTGCGTCCCCTAATGATTCGACCATCAGCCTGCTCTAATTTGACCCAGGCCCTTTGGACTGCATAACCATCCTCAATGGTCATCTCAGGAAAGCGAAGAGAAAATTGACGAACTTGGATTCGCCTCTTTCTAGCTTCATACAATTCTTGTGCAAGATCTAATACTGTTTGTGAAGAGAGCATGTTTTCCTTAATTATCTGGATACCAATCGGAGACTATGGTGTTAATTAATCTACCAACACCTTCAACTTCACAAATAACTTCATCTCCAGGAAAAACATCTACAGAGCCTTTCGGGGTTCCAGTCATAATAACATCCCCTGGATTGAGCGTCATGATTGCGCTGATGTATTCAATCAAGGTAGAAATATCATGAATCATGTCCCTAGTATTTCCCTCTTGAGTAAGTTTTCCGTTGACATGAGTAGTTAAATTTAGATTCATGGAATCGAGGACATCATCCTTATCCACAAAGTATGGGCCAATAGGAGTGCATGTATCCCGACTTTTTACTCGAAGATTTGGTCGGTAATACCCCTCTAGAAAGTTCCGAATTGCGTAATCATTTACAACTGTATATCCACCAACATAATCTAGGGCATTGGCCTTTGAGATTTTCTTGCCAGACTTTCCAATAACAACGCCCAGCTCACATTCATAGTGCATAAACTCAGCAGTTTTGGGACGCATAGTAAACCCTCTGTGACCCAATAGAGTATTTTCACCCTTAAGAAAAATAATGGGTTCAGCTATCGGCGCTTTTAAAAAACTACCCGTCTCTTTTGAAGACTTTGCTGCAAGTTCTTTTGCATGGTCTGCATAGTTCAACGCTAAAGCGAAGATTGTTTTAGCCTCGAATGGGGGTAGCCATAAAACCTCGCTCTCTTGCAATATTCGCCCATCTGACAAACATAGCCGACTACCAGCCAATTCAAAAGCATCATGAATGGCGCCGCCATACCCTACTCGCGCTCGCTTCATTAAATAGATACCTCTGACTCGATGAAATTAGTAAGGCGGCCCAAGGAAGTACCTAAGCAATCAATTTCGACTGTTACCTTATCGCCCTTTTTGGCCATAGGGACACCGTCTGGAGTCCCTATCAACACCACATCATCTTCTTTCAGAGTCATATATTCAGAAATATCAGCTAGTAATTTTGGAATAGAACGAACTAGGCTAGCAGTAGAGGCCTTTAGTTTTAATTCATCATTCACAAATATCCCAATATTAAAGACTCCGCCATACTCTACATCTGGGCTTAAGGTCACTGTACTCATAGGACAAAAGCTATCTTGACATTTTTGCTTAATCGGTGGTCGCAAAATTGACTCATGCGGAATCGTCACATCATTCGCAATCAGATAACCCTTGATATATGCGTAGGCATCAACCTCTTGAATATGACTGGCCGTCTTACCAATCACTATTCCAAGCGTACCGCCGACCTCAATCTCATCCACTCCATTTGGCAAAATAATAGGATCGCCCGGATTCCGCCAGGTATTGCAAGGCTTAATAAATAGCACCGGGAAACGAGGTGGATGATTATGGGGCTCTTGATGCATCCGAGATTCATATCGATCCCAGATATCTTTGAAATTTAAGAGTACGCCAATAACTGTTTTCAATTGAAGTAAATCCCTTGGGCCATTTAATAATCTTCGAAGCCAAATAATCTAGCAGGATTTCTTACCAAGATTTTCTCGATTAGCGCATCATCATTGTGTACGTATCGATATAGCTGGTTAACTAGTAGTGCTTCGTCTGGTGGAGGATTAACTGACAAAGGATGTGGCCAATCACTACCCCAAATCATCCGATCTGGTGCAGCCTCAATTAATTTATGGGCGAGTGGGAGCACATCATCCCAAGGTAAACCAGTTTTGGATAATTTTTCCGATAAAGAAAGCATTACCCAAAAATTACCTCGTTTTAATAAATTCAATATTTCCTTCAATGATGGGTCAGTATCTCCCAGCGCTACATCGCTGCGCCCCATGTGATCAATTACAACAGACATGTCTAAATCTTCAAACATGCTTAATTGCCCTATGATCCCTGCTGTTTCAGGCTGAAACTTTACGTACCATCCCAGCTCTTTCACACGCCCAATGACGCGACTATAGTCTGCAGGGCTCATAGTGAGCCCTAAGCCTTGTCGTGTAAATCGAGCTCCCCGTACTCCCGCTGAGTGAAGTCGATCAATATAAGCATCGGTGCCCTCAAGCAACACAATCGCATTAGCGCACCCACGATAATTCCTGCCAGCCACCTCTAAGCCATCAAGAACTACCTGATGATCAGCGCCATAAGTCGTAGCTTGTACGATTATGCCCCGCTCAATACCTAGAATACGATGCATTTCCAATGCCTTAGCAATAGTTGCAGTGGGCATCTCATATGCAGCGCCAGGCCTTACTGGATATTTTTCTTCTGGCCCGAATACATGAAATTGGCTATCGCAACTTTTATGGGGTGGTAATTTATTGGGTGTAGTAGGCTGCGGGTTGAATGGGTGGTAATTTTTCATTTCTATACTCCAGTAACAGCAATGAAGTCGCACTCAATTAGTTTGTCTCCATCAAGTGGGGCTTGCATAGTATGTCTTGCTGGTCTTGAAGTCTCATCAGGAAAAACCTCTAGCCATACTTTATTTAAGGGCGCTCTTTGTGATCGATCCTTCATCCAAACAGTCATCTTAATGATGTTATCTGTACTTGTCCCACTCGCTTGAATAATTCTTTTTACATGATCAAACATTAGGCTACATTGCTCATCAATCGTTTTGCCATACTCTCCTGTTATCGGGTCGGTGCCCTGAATACTTCCTGAGTACAACAGATTTCCTAGCTGGCATGCTGCTGGGATCGGATTTTTATGACTAAATCCTTCGGGATACACACTCTTACGCTTCATATTTAACCCTATAAATTAATCTGCTTTAATGCGCGCGCTTTTAATAATTGGAGTCCATTTTGAATCTTCATCACTTAAGTAATTTGTAAAATCTTTTGGCGAACTACCTCGAGCTTCTGCGCCTAATTTTTCAAATTTCTCTTTAATCGCTGGTTGTTGCAATACCTTTTGTATTGCGTCGCTAAGTCTATCCACAGTAACGTTCGGAGTTCCCTTAGGCGCCAAAATACCTGTAAATGTCACTGCCACCATCCCAGGAACTCCGACTTCAGCAAATGTAGGAATATCAGGAATACTAGAAATACGTTGAGGTGAAGTTACCGCCAAACCTCGAGACTTTCCATCTTTTATAAATGGCAAAGCAACTGAAATTTGATCGAAATTAAAATCAACTTGCCCGCCAATCAAATCGGCTGTAGCTGGTGCGTTACCCTTATAGTGAACCGTGCTCCAACGAGCGCCAGTTAAAGACTGAAGTAATTCGCTAGCAAGATGATTGGTGGTACCAGCACCAGGAGAGGCCATATTCAGCTTGTTGGGGTCCTTTTTTGCTAAAGCTAAAAATTCAGCAAAATTCTTAACAGGCAAATCTGCTTTTACCTGCAATACTAAAGGCGTATATGAAACTGAGCTAATAGGAGAAAAATCTTTATTCCATTTATAAGCATTTTTTCCAAAAATAATGGGGCTAAATAAGAGAGGCCCATTTGCTGCCATGAATAATGTATAGCCATCAGCTGGAGAATTAGCCACATATTCCCCAGCAATCATTCCTCCTGCACCCGCTTTATTGTCAACAATAAACGGCTGACCAAAAATATTCGATAACTCAGGAGCGATTATTCGAGCCGCAACATCCACATTACCGCCCGGTGGATAGGGAACAACAATCTTTACTGGTTTATCAGGCCAGGCGGCGAAAACAAATTGTTGAAAACTCGCTAATAAAACTAATAAAAAAAAATGTTTACAAGATTTACAAAATGCCATCTTCAACAGCTCCATGTCAGCATCAATGATTACTGAGCTTACAAATGATCAGCTTTCCCGACAAGAATAAATTGATAGATTAGTCCATATCGTGGACTAATCTATCATAATTATGTAGATTTACCTTTTTATATGTTCTATAAATAGGTTTTCCTATTTTAGATAGTCCATATTATGGACTTATATACCAATATGATGAAGCTCATAAATGCATCTGACTTAAGTCCAGAAGAAACCTACAAATTACTTAGTGGATTAGTAGTTCCAAGGCCGATTGCGTGGATCACCACCATTAGTAAACAAGTGACATCGAAAGAAATTATTAACTTGGCGCCTTTCAGTTGCTTTACATTTGTCTCAAACAAGCCTCCGATGATTGGCATAAATATTGGTACAAAAGCTGGCACACCTAAGGACACATCTCGCAACATACATGAACATAAAGAATTTGTTGTCAATATCGCCGATGAAACTATGATCGCTATGATTCATGAGAGTGCCGTTGAGCATCCTCCTGAATTTAGTGAAGTTGAATTATTAGGGCTCGCTACAATTGCTAGTGTAAAAATTAAAACGCCAAGACTCTCCATTGTTCCTGCTAGCATGGAGTGCCGCTTTCATTCGGCAACAGCTTTTGGAAATACTGGATCTGAGTTCATCGTTGGCGAAGTCTTAGCTTTTCATATCAGAGATGACATAAATCAAAACTATAAAATTGATAGTTCATTACTACGCCCAATTGCGCGCCTAGCCGGACCTAACTATGCTGGTATAGGTGAGATTATTGAGCAAAAAAATATTTATCAAACCCCAAAAGTAAGTATCAAATAAACTCAATTGAATACAATAAAAAAAGTTAGTACAGGCTCTCAAAGTATTCATAAGGCAATGCAGGTGCTGAGAATTCTGGCTTGCGGACAATATGACGGAATGCGACTTATAGATATAGTACGTATGACTGGCCTAAATCAACCCACTGTTCACCGCACACTGAAAGCATTAATAAATGAAGGCATAGTTGATCAAGATTTAACGACACGTAGGTATCTTATAGGCGAAGAAATTAGCATTTTGAGTTTAGCGAGAGCAAAGAAAATTGGCTTAGATGTAACTATCAATCCCTACCTAAATGAGTTAGCAAGACAAACAGGAAATACTGTTTTTCTGAGTGTTAGAAATCGACTTGACTCCATTTGCATCTCCCGTGTTACAGGCCACCATCCTATTCAAGTTTTATCAATTGATATTGGAGTTAGAAGACCCTTGGGAGTAGGAGTATCTGGCATTGCACTATTATCTAGCCTTACCGAAAAAGAAGTTAATTCTATTATTGAACAAAACAAGCAACGTTTTAATGTGCTTACTGAGGATGTAAATCTAATTAAAAAAAGGATTTTGGATGCCCGTAGGTTGGGCTACTCATATGCCCCACAGGGACTTATGCGAGGCACGAGCTCGGTATCGATGACCTTTAATAATTTTTCAGGAGCCGCCCTTGGGGCTATTACTATTTCCACAATGGCACCAAGACTCGAGGGTGAGCAACTAGAGAGAACAATTTCTCTAATGCGAGAGCAGATAGACTTAATTGCCAAACAACATTCTCTAGATTAGGAGTAGATTACATGAGTATGTCAGCGTCTAACTAGACCTCTTAATCCGTTGGTTGCGAGAGATTTTAATCGTATGCATTACTTAAATTAACATCAATTCGTTAACTTTTGCTGATGGCTACCAGTCGGTTTAAGTAATTCCTGTAGATCCCAATTTATTTGGACTCCGATAGAAACTGTGCAGTGCTGCCTACACATTTTTCTAACACCACAAGCGTTACTTAAAGTAACGCTCAACTAATCAAACCTCACCATTTGCTTCCCTGACCTACTTTTTATTAGTGTTAGGGTGTGTTTAGGTTCTCTGGTTATGAGAGCAGACACTCAAAGAAAACCACTAGGATTTCAAGAGGTTACGTCTCCTAAATATCGGTGTGTAGCGTTTTGTGTAGTGGATTTAATGTAATTGGAAGAACTACTAACTAACTCTTTGGTTTTCCTAACCAAAGGAATTTTGGAGCAACCATCTAACACTTCGTTGCTCCAAAGAGGTTCTGAGCTACTCATCGTCCTCTTCATATCCATATGCATCACTCCAGTCATAGGCAACCTTAAAACCTTCCCGATCCGGCTCGCCTTGCCCAGGTAAAGACCCACCTTCTTCTGCCAACTTAATTGCGTCTCTTTGATCGACTTCCTCTTTTGCCCACGCTAGCCAACTCTCATAGTCTTCATTGGCCTTTTGAATACTCTCGTTAGATTGAACTTTCTCAATAAATCTTCTGATCTTTTGCAGTTGATCCCATTCTTGAGAAAGGGTACTTAACTGCTCCCACTTCCATTCTTTGACCTTAATTGCCCAAGCCCTATCTAGTCTTTTTTGATCTCGAATCTTCTGCTCAAGCTCACGCTTTTCTCGCTCTTCTCTGGCAGCCTTTGCCTCAACAGCCATTTCACCAAAAATAATTAAAGTCTTTCCAAGTTGACTTTCTAGGCTAGCCCTAGATGTATCTTTAATCGTTCTTCTTCCGTAAAGATCATCATGGGAGAGATGAAGCTCCAACTTTCCGCCCGATCCATATTCAATGGTTTCATAGTAGTCATGACTTCTGCCGCTGTACGACCAAGTTTTCTTTTTTTTGATTGGCTTATCAAGCTTTGTACTTGCTTCATACAAAGAGACAGAATACTTCTCACCGTCTTTGATAAATCCAGTGACTTCTGGGTTCGAATAACGCTTGTATTCAAACGTGTCATAACCGCTCTTCTTAAGCTCAGTTACCAAGGTTTGCAAGACCCTTTTCACCCTTCCTACACTTTTAGGTGATACATCTACAGCAAAGCCTTGTTTAGATGCTGTTCGACCAAATTTAGAAACACTATCAACATTAAAGTTCTCAAATGTTTTATCTACAGCAGCTTCAAATCTATTACCCTTATAGATCTCCCAAATAGGGGCTTCGGATTTTTCTAAATTAGCCCTAGCAAGTATTTTTGCCTTCTCAATGGCATTTACCGTGAATGATGGTTCATGCTCATTCCACCAGGGTTCTAGAGGCTCCCTTTCGGGAACCTCAACCCCATGCTGTACTTTTGCCCAATACCCAAGCTTAGGCTTTGGCACCCCATAAGCTTTGCACCACTTACCGAGCCCAACATCTGATATACCCAGCAACTGAGCCACTTTTGTTGTAGGCTCAACCCATAACATTTCGTAAATCTCAGTTCTTGTGTAACGATCTTTTTCCATAAGATACCTCCAAATGGCTAACGTTTTTATTCCCCTATTATCTTTGCCTCAAGTCTAAGCCCAAGATCAGGACGTTTCCTTGAAATCTCCCTAATGGTTCTTCTTTTTCGCTTAAGCATTGCCTTTGTATAAAAGGCGTTGATATTTTTAGTTGCCCGCTTAAGATCGATGCAACTCTCATCTGCTACCCTTTCCACCAATTTGAATTCCTGATCTTTATCAAAACTTTGTTCTGTAAGCACGTAAAATCTTCCGCCTCGTTCATAACATACAAATTGCGTAATTCCACCGGTCTTTGGTGCGCGAGAATACCTTTTCCCTAACCTAAAACTAGCTATTGGTAACTCGGTACGCGCCTTAAGGTACTTACGTGCTAACTCTAGCCTCATAACCCTATTATTCTCAATTACATCTAATTCTTCCTGAGACATTTTTGGAACAATAGAATCCGCGCGAATGCGCTCTACACCACCCGCTTGCTCTATATATTCAGCGAAGTCGACGCTCAGAATAGCTTTAGCACGAGCAGCCTCAATTGCACGGGAATGAACTGACCTGATTTTTAGTACCACTCCAGAAGAGAGGATTTTTGATAATCTCTCACTTAAAGGAGTGCTAAATATGGCTAAAGGTCAGCGTCTTAAACCCGAGCAAATCGTCACCTTATTGCGTCAAATCGATGTTCTGACTACCAATGGCAAAACCCTAGCCCAGGCCTGTAAAGAAGTGGGAACGGTCGAGCAAAGCTACTACCGTTGGCGCAAGATCTTCGGCGGCATGAAGGTCGATCAGGCAAAAAAGTACAAAGAGCTGGAACTGGAAAATACCCGGCTTAAAAAACTGGTTGCCGATCTCTCCTTGCGAGAAGTCATGCTCAAGGAAGTCATTAAGGGAAACTTCTAAGCCCTGCTAAGCGTAAAAATGCAGCGCAGCTGCTCATGGATAAATATCTTGTCTCTGAGCGGACTGCTTGCGGTTTGGTAGGGCTCTCCAGAGCAGCGTATCGGTACATGCCGCTCCCTCGAGATGACGAAGGGCCGCTTAGGGCTGAGGTCATCCGTATGGCTAGCACCTATGGCAGGTACGGCTACCGATTTATTGCAGGCATGATGCGCAATAGCGGTTGGGGACAAGCGACTACAGCCAAGGTCGCTCGCATCTGGCGGCAAGAGGGTCTAAAGATCCCACAAAAGCAGCCTCCTAGAGGTAGACTCTGGCTCTCCGATGGCAGTTGTATGAGGCTGCGAGCTACTGCCCCCAATCATGTGTGGAGTTACGACTTTGTCTTTATTAGAGATGCTTATGGGGGCAAGATCCGGATGCTCACCATGATTGATGAGTTCACCAGGAAATGCTTAACGATCCACTGCGCTAGAAGGATTGGATCGGTCCAAGTGATTGAACAACTGGCCAACGCCATGATTGACAACGGTATCCCAGAGTACATCCGCAGTGATAATGGCCCAGAATTTATTGCTAAAGAGTTGCGTAGTTGGCTTGCTGGCATTGGGGTCAAAACCGCCTACATTGAACCAGGGAGCCCTTGGGAAAATGGCTTTTGTGAAAGCTTTAACGGCACTTTTAGGGACAACCTTTTAGATGGGGAGATCTTTTATAGCCTAAAAGAGGCCCAGATCATCGTGGGGGAGTGGGTGAAACACTATAACCAAGTCAGGCCCCATAGCGCTTTAGGTTACAGACCTCCAGCACCCCAAACCCAAGTACCCAAACTATTGCAGAATCAACCTATGTTGCTGCAATGATTTACTATGGAAAAACTCTCTTTGGTAGTGGACCTAAATTGACAGCAGTTCAGCACCATATCGTGAGTAAGTGCTAACGTGGCATAGGTATGGCGTAGGCTATAGAACACCCGCTTTTGATTAGTCTTGGGATCTATGAGCAAACCGTGGTCCGCTAAGAAGGTGTCAAACATATGGTTTAAGACATCACTTAAATCCCTGCCTTCTTTGGTTCTAAAGATGTAATCATCATTCGTGGGCTTAATGAGTTCAGCCAATGGATCCTTAATAGAACTCTTTACCCCATAGTTTCTAAGTGCAATACGCTCTAAGACTCTAATACTGGGTAAGCGTCCAATAATCTGTCTTTGTCCTGTTTTACCTTTAACTGTCATTTCGCAGCTACGGTTAAGGCTATGTACTTCAATCACTTCACCGTCTTCATCTAATTGATCTGTCACTGTACTAATAGGGCTCATCATGAAACGGATCTGCTTCCATTTCATATCTAGAAGCTCAATACCTGGTCTTGCTCCTGTATCAACTAGCATCTCTACATAGTCACGAAGGATTTCACGACGCTCTCGAGCATCCCGAGTTCTTCCCGATTCTATGTATGGGCCCAGTAGTTTTAATAAAGCTCTAAGTTCATGTAATTCAAATGCTGGTCTTCTTTGACTTTCCTTGGTCTTGCCATCTAATTTGGGACGATTACTCTCAGTCAAGTAACCGCGAACAATAGCTTCATCAAAGACTCTATTAAATGCAGCATTTTGGGTCTTGCGATTACTATTGGATATTGCTAGACCATACCTAGCTTCACGATCATCGTAGTACTGCTGCAGAGCATCGTAATCAATATTGGTAATGAGCCTTTGCCCAAGACTGGGTATGAAATGCTCATTAATAATGCGAATGTAGTCTTTGTAGATTGACTTACCTAAGCCACCCTTTAAATCTCGCTCCATCCGATCAATTGCCAGCATGGCAATATCTTTGAAGCGTTTGGTAACCACTGGGATGCCAGACCGTTTACGAATCTCCGCTTCTACTAATAGCTCCTTAGCCTTATTGACTGCTAATTCAAACTGGGTTTCTTTGGTAGTAGCCCGTATCCATTTGTTATCTACCTTATAGCGACATTGCCATACGGCACTATGCTCACGTTGATAGAGGGTTAGGTTACGATGTATGAGTTGATGTGTACTTTCTTTTTTATTTGACATACACATACTTTAGCTTCTGACACCAAGCTAGAGCAACCTGATTGGAGGAAAAACAAGGGTCAATTTAGCCAAAAGAACTTGTGGCCAACTCATGGCTAATTGTGGAAGATTATGGGGGCATTGGGTTATGTCAGGAGGACGCTTTACCCTACTTCAATTTTGGCTTTGTTGATAACCACAGCATATGCTTACAGGCCTCTTCAATCCAACCCTTTTCTCTTGCCATGTTGTATGCGGCGGATTCTTTGCTCCGCATCCACTCAGTACGAGTTTTATATTTCTTGGCAGATATAAAGATTCTCTCCTTCGTCCAATAGCCATTTGGCTTAATTAGCCTTTTCATATGTGCTGTCGCCTCATCTAGCCAACCCCTAGTTCTAGCGGCTGTATAGGCAGAGCTATTAGCGTCCTTCCAAGAAGATCGATTTGGATATTTCAAGGCATCTTTTATTACTTTGTCTTTAGTCCAAACCAACTTAGCTCGACTCCTTGTGTCAAATTCAGAAAGCATATGAGCCTTACATTCATCCAGCCAGCCATTCTTGATCGCAATTTGAAATACTGGACTATTTTTTCGCCACTCTGGATACGTTTTATATTTTCTAGCATCAGCTAAAGCCTGTTCTTTTGTATAAGTGCCTAAGGTCTTTAGTAATTGAAGCTCTACTTCAGATAACGGACGTTTTTTAAAAGAATTTTTAATCTTGTATTTAATTGATAAATTCTTCAAATTTTGAATAAGAACTTTTTCAATATCTTTTTCTAAAGTTTGATTGATTGCCAAATAATGCAAATTATTTTCTTTTGCTCCAATTCTTTTAAGCTCATCACGCAACTGAATCTTCTCCAAAGATTCATTCTTCTTCCTATTAGATTCAGTAAAATGCTGAATTCCTTGATACTCAATAACCAAATTAAAATCTGGGAGATAGAAATCAAATGGAAGTGGCTTCTTGCTCTTGATCGCCTTAAATCTTTTCTGCACCTCAAATGAAATATTAAGTTGAGTCAGCAGTCTATATATCGTCATTTCACCAAATGAATAAACACGATACATATGTTTTGTAGCTTCAGCGTGCCAACCTTTAGCAATTGCTACGGGGGCCGCAGACCCCTTGGCCTTATGCCACTCCCCACGAGTTGAATATTTTTTTGCATCAGCAAGAACAAGCTCTTTAGTCCATTTTCTAGCTCTATCAGCAGGAACCATATGAGCCGCTGCCTCTTCTAGCCAGCCATGTTTTAAAGCAGCTCCATATGAGCCATTCTTACATCTCCCCCAAGCGCTTCTTGTTTTATATTTCCTAGCTTCTTTTAATACAGCATCTTTACTCCACTTACCATGATCAACCAATAGATTCATGTGTGAAGCAGCCTCCTCAAACCAACCATTTTTTGTTGCCATTGTTGTGGCAGATGAACTATTTTTTCGCCACTCACTTCTTGACCTATATTTCTTAGCATCCTCTAAGATACGATCCTTAGTCCAGTAACCATTTGGTTTAATCGCTCTGGGCATATGTGCCGTTAATTCTTCTAACCACCCATTCTTGCTGGCGGCACTATAAGAACCTTTGCCTAATTTTGCCCATTCGGAAATTGTTTTATATTTCTTAGACTCCTGAACGAGTTCTTCAAGAGTCCACTTAGGGTGCTTTAAATTAGGCATCAATTTAGACAATGTGGCTATATATTCACTCTATATTAAGCTTATATCCTCAATATAACTATTGGTAAACATACCCTTGTGCCATCTGAATCGATGGTTAGTTTTGTTTTTAACGGAATGTTCAAGAACAGCTTCATAAGGTACCTTGATTATTTTGATTACATCTAAGTCCTTACTGAAAAAAACTGCAATTAGGTAATCAAATTTGTGATCGAGACTTGTGAAATCAAATGAAGTCTGTTGGTCTACTGCATAAACCATTCGGGATTTAATTTGATAGGTTTTGCCATCTGAATCAGTCGCATCATAGCCTTTTTGAATAGCACTTTCAGAAAGGGTAAGGTTTAATTTCTTAGCAACTATCCACTCAGCATAGTCACCTTGCAAATTACGATCAGTCCTTAGGATTCCCGCATTTTTTAATGCATCCCTAGATTCAATGTAATTTGATATTAATTGTTGAATTTCTAAATTTATCCCCATAGTTTCTATTATTAGCGATTCTCATGGGATTGGCTATTGCAGGCGTTACTTAAAGTAACGCTCAAATAACAAAACCCCAGCTATCTCTAACTGGGGTTTTGCTTTTCTGGTGGGCCCACCAGGACTTGAACCTGGGACCAAAGGATTTAGCGCATGACTAGTATTACAACCAGAATACCAAAACTCTACTCTCATGTTTTTAATGATGGTATTGAGAATGCCTTATAGTAGAGCCATAAAAAATAAAAGAAGAGAAGCGATGATAAAAATCATATTATTAATATTGGCAAGCTTGTGTGGCAATGTATTTGCACAGGATTCGCTTAATAACTACCCTAATCAACGAATCACTATGGTGGTGCCGGCAGGCGCTGGCGGAATAACCGATAACTTAGCGCGGATCTTAAGCGAACAACTTACTACTATTCTTCGACAACCTGTGATTATTGACAACAAACCTGGCGCTAGCGGAATTATTGGCTCAGGACTCGTAGCTCGCTCAAAGCCTGATGGTTACACAATATTGATGTCATTTCCGGCCCATGTAATCAATCCCAGCCTGAAAAAAGATATGCCTTACAACACAGCCAAAGACTTTGTAGCGATCGCGAAAGTCGGAACTGTATCGCAAATACTTCTAGTAAACCAAGAAAACAAAGCCAAATTATTACAAGAGTTTGTGCAGACAGCTAAATCAAAGCCAGGCGATTTAAATTATGGTTCCGTAGGGCTTGGTAGCATGGGCAATCTCTCCATGTTACTTTTTGAGGCTAAAACAGGCCTTGACTTAACTCACATTACCTATAAAGGCGATCCTGAGGTGATGACAGCCCTAATAAGCGGCGACATACAAGCAGCATTTGTATCCCCAATTTCATCGATGGCATTTATTAAATCCGGAAAAGTCAAAGCGCTTGCGATTGCAGATCCGGAAAGATTGCCTGTCCTGCCAACCATTCCTACCATTTCCGAATCTGGATACCCTGGATTTAGTGCAAGTGGCTGGAATGCGATCTTTGCTCCGTCGGGCACCCCCAAGGAGGTGGTTAAAAAATTAAATGCCGCCATTAATCAGGCGCTGAAGGATCCAGGACTTCAAAAGAAATTCCTAGATCAAGGCGTTAAGCCATTAGGCGGAACACCCGAAGCACTTCAAGAATCGCTTGAACAGGATATTTCAAATACTGGCACTGCATTAAAAGCGGCCGGCGTCAATCCCTCTTAACCAAATCTTTACACAACCCCTTGGATTTATATGCCCCACATTCAGCTTGATCAAAATCTAAACACCTATTACGAAGTCTATGACTTTACCGACCCATGGAAAAAACCAGAAACAATATTATTTGTACATGGTTTCACCGAAAACACAACGGCTTGGAGAGCATGGATTCCTCACTTAGCACGTAAATATCGCCTGGTATTGTTTGACATCCGCGGTTTTGGCAAAACTGGTGAGGTATCAGAAGATTTTCCCTACAGCACTGATTTGTTCGTCGAAGATATGGTGAAGTTGATAAATCAAATTTCAGACGAGCCCGTTCATATTATTTCAGGCAAGAGTGGCGCAATTAGCACCATGCGACTAGCTGCCACCAAACCGGAGTTAGTTAAATCATTAGCGCTGACATGCCCCTCAATGCTCACGCCAGGAAGCTCAGACTGGCTTCCTTTTATGGAAGAGCATGGGATCCGCGCTTGGGCTGCTAAAACAATGCCCGCAAGACTTGGATATGATATGTCGCAACCTGTTCTAGACTGGTGGTCCGATATGATGGGTGCAACATCTATCTCAACTGCCAAGGCTTATCTAAAATGGGTTATCACAACCAAACCCTATCTTGAGCTTGATAAAATTAAGTGTCCGGTTTTTATCATCATGACAGAATATTCTGAGAAAACGAACCAAGCTGCAGGCCAGATGACTCCTGATGAAATTAAACAGAAATTGCCACAAGCCCAATTTTTTATTTTGAAAAAAGATTGCTATCATGCAGCTGCATCAGACCCAGACATCTGTGCTCCGCAAGTTTGTCAGTTCTTAGATTCCTTAAGTTAATTCGCTAAGATCACTTAAAAAAATACCAACCCGAAGGGTTGGTATTTTCATTTCTGGTGGGCCCACCAGGACTTGAACCTGGGACCAAAGGATTCCGGTTTGTGTAGCTTTCACTACTCCCTGGACTATGCCTTCACCGTATAAAGATTTGCATCCTTACTTAGGTGGGTGCCGTCTAGTCTCTACACCTTCAACAGCACTTTCACGCTGAAGCTTGGCTCGGCGTTGGCGTATTCATTGCTGAACTTAGCTTTCTCCGAATTTGACACCATCCCTTATGCAGTTTCCACGCATAAGGCACAACTTTCGCTATGAGTCCTCTGCTCTAACCAACTGAGCTATAGGCCCTAAAACTTTACTTTTACTACACACCTTTACAGATGTTTTTTACTTCAAAACCACACTAAAACTGCATTTACTACACACCATGAAAAATGCCCTGGTGTGTAGTCGGTGTGTAGTGAATTTAAACCGCCTAATTCACCACTAACCTCTTGAATCTATTGAGGTCTTTGTTACAAGACCCCTAGGGCTTCTTTCTTATGAGAGCAGACATCCAAAGAAAACCACTAGGATTTCAACAAGTTACAGCGCCTAGATATCGGTGTGTAACGTTTTGTGTAGTGAATTTAGTGTAATCAGAAGAACTGCTAACCCACTCTTTGGTTTTCAAAACCAAGGGAATTTTGGAACAACCGTTTCGTACTTCGTTGCTCCGAAGTGCTTTTACTGATAAGCATCGATCTTTCTAACTTATTGCGGCACAATCTACCACATAAATTGAAGGATGCTTAATTCTGAAATTTCTATATATTAATCATCTATGAAAAATTTTTTTCTACGTTACTCAGGCGGTTGGTCAAATTTATTAGGATTATTCCTGGTCCTGTTGCTAATTAGAAATCATCCGTCTTATGCCCAATCTCAACAAGAAACTTTGAGTCCACAGGCAGAAGTTGGCAAGATAATTTTCTTCGATCCTTATATATCTGCATCAGAAAAAATGTCATGCGCAAGCTGCCATGATCCTAGCAATGCTCATGCCCCCAACAACAATCTTATCGTTCAACTCGGCGGGAAAAATC
>Ga0316227_1002301_pt1 | contig 17466 bp, 9 predicted proteins | sample TBH18019metaG_FD_206012 | JGI IMG/M metagenome (GOLD analysis project Ga0316227, IMG submission 206012) | Freshwater microbial communities from Trout Bog Lake, Wisconsin, USA - TBH18019 | ecosystem: Environmental > Aquatic > Freshwater > Lake > Hypolimnion/Profundal zone | place: USA: Wisconsin... | reverse complement strand
TAACGGACAAACAATTACATGCACCAGAGAACACCCATTCTTTACAGATGTCGGATGGGTTACAGCCGAAAATCTTATCGGAAGAAGGCTTGTATCTAAGGATGAGCTGTCCAATATGCGAGACGGCATATCTGGTAAAGAAGGCAGCATATCTATGGCACCGGAAGAATGGTCCGGAAACCGGGTTGACCTGCTCTCGATCTTGCGCTCGGAAGAGATATCACATACGAAATCCGGGGGCATCGTACTTCAACCACATGAAACCAGAGGAACGGGGGAACCCGTCGGGGGTAGTGCGTTCGGAGACTTACAAGCAGAACATGTCAAAAAAACTGAAACAGATAGGCCACAAGCCTGTGGTGCGGGGCGGGAACGGAACTGGTATCACACCTATGGAGCTATTGATAAGGCAGGTTCTACCGCCTTGTTGGGTATGGAACTACCCAGTTCCGTTGGGGAAGAGGCAAGAAGGTTATCCCACGAACTACAAGCTAGATTTTGCAAATCCGGAATTGAAAATAGGGCTGGAAGTGGGTGGGAACAGCCACGCCACGAGTGCAAGGAAAATCCAAGATCGGAAGAAGGAAGCAAAATTATTGGAACTTGGGTGGAAAGTGTTACGCATAAAGAACAAGGACGTGGAACACCTGTATTCAACCTCGAAGTTGAAGGAACACCTAACTACTATGTTGGGGATGGATATTTAGTACACAACTGTAACGCCTACAAGAATTGCCAGACTACCAGATGGAAAGTACTTAACAGAATTATCACTCCTGATACGTGGTTGTGGATGATGACAGGTACGCCAGCAGCACAGTCTCCTGTGGATGCGTATGGCTTGGCTAAGTTGGTTAATCCGAATTCGGTGCCGCAGTTCTTCACTTCATTTAAGGATATGGTGATGCAGAAGGTGTCCACATTCAGATGGACAATAAGGCCCAACGCGGACAAGATCGTATACGAAGCTCTTCAACCGGCGATTAGATTCACTAAGGAAGAATGCCTTGATCTACCGGAGATGACTTACGTTACTCGTATAGTCGAGTTGACCCCACAGCAGAAGAAGTACTACGAAGCGTTACGTAACCAGTTGGTTGTCCAAGCAGCGGGAGAGCAGATCACAGCCGTCAACGCGGCGGTGGGTTTAAATAAATTACTACAAATATCTTGTATAGCACACAATACGCCTGTCCTCACGGAATTTGGTTGGATACCTATTCAACATGTAACCCCATTACATCGTGTGTGGGATGGAGAAGAGTGGGTAAGACAAGATGGTTCTGTGTTTCGTGGGGAAAAAGAAGTGGGCGAATGTTATGGCGTGAACATGACTTCGGATCATAGGGTTCTTACAACCGCAGGATGGCAGACAGCGGAGGATATTATTTATGGCAAACCCAGCAAAAGATTTAATAGGGCAGAAGTTCGGGTACCTGACAGTTATAGAGCGTGCTGGAACGACGAGTGGAATTTCAGTGCAATGCGCGACATGGCTGTGCCTGTGCGATTGTGGTCAACGGGTAATTCGTCGCAGTCAATATTTGAGAACGAAACACAGGAAACATCCGAGGAGCTGTGGGTGCCATCACGGCAACGAAACACACAAAATGAGCAAGACGAAAGTTTATTCAAACTACATCAATATGCTACGAAGATGTCACGATCCATCGGACAAAGACTACAAAAATTACGGGGCACGGGGGATTACGGTGTGTCACAGATGGTACGACTCGTTCGATATGTTCTGGTCAGATATGGGGCCTACACACAAGGCTGGACTTACTCTGGACAGGATAGACAACAACGGCCCATATTCACCGGAGAATTGCAGATGGGCTACACCCAAGGAACAGGGACGCAACACGCGGGTGAATGTTCTGATAGATACGCCGAAGGGGAAAATAACTGTAGCGCAAGCAGCAGAGGAATACGGACTCAAACCTGTCACCTTGAGAAGACGCTTGAAGGCGGGTTGGCCTATAGATTTAGCCCTGACGCTCCCACCCAACAAAAACAAAAAACTTACGACTTACTTAACTGCGGACCCCGGTCTAGGTTTGTTGTAGCTGGTAAGGAAGGCCCTATCATTGTCCATAATTGCGGCACGGTTTATGCGGATAGCGGTGAGACAATACAGTTCGATATATCCAACCGATATAAAGTCCTTAAAGAAGTAATCGATGAGACTAACCAGAAGATTTTGGTTTTCGTGCCGTTCAAGCACACCATCGAAATGCTACGAGAGAAGTTAATCGCAGACGGGTTCAGTGCAGAAGTAATCAACGGCGAAGTGTCGGCAGGTAAGCGAACGGAAATTTTCAAACGATTCCAATCCCAACCAGATCCGCGTATCCTAATTATCCAACCTCAAGCAGCGGCGCACGGGGTTACGCTCACAGCAGCAGACACGATCGTATGGTGGGGACCAACTTCCAGTCTAGAAATCTACGCTCAGGCAAATGCTCGTGCACATAGGGCAGGGCAACGCCACCCCGTTACTGTGGTAAAGCTTCAAGGCTCGAACGCTGAAAAACACGTATACAAAATGCTGGAAGGCCGTATCGATGAGAACGATAAACTTATCGACCTCTACAAAAATTTGTTAGATTAAGGTAGACATTGTTAATTTTTGGTAGTACGATCCACACATCGGCTCTAGACCGAGATCAACAGGAGTAAATCATGTCGGACTTATCTATGGAAAAATTGGTTGGGGTGTACGCCAAGATGTACGCCAAAAAGACGGAGATTGATCGGGAACTTAAGGAACTCGAACAGAAGATGAAGCAGGTCAAAATCGCCATCAACGATCATATGCGTGAGTTGGGTCTAGAATCTGTCAAGACTGCGGCAGGTACGGCTTACCGTACTGTTAAGACCACTTACATTCCTTCTGATTGGGGGATGATGCACCAGTTCATCGTGGAGCGTAACCTGCTCGATTTGTTGGAGAAGCGACTGCACCAAGGTAATTTACAGGCATACATGGAAGAGCATCCGGATGATATCCCGCCCGGACTCAACACCAACATGGAGTATTCGGTAACAGTGAGGAGGCCTAAAAGCTAATGTTGCAAGAAGAACCATACGTATCAGTAGAAGATTTAGCTAAGCACTTTTCTGTGCATGCTAACACCGTACGATCTTGGGTTAAGAACAACACCATCCCGCATCTTAAAGTAGGGGGTGTATACCGATTCAAGATCAGTAAGGTAGAAGAAGCGTTGAAGGCGCTTGTCGAGGAGTCTGGCATAATCGATGACCGCCAGATCGTTATTAATTTTGATCCTAATGAAGACTTCTAAGGAGAATGATTGTGAGTGAACTAACTCTGTTTAAAGGTGGCGTACCGGACTTCATGAAGAATGTCGGTGCAGATGATGTAACCAATGCTCTTGCGGGTGGTGCCCAACGCGGTTCTCGTCGTATCAGCATCAAGGGTGGCGTGTTCCGTGAATTCATTGGTGGTAGAGAGCACCGTGTTTCTGAAGAACGTTCAATGAACGTCGTAATTATTAAGGCGGCTCCGAATGTATCTCGTACCTACTACAAGGGCACGTATGCAGAAGGTGAAGCTGTTCGTCCTGAGTGCTGGTCTAGCGACAGCCAACGTCCTGATCCGAGCGTAAAAAACAAGCAGTGCGATAGCTGCCTCAAGTGCCCACAGAATATCAAGGGTTCAGCACCTAATGATGGCCGCGCTTGCCGTTTCAGTCAGCGCCTTGCTGTTGTTATTGAGGGTGAGATCGATAAGAGAGAAGTCTATCAGTTGGTACTCCCCGCTACGTCAATCTTTGGTGAAGGCGTTAAGGGTAAGCTTCCGCTCCGTGCGTATGCAGAATTCCTGCAACGTGAGAATGCACCTATGTCGGGTGTTGTGACTGAGATGAAGTTCGATACTTCTAGCCCTACTCCTAAGCTGGTATTCCGCCCGATTCGTGTGGTTACTGAGGAAGAGTGGGAAGTCATTCAAGAGCTCAAGGACTCCGATGACGCTAAGAAGGCTATTGAACTCACGGTAGCACAGACCGATGGTGTGACTAAGGATGCACCGAAGTCAGGGTTTGCCAAGGCCGCTCTACCTGCACCTGTTGAGGAAGATGAAGAAGAGGAAGCACCGAAGCCAAAGCCGAAGGCTAAGCCGGCCCCCGTCGAAGATGATGAGGAAGACGAAGTCGAAGAACCCAAGAAAGCCGCTCCGAAGAAATCTGCTCCTACAGCTGAACCCTCTAAATCGCTTGAGGATTTGGTTGGCGAGTGGGACGACTAATTAACCTAGGTTAGTCTCGTGGGGGTAGGAGTCCTACCCCCTTTTTCTTCTGAGTAGCCGTACATGGACAGACTAGAATTCCTAAAAAGCGTCCTTAGTGATGAGGGCTACTACTGCATCTTCGGGATAGGTAAGAAGAACGTACAGAAGTTTTATGACGATATCGAAGCCGCTGAGACTGCAGCGAGTGAGATGTGCGCCAATAACCTCGATACATACTTCGCTCTTTCCACTTTCGAAAACGGCAGTAGCCGCTGCTCATACAATTCACTTCAGCTTAAATCGCTGTTTTTAGACTTAGACTGTGGGGAGGGTAAGCCGTACAAAACTCAATCAGAGGCAGTACAGGCACTAAAAAATTTCTGTAAGGAATCAGGCATGCCAAGGCCTACCATGGTTAATTCCGGTGGTGGGATACATGTGTACTGGCCTTTTGAAGAACCTGTGAACTCTGACGACTGGTGGCCTATTGCCAATCAGTTGAAGAAGGCCTGTGTAACCCACGATCTTAAAGCGGACGCTAGTGTTACATCAGACAGGGCTCGAATCTTGCGGGTACCGGGAACCTTCAACTTCAAGGATAAGAACCCTAGAGAAGTAAAGATTGTAAGTGTAGGCAACGCTCATAGTTTCGAACACCTCAAGGGTATTCTTGGAGAGCCGATATCCTCGGCGCGTAGGTACTTTAAGCAAGGTGAATTAGACGAGACCACCAAAGCTATCCTAGGTAATTACGTAAAAACTTTTAGGTTAGTGCTCCAGAAGAGCTTAGAGGGTAGAGGGTGTGCCCATATTGCATACATCTACGAAAGCCAAGAGTCTATGCCTGAACCCTTGTGGAGAGCAGGGTTATCTATTGCCAAGTTCTGTGACGACGCAGACGAAGGCATACGTATTATTTCCGAGAAGTACCCTGAGTTCGATGAGGAGTACACCCATAAGAAGGTCAGTAACATTGTTGGTCCGATCCGTTGTGAGACGCTGTGCTCGAATATGGCGGAGCATGGGCGAGGGGATGTGTGTAAGTCGTGCCCATTCTGGGGCACCATCTCGTCACCGATCGTTCTTGGTAAGGAAGTAGCAGAAGCTACGGCGGAAGACAACATAGTACATGCCAAGCCAGAAGGATCAGAAGAGGACGTAGAGTTTGTCTATAAGATACCTTCCCCACCACATCCATATTTTCGGGGTAAGAATGGTGGAATCTACAAGCGGGTAGAGAAGGACGACCAGACTTTTGAAGTTATGGTGTACCACCACGATATCTATGTGAACAACCGGCTTAATGAACGAAACATCGGGGACTGTGCTGTTATCAGACTACATCTTCCTAGGGACGGAGTACGGGAATTCACATTACCTATGACGGCAGTATCGTCTACGGAAGAGTTCAGAAAGAGTCTCTACGCTAATGGTGTAACCGCACCGAAGATCGATGAGATCAAAAACTACATTTTGGAATCAGTGGGAGCTATGCAGAATCAATCAAAAGCAAACGTAGCCCATCGGCAGTTTGGATGGGTAGGAGAAAGGTTAGACACCTTTATTATTGGGGACAAGAAGATCTATAAGGGTGAGGTAGATGGTGTAACTACCGCTGTAATCGAGTACAACCCGCCAACGACTATGACTGGTCCGCTGTTCCCGGCCCTCCAACAAAAGGGAGTATTCGGAGAATGGCTAGCAGCCATGGAGTTTTATAACAAACCCGGAATGGAGCTGCATCAGTTTGCGATCGGTCTTTCCTTTGGGTCTATCTTCACTGCGTTCACGCCGGTTAATGCCGGTATCTTCCATATCTACAGTCCTGAGTCAGGGCTTGGTAAGACAACATCAATGATCGCCGGGGCTAGTATATGGGGTGACCCATCACAGCTTATCCTGAAAGATTCCGATACGATGAATTCTAAGATGCTCCGTGCGGAAGTGATGAAGAATCTGCCTATCTTTATTGATGAGGTAACCAATGCTTCGCCATTAGATCTGAGCACGTTCACATACAACTACACATCCGGCATGCAGAAAAACCGTATGGCCTCTTCCGTAAATCAGGAGCGGGTTAGAGGTGATCTTTGGAAGCAGATGTGTATTAGTTCAGGCAATACGTCTATTACCGAGAAGATTCGAGTCCTTAAGGCTATGCCGGCCGGCGAAATGATGCGTATTCTGGATACCCGTGCCACCAAGGTGCAGGGACTTAATAAAGTAGAAACTGACAGACTCAGCTTGCGGTTAATCAACAACTACGGGCATGCAGGGCTACCATTCCTAGAATACGTCATAGAAAACATCGGCTACGTAAGATCTTTATATTTTGAGACTCAGCGTAAGTTGGATGTAAGATTTGGCTTCTCTGCACAGGAGAGGTTCTACTCGGTCATGGTCGCTAATGCTATGGTTGGATTGATGCTTGCCAAGCAGCTAGGACTTGTTAAGTTTGACCTTAAGAACCTACGTATGTGGATGGGCGTCACCATCGGTAAGATATTAGATAATACAAATGAGCTCGTGATCGACCCGCAACAGATCATCAGTATGTACTGGATGGAGAACAACAATCATACATTGGGGATTAAAAGCACCGCTGACTTGCGGAAAGGTGACGATGTAGGTAACACCATAACGGTGCCGGCCATTGTCCCTCAGAATGGGTTCACTATACGCTACGAGTACGATACCAAAGAGCTGTTTTTATGCAGGGCGGACTTGCGGAAATGGTGCGCTAATAAGAATATCCCGTATGAGGGGTTGATCGATGGGCTTAAAGAAAGTCCTACTAATGCTAAGGTGGTTAAGAAGCGTATGGGATCGGGTACGCACCATAACTTTGCATCGATTGATGTATTAAGAATTAAATGTGATTGGGTGGAATATGCCGCACCGGACGAAGGTACCGCACAAGAAGACGAAGGAGACGTTGCGTCCTGATGGTGTTCTGATAAAGATAGATTGGGATACGTTCGACCCCGGCTCATCGGTGTTCATACCAGCTGTGAATACGGACAAACTGCACAACCAGATGATGTCCAGAGCTAGAGATAAGGGTATGAAAATTAAGGGGTTTGAGCGTATCGAAGGAGGGCTGCTGGGTATGCGCTTTTGGCGCATCTCATAGTGTGGTAATCTAACCCTAGCAACGTTCATTCTCCTGTTGCTTTTCCTCTCTCCCCTCTGAGGATCTTTAGCCCCAGCTCTCGCACTGGGGCTTCTTTTTATGGCTCGATGTCTAGATCCTTCATAGCATCGTGGACATCTTTCAAATGCTTATTCGGATACTCGTTGCCCATAAGTATTTTCTTTGTGTGTCCTTCATGGTACTTCAAAGATTCCTTAAGCGTTTTATCTACCGTACCGGGAGTGTGGCCTAAGTCAGGATGCTTAGTTCCAAAATCAAGTAGATCCTGACGAGCTTCTTGCATTCCTTCTCTATCGTGCTCACGATAGGCTTTGTAGTACCTACTCTTAATGTGGGATTCCTTAGTGGCTTCTGCTTGTGATAGTCCCTTTTGCTTGGCGTTAAATTCCATACGCTTAGCGACTTCTGATGGGGTGAACCCAAGCACCTGCATCATGGCGTGGCCCGGACCGATATCATCATAGATAGTATCGCCTCGAAGAGTCTTAGCGCCTTCAGTCATATACCGCACACCTTTAAGGGCGTTAGCTACAGCTACCGGAAAGAGATCCTCAATTCCTCTCTCCACATTACCCTTCTGAATCTTATCCAGACCTCGCTGGAACCGATCTACCATGCTTGGGAAAGGACCACCCACAGAATCAAGAAGGGTTTGTGAGAACGAAGAAGATTCCCCAGAGCTACGCGGCTCCTTGATAATCAAGTTGCTAAGACCGGTACGGGATGCAACAGACAAACCAGTCAGATAGTCAACGGGACCGTTGTATACATATTCAGGCATGAGCCTGCGCATCTTCATATTGAAGTCTTCTTCGTCGTCATCCTTGAAGAGGTTGTACACCATCGCCGCCAGACCAAACATCGGAAGACCCTGCACACCAGACATTAACGCCGTTGCACCAGTAAGACTCCAGAATCTGTCCTTCAGCATTTTACGAACCTTAGGATCAGTCTCGCCCTTCAGTGCGTCATAAAGCGTCTTTGCTTGCAGGTAGTACTGGGTTACGCCGAACCGTTTGTACATGTAGACGATACTACCGAGGTCACCCTGAGCAATACGAGGAGCTGAGGAAGCCGAGATACTTCCATTAGCCATTTCTGCATCATATACAGCCTTGTTAGCCGCTCTTATTTCTGCCTCTTCCCCGGTAATACCCTGCTTCTTCAGCTTAGCCAGTTCTAATTTATAGGCGGCTACCAAGGTGACTTCACGGTTGTACCGTTCTGCTGTGTGCAGCATCCACCCAGACATAGCGTTGAACTTATCAAGAGGTGTAGTACGAGCAGAACCCAACAGATTCTCGTAAAGCTGAGAACGATTCAACTGACCGCTTCTAGAAGCAACGTCATACAGGGTAGCCAATTCTTTACCAATCTTGGTGTTAGGCCCGTAATTACCAAAAGACCACCCAGACTTCATCGCTTCTTCGCTAACGTCGTTAGCTTCTTCAGACCCCAAAGCTCGAACCTTGCGGTAGTTACCGCTATTGCGGATTATCTTGTGGGCTTCGCCCATGGCCTTACGGGTAGCTTGCGTACCGTACTCAGCACCAAGATAGGGGAACACAATCATAGGCAAGTTCGACAAGGCGATGAGCCCGGAAGACACGTTAAACCCAAGCGTACCGCCAAACAGAGCCGACTTGATAATACCCGATACATTCTTCGGGGACGGGTTAAAGATAGCGCTAGCGTGCTTTTCGAACTCATTTAGGTAAGCAGCCTGCAGAGAGTTGTCTTTAGGTAGCACGGATTCCTGCGTTATTTCTCCCGTATTGGGGTCTCGCACTTCATCCATTCCTTTACCCAGCATAGCTGTGTAGTCGCGCATGTCATCCAGAGCTTTACTAAGCTTAGGCTTGAACTTCAGGTTAGCAATCTGCCGTGCGCTGCTACGGGTCTTGCGCTCAAATACATCGACCATGTCTTCTAGATGACCGGGGGTATTCTTACGTTTCTGAAGGTTCTTAACGAAAGCCGTTTCTGGCAAAGCATTGATGACCATCTGCATGATGTCATGCTCGATATCGTTAAAACGCTGGACGTTGTCTTGATAGGCCTCTTCAGATTCCCCTGCCTTGCGAGCAGGTTTTTTGCTTTCGATGATTCCCAAAATCTCGTTAATGGTAGACCCCGGAGACATCCTTCGGTAATCGATCTGGTTAATGTTCGAATAAACACGCACCTGCTTCACAGCCGAGTTGTACGCAGCCTGCTTAGCTTCGTTCTGAGGCATACCTCTTCCGAGGTTCTTCTTTAGTTCGTGTGCATACACTTTGTTTTTAAGGTCAGTCTCCACCTTACTTCTTGAAAGAGGATCCTTAAATGCCGTAACGAAAGATTCGTATGCACCGTACTCGTTAGGAACTTCTGCAGCAAGCCAATGATCGCCTTCACGACCCAAAGAGAAATAGGGATGGATAACCCCAGCTTCAGCCAAACGGGTGAGCAGATTCTTCTTAAGGAAGATCTTGGTGTCATGGTCCAGATGCTCGGCTTCGTCAATACGGTTGCAGATTGAGTCCTTGAACTCCTTGAGCATAGCTTGGTTGGTGTTCCGCATGGACTTGTATAGATCCTTCCAAGACTCTCTAAGCTGGCTGTACATACGGCGCACTTCTTCAGCTTTCTGCTTAGTCTTGATATCCGGATCCTTTACGGCGAAAGACCGTTCTTCTTCAGGCTTACTCTTGTTGTGAGCTTTGATGGCTTCTTTACGCGCTTCTGCGCTATCGAAGTACTGGTACTTCATACCCTTTTCAGTACCGTCCGGGTTGAACTCCAAATAACCCATAGAGAACTTAGTAGCCCTATCCATGGACTCAGCATCCGTAGGGTCAACACCATACTTAGTGCTTTCTGCAGCCAGCTTGTTGAATAGATTCTGTTGCTTAGGAGCATCCTTACGTGCCTTCCGGAGCTTGGCCATGTTTACGTCAACAGCCTTGTCTAACAGCCCGTGCAGATAACCGTCTTGGTCTCTGATAACAGAATGGTAGGCTTCAGCCATACCCGGAGGGAAAGCGCCTTTCGCTACGTCACTAAGAGCATGAGTAGGAAGCATACTAAGTATGCCGCTACGAACAGCACCCGTAGCACCATGGATGGCCGAACTTAACGCCGATGCTTGGCTAGCGCCGAACGGATTCACCTTATCTATAAACGCATCTACACCCTGCACCGTCTGGAACGGAGCGTTAGGAGAGGAGAAATTAGAAGGAAGCTGTAATGTTTGTGACCCTACTATTTTTTGCTCAGCATCAGTTAACCCTACTTCACCCGCTTCGGCTGTGCGCTGCATAGAAGCTTCGGATAATCCAAACGCTGCGTCTAAAGCCGTATTCAGATCTTTCCCACGAATACCAATTTTATTTAGGTAATGCTTTACCACATTGACCAATCTATCCCACAAAGACTGGTTCTTATTGAATTCAATAGATTTCAAGTAATCTTGGAATTCTGGATTGGTTTCCGCCTCAGCAAGGAACTCCATAGGAGTTGAAAGTCCGTAATAAGAAGTCTTACCATCTGCTTTGGCTTGCTTGACCACTTTAGTGTGTAGCATATCTAAGGATTGTCTCAGATCCCTATCCTGCGTGTACCCTTTTACTGTAGCGGCATGGACAGCTTCATGGAACACAGCATGCCAACCGCCGCCATCATGAATTTCGATAGAGCCACTTTTAGCGTTAAATTTACCCTGCTCTCCCGGTTCGCCTTGTGTGTACGATATGGGAGTTGATGCTACATGCGGTATCTTAGTGAGTCTTTCAGCGAGAGATTTGTACGCGCTATCTGGCACTGTATCCAGATGATGCTGAATTGCTTCTCCTACCGTAGTGGGTTTAACTTTCTGGTCCGCAAGTGACCTCTGAGTAAGGAACTTTTTAACCTGAGCGAATCCGGTTTGATCTGTATCTCTAGCCGGAATTGTAGGTGGCTCCGGAGCTGTTTCTACAGGCGTAGCTTTCTGTTCTGGGGGTGTCAGTGCACCCGGCTGTGACGGAGTTCCTCCGATAGGCCCACTAGGTACAGGTTGAGTAGGTGCCACTCCTCCGGTTTCAGATACCCCAGTTCCTTCGGTGGGTACACTTGGTTCGGGTTGGCTAGGTACTCCAGTGCTTTCTCCAGATCCTCCAATGGGAGCTCTAGCTGCAGGGGCGAGTCCGGATTTGTTGAATTGGAATTCCTCACCGCGTGGGATTGTGAATCCTTCTTGAGTTGCATAGGGCATAAGCCCGCGGACAACCTCTTCGACACCAGTCTTGGTTGACTTTGCGAGGACTGAATTGGCACGTACCTTGGAAACGATGTTCTTAACGTCTTTGAGCTGTGCGGGGTCGGATATGTCTTTCCCAAGGAGTTGTTTGAAATAAGGTGACCTAGGATTAAGTCCAGTAGCTTTAAGCCTATCCGCGTCAATAACAGTACTAGCACCTCTAGGGCGCTCTGCAGGGCCGACGTCAATCTGTCCAAGGTAACCTTCTCCCGGTTGTGGACCCGGTGCCACAGGGGGCTGCGCCAAGTCTTCTGCAAACATATCGGACTGCTTGAGGCCCGCTTTAGTCCCTTCCCTACGCAGCTGCGCCGCTCTTAGAGCTTCCCTATTAGAAGCCAACCAGTTCTGAGTGGCAAAAGCTTTTTCGGGATCGTACTGGTCACGGAACGCTTGTTCCTGTTGCTGTCTCTGATAAGCATCGGCTTCTTCTTGCGAAGAAAAAGTAGGACCACCTTGGGTGCCGTAATAATCTGTGGGTACGGGCGGTGCAGGCAGCAAACCAAATTTGGTTTCTTTATATTCCGGAGGTTGCCATGAAGGTTGTCCATCCAGCGGTTGCTCTTGCTGTTCTTGCTGCCCCTGCGGTTGCTCTTGCTGATTTAGAAGCTGTTCTCTACGATCGATTTCGGCTTGACGCGCATCTTTAATACGCCCTGCTTGAATAGCTGCACCGGGAGTGCTGACGGCACCGCCTCCAATGGCACCCCGAACAATAGACTCCCCTACGTTATCTAGTAGGTCTTTATGTGCACCAGCGTAGTTAGACGCAAGGTTATCAATAGTCTGCTGTGCGCCTTCTGTGAGTCCCTCACCTGCAGCGTCTTTAGCTACTTCAGTAGCAAACGCTCTTTTCCAAGTAGTAGGGAATACGTTAGAGTCTTTGATAAGCCCAAAGGCAAGTCGGCTTTTTCCAGCCGGGGATAACTGATTAAGTACATGACCCGGAACAATCGTATCGAGTATAGACTTAACGCCACCAAAGGCAGCGGCTACGCCGGGATGCAGTTGTCCAGTATCACTGTAAATCTGTTCGTAGGTTTCCGGAACATTAAGAGCAGCGGCACCTGCGCCAAGCCCAGCGGTCATACCCGCTTCAGCGCCTTTAAGGCCGGCCATACCTAGACGTTTTTCAGCTAAGTTAGCGGCATACGCTTCTGCTGCCTCCCCCGTTAATCCCGCTTCCGCGGCTCGTGCTAATGCCGCTTCCTCAAGACCTTTAGAGGCCAATGATTTTGCGAGCATACCCCCGCCAATACGCCCAGCAATACCGGGACCAAGCATGGTTGGTATGTTGTAGGCCTGTTCACTTACGGCCTCAGTTGCATACTTGGGGATATCGCTAATGTCACGAATATCGTGGAAGGACTTAAAAGCAGTCGGGTGAGCTTCTTCCATCTCCCGCATGCGGGTCTGGTACTCATCCATCTTACGCTTAGCGTAATCGTCATAACCAAGCGCTTTAGCTCCCATAGAAGGGAGTAGCTCTAAACCAGCGCCTTTAACCTGCTCTAAGCTTCTAGCCGCGCCCTGCTTCGCAATATACGATGCAGGAAAATCCCTAACGTCTATATCCGGTTCTTCTTGCTTACCTTTACCGATCAGCGAATTTGCATCGCGTAGGATCTCATCATCCGACATGGTGTCGGGGTAGTTTTTCCGTCCATATCCGGGGATGTCTATGTAAGCCATTAGTCTTTAATCCAAAGAGTACTGAGAAGGATCGAATGAAGTTGACCGTCGGTTAGATTGATAAGCCTCGTTTAAATCATTAACGTACATAGATTTGTTTGTCGCATCTAATTGTGCTTTGGCTTTCTGGTAGGAAGGGTTACTAGGATCCTTAATCTCAGTCAAAGCATCTTGATAGATTTTGGGTAGTTTATTAAATCCGGGTGTACCTGTGGGATCGCCAGTATACTTATCTTTTATCTTTTGTTGGGTAGTAGCACCTATATAACCTTTACCACCCGATCCACCTGCAGCTTGTATTCTAGCTTGCTGCAACGCTAATTTGGCAGGTATAGCCGCGGTTTGAGCTCTGTTTTCCATTGCACCAGAGCGTGCCAGATCTGCTTGAGCCTCGAACAGACCCTTATGGGCATCGTAGTAGTCCTTGGTAATGCCAAGCTGGGTCAAAGTGTTGTCGAGATCCTGACCTTTGAGGCCCATATCTACTACTTGCTTAACGCGCTGCTGCTTACCTGCATCGAGCTGTTCGATACCCTTTTGATAGGCATCCACGCCCTGCATTGCGCCTTCACCAACATTAACACCGAAGAACGGAGATCTGCCGCCCATGATGCCCAGACCGGCTCTAAGCAAAGCCATATTCTGAACTTGCTTCAACTTATCAGTATCGTCCGCGCCTTGGCCAAGGATCATATTACGTAGGTCTTCTCTGCCCGCACGCTGTTGCTGCATCAATTTATCGAAGTCCATCCCACCCGTAGTAGGAGCAGCTTGCGCAGGAGTCGTATCTGCCGGCAATCCTTGCGGTAAGTTTATAGCAGGAGCAGCCCTAATACCCTGCGGCTGTGCAGTTCTATTTATATCACTTGCGCTCAAAGTAGGTGTAGGCGGAGCTTGTGGAGCTGGTGTAGTTTGTGGAGGTGTAGCACCTCCTGATTTATCCCCACCCATAACCAAGTTATAAGCTTTATCTTGTATGTAATTAGAAGCAGGGCCAGATACGTTTTGATGCCACCAGTCAGAAGCCTGATCTAGCATAGATGGCCCTTGCTGAGACTGCGCAGCTAATTCACGAGCCTTAGACGGAGAGGGTTGCGTAGTACTGTAATACCCTTTTTTGTTAGCCTCTAAAGCAGCCTGTCTAGCTTTGTATTCATCAGAGTAACCGCCCGGAGGTGTGTTCATCCAATCAGCTATCGCTGAAGGGTCTATACCGAATGATGGATCATTGACAAATTTTTCATTAGGGTTTGATCTAACCTGAGAGCCATCTTCACCGCTAAACGCAACGATGCCGCCGCTGGCAAAAGAGTCCGGGAGATTGCTACGTGCTGAGTCAATACCACGAGAGGGAGCAGGCCGCTGGCGATCGGTCGCCGGAAGGGTGGGCGCGGGGGGTTCTTCCGGACGAGTTACCTGATCCGCAGCCTGCATAACTTGTTCCCCAATAGGGGGCTTGTTCTGGCTCTGTTGCCCTTGTAGAGCAGCCATAGCATCTTGTCTTTCTTTAGTTTTCTGCTGGATAAGCGGGATGCCTATGTATGACGGTAGTGACCCATCCTGTACAGATTTCTGAAGCTGAGCGATGCTTAACTTCTGGGCATTAGCCATATCACTTAGTGCATCACCGATCATACAGCCTCCATCCGAGTGCCAACCATGTCGTAATTAACGTACTTGTATCCGTTATCGAGTACACCCACTGCATCCGGAATAACCCGCTCAACTTCCTGAGCCATAACACCGCGGTACCTAATTGAAGGATCGCCAAACTCAGGCTTGTAGTTAAACTCGAATAGAGTAATACCGTTCTTCAACCGGCCAACCGGTTGAATGTTCTGCTTTGTGCGTACATCAGACATCGCATTTGAAAGACCCAGACCTGCAATACCAAGACCCGCTGTTGTAGACGCAGCGTTAGGAGCAGCCGTGTAATTCTGCGAAGTCGTAGACGATACCGGCAAGCCGTGAAGAAGATCGCTAAGGAACGAATACTGCTGGTACGGGTACTGCTGTGCAGTAGAGTAATCAGTCATAGCCTGATTAATAATGTTCTGCTGCTGTTGCTGCTGAGTTCCACCGGTCTGAGCCTGCAGTCCGTAAATCCCTTCTTGAGCCGTAAGTGCGTTCTGCCCGATATTTGCAAGGTTAGTAGCCTCAGTACCTGCCTGACCATATCCCTGAAGCCCTAGTTGCTGAGCATTGATACCCTGTCCGATACCTTGAAGACCTGTTTGAGCGCCGGCCAGACCTGTCTGAGCACCTTGGATACCAAGCCCCTGACGTTGGATGTTTTGACCTACGTTCTGAGTAAGTGCATTAACAGCGTCTGTATACGCTGAGTTGTACGCATTACCTACCAAATTAGACTGGGCGATGTTACCCGCCTGTTGGTTAAGAGCGTTGGCTAACGCCTCACGAGATCCACCGAAAGCCCCGGATGATGTAGCTGCTGATTGTTCCTGAGCGCCCTGAATACCCGTCTGCTGAGCAAGTAACTGCTGCTGCGCCGGGAGGTTGTAATCCATGAACGTGCTCATCAAGTTCTGCATCGTCGTAGGATCTTGGATCTGGTTAATCAGCTGGTTCTGTGAACCTAAAGCCTGAGCACCAACACCCGCCCCCATAGCGCCGTACCCAGCGCCTTGCGCCCCATAACCAAGAGCACCACCAGTAAGGCCCGGAGCAGCGCCGCCTGCTACACCCAATGACCCTTGAGCGGCTTGTCCAGTTATATCAGAGGCTTGACCAAACTGACCCGGAAGCTGAAGTCCTGCAATACCAGCCTGAGACTGTTGCTGAAGAGGGGTGAAACCCGCTACATCCTGACTAGCCTGACTGAGCGCTTGGTTTACTGTGCTAGGAGATTGAGCCGAAAACGGCGTGTATGGAGTAGTCCCTGTAATGTTTCCATTAGCGTCTTGTGTAAACGCCTGATTCATAGCCCCGCCAAGCATCGCTGTGGCATAAGGCTGCAAATAGGTAGGGATAGTAGTATTAGTTACCTGCGATGTAGTGTTCGAAGGTTGCGCCGAAGGTGGATTGCCACTCATAATTTAATCTCCATAAGAACGGCAACTTCACTAAAGCCGTGTTTCTTAATTAACCTAGCCATAGAAGGCCTAACGGTTCCTTGGATTTTAGTAGCGCCCTGCAGTCCGAGGACAGCACGTAATTGTAGGAAGGTATCCTTCCCTGTAATCATTTTACCGCCAATAGCGGTTATAAAGGCCACTCTGTGGTTTGGCCCGTTATCGAAAAAAACAGTAGCCGCACCCTGAATCTTATTATCAGAATCTACCGCCACAATCAAGGTCTGTTGCCCCGTGCATACAAAGGCTTTAAGCTGCTCTATAGTGTAATCCCCGTTGGAATACTTAACAGCTTCCTCGATATAGGCTTCTACCAAAGGCCAAACCTGAGCAGCGTACTGCACAGTTACAGGCTGTACTACTAGAGTCATGCGGGTAGTGCCTTAGTTGCTTTGGAATCCACAGCTACCTTACCTTTACCGGTCGTCTTGCGACGAGACTTTTGTACCCGATCCATCATATCGTATAGCTTACGCGCACCAGCATCCGAAGAACCATTACCCAGTTCTGACACGATACGCGCCGGCACCACGAACTCCCCATCCGCAAGGCGAGCAGGCTGTTTATCAGCAATAGTGGCCGGCACGGAATCTGATACTCCATCTCCCGGACCTTTAATCATACGACCACCGTCAGAATACCCACCCAGATCCGTAATGCCTCCTTCGGCAAAATGGTTAGTCTCTTCACCGGTAAGTGGGTTAGTAGTGGGCTCATAACTAGACATGGCCTGTTGAGCACTTGTCGGCATTTGGGATGGTGATGAATAGAAGTTCATCTTCTGCTGACTCATGGGGTATGCACCGCTACTCATAAAGTCCATCTTATCCGTACCAGAAGCCATCAAAGAAGGATCCGAATTCTGCAGAGAAGCAATCCCACCATCAGCATACCCTTGCGCGTAATTGAGATAGCCGGTATATCCAGCGGGTTGTTTCTGGAATGTAGAAGGATTGAACTTATACCCAACCAGCGGGTTGTATGCAGGGCCGGGAGG
>Ga0316227_1002283_pt1 | contig 17596 bp, 15 predicted proteins | sample TBH18019metaG_FD_206012 | JGI IMG/M metagenome (GOLD analysis project Ga0316227, IMG submission 206012) | Freshwater microbial communities from Trout Bog Lake, Wisconsin, USA - TBH18019 | ecosystem: Environmental > Aquatic > Freshwater > Lake > Hypolimnion/Profundal zone | place: USA: Wisconsin... | reverse complement strand
GCCGCCTCCTGTGCTGGTGGCGCCCCCGCCTCCCGTGGCGAAAGTCGAGCCGCCTAGGGCTGTTCCAGCACCGCCTCCCGCTCCGGTGCGGATCGTGCCGCCCGGGCCATGGGCCAAGATCGAACCGCACCTTCCGCTGCCCAGGTCGAGACCAGCCCTGCCGCCTCCCGTGGCGAAAGTCGAGCCGCCTAAACCAGCTCCAGCACCGCCTCCCGCTCCGGTGCGGATCGTGCCGCCCGGACCATGGGCCAAGATCGAACCTCACCTTCCGCTGCCCAGGTCCAAGCCTGCCCCGCCACCACCCGTGCTGGTGACGCCACCAGCCCCCGTTGCTGAAGCCGGGCCGCCCAAGAGTGAGTATGTCTCGCGTATCCCCGCAGGGGATACCGAGAGGACTGCCCCGGCTCCGCCGCCGGCCCCGGTGCGGATCTTGCCGCCCGCTCCCGTGGCGAAGGTCGAGCCACCAAAGCCGGTCCAGGTTCCGCCTGCGAAGGCCGCGGCCAAAGTTCAGCCGGTCGCGCCGCCCAGGCTGCCTGAGCCCGCGCTGCCCATGGTTCCGGTCAAACCTTTGCCGCCGGTTGCCGCTGGTGGGCCAGCGGCGGCAGGCGGGGCGGAGTCCGCCCTGATGTGGCCGGGGGCCGGGGAGGCCCTGAACCTGGTGCGGGGCCCCAGGGGCGAGCGGCGGATCTGCATGACCTTCGACGGCGGCTCCACAGCGGAAGTGGCGGTGGATGTCCTCGACGCGCTGCGCGACCACGGGATCAGGACCACCATCTTCCTCACCGGCGACTTCATCCGGAAATATCCGGATCTGGTGCGCCGGATGGCAGCGGAGGGCCACGAACTGGGCAACCACACCCTGACCCACCCGCACCTGGCGCCCCGCTACAAGCGCGACCCCCTGTGGACCAAGGAACGGGTCCAGAAGGAACTGCTGGACGCCGACCGGGCCCTCTTCCACCTGCTGGGCCGCCCCATGGACCCCTACTGGCGGCCCCCCTTCGGTGAGCAGACCGCGGAGCTGCGCCAATGGGCGGAAGAGATCGGCTACCGCACGGTGAGTTGGAGCGAAGGCGCGGACACCCTGGACTGGACCACGGTGAAGGAATACAACCTCTACCGCAACGGCAGCGCCACCATCGAACGTCTGGAAAAGCGCATGCACAAGGCCGACGGGGACGGGCTCATCGTGCTGATGCACCTGGGCTCCCTGCGCCCTGCCCTGGATCGCCCCGCCAAGTACCTGGGGCCCTTCATGGACCGCGCGATCAAGGACGGCTGGCACTTCGTGTGCATCGGCGATTATCTGAAGTCCATGGGCAAACCCCGGTGGGAACCCTCCCGGCGCGTTGCGCGGATCAGCCAGGACAACTAGCAGCCGTGGCGGAGCAGGCTCCGCTGCGGCTGCTACGATAGACTCCAGTAACCGTGGAGGTGCCGTGAAAGGAATGGGCAGGATCCTGCTCAGAGTGGTGGCGGGGGCGTTCGCGCTGGTCATGGCGCTCTCCCTACTGAGCTTCCACCCGCTGGATCCGCACCCCTTCTCCCAGGGGGCCGTGGGGGCGCCGGTGCACAATCTGTGCGGCGTGCTCGGGGCTTCCATGGCCGGCATCCTGCAGACCCTGGTGGGCGCCGGCGCCTGGCTGTTCCCGCTGTACATCCTTTGGGAATGCTTCCCTTCCGGCAAATCCCAGTGGCCGCGGCGGCTGGCCTGGGTGGCGCTGGCGATCTCGGCGTGGACCCTGCTGGGCGGCCTCGGCCCGCACCTGTGGCCCCTGGGCGATGGCCAACGCCCCATCGAACTGCGCTGGGGCGGCTGGATGGGCCGGATGATGTGGCCGCCGGCCCGGCGCGCTTTCGGGCCGGTGGGACTGCCGGTGGTGCTGGGGGCGCTCACCCTCCTGGCCCTGCTGGTGCTGGCGCCCATCCTCACCCGGGCCATCGGCAGGATGCTGGCGCGCTGGTTCGGGCGCACCGCGATGCCCTGGATCAAGCCGCTGCCCGCCAAGGGGGCACGGGGCTTCCTGGGCATGATCCGCCGGCCGTTCTTGGCCATGGGGCGCAGGCGGGAGGTGCCGGACCTGGACGCCCAGGATGCCCGGGAGATGCTCCACATGGACACCCGCAGGCAGGCCGATGAGGCCAACGTGGCCGCCCTGGACCGGGCCGAGCGGGAGGCCGCCGAATACCGCAGGGCCAACCACGGGGCGCCGGACGAGCTGCCGATCATCAACTCCATGCACCTGGAGGCCGGCCTGGACCGTGATCTGGACGATGATCTGGGGGAACATTCACTCATCATCTCCCATCGCTTCACCCCCCCGGGGGAGCCGCTGCCGCCGCCGACCCTGCTGCGCAACCTGCCGCCGCCGGTGGTGAAGACTCCCCTGGTGCGCCCCAAGGTGGAGCGGGACGCGTTCGGCCGCTTGGCGGAACAGCAGCCCCTGGGCCTGACCGAGCCCACCCCGTCCCTGCCGCTGCCGGAACTCCCCGCCGCGACCCCGCCGGAGCGTCCCGCCGCGCCCCGGGTCCGCGCCCCCGCCCCGGTCCCGGCCCCGCCTCCGGCCCCACCGCCGCGCTGGAAACCCGCCGAGGAACTGAACGGCGTGGTGGACCGCCTGGAACTCCCGCCCCGGCGGCTGTTCGATCCGCCCGGTTCCGAACAGCGCCTGGACATGGCCGCGCTGGAAGCGACCCGGGTCCTGCTCCAACAGAAATTCAACGAGTTCAAGGTCAAGGGCCTGGTGACCGGGTTCCAGCCGGGACCCGTGGTGACGGTCTATGAATTCCAGCCGGATCCCGGCGTCCCGGTGGCCAAGGTGCTGGGCCTGGAAGAGGACCTGGCCCTGGGGCTGAAGGCGGAGAAGGTGCGCATCGACCGCATCCCCGGCCGCAGCCTGGTGGGGATCGAGGTGCCCAACCACCACCGGGAAGTGATCAGCTTCCGGGAAGTGGTGGACAGCCCGGCGTTCCGCGATCCTTCCCAGAAGGACGCCCGCAGCCTGCTGACCCTGGCCCTGGGCAAGGACATGGCCGGCCACCCGGTGGTGGCCGATCTGGCCAAGATGCCGCACCTGCTCATCGGCGGCTCCACCGGCAGCGGCAAGAGCGTGGGCGTGAACGCGATGATCTGCTCCCTGCTGCTGCGCGCCCTGCCCAGCGAAGTGAAGCTCATCCTGGTCGATCCCAAGATGGTGGAGCTGGGCATCTACGAGGATATCCCGCACCTCTGGGCGCCGGTGGTGACCGACATGAAGGAGGCCGGGCGCGTGCTCAAGTGGGTGGTGGCCCAGATGGAGGACCGCTACCGGCGCCTGGCCATGCTCAGCGTGCGCAACCTGGAGGGCTTCAACGCCAAGCTCATCGAGGCCGGCGGCAGCATCGACCTGGGCGACCGCACCCCCAATCCGCGCTGGCCGGACCGCCCGGCCCTGCTGGAGCCGCTGCCCTACGTGGTGGTGGTGATCGACGAGCTGGCCGACCTCATGATGGTGTGCCGGGCCGAAGTGGAGGACAGCATCGCCCGCATCGCCCAGAAGGCGCGCGCCGTGGGCATCCATCTGATCCTGGCCACCCAGCGGCCCTCGGTGGACATCGTCACCGGGGTGATCAAGGCCAACCTGCCTTCGCGCCTGAGCTACCGGGTGAACACCAAGATCGACAGCCGCACCATCCTGGACAGCGCCGGCGGCGAGCAGCTGCTGGGCAAGGGCGACGCGCTCTTCCTGGCCCCCGGCAACGCCCGGCCCCGGCGCATCCACGCCGCGCTGCTGACCGAGGAGGAGACGCTGCGCCTGGTGGACTGGCTCAAGGAACGCGGCCGGCCGGACTACCACTCGGGCCTGCTCAACGCCATGGAGACCGAGGATGAGTCCGGGGAGGGCCCGCTGGAGGCCGCCGGGGCCGCCGGGGACGACGTCTACCAGCGCGCCGTGGCGGTGGTCAAGCGCGAGCGCAAGGCCTCCACCAGCCTGCTCCAGCGCAAGCTGAACATCGGCTACGGCCGGGCCGCGCGGATGATCGACCGCATGGAAGACGAAGGCATCATCGGCAGCGACCGGGGCGTCGGCAAGCCCCGGGAAGTGCTGGTGGGCGAAGACTAGGGCGGGAGGTAAAATGGATTGCATGGAACCTGACGCTCAAGCCTTTCCCCAGCGCGTGCCGTTCAAGATCATCGGCCGGGGCGCCGAAATGGACCCCGCCCGGATCGCCGCCCTTATCACTGAGCACCTCGGCCCCCAGCCGGCCGCGGATCGCGTCCACACCGTCAACCAGCGCGGCGCCTTCACCAGCCTGACGTTCTGGGTGACCCTGCCCGACGAGCACGCCGAGCTGCCGCTCAGGACCGCCATCCAGGCCCTGGCGGGTGTCATGATGCAGCTTTGAAAGACGAATTCAAACCGAGGTGGAACGAATGTTTTCCCAGTGCATGCTCGCGGGGGCCGATCCCCGGTTTGTCATCCAGGTCCACGGCGGCGCCTGGGCCATTCCCGAAAGCCTCCGGCAGCCCCACATCGACGGGGTGCGCCGGGCCCACGGCGCGGCCCTGGATGCCCTGGAGGCCGGGGAGCGGCCGCTGGACGCGGTGCTGGCTGCGCTCAAGGTGATGGAGGACGACCCCACCTTCGATGCCGGCACTGGCAGCTTCCTGAACGAGGACGGCGAGGTGGAGCTGGACGCGGCGGTCATGGAGGGCAAGGACCTCAAGGCGGGCGCGGTCGCCTCCATCGGCCGGTTCAAGAACCCCGCCGCCATCGCCTTGGCGGTGATGGAGCGGACCGAGCACGTGCTGCTGATCGGCGCCGGGGCGGAACGCTTCGCCCTGGCCGAAGGCTTTGTCCCGGTGCCGCCCAGCAGCCTGGTGCACCCCCGGGAATTTGCCGGCCATGCGGCCTGGGTCGCGGCCGGCAAGCCCGACGCCCGGACCTTCTTCGATGAGGAGGGACGGGTGGACGCCAGCGGCGCGCTGGTCGAACACCACAAGCGCGGCACGGTGGGCATCGTGCTGGGGGTGCGCAGGCCGGCCGGCCGTTATGAGCTGTTCGCGGGCATCAGCACCGGCGGGACCCGCGGCAAGAAGCTCGGCCGGGTCGGGGACGCGCCCCTGGTGGGCTGCGGTATCTACGCCGACGACGAGGGCGGCGCCATCTGCTGCACCGGATGGGGGGAGGCGTTCATCCGCACCGCCGCCGCCAAGACCGCCTCGGACTTGATCGGCCGCGGCGTCGCGCCCCAGGAGGCCGTGGAAACGGTGCTGGCCAACCTGTACCGCCGGACCCAGGGCCGGGGCGGGATCATCGCCATCGGCCCGGACGGCCGCACCGGGGCGGCCTTCACCACCCCGGACATGGGCTACGCCGGTCCCGGCTGCCGGGAACTCAGGGTCTGAGGGTGCCCATCATGCGCGGATAGGGCGCGGTTTCGCGGACGTGGGGCAGCTTGCAGATCCACGCCACGGCCCGCTCCAGGCCGAGCCCGAAACCCGCGTGCGGCACGCTGCCGTAGCGGCGCACGTCCAGGTACCATTCGTAGTCGGCCTGGTTCAGGCCTTCGTGGGCGATCTGGTCCAGCAGGTACTGCAGGCTGGAAGCGCGCTCGCCGCCGCCGATGACTTCGCCGTAGCCTTCGGGCGCCAGAAGGTCCGCCCCCAGGGCCAGCCGGGAGTCGTCGGGATCGGGCTCCATGTAGAAGGCCTTGAACACCTTGGGGAAATGGTGGACCCAGAGCGGGCGGTCGGTGGCGTTCATCAGGATGGTCTCGTCGTCGTTGCCGAAGTCCTCGCCCCACTGGATGTCGCTGCCCAGCTGCTTCAGCCGCTCCACGGCCTCGGTGTAGGTCATGCGGTCGAAGCTGCCGGAGAGGGCCGTCTCCAGGGGCGCCAGGTCGCGCTCCAGGATGGCCAGCTCCTCGCGGCGGTTCTCCAGCACCCGCTGGATGATGAACTTGGTCAGGCGCTCGCCCAGGACCATCACGTCGTCCAGGTGGGCGAAGGCCACTTCCGGCTCGCACATCCAGAACTCGGTGAGGTGGCGCCGGGTCTTGCTCTTTTCGGCCCGGAAGGTGGGACCGAAGCAGTAGGTCTTGCCGAAGGCGGCCAGGCCGGGCTCCTGGTAGAGCTGGCCCGACTGGCTGAGGAAGGCCATGCCCTGGTCGAAGTACTCGGTGCCGAACAGGGTGGAGGTGCCTTCGCAGGCGCTGGGGGTGAGGATGGGGGCGTCCAGCAGGGTGAAGCCGTCCTCGTCGAAGAAATCGCGGATGGCCTTGGCGATGGTGTGGCGCACCCGCAGGATCGCCCACTGCCGCTTGCTGCGCAGCCAGATGTGGCGGTTGTCCATGAGGAAGGCCGTGCCGTGCTCCTTGGGCGTGATGGGGTAGTCCACGCTCTCGCCCACCAGGGTGAGGCCGGTGGCCAGCAGTTCCGGTTCGCCGGTCTTGGGATGCTGCTGCACCCGGCCGGTGATGGTGATGGAGCATTCCTGGGTGAGCTTGCCGGCCAGCTCATAGCTGGCGGGATCGGCCTCCGCCGCGCCCACCACGCACTGGACGAAACCGGAGCCGTCGCGCAGGTCGATGAAGCGGGTCTTGCTGGTCCGGGCGTTGCGGACCCAGCCGCGCAGGGTCACGGTCTGACCGATGTGCTGCTTCAGGTGACGGATTTCGACGATGGGGGCTTCCACGGCATGCTCCAGGGCTGAACTTCCATCATGCCGTACTGCGCAGGCAGTTGTTAGACCTTGCCCATGTCGCGGAACTTGGCGCCGACGATCATCTGCAGGCCGCGTATGTGGTTCAGCACGCGTTCCAGCTTCTGCCGGGCGATATCCTGGAACTGCAGCTGCTGGAGCAGGCTGAACACCCTGTCCTGCAGATCGGTGCCGAGCCGCTCGATTTCGGCCAGGTTGGCCTCCTCGCCCTTGAGCCGGCCCAGGGCGGCCTCCTGCTTGAGCCGGACCAGGGCCTGGAAGCCCTTGTCGCTGCCGCCCAGCATGGACTCCACGCAATCGAGCACCTTGCCCATCTCCTGCTCGGAGTGGGCGATGGCCTCCTCCATCTGCGGAATGATCCGGGCGCCTTCCGCCGCCTTGGGCGGGGCGAGGTCGATCAGTTCCCTGAGCCCCTGGTCCAGGAGCTCGTCCTGGTCCTGGGCGGCCGCCGTGTGCAGCTGCGCCCGGGTGCCGTGGAAGGTGGTGATGAAGGCGGTGTCCAGCAGGGCGATGATACGCTCGCCCTGGAGCACGAAGCCCAGCACCCAGGCGCCTTCGGGTCCCGAGAGCAGGGGGCTGGCGGTGACCAGCTGCTCCGGGGCGGCGCTGATGACCGCATCCACCGCGTCCACCAGGATGCCCACCGGGCTGGCGCCGCCCCGGCTCAGCACGACGATGTTCCTGGACAGGCTGGGGTCCTGCTGGGCCAGGCTCATGCGCGAGCGCAGGCTGATGACCGGGATCACCTGGCCGCGATGGTTCAGCAGGCCCTCCACGCTCTTGGGCATGTGCGGGATCCGGTTGAGTTCCATGTGGGGAGTGATTTCCGCCACCTGGGCCAGGGGCACGGCGTAGATGTGCCCGTCCAGCCGGAAACTCAGGTACTGCCGGTGGGCCGCGTCGGCGCCATGGGCGCTGGCGCGGGCGGCGCGTTCCCGGACCGCCTCGACCAGGCTCACAAGGCCTCCTCGATGGCCAGCATCATCAGTTCGGCGGGATCGAGGATCAGCACCACGCCGCCGTCGCCCAGGATGCTGGCGCCGGAAATGCCGGGCAGGCTGGCGAGATACGGGGCCAGGGGCTTGATCACCATCTCCTGCCGGCGCAGGAAGGCGTCGACGATGATGCCCATGCGCCGGCCGCCGGTGGCGACCACCACCACGGGCAGCTCGTCGTCCTCCTGGGCCTGGAGATCGGTGGCTTCCTTGAAGTGCAGCAGCTCGCGCAGCCGGGTGATGCCCAGCACCTCGCCGCGCAGGTTGATGGCCTTGCGCCGGGTGAGGTGGGCCAGGGTCTCCCGCGGCACCAGCAGGGTCTCCTCCACGGACGTGCCGGGCAGGGCGAACACCTGGCCGCCGACCCGCATCAGCAGCGCGTCGATGATGGCCAGGGTGAGCGGCAGCTTGATGGTGAAGATGCTGCCCTGGCCCACCGCGCTGCTCACCGAAACGCTGCCGTTGAGCTTGCGCACGTTGGATTTCACCACGTCCATGCCGACGCCCCGGCCGGAGATGTCGGTGACGGTCTGCGCGGTGGAGAAGCCGGGCAGGAAGACCAGGTTGATCGCCTCCTCGTCGCTCATCTGCTCGGCCTTCTCGGCCGAGATGATGCCCTTTTCCACCGCCTTGGCGCGGATCACCTTGGGATCGATGCCCTTGCCGTCGTCCTCGATCTCCACCAGGACCGAATCGCCTTCGTGCCGGGCCCGGAGCACCACGGTGCCGGTCTCCGGCTTGCCGGCCCGGGCGCGCACGTCCGGCAGCTCGATGCCGTGGTCGGCGCTGTTGCGGATGAGGTGGATGAGCGGATCGCTCAGTTCCTCGATGAGGCTCTTGTCGATTTCCGTGTCCTCGCCGACCATCTGCAGCTCGATCTTCTTGCCGCTGCCCTTGGCCAGGTCGCGCAGCATGCGCGGGAACTTGGTGAAGATGGTCTTCACCGGCACCATGCGGATACCCAGCACCGAAGCCTGGATTTCCTTGCTCACCTGGTCCAGGTAGATGCTGGCCTTGCGCAGTTCCTTGACCAGGTCGTCCGCCGTGGTCCCGAGCGGCTCGCCCTCCAGGCGCTCGACGATATGGCTGATCATGGTCTTGCTGATGATCAGCTCGGCCACGGTGTTCATGAAGGTGTCCAGCTTGGCCTGGCTCACCCGGATGGTGTCCGAGGATTTGTCCGAGGCTTTCTCGGGGGCCTTTTCGGGAGCCTTTGCCTTCGGCTGGGCCGGCGCCGCTGGAGCCGGGTCCGGGGCCGCCGAGGGCGTCGGGGCCGCCTGGGCGGCGGGCACCGGCGCGGCCGGAGCGGGGGCGGCGACCCGGGCCGGGGCTGCCGCCTTCTCCTTGGGCGGCTCGGCCTGGGCCGGCGCGGCACTGCCGAGGCTGAGCTGGAAATACTGGATGGAGACGTTCTTGACGCCGTCGAAGATGCTCTTGACCGCCTCGACGGATTCCGCCGGCTGGAGGATCAGCACCAGGTCGAACGGCACCTCGTCCGAGCGGAACTCGAACAGGTCCAATTCCTTCATGATGGTGGAGGAATGGATCAGGCGGCCCACCAGCTCCACCATGGGCAGCATGGAAAGCGGGTTGAAATGCGAGCCCAGGATGGCGGGCGACAGCTCGACCCGCATGGCCATGACCGTTTCGCCGCGCTTGAGGGCTTCCTCGGCGGCCTGCGCCGCCTCCTTGTCCATGGGCGCCAGCGCTTCGGGCAGGCGCAGCCGGTGATCCGGGGCGGCGGGCTTGGCGACCGCGGCCGGCGCGGGCTTGCCGCCGCCCTTCAGCGCCTCGAGCCGGGCGATCAGGTCGCTGGTGTCGGGATCGACCATCTCGCCCTGCTTGTGCAGGTTGATGCCCACGTCCTGGACCAGGACCTTGAGCACGTCCTCGGTCTCGAACAGCAGCTCCATCACATTGGGGCTGACCGTCATCCGCCCCTTGCGCAGGTCATCCAGCACGTTCTCGCCGATGTGCGCCAGCGCCTGCACCTTTGCCAGGCCCAGGAAACCGGAGGCGCCCTTGATGGTGTGCACGCTGCGGAAGATGGCGTTGAGGATCTCCAGATCCCCGGGCGCGCCCTCCAGGGTCAGGAAGTTCTGCTCGATCAGCTCGAAGTGCTCTCCGGCTTCAACCAGAAAGTCTTCATAAAAGCTGGGATCATCCAGGGAGAAATCGCTCATGGGTCAGCCTTTTTTCTTTCCCTGGAAGGCCTGAAGCTGCTGGCCTTCGACCTCGGTTAGCAGACACTGCACGTTCAGCAGGAAGATCACGTTCTGGTCGACCCGGGCGACCTTCTCGATGAAGGCGTTCGCGCCGACGGCGGTGACCCTGGGGGGATCCTCCAGCCGTCGCTGATCGACGCTCTTGACCTCTTCCACGGAATCGACGATCAGCCCGGTGCCCACCCCGCCGATCGGCGTGATGACGATCCGGGACACGCTGGTGACGGCCTGCCTGGGCAGCCCGAAGCGCTCGCGCAGATCGATCACCGGCATCACCTCGCCGCGCAGGTTGAGCACGCCTTCGATGAAGGAGGGCGCCCGGGGGATGGGGGTGATGTTGCCGACCATGATGATTTCCCGTACCTCGTGCAGGCGCAAGGAATAGGCCTCGCTGCCGAGACGGAACACCACCAGCGGCAGATCGAAGGACGCCACCTCCTCCACCCGGTCCGGCATCAGGCTGCTGCTCATGGCGGCGATCTTGGCCTGGTCCTCGCCGTTGATGATGTCCATGACCTTGAGCAGGCTCACCATGCGGTCCGAGCGCAGCACGATCCCTTCCAGGTCGGCCGCCTCGCGCTCGCTCAGGGTCTGGGGCGGCGGCAGGATGTCCTCCTCCTTGATCCGGATGATCTCCTGGATCCCGTCCACCACGATGCCCAGCTTGGCCCGGCCGAAGCTCAGCAGGATGACCATGTCGCCGGACACCGGCTGGTCCGAGGGCTCGGTGTGCAGCAGCTGGATGAAGTCCAGCAACGGCAGCACCTGGTCGCGCAGGCAGATGACCCCGAGCACGTACGGCGGGGCATCGGGCACCTTGGTGACCGTAGGCAGTTCGATGATCTCCTCCACCATCTTGAGGTTGATCCCGAACGATTCCTTGCCCAGGGTGAAGGTGACGTAGGGCAGTTCGTCCTCCACCTGTTCGATCACCGCCTGGGTGGCGCCGGAGGTGAAGATCCCCGAGCCGCCGGCCTTCTCGGTGAGCTTGGCGCGCTCACTGAATTCCTTGGAATCCAGGATCTTCTCCAGGTTGATCAGGGTGATCAGCCGGTTCGCCGCCGTGACCATCCCGGCCAGGTAGTCGCTGCGCACGCCGGCCACCAGGGGCGGCGTGTCGCGCAGGGTGAAATCGTCCAGCTTCACCACCTCGGAGACCGAATCGACCATGAGCCCGGTGGGCTGGCCCGCCAGGTCCAGGATGATGATCCGGGTCTTGCTGGTGGGCGCCTTGGCCGGCAGATGGAAACGCAGGCGGCTGTCCAGCACCGGGATGATGCTGCCGCGCAGGTTGACGATGCCCAGGACGAAGCTGGGCGAACCGGGGACCGGGGTGATGTCGGTGCGCGGGGTGATCTCCTGGACCCGGTCGATGTCCAGACCGAATTCCACGTCATCGAGGGTGAACGTCACCAACTGTCCCGATGGAACGATATCGTGGGCCTGCTTGGCCTGGATTTCCGCGGTGGCCATGGTCTCAATCCTTGTTCAGGCTGCGCTTGAATTCATCCACCACGGAATCGGCGTGGGCCCGCTTCTCGTCCGGGGTGGTGCCGGTGGAGGTGATGGTGCGGCTGATGGAGGCCCGCTCCCCGTCGCTCTTCAGGCCGGTGCCGAGCAGGTCGACGATGTAGTCGTGGATCTGGCGCAGGTGGTGGACGATCCGCTCCAGCTTCTGCCGGGTGATGTCCTGGAACTGCATCAGGTCCATGGCCTCGTAAACCTTGCTCTGGATGTCCTTGCCGGCGGCCATGATCTGGTTGATGGCGTCCTGCACGCCCGGGTCCTGGGCGCCCTCGTGGCGCATGAGGCCGGTGATGAGGGCCTGCTGGGTGCCCACCAGGGCGCTGATCAGGTCCAGCTGGTCCATGACCTTGTTAGTCTCCCGCTCGGTGACCGCGGTGACCGCGTCCAGTTCCGAGATGACATGGCCCTGGGGGTCGTCCGGGACGGCGCCCGCCGGCTGGGCCGGTGCTTGCTTGGTCGCCTTGGTCACTTGCTTGCCGCCTTTGGTCATAAGTGAGTCGATTTCCGATTGGTCCATGGGCCCTCCCAGGGGGGTCTAGCCGAGCAGTGATTCGATCTTTTCCTTGAGGGTGTCAGGCGTGAACGGCTTGACCACGTAGTTGTTCACCCCGGCCTGCAGGGCCTGGACGATGTCCTCCTTGGCGGCGTTGGTGGTGACCATCAGGATGGGGATGGAAGCGTTCTGGGCCCGCACCGCCTGGACGAATTCCAGACCGTCCATCTCGGGCATGTTCCAGTCGGTGATGATCATTTCCACCCCTCCCTGGCCCAGCTTCTCGAGCCCGGCCTTGCCGTGCTCGCCTTCCACCACGTCGGTGTAGCCGATCCGGGAAAGGGTATTGATGATGATGCGGCGCATCGTCGAAGAGTCGTCCACGATCAGGATCTTCAAGGGAACTCCTTGTAGGGAAAGTCGTCCGGATTATTCGTCAGCCGGGGCGGAGGCCTCGATGAATTTTCTAAGGGCTTCTTGATCATCGGGATAAACGTTGAGGAACTTGATTCCAAGCTCGTAGTCTCCCGCGTCCAGAGTCTCCACCCGGACCACCTGGCCTACCGCCACCAGCGGCCGGAGATCCTGGTCCTGGGCTGGACCGAAACGCCCCTGGTGCTTGCCCCAGCCCGGCACCTTCAGCTCGAGCTTGAGCAGGGTGCCCAGAGCCAGAGCCTTGGAAGAGCTGAGCAGCAGGCCGCCCGCGGAGATGTCCGCGTAGACGCTGGTGGCCGGCTCGGGCGTGGTGGAGAAGGAGAGCTCCTGGAAGCCCACTGTGGCTCCCATGGGCATCCGTCGGAAATTGCGTCGATCGGAGGGCATGGCTTGGGATCCTATGGCTGCGTTCTGGAAACGATGGTCGAGCCCACGTTAGTTCTTAAGTTCAAGCTTATTCCAACACACTGCTGGCGTGGCAGGAAGCTTTCGCGTTCATCTAAATAATTTATCCATTATTGGCTGACGCTTCCCAGGGCACCTCGAAGGGGCGGACCTCGTGCTCGATGCCCTTGAGGGAGACCGGCTGGATGGGAACCAGGCCCTCGGCGCCGATCAGCTCCACGGTCCGCGGCCCGGCGACGATCTGGCCGGGCTTGGCCACGCCGCTTTCCAGACGGGAGGCGAGGTTCACCGTGGCGCCCATGACGGTATAGTCCATCCGCTTCTCGCAGCCGATATCGCCGGCGAAGGCTTCGCCGCTGTTGATCCCGATTCTCATGCGCAATTCCGGGTAGCCGTCCGGGCGGTTCAGGTTCATGAAGCGCAGGCGCTGCTGCATGGCCACGGCGGCATCCACGGCGTGCCGGGCGTGGTCCGGGTCCGGCGCGGGGGCGCCGAAGAAGGCCATGATGGCGTCGCCGATGTACTTGTCGAGCGTGCCGCCGCGCAGGAAGATCTGCTCGGTCATCACTTCGAACGACCGGTTGAGGATCGAGGCGAGCAGCAGCGGTTCCATCCCCTCGGACATCCGGGTGAAGCCGGAGATGTCGGCGAACAGCACCGAGATCTCGCAGCGGCGCGCCTGCAGCAGGGGCGCGTCGAGGTTCTGGGCGGCCCGGAGGATCTCGCTCACCACCTGGGGGCTGTGGTAGCGCTCCAGCCGCTGGCGGAACCGGGTCTCGCGCTCCCGCTGGATGCCGACCGCGGCGAAATTGGCCATGGCCGACAGCAGGTGCTCGTCCTCCCGCTGGAAGCCGCCCTTGCTGAGGCTGGATTCCAGGTAGACCACCCCCAGCGCCTGGTCGTCCACGATCAGGGGCGCGCACAGGGCCGAGGAGATGCCGTGGATCTTGATGCTCTCGCCGGCGGCGAAGCGGGGATCGACCCGGGCGTCGGTGGTGAGGATGGTCACCTGGTCGGCCATGGCCTTGCGGGCGATGGTCCGGCTGATGGGACTGGTGTTGGCGCCGGGCTTCTCCTCCCAGACATACTCCGGCACCAGCTCGCCGGCGGGGTTGGTGAGCAGGATGAAGCCCCGCTGGCAGCGGATCTGCCCGGTCACCAGGGTCATCACCGAATCCAGCAGCTCGGCCAGGCCGGCCGCCCCGAGCAGCTTGCCGGCCATGGCCGCCAGCCGCTGGAACAGGGAATCCACCTGGGCCGGCGAACTTTCGGCCTGATGCTTGGCCAGCATCACTTCGATGCTGGCGTGCGGAACGAAAATGCTGGCGGACGGATCAAGCGCCCGGTCCTCCAGGGCGATCCGGGCTTCGGTGACGGCCCGGCCGGCCGCGGTCGACAGATGGGGCGGCGGCGGCTCCGGGCGCTCCTGGATCCACTGCACCGGCACTTCCCCGAGCAGGGCGGTGTCGCCTGGCTGCATGGCCGACGGCTCCGTCACCGGCAGGTCGTTGAGACTGGTGCCGTTGAGCGAGTTCATGTCCATCACCCAGACCCGTTCTTCCTTGACGAAGAACTTGGCGTGCACCCTGCTGACGGCGTTGGAGTTGATCCGGATGTCAGCGGCGGCGCCGCGGCCGATGGTGGTCCCCTCCGGCGTCAGTTCAACGGTATGCTTCGCCCCTTCCACCAGCAGGATGATCTTCATCGGGATTCCCAGCGAGACGCGATTTTACCACGGCCGGCCGGGCCCGGATATCCTTGAGGTTCTTAGGAGTCTGGATGACGAAGGTCGGTTTCATGTCCCTGGGGTGCCCCAAGAACCTGGTGGACAGCGAAGTGATGCTGGGGCACCTGAAGCTGAAGGGGTTCACCCTCACGGCCAACGCCGCCGAAGCCGAAGTGCTGGTGGTGAACACGTGCGGTTTCATAGAAAGCGCCAAGAAAGAGAGCATCGAGGCGATCCTCCAGGCGGCCGCCTATAAGAAGGACGGCGCCTGCCGGCGCCTGGTGGTGGCCGGGTGCATGGTGGAACGCTACCGGGACCAGCTGCTGGCGGACATGCCCGAGATCGATGCCTGCCTGGGCACCCGGGACATCGAGCACATCGCCGAAGTGGTCGGCGCGGCGGACCGGTTGTTCGAGCCCGAACGGGACCCGGGCTACCTCTATGACGAGCGCAGCCCGCGCCTGCTCACCACGCCCAAGGCCAGCGCCTACCTAAAGATCAGCGAAGGCTGCGACCACAAGTGCGCCTTCTGCGTGATCCCGGCCATCCGCGGTCCCCAGCGCAGCCGCACCATCCCCTCGGTGATCGCCGAGGCGGAGCGGCTGGTGGCCCAGGGGGTCCTGGAACTCAACCTGGTGGGCCAGGACACCACCGACTTCGGCCGCGATCTGGATGATCCCGACGCCCTGGAAAAGCTGGTCCGGGCCCTGGGCAAGGTCCAGGGCCTGCGCTGGTTCCGCATCCACTACGCCTATCCCAACCGGCTCACCGACGGCCTGCTGCGCGCCATGGCCGAGACCGCCAACTGCGCCAAATACCTGGACATGCCCCTGCAGCACGGCGACGCCAAGGTGCTCAAGGTCATGGCCCGGGGCGGCGGAAGGGCCGCGTTCCTGAAGCTGCTGGCCAAGGTGCGCCGGACCGTTCCGGGCATCTTCATCCGCTCCAACTTCATCGTCGGCTTTCCCGGCGAGGACGAGGCGGCCTTCGAGGAATTGTGCGGGTTCATCGAGGAAGCGAAATTCGAGCACGTGGGGGTGTTCACCTACTCGCCCGAGGAGGGCACGCCGGCCTTCGCCCTGGGCGACCCGGTGCCGGCCCGCACCAAGAACAGCCGCAAGCGCCGGATCATGGAACTGCAGCAGAAGATCTGCCGGGCCCGCAACCAGGGACTGGAAGGGCAGGTGCTGCAGGTCCTGGTGGAAGGCACCCACGAGGAGACCGAACTGGTGTTCAAGGGCCGGCACTGGGGCCAGGCGCCCGAGGTGGACGGCCAGGTGCTGATCGTTGGGGGGGAGGTGGTGCCCAACACCATCCAGAACGTGCGCATCACCAAGGGGCACGCCTATGACCTGGTCGGAGAAATAGTCTGAGCTTGTGGGGAAGGCAGGACCCGCTATCGTTTGGATCAGGAGGTCGCCCATGGCCGAGTCGTACCCCGCCAAGCTGGCATGGCATGGCAACACATTGGAACCCGAATACAGCCGCAGCGCCGAACTGACCAAGCCCGCGGGGCTCGCCGCCATTCCGGTGAGCAGCCTGCCCATGTTCGGAGGCACGGCGGAACGCTGGAACCCGGAGGACCTGCTGGCCGGCGCCCTGGCCCACTGCCACATGCTCACCTTCCTGGCCCTGGCCGCCAAGGCCCGGGTCGAGGTGCACGCCTACGAGGACAAGGCCGAAGCCGCGCTGGTCACGGAAGAGCGCATCTCCCGGGTGGGCGAGATCCTGCTCCAGCCCACCATCCGGGTGGCGGCCGGCACCGATGTCGCCAAGGTCGAGGAGCTGTTCCAGAAGGCCCATAAATATTGCGTGATCGCCAACACCATCACCTCCAAGGTTGTCATGGAGCCCAATGTGATCGAAGGTTGAGGTCGATGGACCGGGAGACGGCATGAGCGGAAAAGCGCCACGGTGGGCCTGGGTGGTGGCCACGGGTCTGGGTTCAGGCCGCCTGCGCCCCGCGCCCGGCACCTGGGGCAGCCTGGCGGCCCTGGCCGCCTGGTGCCTGCTGTCCCTGGCGCTGGCCACGCCGTTTTCCACCTGGGTGCAAGGCCACCGGGGCTACCCCCATCTGGCGGCCGCCATCTACGGCATGGAGGCGATGTTCATCCTGGCCCCCCTGGCCATGAGCTGGCTGGCGGTGCGCGCTTCGGACCTGGTGGTGCTGGAAACCGGGGAGAAGGACCCGGGCTACATCGTCGCCGACGAATGGGCGGGCATGTGGATCACCCTGTGGCCGCTGCGCTGGGAGATCGCCCAGAACCTGCCGCGCCTGTTCGCGCCCGGCTGGTGGCGCTGGCTGCCGGCGCTGCTGGTGCCGTTCCTGGTGTTCCGCCTGCTGGACATCTGGAAGCCCTGGCCGGTGCACCAGATCCAGGCCCTGCCCGGGGGCGACGGGGTGGTCGCGGATGATGTGGTGGCGGGACTCTACGGCATACCCATCGTGATGCTGGTGGCGCCGCTGGCGCTGCATGCGCTGGCGAGCTATCTCAGGTAGCGGTGTCCTCCAGCATCTGCCGCCACACGCTCGGTTCGCTCAGCCGGCCGGCCTCGTCCAGGAAGCGGCTTTCGATGCGGTAGCTGTAGCCCTGCTCGGTGAGGAACAGCTGACGGTTGCGGGCGAACTCCTGCTCGGTGGTGTCCCGGGAGACCAGGGAATAGAAGTAGCTGACGTTGCGCTCCCCCTTGGGCCGCAGGATGCGGCCCAGGCGCTGGGCCTCCTCCTGGCGCGAGCCGAAGGTGCCGCTCATCTGGATGGCCACGCTGGCGTCCGGCAGATCGATGGCGAAATTGGCCACCTTGCTGACGATGAGCACCTTCAGCTCGCCGGCCTTGAACTGGCGGTACAGTTCCTCCCGCTCGCGTTCCGGCGTCTGGCCGGTGAGCACCGGCGCGCCCAGGCGCTCGCCGATGATGCGCAGCTGGTCCAGGTACTGGCCGATGACCAGGATGCTCTGGTCGGCGTGGCCCGCCAGCAGCTCGTCCATCACCTTCAGCTTCAGGCTGTTCTCGCTGGCGATCCGGAAGCGCTGGCGCTGTTCCGCCACGGCGTAGTCCATGCGCTCGTCCGAAGGCAGCGGCAC
>Ga0316227_1002273_pt1 | contig 17653 bp, 10 predicted proteins | sample TBH18019metaG_FD_206012 | JGI IMG/M metagenome (GOLD analysis project Ga0316227, IMG submission 206012) | Freshwater microbial communities from Trout Bog Lake, Wisconsin, USA - TBH18019 | ecosystem: Environmental > Aquatic > Freshwater > Lake > Hypolimnion/Profundal zone | place: USA: Wisconsin... | reverse complement strand
TGGTGGCCGGCCGTTGAGTCGCGGGTAGCCAAACGTGACTCTGACCTCGGGAATTTCACTGCGGGCGATCTTCTCGGTGGAATAGACCTCGACGAACGCGGCGTGCCTGGCCCAGAACGTAAAGTCGTTCCCTTCAAACCGCAGGCTGCCCACCTCGCAAGTCTGCCCGTCGCTGGTCCTCACGCGGCAGGCGAACCAGGTGTTAGTCTTGCCATCAGTGGTTTCTGTTTTCGCCTTGGCGATTTGGTAGGTGTAAGTGCCCTTGGTCCAGGCGAACGGCCTGCGAACGCTGGCGAACTCGCCCTCGTAGCCCGCGCTTTCCACCAGACAATCGGGTCCGGCCACCTGGACGTGTTCGAGTCCTACTGGAGTCATCTTGTCCCTCGACCACCGAGAGAAGATAGCGCCTTTACCCGGATGCACCCGCATCTGGTTGGTGGGATTGGCCCAGCCGTTGATGTTGGACTGCAGGCCGCCGTAGAAATCAAGGCCGTTGATTTGGGCGATGCCGCATGGCGAAACGTAGAGGTTAACCGTCGCCGGCACATCGCGGTCGATGGTGACTTCCATTTCCAGGGATTCAAAATGGGGCGTCGGGGCGTCGAAGGTCCACCAAATATCGGCGACATGCCACGGTTGGCTGGGCAGGCGCCTCGGAGCGGCGGGGCGATTGGTGGTAGTGGCGGCGTCGAGTTGGAAGGTGAGCGCGGCCAGGAACAGAAGGTAGAATACGCGGGAGTTCACGGTTCAGTGGGGAATCGCTCGCAAGGCCATTCAGTCTAAATGGAACACTTCCTCCAGCCGTCCGCAAACCGGCGAGTTATCCGGGTTGACCTCCATGAGCGGCGCCATGGAAGCCCACCATCGCTGGACCACGGGATGGTTGGGCAGATCGGCGCTCGTATGGCTATCCGCCTGTTTCTGGACGGCAAAGAGCGTGAGCGTTTCCTCGTCGAGGAAGATGGAATAATCCGAAATGCCGGCGTCCCGAATAACCTGCGACAGTTCGGGCCAGATTTCGTCGTGCCGCCGCCGGTATTCGGCGATCGTACCCGGCTTGAGCTTCATGGTAAAGGCGTGTCGAATCATAGGCTCCATGATGAATCGCTGAAGGTGTTGGCGGCAACGCAAAAGTCCGCCCAACCACGACCGATGCCTGCCAAAGGAGCGAGCGCAACCCCGAAACCGACCTTGGTTAGGGGCTGTGCAGCCCTTATGCCCGCCCCTGGTGAAAGGCGGACCATGCCACGATGGGCCCCACTAACCGCCGGTCTAGCCTATTTCGGAGCACCACCGGCGGGGGCGGTCGGCAAGTTGGTCGCCTCCACCGGCGTGGTTAGCACGGGCTTGTTCGTGGTCGAAGTCGTCGTGGTCAACAAGGCCGAGTTCGTGCCGGTAAGGGGCTTGACCGCGGCGGGAGCCACGGCCGGCGTGGTCGCCGGCATCGTCGAATCGGCGGGGGCTGCAGCCGCGTGGCCGGGTTGGCTGAGGGTGTTGAGGAACCGCGTGGTATCCACGCGGTGAACGTAGCTCTGCATCATCGAGAGCACAATGGCCAGGACAAAGAAGATGCCGGCGGCATACTTAGTGATCTTGGTCATGACGTTCCCGGAACCCGCACCGAAGAGGGCGTCGGTCGCGCTTCCCCCGAAGGCAAGCCCCGCCCCCGCCTCCTTCTTGGGAAGCTGGATGAGGACGAGTAACACCAGGGCAACGCAATCAAGCACCATCACCACGGTCAGCAGCCAAATCAAAACAACCATCATATTCTTATCTCGTTAAATTGAGTTTTTTACTATATCAGCGAAACTGCGAACTTCAAGCGCTGCTCCGCCGACCAGCGCGCCGTCCACGTCAGGTTGACTCATCAACTCGCGGGCGTTGGACGGTTTGACGCTCCCACCATATTGAATCCGGACGCGTCGGGCAACTGTTTCGTCGAACATCTTGGCGATCTGGCGCCGGATGAAGGCGTGGGCATCCTGAGCCTGAGCAGTGGTGGCGGTCTTGCCGGTGCCGATCGCCCACACCGGCTCGTAGGCCACGATAGTCTCGGCCATCTGCTCTTTAGTCAGTCCCGCCAGGCTGCCCTGAACCTGGGTTTCCAGGACCTGTTCCATCAGCTCACCCTCGCGTTCCGCCAGCGTTTCGCCGAGGCAGACGATGGGTTTGAGCGAGGCGGCATGGACGGCCAGGGCCTTCTTGGCGATGAGGGCATCGGTTTCTTTTTGGTACTGCCGCCGCTCCGAATGGCCCAGGATGACGAACCGTACCGAGAACTCCTTGAGCATGACCGCCGCGATCTCGCCGGTAAAGGCGCCCACGTTGTTCTCGCTCATGTTCTGGGCGCCCAACCGGATGTTTGAGTCCAGAATGGTCTTGGAAACCTCCGACAGGGCGGTAAAAGGGGGACAAACCACAATGTCCACTTCCTTTACGGGGGCTAGCTCAATCTTGAGCCCGCGCACGAGGTCGAGCCCTTCGGCCACCGTCTTGTTCATCTTCCAGTTTCCAGCAATGATCAGTTTTCGTTCTTTAGTCATGTTCATTCAAGCGCCGAGGCAGTAAGCCACGAGGGCCTCCCCTGGCGGTAGTTCCATTGGTTAATCGGTCGAGTCTTGAGCCATTCAGGGCTGGTCGAACCTCATTGGTCGCTCAGTGCCGCGACCCCGGGAAGGACCTGGCCTTCGAGGAATTCGAGGCTAGCCCCGCCACCCGTGCTCATAAAAGTGACTTGATCGCCCAGTTTGGCCTTGTTCAGAGCTTTGACGCTGTCGCCACCCCCGATGATGCTCTTGGCGCCGCTCTTTTGGGTGGCTTCGGCCACCGCCCGCGCCACCGCGTTGGTTCCTTCGGCGAACCGCTTGTCTTCAAACAGTCCCATCGGGCCATTCCACAGGATGGTCTTCGCAGACAGGACCTCGGCCGAATAGGCGGCGACCGTGCCCGGCCCGACGTCCAAACCCGCGGCGTTGTCCGGGCAATTGAGCTCGGGGTTCACGCGGACATCCTGATAATCGATGATGGCTTTGCCCTTCTTGTCGAGCTTGTCGGTCTTGACGGGCACGGCGATGACGTCATCTACGGGTAGCAGGAATTTCACCCCGAGCTGTTGGGCCTTGGCCAGCGCCGATTTTGCCACCTCCACCTTGTCTGCCTCGACCAACGATTTGCCGGTCTTGAAACCTTGCGCCAGACGAAAGGTGTAGGCCATGGCGCCACCGATAAGGATGGTGTCCGCCTTTTCCAGCAACCGGTCGATGACGGTGATTTTGTCGGAGACCTTCGCTCCACCGAGGATGACGACGAAGGGGTGAGCCGGCTTTTCCAGTTCGTCGCCCAGGAATTTGAGCTCGCGCTCCATCAGCAGGCCGGCGGCGCATTGGCCGCCGCGTTTCGCGACGATACGGGCCACACCTTCCGTCGACGCATGGGCGCGATGCGCCGCCCCGAAAGCATCGTTCACATAGATGTCAGCCACTTTGGCCAACTTCTCCGCGAAGGCTGGGTCGTTGGCCTCTTCCTCATTATAATAGCGCACATTTTCGAGCAGGATCACGTCCCCGGGATGCATTTGGTTGACGGCTTGTTCGACCTTCTCGCCAATACAATCGTCGACAAATCTCACGGGCCGGCCGAGGAGCTCTTGCAGCTTTTCCGCCACGGGCTGCAGCGACATCGAGGGCTCGCGCTTGCCCTTGGGCCGTCCCAGGTGCGCGGTCAGGATCAGCTTCCCCCCCCCTGCGATCAGCAGGTTGAGGGTCTGAAGGGTCTCCACGATACGGGTGGCATCCGTGATCACCATCCGCCCGTCTTTCTCTTCCAAAGGCACGTTGTAGTCCACTCGCATGAACACTCGTTTGCCTTGCACGTTCAAATCTTTAACCGTCAGTTTTGCCATAATCTAGTCTCCTGATCAGAGCGGTCTACTATAACGAGGTAGCCAGCCAAGTCAAAACCAATTTCAAACCCAGTTTCGCGCCAGCTTCGGGCCATTTCCGCCATTGCCAAAACGCCCCGTTCCTTGGATATTGCCCCATTATGAAACTATCGAACTCAATGGAAAAGGCGCTCAACCAGCAGCTCAACCTGGAACTTTCCTCCGCGTACGCTTACCTGGGAATGGCGGCTTACTTCAGCCAGACGGCCTATGGCGGCTTTGCCAAATGGATGCAAGCGCAAAACGGCGAAGAAACCGCGCATGCGGGCAAATTCTTCAACTACATCGTGGAACGTGGAGGCAAAGTAAGCCTGCACTCTATCCCCGAGCCGAAAACGGATTTCAAGTCTCCGCTGGAAGTCTTCCGAGCCAGTCTCGGGCATGAGCAAGGGGTTTCCGCCTCCATCTGCGGCCTCTACGAACTGGCGCTTGCCGACAAGGATTACGCCACGCTTTCCTTCCTCAAGTGGTTCCTCGACGAGCAGGTCGAAGAGGAACGAAACGTCTCCGACCTGGTCGCCAAGCTCGAAATGGTCGGGGATAACACGAACGGGATTTTTCAGGTCGACAAGCTGGCTTCGAAACGCGGCGAAGGCGCCAAGTAGTCCCTCAGCTGGACCTGGCTGCGCCACAGTGGCGTTTCCGTCGGGTCCTGGACCCGTTTCTCTCGGCATCACCCGCGCAACTTTTTTGGGGCGCGGGTTTTTATACGTTGGCTTGAATGGTCCGATGGGGCGGGAAGTGGTGACCCTCCCACCCGGCCCGGGCCAAGTGCAATCATGAGCAAGTTTGCCAATGTGCTAAAAATTGTTGGTGTCGTTGCCGCCGTGGTGGTGGTGGGCGTTGTGCTCGGATGGCTCGCCGGTCACAGCCCCCAGGGCGGATCGTCGAGCCCACCGGCCAAGGCCGGCCACCCCGGCGATCTCGTTCCGGCGGTTTCTCCCGTCGCGCGTCTGGAAACCAACCGTACCCCACGCCCGTTAGTTCCACATCCCTCCGTACCCGTCGCCGCCCGTTCTCCCGGAGCTCCAAATCCGAACCTCATCACCAATTGGGAGGAACGCGTCGATGTCATCCTGATCACCGAGGAGCCAGAAAGCGAGAAAGCCAAAAAGATGCTCGATATCTTCCCCAACCTCCCCGAGAAGGGGCAGGTCGAGGTAGCGCGGCATCTGTCGAACCTCGTGTCCGATGGGGACTACGCGTCGCTTTCCCGGTACCTCACCGACTCGTCCCTGCCGCAGCCGGTGCTCGATATTCTGTTCGGAGACATTCTGAATCGACCGAACAGCTTAAAACTCCCGGCCCTGCTCGAGGTGGCCCGCGACCCGGAGAATGCCAATGCCACGCAAGCCCATGACATTCTGGAGTTGTTCCTCGGGGAAGACTACGGCACGGACTGGAACGTTTGGCAGGTGAAGGTCGACCAGTGGCTCCGGGACAACCCGAACTGAGCCGTGTACCTTATGGCTAGCCGATCCGCCTGAGTGGGTGATACCAAGGCAGCTTGCGTCCGCGAGGCAAGCGATCCCACACGTTCCATTGCCGAAAGGCCGGGTCGTCCCGGTCGGGCAGCGGCTCGCGAACGATCTCGCGGAATTGCCGGATAATGCGGCCACCCATCAGGTCCACCTTCGCCGTCCAGCTTTGGATGAGCCAGCCAAACACGATGAACCCGGCGACCCCGGCGGCGCACTTGACTTGAAGCGGGGAACCAGTTGGGAAGGTGGCGAACCCGCGGAACGTATGGCCGAACATGTAAAGATTGAAAAGGTTGAGGACCCAGACCCAGGGGCTGACGCCGGAGGCGCGCCAAACCGAGAAGGCGGGGCGGCCGGAATTGAGGCCAGCCCACATCGTAGTCAGGGCGCGACGCCATCCGGGCGCCAGGGGCAAGGCTTGGACCACACCGGGGATCGCCTGGGGGGATTGCCGCCAGCCATAAGCCGCCGGCCAAGCCCAGAGGAGCAGCGCACCAGCCGCCACGCCGTAGACAAACAGGGCTGAGGGGGTCCAGGGGCGTACGGCCAGCCCGCCGAGCAGCAGGACGGCATCCAGCCCTAAGACCCAACCACCGACCCGGCGGAATTGGACGTTCAAGGCATTGAGCGCTCCCCAGACGATGTCGCTGGGTTCAAGGCGGGTGGTCAGGAGCAACTCGAAGCTCCCGTCCCGGCGGGGATCCGCGAGCGTCTTGGCAGCGGTATAGAAAATGATCCATCGCAGCGTGGCGTTGAGCAGTGTCACGGTGAGCATCAGGTTGGACACCCTCGTCCACTGGGTTCCCCAGATGGCCCAACCCCAGAGCCAGGCCAGGCTGAGTCCGCCCAATACGGCCCAAGCCAGAAAAGTGGATTGGCCATCCCGCGTTGCCACCCAGACGAACGGGTTGCTGTCCAACCAGCGCGCTGCCAAGACGCGACGACGGCTGGGGCTGCCATGGACCAACCCCTGTAACCACGCCGCCCCCGGAGCCCTGCGGCCGCCCCATGCCTGGTCCCGCCACAATCCCCTCAAGATGGCCGCCGCGGCGGCCAGGCAGAGCCCCGACCACGCAGTCATCAAGCCCAAACAGCTCCCGATCTCCCGCCGGGGAGCGCGCCCGTTCCAGATCAGCCAGGGAGCGTAGGCAGGGCTGAGCCGGAGCCACCCTTGATTGGGAGGGCTCGGGGCAAGCTGAGCCTGGGCCAGGTAGATCGCGATTGGCAGACCGCACAGGATGACCCCGATGGCCACCGAGGCGATGACCGTAGCGCCTTCCTCTTTGGTCAGCACCGAAGCCAACAGCGTTACCGCCAGGACGAAGACCAACAGGCTGGGCAGCGTGAGCACGGTGGCGATGAACAGATCCCAGGACACGCCCCCGATGAGGAATGGCAACGCCAGCATCGGGAAGATGGCCAGCAGGTTGGTCCAAGCGATCAGAGCGGCGCTCAGGAGCTTGCCGACAAAGACCTCGGCGGCGCTCAGACCGCTCAGAAACAGCAAGCCCAGCGTCTGGTCCCGGCGTTCCTCGGCGAAGGCGCCGGCCACCAGCGGCGGCGCCTGGAACAGGATATACAAACCCACCAGGCAGAACATCTGGTGCAAACGCCAGCCCAACTCGGCTCTCGAAGCGGCGGGTGGGGCCAGCCGGTTCAGGGCGAGGAAGAACACCGTCCCCGCCACGCAGAGGGCGGCGGTAATCCAGCGGCGGCGCACGGGCCGTTTCTTCCGCAAGGCCACGCGCAACTCCCGCTCGATGAGGGGCAGGCAGGGCAACAACAGCGTCATCTGCCCGCATTCTCTAGTCGCCGAGGACTTTTTTTCAATGACTAATTCTTTACAGTCGCCGGCTTTCCCTCGGGTCCGGCACCTGCTATAAGGAAGGCATGAGCAATACTCAGGCTGTTCATCTGTTTTCGCCGCTGACGATCCGGTCGGTCACGCTCCGGAACCGGATCGGCATTTCGCCCATGTGCCAGTACTCATGCGACCAGGGCGTGGCCGGAGACTGGCACCTGGTCCATCTGGGGGCGCGGGCGGCAGGTGGGGCCGGCTTGGTGATCGCGGAGGCCACGGCGGTCTCGCCCGAGGGCCGCATCACGCCCGGCTGTGCCGGGTTGTGGGATGACAAGCACATCGAGCCCCTGTTGCTCATCAACCGGTTCATCAAGCAGTACGGCGCCGCGCCCGGCGTCCAAATCGCCCACGCCGGCCGCAAGGCCTCCGCCGCTCGCCCTTGGGATGGCGGAGCGCAACTGGCCGACCACAATGGCGGTTGGCCGGTCATCGCGCCGAGTGCCCTCCCCTTTGGCGGCGAGTTGTCCAAAACCCCGCGCGCGATGCACCCGGAAGATATCGCCCGGGTCCGCGCCTGTTTCGTCGCCACGGCCCGCCGCGCACTGGCGGCCGGTTATGAATGGCTCGAACTGCACGCCGCCCACGGCTACCTGGCCCATGAGTTCCTTTCCCCGTTGACCAACCACCGCTCCGACCGCTATGGCGGGAGTTTCGAGAACCGCATTCGGTTCCTGGTCGAGGTGGCGGCGGCGGTGCGCGAGGTCTGGCCGGAACGGCTGCCGCTGGCCGTCCGCCTTTCCTGCACCGATTGGATGCCCGGCGGATGGGATATCGAACAAACGGTCGAATTGTCCCGCCGACTCAAAGGCCAAGGGGTGGACCTTATCGATTGCAGCTCGGGCGGCCTGGTGCCGGATGCGCAGATCCCGGTGGCGCCGGGGTTCCAGGTTCCGTTTGCCGAACGGGTTCGGAAGGAGGCGGAAATCCTGACTGCCGCCGTGGGGATGATCACCACCCCCAAGCAAGCGGACGCCATCATCCGCAAGGAACAAGCCGAGATCGTGCTGATTGGCCGCGAGTCGCTCCGCGATGCCTATTGGCCGTTGCGGGCCGCCCAGGTGCTCGGCCTAAAAGATGCCGTCAAAGCCCCGCTTCAGTATCAGCGCGCCTGGTAAGTGTGTCCCGGGGTCGCGAACGTCCGGCGGGCCGCCATGCCACCTTCCTTCGCAAGGCGGAGAAATGAACCAAGATGATAACAACCCCGGCGCGGTGCGCGGCGGCTGACAAAGATAGCGCCAGCGCCTTCCCCTACGGTAACCTCGGCCCCGCCGCCAGCGTCCATTCCAGCGAAACTATGAAAGCGCCCCTATTCCTGAAAACTCTCTTGTTGGCACTGCTAATGCTGGCGGCCTCGTCCCACGCCGCGGGATCCAAACGGCCCAATATCCTGCTCATCGTGGCTGACGACCTCGGCTACGGTGAACTGAGTATCCAGGGAAATCCGCAGATCCCGACACCCCACATTGACTCGCTGGCCAAGCACGGCACCCGTTTCACCAGCGGCTACGTCAGCGGACCCTATTGCAGCCCGACCCGTGCCGGCCTGCTGACCGGCCGCTACCAACAACGCTTCGGCCACGAGTTCAATCCAGGGCCCGCCCAGCAAGCCTCGGTTACCTTTGGGCTTTCCCTCAAGGAGACCACCCTCGGGAACCGCCTGAAGGACGCCGGCTACGCGACCGGCTGGTTCGGCAAGTCTCATCTGGGCTACGAACCTCAGTTCCATCCACTCAAGCGCGGCTTTGATGAATATTTCGGCTTTCTGGGCGGCGCGCATGATTACCTGGACGCCGCGGGCGACGCGCACAACCCAATCCTCCGCGGCACCACCCCAATCGATAACATCGATTACACCACCGACGCCTTTGGCCGGGAGGCTGTGAAGTTTATCGAAAAGCACCATGCCGAGCCGTGGTTCGTTTATCTCGCCTTCAACGCCGTCCACGCGCCGCTGGAGTCCATCGAGAAATACCTTTCCCGCTTCCCCAACATCGCTGACCGCAAGCGCCACACGTTTGCCGCCATGCTCTCCGCGATGGACGATGCCGTGGGCGATGTGCTGGCCAAGGTCCGCAGCTACGGTCAGGAGGAAGACACCCTGATCTTCTTCATCAGCGACAATGGCGGACCGACGGCCCAAACCACTTCGGGCAACGGTCCCTTGCGCGGCTTCAAGGCCCAAACCTGGGAAGGTGGCATCCGCATCCCATACCTCATCCAGTGGAAGGGCCATCTGCCCGCGGGCAAGGTGGACGATCGCCCGGTGATCCAACTCGATATCCACCCGACCGCCCTCGCCGCGGCCGGCATCGACGTCAAGCCCGACTGGAAACTCGACGGCGTCAACCTCCTGCCGTTCGTCTCGGGCACCAGGCCCGAACCGCCGCACCCGGCCCTTTACTGGCGCTTCGGCCGCCAACTGGCCATCCGCATGGGCGATTGGAAACTCGTCAAAGGCCCCGGTCCCGGCGACCAAGCGACGCTCGATGGCGCCGAACTCTACAACGTGACCAAGGACATCGGCGAAACCACCAACCTGGCCGGGACCGAGCCGGACAAAGCCAAGGAGTTGGCTGCCGCCTGGTCCGCGTGGAACCGCGAACTCATCGATCCTCTCTGGCGGCCGAACGCGCGCGCGGCGGGCAAGCGCGCCGCCGGGCCACTGGCCGCGCGGGCTTCCACAGCTTCCCCGAACGGCCCCTGGAAGGCTGGAGATGCACTCAACCCCGGGGACTCGCCGCGCGTGGCCAACCGCGATTTGACGATCTCGGCGCAAATCGAAATGCCGGCAGCGGGCGCCAACGGCGTCATCGTGGCCCAAGGCGCCGGCGCGAACGGGTACACGCTCTTCGTGCAGGACGGCAAGCTGGTCCTGGGCGTTCGGATTGCCCGGAAGCTGACCGTGGTGACCGCCGACCAGCCAATGACGGCCGGGTCGCACCAGGTCGAGGCGCGTTTGGTGGGCGAGGGGCGCGTCACGCTAACCGTAGACGGCAAACCGGCAGGCCAAGGCCACACGCCCGGCCTCATCGCTGCCCAACCCGGCCGTGGCCTCAATGTCGGCAACGACGCCTTCGGCGTGGGCGATTATCCGGCCCCGAACGCGTTTAGCGGGAAGATCGAGCACGTCACGGTACGGTAATGCGGTAGAAGCGCTGGGCGTAGTTGGTCGTCTGCGGGTCAGTGAAGCTGAATAAGCCGTTGGCGTCCGCGATGTTGGTGAGCACCGGCAGCCACGCGACGGGCGGGAGGTTCGAGGTCGTGAGCAGGACGTAGCCTTGGCTGGCGGCGCCGATGCCGGTAAGCGTGAACGAAGTCCGGTCCGCCGCCATAGCCACAGTTGAGATGACCGGCGGGGCGAGTTTCACCGCGATCGTGCCGCTCAGGGCCAGCCCATTGGTGTTCCACACCAACCCGGAAGCCAAAACCGGCAAGGTCACATTGGTGAAGGCGCCCCTATAGCTGGCGGCTTGGAACAATTTGAAGCTGTCGCCGGCGGCTAGGCCAATGGCACCGAGGTTGGTCACCAGCAGCAGGCCACCTTGGGTCAACGTGCTGGAAACCACGACCAGGTCATTGGTCGGAATGCCCCCATTCTTGCTGAGCTCCATGAAGGTGATTCCGGATAAGGCTAGCGTGTTGTTGATGGTCAGCCGGCCAATGCCACCGTTGCCGGGCGCCAAGGTGGCGCCGTATTGGATCACGGCCGGGCCATTGATGACGCCCGTGCCCCCCAAAGTGGCCCCCGGCGCCACCGTCACGCTACTCCCAGCCGCCAGCGAACCGTTCACCAGCAGCGTGCCATTATTGATCAAGGTCGCGCCCGAGTAGGTGTTGACCCCGGCCAGCACCATAACCCCCGCCCCGCTCTTGACGATACCGACACCGGAGACGTTGTTGTTGATCACGGCGTTGACCAGCAGGTCCGGCGACGCGGCACCGGCGGCGACATTAAAGGAAATCTGGTTGTTCGGATTGCTCTCGCGGGTCTTCATCAAGCCCGAGATGGTCGAGGTCACATTGGTGGCCAGGGTGTTGATGGTCCAGCCGCCGCCGCAGGAAAAGTAACCGGCCCCGGAGGAGGCGAGCGCGCCGCCCATAAGATTGACCGTGAGCCCCCAACCCTGATCGCCGCTGGCAGTGGTGGTGAACACGCCGCCATTCAGGTTGAGGGTGGTGAGCCAGGAACTTCCGCTATAGCCGAGCGCATTGACCACGGTGGCGATTGCCGCCGCTCCGGGATTAACGGTCAATGGGCTGGCGAGCGTGCCACTGCTCCCGCTGTTGGCCGACAAGGTGAGGGTGCCGGCGTTCACCACGGTGCCGCCGGTATAGGTGTTCACACCACTCAAGGTCGCCCCGCCGGAACCACTCTTCACCAGACCGCCGACGCCGGAAATCACACCCGAGACCGTCTGGCTCCCGGGGCCGTCCAGCGTCAGGCTGAAACCGCCATTGGCCACCGCCCCACTGACAGTGAGGGTGTTGTTGCTGCTGACAAATGACTGGGGGGCGGCCAGGGTCGAACCGAGGGCCCAGGTGTTGTTGCCCGCCAAGTTGAGCAGTCCCCATTGGAGCGTCACGGGGTTGCCCGCCAACGCAAAGCCGCCATTATTGAACACGACCTGTCCAACGCCGTTGAGCAGGTTGTTGGTATTGCCCTGGCGCAAGCTCCCCTGGAAAGTCAGCGACTGTCCGTTCACGGGCAAGGTCCCGGTCCAGTTTCCTGCCGTGCTCCAATTGCCATCCGTGCCGCCGCCATTCCAGATACTCAGGTTGTTGGTGGTGATGGAGATGGTGCCGTTGGTCGCGAGGTTATTGGTGCTCCAGACCAGCCCCACCGGCATCGCCGGCAAGTTCAGATTGGTGAACGTTCCCGCGTAGGCAGAGGCGCTGAAGAGGGTGAAGGTATCGCCGGCCGCCGGCGGATTAGTGCCCAGGAGTGTCACGGCGAGAGTGCCGCCGTAAGTCAGCGTCCCGCTGGTCAGGACGAGTTTGCTGTTGGCCGGTGTGGCTCCTTTGGTGAGCGCAAAACGCAGCACGCCAGCCAGCGTCGGAGCGCTGCTCACCGTCAGCGTGTTGGCAGCGCCCAGGTCCACAGTGCTACCCGCCGCGGCATTGAGCGAGGCGATGGTCTGGTTGAATCCGTTGAGGGCCAAGGTGCCGCCGCTGGAGATGGGCACAGAAGCATTCGCGCCCAGGCAGTTGGCCGCGCCGCAAAGAACCGTGCCGCCCTGGAGATTGAGCGCAGTGTTGCCGCTCGCGGCCACGCCGCGCAGCCGCAGCGAACCCCCGCCGCGTTTGTAAAAACCGAGACTCCCCACATTGAGCGGGCCGTTGATGGTGAGATCCCCGGAGGCCGTGGCCGCCCCCGCATCCACTTGGACGGACATGCCGTAGCCGTCGCTGACAAGCTGGAGGTTCGCATCCAGAACGGACCCGGAGGCCGCGGCACTGCACCACAAGCCCGTGCCATTGATGTCGAAGGTGCCGAGGTTCGCCAGGCCGGAACCGTATTGCCGAAGGGTCGTCGGGGCGGTCAGGAGGGCGATCTGGCCGCTGGCATTGTAATTCTTGCCGCCTTGCAGATAGAACCCGGTGGTGGCAGAGGCCCCGTTGCCATTGATGGTCAAGGCGGTGTTGGCGTAGCCGCCGCCAGTGCTGTAGCCGAGCTTGAGGGTGGCCTCCGGGGCGACCGAGTACGGGTTGTCCCCGGACTTGTTCTGGACTTCCAGTGTGCCCGCATTAACGCTGGCAGTGCCGGTGAAAGTACCCGCCCCGCTCAAGGTCAGGTAACCCGCGCCCGTTTTGGTAAATCCCTGCACACCGGCCAACACCGCGCTGACGAGGTTGGTGGCGCTTTTGACCGCGATGGCGGGTGTCCCGCTGCTGACGGCCAGCGTCAGCGGCCCACCGGTACCGGTGCTCAGCGTCCAGTTGTGTTTGACGCTCGGGTTCAGATCGTCAAAAACCAGCGTGCCGATGGTGCGAGCCCCGTTGAGCGAGACGGTTGGGCTGGAGTTCAGGGCCAACGTGCTGAAATCCGCGGCCGCGTCGGTCCCACCCGCAATCACTCCCCCACTCCAGTTGTTGCCCAGCGCCCAGGAACCGCCGCTGACGTTGGTCCAAACGCCCGAACCGGCCGGGGCGGTGATCACGAGCAAGGCCGGCCCGCTGGTGACCCCGTTGGCAATTACCGTGTAGCTGCCAACGTCCGTGGCGGCGACCGCGGCCATGGCATAGCTGGCGTTGGTGGCATTGGGAATATTGGTCCCATTAAGCTGCCACTGGTACCCCGTGGGGATGGGGCCAATCACCGAGGCCGAGAAGGTCGCCGGCAAACCGCCGATGACGGCGTTGGTGAGGGGGCTGATGGAGAGGCTGGCCGGGCCGAAAACGTTCGCACCGGTCAGGCTGAAGCTGTCGAGGCTGGCCTGGTGGAGGTTGGGATTGAAAGACTGAAGGGCATGGATGAACACGCCCGCGTAAATGGTTGCGCCGAATCCGGTGAGCGTGACGGTGTTGACGACCGTCCAGCTCACACCGTCCATTGAAACGGAACTGATGAACTGGTCGCCGGCGCGCTGGAGCCTAAACCAGCGGTTGCCGCCGCCGAGGTCGTTCGACCACCGGTTGGCATCCCCGTTGCCATTGCGCATCGTATCGTCCTCGAAATAAGCGCCGCCGCCGACCGAGCTGAACAACGCCGCAAAGCGGGTCGTGCTGCCGTCCCCCAGCGGTTGGCCAATGGTGGTGTTGGTCGTGCCCCGCAAAATGATGCCCGCCCGCCAACTGCCGTCCGGCGACACCCCATCCGGCCCGGCGATGTTCGGCGTGAGGCGGGCCAGGCGCCCCACCAAAGTGCAATCGCCAGTGACCTTGCGGCTCAAGAAGTTCATTCCGTCACCCAGCAACGTCAGCGTGTTGCCTTGGATGCCAGCCCCGGACGGGTAATTGTGCATCTCGAGCGGCGACCAATACCAGGCCCCGAACGCCGGGTTCGTGGTGGCGAGGCTGACCGGGGCGGAATCGATGGTGTTCGTGCCGTTATAGACCAACCTCGCCCGCACCAGGTTGGAGGGCGCGGTCCAGACCATGGAATTGAGCGCATAAGGCGCGCCGGACGCCTGGCCGAGGAAGTAATCCACGCCCTGGCTGGGGCGGGCGTAGTAGGAATAGTAGTCCGTGAGGTAAAAGCGAACGGTGTTGACGGTGACGCTGCCAGCCGAGACGCTGGCGCTGATGCCGGGATTCATCCCCGACACGATGGCGCTGTTGGTCGGCGAGGTAAGTGTGATGGTCGGTTCGCTGCCACCGGGCGCACGCGAATAGGCGGCGGCGGGAACCTCGGTTTGCGTCAGGCCCGGGCCTTCGTAGGTCAGGCCAATCCCATCGGTGTAGGCCGTCGTGTTGACAGGGTTGGCGGCACCCTTGAAGAACTGCAGGTTGAAGGTGTGCTGGCCCGCCACCAGTGCCAGGCCGCCCCCCTTGAATTGAGAGGAATCGTGCAGGCCGTCAAAGTTGATGACGGTGGTACCATCAATGACCAATTGGCTGCCATCGCCTGAATGCAACGTGAAGGCATAGAGCCCGGCAGTCGGCACTGTGAGATACCCACTGTAGTTGAAACCGTAATTGGCGCGTTGCCGGCGGGGCGTTGGGTCAGGAAAAGCCACCGCACCCTGATACACCGGCGTGAGCGAGCCGAAGTTCGGGAGGGCGCCCCAGTTGCCCGAACTGGATTCGTAGTATTGGTACGCCAGGCCGCCCACCGTGCCCGACACCGTGGTTGCCGGGCTGGGCGTGGCCGTAGTCGGAGTGATGAGAATGGGCGCGTTGGTGTTAAAAAAGATGTCCGCGAGGGTCAGGCGGACGTAAGGAGTGGCCACCCCGGGGATGTTCAGCAGCTTCTGCCGTACCTCGGGGTCGTTGTCATACAACGAAACGGCCGGTGACCCGGTGTAGCCCGGGTTGTTGAAGACCTCGACCCGATAGGAGAGTTGGGGAGAACTGGCGGGGGCCATCTGCCATTGAACGAGCAACTGCGTGTTCAGGACACTGGCACTGGCGCTGCTGACCAGGATGGGGTCGAGGGTGGGCAAAGCCGGCTGCGCACTGATGGTCAGGGTCAGCGGCACATTATAGGAACTGGCGAACGACGGCCCGACCGCGGATTCGGTCGCCAGGCCGGCATTGATCAAACTGACATGGCCGGCCGAGGTGTAGGTCACCTGGTTGGCCATCTGCCAGCCGCCATTCTTGTGGTAGTAGCCACCGGCATGGTCGACCAGGTAATCGCCGGAATAGCCGGAGAAATTCTCCTGCCAGCCGCTCATGCCGTTCACGCCCGTCACGGCAAAGGGATACAACAGCGTGCCCAGATGATACCAGTTGCCGCTCACCGGTTCCTTCATCCACATCCCCTGGTAGCCCAGATGCGCCGTGCCGTCGGCCGGCAGCCAATAGCGAACCGCAAACCGGGTCCAGAGGTTGGTCGTGAACTGCGGCCAATAGCCCTTGATCGCGCAACTGCTCCCCTCGCCGATTTGCGCATACCCCACCATGTTCGATCCCGCGAACACCGGGATTTGCTGCGAGTACGGCGCAAAACCCCCGCTGGCCGGCCAGCAAACATACTGCACCAGCGTGCCGTTACCGTTTTGGTGGGTCATGCCGCCGTAGAAATACCCCGACCCGCTGTCCGAACTGGTCACCGTCTCCTCGTGAATGGCATCGTAGATGCCGGGCGGCACGTTCGGCGAGCGGTAATCCTGCAGGATGCAATCCGCACCGCTGGCCACATTAAAATAGTGGTATTGAGCGCGGCATGGCAAGGGGGTGAGCAGAGCCAGTCCGCCAGCGACGGCAAGCCACCGGCTCGCCAGATGATGTGAGTTTTCCATAGTTGCTTCCCCCAGGAAAGTCGCCACGGCACCCGAACGCAAGCTTTTCAGCAGAGGATCCCGTTCTGGTGTGGCCTCAAGGCATTGGCCAAGCATCGCAGGATGAAAGGCAAAAACAGCGGCCGGGGCGGCCGCCTCGCCTTCGAGGCCGACCTTTCACCACCCTGCCCTGGGCGCGGCTCGTTCGCACGGGCACGCCAATTCCCACTGGGGTGAGTTTCTTCTTTGGTTTCTCAGGGCCGGGTGCTGACTCGGTAGAAATACGGTCCGGCACCCGGCGCGTTAGAGTCGGTAAAGCTGGTGGCACTGACCTGCCCAGGAATACCAATGGCCAGCATGAGAAAGGCCGGCGTGGCGGCCAGGTTGGTGGCCCGCTCTAAGGTGTAGCTGCGACTGGTCACGCTCTGCCAGGATACCAATGCTCCCGAAATCGCAGGTGTGGGCGCGAACAGCCGTAGCGCCGAATTCGGATCGGTTGGGTCGGTGCCACAGCGCCATTCCTGCCAATTGTTCATCCCATCGCCATCTGGATCGGCGTAATCGGCAGAGCCGTCCGTCGGGAGGCCGTAGTGTTGGAGCCATGCGTAGGAAATGACGCTGGCAGGGGTCTGGAATTCATAAGCGCCTATGTCGACCGTGCCGCCGGTGATACGTGGAAGACCGGCGAGGTCGGTGGAACCAGGGGCGAAAGCATTGATCCCCGCGTTGATGCAGGGGGAGTTGGCCTGGAGCCGCAGATCGCCGTTCAGCCAGTCCACGAACAAGGGATCGTCGGTCCAGCAGGAGTTGAGCTGGCCGCCATAGGCAACTGGGTTGATGGCGGCGGTATTGGCATAATGGATGCAGTTTAAATGGGTGCTGAAGTACCCGGCGCCGCCAGCATTTGTCGCGGCATTGCCGGTGAGGGTGCAATTGCTCAACGTCCCATAGGAAGTTCCACCCCCACAGAAGCTGGTGGAATTATTTCTAAGAATACAGTTGTTCAACATCGAATTGGCAGCACCCCCGCCGTAGGTCCTGGCGGAGTTCCCAACGAGCACACAGTTGTTGAGCGTGCCGTTGAAAGCCCCCCCTCCCTTCCACATAGCCCAATTGCCGGTGAGTATGCAGTTGTTCACGGCCGCGTTAGCCGACTCGCACCAGATGCCACCGCCGCTTAACTCACGGGGGCCGTCACCGCTTGTCCTCGTGGTCCCGGATTGGAGGGTGAACCCGATCAGGTGCGCCCAATTGGTCAGATACACGCAGCGGGTATCTCCACCCTGGATGAACGTCACGGCCGGCCCGTTCACGCTCCGCAACTCGATCGGCTTGGCCACGGCCACCCGATTGGTCATCGAACCATAGATCGCTCGGCCGCCGAGGGCATAAACACCGTTACTGGCCAGCACCACTGACCCGGGCACCGCGGCATCGACGGCGGCCTGGAGCGTCGACGCGGCTGTGCTCCAGGAGTTGAAAGGCGGAA
>Ga0316227_1002268_pt1 | contig 17695 bp, 14 predicted proteins | sample TBH18019metaG_FD_206012 | JGI IMG/M metagenome (GOLD analysis project Ga0316227, IMG submission 206012) | Freshwater microbial communities from Trout Bog Lake, Wisconsin, USA - TBH18019 | ecosystem: Environmental > Aquatic > Freshwater > Lake > Hypolimnion/Profundal zone | place: USA: Wisconsin... | reverse complement strand
ATCCAGCACCAGGCCGTTGGGAATGACCATGGTCTTCTCCGCGGTGAGGAGGCCCTGGGCCACCATGGCGCGGGCGGCGGCCTTGGAATTGGCCACGGTCATGGCGATCAGCGGCTCGGAGAAGCGGTAGAAGTTCTTCCGGGCGGAGGACTTGATGTGGGTCGTACCCACCGCGGAGACGATGGTCGGCACCCCGGCGATCCGGCCGCAAAGGCGGCCGAAGGCGTCGGCGGGGAAGTTGAAGGTGACCAGGATCGCCGGCCGCCAGCTGCGCAGCTGGCGGATCATCCGCAGCCCGGTGCGCCAGGGCAGCCGGTCGCGGGCGTCGGCGCACTGCACCAGGGGGATGCCCGCGCTCTGGACCTCCTCCAGGAAGGCCGAGGACGGCAGCATGGTGAGGATGCCCACTTCCCAGCCGCGCCCGCGCAGGGTGGCGGCGATGCGCACCAGCTGGGTCTCCGCGCCGCCGTGCTCCAGGGAGGTGGTGAGAAAGGCGATATCCATCACTCCCCCGCGCTCGCCGGGGCCAGGGCTCCCGGCAGCAGCCCGAGCAGGGCGTCCTGGGAATGCCGGGCCAGGGCCTGGCAGCTGAAGGCCGAGCAGATGCGGGCGCGCGCGGCCTCGGCCCGGTCCTCGCGCTCCGGCCGGGTCGCCCCCAGCAGGCGCAGGGCCGCCTGGGCCAGGGCCTGGTCGTCGCCCACGGCGACGGTGCAGCCGGTGTCGCCGATCAGCAGGGCGGCATCGCCCACCCGGGTCGCCACGCAGGGCACCCCGCAGGCCATGGCCTCGCCGATCGCGTTGGGGAAGCCCTCTTCGGTGGAGGAGAGGATGAGCAGGGACAATGCGTTGTAGGCGCCGGCCATGGCCTCGCAGTTGCCCGGCCAGAGCACCCGGTCGGCGATGCCCAGCTCCAGGGCCTGCCGCTTCAGGCGTTCGGCGTAGTCGGCGGGTCCGGCCCCCACGGCGACGAAGCGCAGGTCGGGGAGCGCCCGGCCCAGCCTGGCCGCCGCGCGCAGGAAGGTGGGGTGGTCCTTCACCGGATCCAGCCGGCCGACGATGCCCACCAGCGGCGCCCCCGGCGGCACGCCCCAGGTTTCCCGCTGGCGCGCCCCGGCCGCCGGGTCGGGCCGGAACCGGCCGGTGTCGAAGCCGTTGGGGATCACCAGGGTGTTCGGCGCCTGCATGCCCATGGTCCGGTGGCTGGCGAGCCCGGCCTGGGAGTTGAAGATCACCAGGTCCACGTAGCGGGAGAACCAGAGCGAGGCCCGGAACATGGCCGCGCCGGCGCCCTTGAGCTTCCCGGGTGCGGCGGCGCTGGCCCGGATGCCCCAGACCAGGGGTTTGCGCCAGGCCGCGCCGGCCATCAGGGCCGGCAGGTTGCCGTCCAGGTAGCCGTGCAGGATCTCCGGGTCGACCCGGCCCACCAGGGCCAGCAGGCGCGGCAGCGCGACCAGATAGCCCAGCGCCCCGCGCCGCTTGTGCAGGCTGTGCACCCGCACATGGGGCAGGCCGGCCAGCTCCGGGGTCAGGTCGCCGCCGAGGCAGTCGGCCGGGTCGTAGAACACCACCACGTGGACCTCGAAGCGGCCGGGATCCATGTGCCGGACCAGTTCGCACAGCTGGCGCTCGGCGCCGTTGGCGACCAGGGAGGGGATGAGGAACATGACGCGGGTTCGGACGGGCATGGTCAGGCCTGCTTCAGGCGGCGGATGGTTGAAACGCCCTGGCGCAGCAGTCCCACCAGGAGGTCCGCCGGCGAGCGCCGGCGCTGGCCCAGGGCCACTGCCTCGGGCAGCGAGATCATGCTCGGCGCCAGGCTGTCCAGGCTGCGCCCAAAGTCGGCCAGGTCCTGGGGCGAGATGCCGTTGATGTGGTAGCAGAAGGTCCAGACGCCCCAGGGCATGGGCCGCATCCGGGCGAACTGCTGCGGTACCCAGACGGCGCCGGCGGCGTCCCGGAACGGGGAAAACGCCATGCCGTCGCTGATGACCGGCAGGCCCGCGGCCAGGAGGGCGCGCACCGTCACCCGGTCGAAGGAATGCGCCGGGGCGATCCAGGCGTCGGCGCGCACCCCTTCCCGCCTGAACCGGTCCAGGCCGGCACTGAGCTTGGCGTACTGCGCTTCGTACGGCAGGCCGGCGAATTCGCTGAACGGGTTCAGGCGCAGGATCCCGGGCTCCTGGTTGACGTAGGTGTGCTGCCAGCCGTGGAGGCCGATGGCCCAGCCCCGGGCCTGCCAGCCGCGCACCCGCTCCCAGAAATCGATCCGGGCCGGGGCCACCATGAGCCGGGGGTCCCGGTTGTCGGGCACCACCGCCAGGATCGGTTTGACGTCCCGGGCCACCAGCATGGCCTCGATCCGGTCCCAGGCCGCCCAGTCCATGGTCGGGCACAGATCGTCGAAGCGCAGGAGGTAGCGGGCGCTCATGCGCGCCTCCCCGCCAGCAGGGTCCGGCTGAGCCAGGGGCGCAGGTGGTGGTGCCAGCTGGATTCGAACCAGGCCGCGCAGCGATCCCCGAAGGTGCAGCGGCGGTCGCCGAAGCGCTGCAGCACCTGGGCCAGGTCGGTGACCCTGGGGGCATAGGTGGCCAGGGCCTCGGCAAAGCGCACCAGGTCCGCCGGGCTCCACGGGTTGGGGTGGCAGCACACGGTCCACACGCCCGGCGGCCGCGGGCAGAATTCCCAGATCTGCATGGGCACCCAGACCAGCCGGCCATCGGTGTATGGCAGGGTGCCGAGCCCGTCGCTGATCACCGGCACGCCGAGCCCGGCCAGCAGGTCCACGGTGGTGCGGTCGAAGGAGTGGGCCGGGGCCACCCAGGCGTCCGCCCGCACCCCCTCGGCCCGGAAAATCGCCAGTGCCGCGCGCAGCTTGCGCTCCTGTTCGGCCCGGTCCAGCCCGGCGAATTCGCTCTGCGGGTTCAGCCCGATGATGCCCGGGTTGCGGTTCACGTAGACGTGCTGGTAGCCGTGCAGGGCGATGGTCCAGCCGCGCGCCTGCCACTGCCGCACCCGCTCCCAGAAATCGGCCCGGGCCGGACCCGCCACCAGCTTGGGGTCCCGGTTGTCCGGGACCACGGCCAGGATGGGCCGCACTCCCTTGGCGACCAGTTGGGCTTCGACGGCGTCCCAGACGGACCAGTTCATGGTCGGGCAGATATCGTCGAAGCGAAGCAGATAGAGGCAGTCTTCCATCCTGCGGATTCCCCTTTCCTTGGTTCCCTGCGTTCGCTGTCAAACCATCGCTGTGCTTAAGTTAATATAGGAATTTTCCGGTGCCCAGGCAAGGTTCTGATTTTTTATCCGGATCAGGGCGACAGCCCGTTGCCGCTGACGGTGTTGCCGCCGACGGAGAAGCCGGAGCAGTTCTTGGAGAGGATGCCGTGGCCGGAATTTCCGGTCACCTCGTTGGCGGTGATCCGGTTGCCCCGGCAGGCGGCCTGGACGATGCCGTCGCCGGCGGTGCCGCTGACGGTGTTGCCCGAGACCTCGCAGTCGTCGGCGTTGTAGCGCAGGTAGATGCCCTGGCCGGTGTTGTTTCGGATGATGTTGCGGGTGACCCGGTTGCCGGGGCAGTTGGAGATGCGGATGGCCGTCTTGATGCTGCCGTCGGCCGGGGTCCGGCCGTTGCCGGTGAAACTGTTGCCGTCGATCACCACGTCGCTGATGAAGGCCCGGCCCAGGTTGCTGTCGGGCACGCCGTCCTCCAGGCCGCTGCCCGCGTTGTCGATGAACCGGCACCCGGTGATCAGCACCCGGCGCACCGTCTCCCCTGGGTTGGGCTCGATGTCCAGCCCGGCTTCGGGCTCGGTGCCCTTGGATTCGCGGAACTCCGAATCGCGCACGGTGAGACCGTCGCAGCTGGTGACGGACAGGCCGTTGCGCCGGTTGTGCTGGGCGAGCACCTCGGTCAGGCTCACTTCAGCGGAGGCGGAGATGTAGAAGCCGTCGCCCCAGCAGTCCCTGGCCACCATGCCGCGCACCGTCACCTGACGGGAATTCTGGATGGAGAGGCCCATCCCCCATTCGCCTTCGGTGCCGCTGTGGCCGCTCCGGTCGCCCTGCAGGGTGCCGCCCAGGATGGTCACCTGGCTGGCGCCGGCCACCGACAGGATGGTGGAGTTCCGGGCGGCGTTGGGAATGGCCTTCAGGATGGCGCCCTGGGCCAGCTGCAGGGTCATCCGGCCGGCCACGACCAGGCCGCGGTCGCTGCTGGCGACGGTGTTGACCAGGTAGGTGCCGGCCGGGACCAGGACGGTGCCGCCGGTGCCGGCGACGGCATGGATGGCCTTCTGGATGGCGGCGGTGTCATCGGTCCGGCCGTCGCCCCTGGCGCCGAACGCATGGGACCGGACGTCCACCGTGGCGCCATGGGCCAAGGCGCCGGCGAGGAGGATGGCCAGCCAGCGCCGGATCATCGCCCGGCTCCGGCGGCCTGGAGCATGGCCGCCTCCCAAAGGCCGAGCACCCGCTCCAGGCTGAACCGGGCGGTCACTTCCGGAGCCCGGGCGGCGAGCCGGCCCCGTTCCGCGGGATCCGCCATCAGCCGGGCCATGGCGCCGGCCAGGGCCGGGATGTCGCCCGGCGGCACCAGCAGCCCGTCCAGCTCGGGCCGGATCAGTTCCCCCGGCCCGCTGGCGCAATCGAAGCTGATCACCGGCAGGCCGCAGGCCATGGCCTCGGCCAGGGCGTTGGGGAAGCCCTCGGCCCGGGACGGCAGCACGAACAGGTCGGCTTCCCGCAGCCGGGCCGCTGCTTCGGAGGTGGCGCCCGGCAGGAAGATCCGGTCCGCGAGGCCGAGCGCGCCGATCCTCGCTTCCAGCTCCGGCCGTGCCGGGCCTTCGCCGTGGATGACCAGGTCCCACCCGGGAAACCGGCCGGCGAGCATGGCGAAGGCTTCGATCAGCTGGTCGTGGCCCTTGACGGGCCGGAGGCTGCCCAGGCTGACCACCGAGCATCGCTCCGGCCGGGCTGCGCCGGCGGGCTCCGGCCGGGGCTCCGGTGCCTGCACCGGATTGGGGATGACCATCCCCTTGGCCTGGATCCGGGCCGGAAAATAGGCCAGCGCGTGGCGGCTCTGCACCACCAGCCCGCCGGTCCACGGGTAGGTGAGCCGGCGCAGCGCTTCCCAGGCGAAGCCGATGGACCTGCCGTGGGGATCGGTGCGCTCGGAGACCAGGATCGGGATGCCCAGGCCGCGGGTGGCCAGCAGGCAGCGCACATTGGTGGTGTCCAGGAAGGAGACGATCAGGTCGGGCCGGCTCTGCCGGATCAGCCGGCGCAGCCGCGCCATCCGCCCGAGGTTGCGCCAGGCGGCCTGCAGCGGGTTGTGCGAGAAGCCCTGCTCTGCCAGGGACAGGTGGGCCACGGCGGGGTGCAGCGGGTACGGGCAGGCCATCCGCCCGTCGTCGCCGGTGAGGATGGTCACCTTGCGCCCCATGCCGGCCCAGGCCGCGCTGAGCTGGGCTGCCACCCGCGCCGCGCCGCCGCCGCCCATGGCGTCCAGCAGCAGGGTGACGGTCCGGATCGCCATGGATCAGAGCCCCAGCTGGAAGTGCCGGTCCAGTTCCGAGCGCAGCCGGCCCGGATCAAGCGCCCGCAGGTGCAGTCCCTTGGCCACGGACTTGGCCTCGTAGTCGTCCAGGGCGCGCAGCACCCGGCACGGCACGCCGGCGGCCACGCTGTTGGAGGCGATGTCCCGGGTGACCACGGAGCCGGAGCCGATCACCACGTTGTCGCCGATGGTGACCCCCGGCATGATGATCGCGTTGATGCCGATGAAGACGTTGTTGCCGACGGTGATCGGGCCGAACACGTCGAGATCCGGGAACCGGTCGCGGAACACCCAGACGCCGCCGTCATGGGAGACGAACTTCACCCCGGAGGTGATGGAGACGTGGTCGCCCAGCCGGACCAGGTACGGTTCCGAACCGAACACCTCCTCGGGGATCCCGTAGATCCGGCAGCCTTCGCCGACCCGCACGCCCATGGCCGCCAAATAGCCCCGGGGATCCTTGTGCCAGCGCCGGTTGCGCCGGTAGCGGTCGATGAAGCCCAGCAGCGCACCGATCATGAGGCGGCCTCGTGTTCAACCGGCACCCGGTCGCCCTGCCAGGCCTGGAACATCAGGAGCCGCCAGAGCAGGTCGAAATGGTCCCGGCGGCCCTGCTGGTGCTCGTCCCAGTAGCGCCCCACCAGCTGCGGGTCGAGCAGTCCCTCGGAGCGGATCCGGCCCGGGTCCAGCAGCCCGCCGGCCCAGTCGCGCAGCGGTCCGCGCAGCCAGGAGGCGATGGGCACGCTGAAGCCGTGCTTGGGCCGGTCCACCAGTTCGGCGGGGATGTGCCGCTTGAGGATCTGGCGCAGCACCCACTTGCCCTGCCCGTCGCGGATCTTCAGGCGGGTCGGCAGCCGCCAGGCCAGGGCCAGCACATCGGTGTCCAGGTAGGGCACCCGGCCCTCCAGGCTGACCGCCATGGTGGCCCGGTCGATCTTGGTGAGGAATTCGTCGGGCAGCATCATCATCGTGTCCAGGAACATGAAGGCCTCGGCGACATTGCGCGGATGGTCCAGGCCCAGGGGCCGGCTCAGCAGGTAGGGCGGGTTGCGTTCCGCCAGCAGGAGCCCGTCGCCGCGCCCGAACAGGTCCGCCACGTGCTCGCGGTAGTACGACACCGAGTCGCGGAACTGGTACGGCCGGGCCCGGTGGTGGAAAGCCTCCTCGGCATACCCGGCGAGCCGGCCGGGCATGTGCTGGAGCACGCGGGCAAAGCCGGTCATGCCCGCGCCGATGGCCAGGCGCAGCGCCTTCGGCACCCGGAGCGCCTGGGCCAGCCGGCCCTCCTGGGCCGACAGGTGGAAGTGGTAGCCGCCGAACAGCTCGTCCCCGCCGTCGCCGGAGAGGCTGACCGTGACCTGCTGCCGGGCCAGCTGGGACACCAGGCAGGTGGGCAGCGCCGCCGGATCGGCCAGGGGCTCGTCGTAGATCTGCGGCATCATCGGGATCAGCGCCTGGGCGTCCCGGGCCGTGACCATCCATTCCGCGTGGTCGGTGCCCAGATGCCGCGCCACCGCCCGGGCGATGTGGGCCTCGTTGAAGGCGTCCTCGCCGAAGCCGATGCTGAAGGTCTTGACCGGGCGCGGGCTCTGGCTCTGCATGAGGGCCACCGCCAGGGAGGAGTCGATGCCCCCGGACAGGAAGGCGCCCAGCGGCACATCGGCGACCATCTGCAGGCCGACGCTCCGGCGCAGCGCCGCCTCCACCAGGTCCATGGCCTCCGCGTCGCTGCCGGCGAACGGATCGGCCTGGCTGCGGGCCGCGACCTCGCGGAGCGACCAGTAGGGCCGGGGCTGCGCGTGATCGCCCGGGTCGGCCAGGGTCAGGATGGTGCCGGGCGGGAGCTTGTGCACGCCCTGGAAGATGCTGTAGGGGCCCGGCACGTAGCCGTGGCGGAAGTAGAGGGCGAGGGCGTCCTGGTCGATGGCCGGGACGAACTCCGGGTGCGCCCGCAGCGCCTTCAGCTCGGAGCCCCAGAGCAGCGTGCGGCCCTGGGTGCCCACGTACAGGGGCTTGATCCCCAGCGGGTCCCGGACCAGGTGCAGCTGGCGCTCCAGGGCGTCCCAGCAGACGATGGCGAACATGCCGTTGCAGCGCCGCACCGTCTGCTCCACGCCCCACTGCTCGAAGCCGGCCAGCAGAACCTCGGTGTCGGAATGGCCCCGGAAGCCGGCGCCCAGCCCCTCCAGCTCCCGGCGCAGTTCCTGGTAATTGTAGATCTCGCCGTTGAAGGTGAGGCGGTAGCGGCCGCTGGCCGAAGCCTTCGGCTGGTGCCCCTCGGAGCTCAGGTCGAGGATGGCCAGCCGGCGGAACCCCAGGGCCAGGCCGCACCGGGCGTCGACCCACTCGCCGCTGTCATCAGGGCCGCGCAGCTGCAGCGTGTCGGTCATGCGCCGCACCCGGGCCGTCAACTGCTCCGCTCCCAGCCCGCTGCCGTGCCAGCACCCGGCCAATCCGCACATGGCTACCTCCTGTCTATGGTGGGGGCCCCGAACCTCTGCCCGGCCAAGGCAGGCGAGGCGGGAAGCAGGAACATCAGGGAAAAGGCGATCCAGCCCACATAGTCCGTGAGCATGTCGTGGTTGAAGTTGGCGAACACCAGGACCACGAGGCAGAAGGCGAACAGCGCCTGGCGGGCCCCTGGCACCAGGGGCAGGCGGCGGATGGTGCGCAGCTGCAGGATGATGATCCCGAGGAAGGACAGCAGGCCCGCCGCCCCCACGTCCAGGAAGATCCCCACGTAGAGGTTGTGCGGCCCGACGGTGGGGAACCCTGGGCGGGCCACCGCCTCGCTGGATTCACCGCCGAACAGGGTATAGAGGCCATAGCCGTACCAGGGTTCGGCCGGAATCAGCCGCAGCCACTCCACCAGCACCTGGCGCCGAGAGCCGCCGCCGGCCTCCTCGGTGCGCGCTTCCGTGACATCCAGCACCCGGGCGATGGTCGGATTGGCCGCCACCAGCGTGTCCACGCTGGCGCCGGTGTACTTGAGCGCGAAGAAACCGCCGATGGCCAGCACCACGGCCAGGGCCAGCGCGTTCAGCTGGGCCCGGCGGGTCGCCGCGAAGGCCAGGTAGACCAGCGCCAGGACCACCAGGATCCAGGTGGCGGTGCGGCTGGCGGTGAGGTAGATGATGGCCAGCCCGCTGAGCCGGCCGATCCGGCCCTGCCAGCGGGAGGCCCAGCGCGAGAGCACCAGCACCATCAGGGCGACCAGGCCCGCCTGGTTGGCGTTGCCCCACATGCCGGCGAAGCGGTAGGACTCCGGGTCGATGTTCAGGCTCGAGAAGGCGGCGAACCCCTGGTATTCCGGCCGCACCATGAGCAGCACGGTGACCGCCAGGTTGATCACCACCACCCACTGCGCCGCGTTGGCGAACATCTGCAGGCGGCCGGGCCGGCTGGTCACCACCGTCATGGCCGCGGCGACCGAGCCGAACCGGAAGGCCAGGCGGTAGCCTTCATCGAAGATGGGGTAGGCGGCGGCCATGATGCCCCAGCAGATGTAGAACATCAGCCAGCCCACCAGCGGCGCGGCGGGCCGCAGCAGCTGGAACATGGGCAGCTCCACCCAGAACGTCGCCAGCAGCACCCACAGCGAGATCCACACTGCGTAGTCGACGCCGTGGCCGTAGTGGGCCACCAGCGTGGGGAACAGCCCGCCCAGCATGACGCAAAGGATGGCGGTCAGCGCCAAGTGGCGCAAGTCCAGGCGGTCGATCCGGGACATGGCGGAGGCGACGGTCTGGCTGGGCATGGCTAGGAGTGTGTCCATTGATTCAGCTCATGCCTGCACCCGGCCGAGCAGGAGCTGGCGGGTGCCGCGGTAGGTGAAGAAACCGAGGGTGGGGACCAGCGCGGCTGCGGTGATCCAGAGATTGTGGCCGCTGGCCTCATGGAGCCACCGGCAGGCGCCGAAGGCCGCCAGGGCGAAGGCCAGTTCCCGGCCCAGCCGCCCCAGGGTCTGGGCCACCGGGCCCTGGACCAGCCTCAGCATCCAGGCGAAATAGATCAGCATGTAGATGGCGCTGGTGCCGCCGAACAGCCACATGGCCAGAAGGTCGTTCCGGTAGTGGATGCCCACCAGCAGGGAGCCGGCGCGCAGCCCCAGCAGGACCACCTGGAACACGAAGCTGGTGCGCTGGCGGTTGTAGACCAGGGGCAGCGCCTCCAGGGGGTTGACCAGGAAGTTGCAGAGCACCCAGGGCGCCAGGGCGGCCGCGTACTGCCCGGCCCGGCGCCACTGGTGGCCGAACACCAGGACGAACAGCAGCTCCCCGAACAGCCCCAGGAACACCGAGAAGAACACGTTGACCCCGGCGATGCTGTGGATGAGCCGGGTGGTCAGCGCCGTCAGGGTCCCGTCCTTCTGCGCCTGCTTGGCCCGGGAGTAGAACACCGGGGTGATGGCGCCGCTGACGAGGATGATGGGCAGGAACAGGATCCGCTGGCACAGCGAGAAATAGCCAGTGTAGGCGTTGCCGAAGCCCCGGGTCAGCATGAGCACCGGCACCAGGCCGCTGAAGGTGTTCAGCAGGGTCGACCAGGTCGTGTAGAGCGGATACCGGTAGTAGCGCAGCGCCGCGCCGCGCAGCCCGGCCAGGGAGACCTGCGGCCACAGGGTGCGGAACTTCGGATAGCTGAGCCGGCCGTAGCTGTAGATGCCGTAGCAGGTGGCCGCCATGGAGCCGGTGATCAGCCCGGGCAGCCCGGCGTGGTAGAAGCCCAGGGTCACGGTGCAGACCGAGGCGAGCAGGCCCTGGACCACCTGGACCAGGGACAGCTGCGGGAAGGCCCGCTCGCGCATGGCCCAGCGCTGGAAGGTCTGCATCAATGCCGTGGCGCCGATGCCGAACGGAAGGAACCAGATGTACTTCAGGAACTGGCCGTCGTCCCTGGAAAGCAGGCGGGACAGCGGCCCCGGCGCACCGAAGGTGGCCAGGGCGATGAGCACGCTCGAACCGAGGATGAGCAGGAAGCAAAGGACCACCAGGTGCATGGCCTCGGCGTCGTCGTCGGCCGTGGCCAGGGACATCTCGTACTGCAGCGTGCTGATCACGCTCACCGAGGTGAACATGGCGCCGAACAGGGACAGGGTCCCATAGTCGGTGGGCCGGTAGAGCCGGGAATTGATCGGCCCCACCAGCACGCTCAAGGCCTGGCCGATGAAGGCGCTGCCGCTGACCGCCAGCACGTGGCTGGAGAAGGACCTTCCCGAGAAGATCCCCCTTAGGCCGTCCCTCATCGTGGCGGATGTGCTCATGCCTTGTAGCTGTAGTGGTAGGCATACTGGTAGCCGGAGCCGGTGGTGGCCAGGGCGGTGGTTTGCACGTCGTTGAATACGCAGCCCAGGATCCGCACCCCCGCGGTGTCCAGCACCTTCTGGCAGGCGCGGATCTCATCGATCGGGTGCCGGCCGAACTTGGCCACCAGCAGCACGGTGCCCGCCTTGGTGCCCATGATGGTGGCATCGGTGACCGCGAGCACCGGCGGGGCGTCCAGGACCACGAACTGGTAGGCGCCCCTGGCCGCGGTCAGGAACTTCTGGAACTGCTCGGACATCAGCAGCTCGGATGGGTTGGGCGGGAGCAGCCCGGTGGTCAGCAGGTCCAGGTCGGGAATCGCGGTCTTCTGGATCACCGCGCCCAGGGTCGCGCGCTTGGTGAGCACGTCGCCGAAGCCGTTGCGCCGGCTTTTCAGGCCGAAGTAGTGGTGCAGGTTGCCCTTGCGCAGATCGCCGTCGACCAGCAGGACGCGCGCCCCGGATTGCGCCATGAGGGCGGCGAAGTTGGCGGCCACGAATGACTTGCCGATGCCGGGGGCGGGCCCGGTGATCACCACCACGTTGTCGGCGGCGTCTTTCATGGCGAAATTCAGCATGGTGCGCAGGCTGCGCAGGCTTTCGGTGGCGAGTTCATCCGGCTCCCCCACCGCCAGCAGGTGGATGCCCTCCTGGTGCTTGCTCATCGCCTTGGCGTGACGATCCTGTCCGTCGCTGTGCGGGATCGTGACCACCACCGGCAGGCCCAGCTTGGACTCGATCAGCCGGTGGTCCTTGACCCCGCTCCAGAGCATGCGCTTGAGCTTGGCCAGGCCCGTGCCGACCAGCAGCCCGAGGAAGGCGAACATCGAGATCTGCATCGCCGGCTTGGGCCCGATCGGGTCCGTGGCCGGGCTGGCCCGGTCCACCAGGTCATAGCTGCCCACGTCGCCGGCCTTGGCGAACTGCAGCTCCTGGATGTTGTTGAGCAGGGCAGTGTAGAGCTCCTGGTTCACCGCCACGTCCCGGGACAGGCGCACGACCGTCTGCTGGGTCCCGGGCAGCGCCCGGGCCCTGGTGTCCACCTGGCTCACTTCCCCCTGGAGCTTGCGGATCTGTTCATTGACCGTGGTCACCACGTCCGCGGTCGGCTGGTAGGTCCGCAGCAGATCCTCGCGCTTCTGCTTGAGGGCGGAGATCGCGCCGTTGAGATTGGCGCTCTGCACCACCACGCCTTCGGCCTCCTTGGTCAGGTCCACCGAGCCGGAATGGCTGCGGAACGCGTTCAGGCGCGATTCGGCCTCGTCCAGCCTGGCCTTGAGCAGCGGCATCTTCTCCTGCAGGATGGCCAGGGTCTGGCTGGCTTCGCCGCCTTTCTTCTCCACCTTGTGGCGGACGTACTGGTCGACGATCTGGTTGAGCACGGCCGCGGCCTGGATCGGGTTCTGGCTCTTGTAGGCGAGGCCGATGACGTTGGTGTCCTTGCCGCGCTCGGCCACGCTGAAGTCCTTGCGCAGGTCGGCGATGGCCACCGGCATCGGCTTGCGCGAGAGCTCGAACCATTGTCCGGGCTTGCCGGTGAGGGAGCGGACATTGAGCTGCATGGGAATGTCCGCGTAGCTGGCCTTGAGCGTCTCGCCGGGCCTGCCGGTGCCCAGGGCCTCGCCGTTCAGCGAGGCCAGCTGGTAGGCGCCGCCGGGCAGGGCGGTCAGGCGGAACCTGATGCCGCGCAGGGCCTCCGGGACCGTGAAGTTCTGGATGGCGATGGCGGGTGCGGCGGGGTTGTCGCGCATCAGGGCGGCGCCCACCACCGGCAGGTAGTGCGGTCTGGCCACCAGGTCCAGGTTCAGGGCCTCGATGGCCCGGCCCAGCACCAGGTTGCTCTTGAGGATCTCGATCTCCGCCGTGGCATCGGCGGATTCGGCGAACATGCCGCCCATCTTGTTGAAGGACGGATCGGTGCTGCGCTCCTTCTTGGCCTGGACCTGGAGCAGGGCCTCCACCTGGTAGACGGGGGTGGCCCGCCAGACGTAGAAGACGCCCAGGCCCAGGAACAGGACGCCGAAGGCCAGGATCAGGTAGCGCCCCTCCCAGAAGTTGGCGAGCCATTCGCCCAGATTCATCTCTTCGGCTGGATGGGGGAGGAACGGGTCGGGATGATCGGCCCGGACTTCAGAACGGAGAGGAATGATGGTTTGGCTCATGCCGACCTTCGCTTGGTTAGGAGTTGCGGAACCCAATCGGAAACGCACTGGTGAATGGCATCGAACGCTGCCTTGAAGGCCTCGGGGCCCCGGAGGTATGGGTCGGCGATGGCGGCCGGGGGGCGCCGCCAGTGGCCCAGCAGGTAGACCCTGCCCCTGGCCGCGGGGACCAGGCCGGTGCACCAGTCCAACTGCCCCGGGTCCATGACCAGGATGAGGTCGGCCGCCAGGGCCATGGCGGGCGTCAGCTGGCGACTGATTTCCCGCGAGATGTCCAAGCCCCTTGCGGCCATGAGCCGGACCGCTTCCGGATCCGGCCCGCGCCCCACCAGGGCCGAGAGCCCGGCGGAGGCCACCGGGAATGCCGGTCCCAGGCCCTCGCGCAGCAGTCCCGCGGCGATCGGGCTGCGGCAGATGTTGCCTTCACAGAGCACCAGGATGGAGGGGCAGTTGGTGGCCGGGTTCATGCTAGTAGGCCTTGCGGAGATAGCGCACGTCGGCGGCCGCGGTGGCTCCCGAGGTGATGGCGGTCACGGTCGGCAGGATCAGGCCCATGACCCGGCTGAACCGGACCAGGGTGCCGGCGTCCACGTAGATCACGTCGCGCGGGTTCAGCGCGAAGCGATCGGCCAGGATCATGGCCGTGGGATTGCGGGCGTCCAGGTGGTAGACATCCACGGCGTTGCTCGCCTCGCCCTGGCGGATCACGTAGATCGAGCGCGCGTCGGCACTGGTCCCGATGACGCCGCCGGCGTCCGAGAGGGCCTTGGCCAGGGAGAGCGTGCCGTGGGTCATCGGCAGCGTGCCCGCCCTGGTCACTTCGCCGAGCATGTAGACCGGCGACTCCAGGGTGTTGGGCACCTGCAGGGAGTCGCCCTCCTTGAGGTAGATCTTGCCGATCCGGTTGCCCTGGGTCATGAGCGCCTGGAAATCCAGGATCCAGGTCTTGTTGCCGCGGGTGAGGATCATGTGGCTGTCGTCGGCCGTGGGCAGGAAGCCGCCGGAGCGGTTCACCGCCTCGGCCAGGGTGAACGGCACGTCGGTGACGGTGTAGACCCCCGGCGTCTTGACTTCGCCGCCGACGAAGATCTTCTGGGAGCGGAAGGCGAGCACCTTCAGGTCCACCTGGGGCTTCTGCAGCACCTTGAGCAGTTCGCTGGAGAGCCTGGCGCGCGCCTCGGTGACGGTCAGGCCCGCCACCCTGAGCCGGCCCACGTAGGGGAAGTACATGTAGCCGTCCTCGTCCACCACCATGCCGGAGCCGGCATCGGTGCGGTACTGGCCCAGGGCCAGGGTGATCTCCGGATGGTCCCACACCGTGATCAGGAGGACATCCTGGGGGCCGATGCGATAGGGCGAGGGGGAATCGCTGAGCAGTTCGCCCAGCGTGGCGGGCGTCGCGCCGGCCCGCAGGCCCTGGGCCCCGACCGCCTGGGCGTCAAGCCTTCGGAGAGTGACCCGCATCCCGGACATCTCGGTGGTCGTGGGGCGGTTGGAAGCCGACACGTCCAGCTTCATCCCCGGCGCAGCGCAGGCCATGCACAACAGCGCGGCCAGACCGGAGGCGGCGCAGGTCCGGACTCTGGGAACCAAACGCGGGATCATGGGCATCAGGAACTCCGAAGGGAAAGGGCGGCTGTTGCGCACCGCCACGGCAACGCTCGGATCGGGCTGCTGGGGCAGATTCCCCAAGGCCCCAGGCCGGCCCGATCCCGACACGGCTGGGGGTAGCATCACTGGTTCGCAGGAGCGCGGGACCGGGGACGGCCTGCCAGCGACACGCGCCGGCGTTGCGGCCATGGCCATGATCCCTGGAATGCCTGAATTTTCCGAGTACCCCATAGTGGTTTACTCACTCCTGGAACGTTGAGTTCGGGGCTGACATTAACATGAACATTTTGAAACCCAAGAGTAATGTATGGAAAATCATTTAAAGATCAAGGGGCGGCGCGACCCCCATTTCATCAGCTTTGGAACAGGTCACGGCTCCCAAGCCACCGCTCGCCAGCTGGCGTCATGAAACCGCTGTCTACGGCGTTCCAGTCCATGGTAAAAAGATGCAACTATCTTTAAGTTTAAAGTTTGAATCCAAGCATCCTTAAGATAATTATTTATAATTAATTTAATTAATAATACATTTTTATATTAACCATTACTTGTTGGCCCCATCCATGGGCGGCGCGGCGATCAGCCCGGGAAGCTCAAGGTAACGGTGGTGCCCAGGCCCAGCTCGCTCTCGATCCGCAGCGTGCCGCCATGCAGCCGGGTGATGGACTCGACGATGGCCAGTCCCAGGCCGGTGCCCCGGCGCTTGGGGTCCGGCGCCCGGCCCCGGTAGAACCGGTCGAGCACGTGCGGAAGATCTTCCGGAGCGATGCCCCGGCCGGTGTCGCGCACGGTCAGGACCCAGTCCTGGCCCTGCCGGCCGGCGGCGACCCGGACGCTGCCGCCGGCCTTGGTAGCCTCCAGGGCATTGGAAACCAGGTTGCCCAGGGCCTGGCGCAGCATGTCGGCGTCGACCCGGAGACTGCCGGTGACCTCCGCCTCCAGGGTGACCCCCTGCTCCTCCGCGACCGCTTCGAAAAACGCCAGCACCTGGCGGACCAGGCCGTCCATCTGAACCGGATCGAGCGGCGTGGTGGCCTGGGGATGGTCGGCCCGGGCCAGGAACAGCATCCGCGAGATCAGCCGGGACAGCCGGCGGTATTCCTCCAGGCTGGATTCCACCACCTGCCGGTATTCTTCGGCGGCCCGGTCCCGGGCGAGGACGATCTCCGCCTCTCCCATCAGGATGGTGATGGGGGTCCGGAATTCGTGGGCCAGTTCCGAGGAGAACTGGGTGAGCCGGTCGAAGGCGTGGTCGATGCGGTCCAGCATGGCGTTCAGGGCCAGGACCAGTTCGCGCAGCTCCGGCGGCAGCCGCCCCGGATCGAGCCGCTCGCGCAGCGGGTACGGGTTGATCCGCCGGGTGGCTTCGGCGATGGCCCGGAGCGGCTGCAGGCCGCGATGGGCGGCGGCCCAGCCGAACAAGGCGCAGATGACCGCGCCGCCGGTCAGGCTGAAGACCATCTGCCGGCGGTAATCGACGATCCTCAGCTCGTCTTCGGTGACCTCCAGGGCGCCCTGGATCCGGTGCCGGGCGTCGCCGGCTTCCGCGACCAGATAGCGGTGGCCTTCGTAGAGGACCGTCCGGCGCCCCGTGGGCCACGGAAAGGGCAGGCGCTGGGCCATCCCCGGGGTCTCCCCCAGCGCCCCCAGGTCGTCCACCACCCGCAGCCAGATTCTGGGATTCAGGGTCAAGGCGCCTTCGCCGACGATCTCCGCCATCAGCCCAGTGCTGTCGGCGGGACGGTGGGCGAGGATGCTGGCCACGCCCGCGATATGGTCCTCCAACTCGGCAAAGTTGCGGGCGCGGATCTCATGCACGAACATCCAGTACTGGAATCCCGAGGCCAGCATCAGGACCGCCAGGCTCCCGGCCATGAACACCATGGCCAGGTGCAGCCGCAGGCTGATCGGGCGCTCAGCGCTCATCGAGCACGTAACCCAGGCCTCGCGCAGTATGGATCAGCTTCGGCTCGAATTCGTCGTCCACCTTCCGGCGCAGCCGGCGCACCGCCACGTCCACGACATTGCTGTCGCTGTCCAGGCTCATGCCCCAGACCTCCTCGGCGATGAGGGAACGCGAAAGCACCTCGCCCTTGCGGCGCAGCAGCAGCGAGAGCAGCAGGAATTCCTGGCGGGTGAGCCCCAGGTTCCTGCCGCTCCGGCGGGCGTCGCTGTGCGGCAGGTCCAGTTCCAGACCGGCCAGGCCCAGCGTTTCAGCCGGGCGCATGGCGTTGCGCCGCAGCAGGCCGCGCACCCGGGCCATCAGTTCGGGGAAGGCGAACGGTTTGACCAGATAGTCGTCCGCCCCCAGGTCCAGGCCGCGCACCCGGTCCGGCACGGTGTCCTTGGCCGTGAGGAACAGCACCGGCAGGGTGCTGCCCTCCTGGCGGAGGGTTTCAAGCACCGACCAGCCGGTGCGGTCCGGCAGCATGACGTCCAGGAGCAGCAGGTCGAAGCCGCCTTCCCGGGCCAGGGCCAGCCCGTCCTCGCCATTGAACGCCACCTGGACCGCGAAACCGTTCTCCGTCAGGCCTTTTTCCAAGTATCCCGCAGTCTTGGGCTCATCTTCGACGACCAACAGTCGCATCGCGGCCTCCTGGGCAAACATTCTGCCTGCTCGTTCGGCCAAGTGCACGGGATCATTCTGCCAGGGCGAATGCGACCTTCTCGTTGCGGAAGCGTTCCTTGTCCAGGAAATTCACCTTGGCCGAGGTCCGGTCCGGATTGAACTCCAGTGAGTAATGCTTGTCCTTTTCAAGGGATCCGGGCACCACGTCGACCTTGCTGATCTTCGTGAGACCCGCCTCGGCGGCGGTGAGGGTGATGCTGTCCGCTGAGCGGAGATCCGCCGAGTGGGTGAAGGCCCGGTCATCCCAGTTGATGCCTGCCCGGTCCCGGGCGAACACGGGCACCACGATGACACCGTCCCGCACCAGGCCCTTGCGGGTCCCCACCAGGTAGTGGACCGAGTTCAGCATGGCGGTCTGGGCCTGGTTGGCGGCGGTCAGCGATTCCAGATCCTGGGTCATGCGGGTCTTCTCGGTGCGCAGGGCCTCGATGTCGGCGCTG
>Ga0316227_1002262_pt1 | contig 17730 bp, 15 predicted proteins | sample TBH18019metaG_FD_206012 | JGI IMG/M metagenome (GOLD analysis project Ga0316227, IMG submission 206012) | Freshwater microbial communities from Trout Bog Lake, Wisconsin, USA - TBH18019 | ecosystem: Environmental > Aquatic > Freshwater > Lake > Hypolimnion/Profundal zone | place: USA: Wisconsin... | reverse complement strand
ACGTACGGCGTCATCTGTTGCGCGACAGTTTGGGCCGGGACTGTTGCTTGAATCCACATTACGGCAAAAACGAGCTCGCCTGATTCGAGTATCCGGATTCGCCGCCGGATGCGCTCCATGCCTTGACCTGGTAGTGGTAGGTGTTGCCGGGCTGCAAACCCGTGTCGTCGTACCACGGATTTTTTGCGCGGAATGCGTTGATCTTTTTCCAGTCACGATTTTTATTCTCGCACCGAAAAATGTCGTAGAGCACCGGCGCGTTAAACGCGACGGGATCCCATTTGAGCCCGATCGATGCGACGCCGTTCGGCTGCGCGGTCAAATTCGTCGGCGCCGATGGCCCGGCCGGATTCGGGATCTGCCCGGATGCCTCATTCGATTGAGCCGACTCACTGTTGCAATTCACCGCCGAAACTTTGTAGTAGTACGTCGTCCCGGCGACGAATCCCGCGGTGCCGCCGGTGTCGGTATACGTGGTTGCGGCCGGGGAAACTGTCGCGTACGGCGTTGTGCCGACGGCTCCCTCGCCGCCCGGAGTCGTCGCGCGATAAACGCGATTACTCGTGATCGCGGGCGAAGCTCCGGCCGTCGGGCACGTAGCATTTGCCGGGACAGTACCTTGCGTCCACGAGAGCGCAATTTGCGGGCCCGTCGGCGCCTGTATGACACGAGCTCCGAGTTTGCCATCGTTGGCGAGCGCGGGGAATGCGGAGAGTAAGGCTAGAGCGGACACAATCGCGATTCGATTCATCGTTTCACCTCGCGCGGCAATATATCACAACTACTCGAATGGTGTGCGACGAGCGCGATCGCGAGCTCGCCGGATCGCAGATCCTTTCGGCGGCTCAAGTGGGCCGATCGTACGCGGCGCCGGGCCCGGTGTCTGTTCTAATTGGAACAAATCGCCGTGAGCCGTCGGAAAACTCATCTGCGATCCGCGGATCGGCGCGGGCGGCGCGGGCGGCCGTGGCGCCGCGGTTTGTCCCATCTGGAACAGATCTCCGTGCGGAGCTTCGAGCGGCATCTGCGTCCCGGTGATTGGTCCGGGCGGCGCCGGTGCCGCCGGTGCCGGAGTTTGGCCCATCTGGAAAAGAGATCCAGGATTGATCGGGAGCGGCTGTTGCACGCCGGACATCCGCGGGATCGTCGCCGGTGCGGGTTTCGGCGAGAAACTCGCTTGCGGCAAATTCGATGGAGCTCCCATCCGCTCTAGTCCGCTCACCGCTTTTTGTACGTTGAGATTCGGGTTTTTGCTCTCGCGGAATTCTTTGAGAGCATTCATCCCCTCGCCGATCGCGCCGCCGACGAGCCCACCGATCGGGCCGCCTGCCATGAGTCCGGCGATCGCACCGATCCCGCCCGACATGATCGAGCCCGCGGGGTTGCGCGTGAAAAGTGCTTTCACGCCGCTCCAATCGCCCGCTTGCTCGGCGCGCGTGATCGCTTTCTCAAGCGTGTTGCGGACTTCGAGGAGATTTCCGACACGCTGGCGGATCGCGCGGACGTCGCCCGTCATCCCCGCATTCTCGAATGCGCCTGGTTTCGTGCCGTCGCCGTAGAGCTCATCGCGGAGCGCGTCGGCCGCGGATCGCTTTGCCGTCATCGTCGCATCCGAGATCCCCGAGGCGTTACGCTCGGCCGCATTCATTTTGTAGTACGAACTCGCCTCGTCGTTGAGACGGCGCCGCAAATTTTCGAGCTCAAAAAGCGACTTCGATCCTTTGATGTGATCTTCCAGATCCGCTTTTGCGTGCGACATCTCGGAGTCTTTGTACGCTCCGGCTTTCTCATCGAATGCGTGATCGACGGCCGACATGATCGGCTGTTCGACGTCGATCTTATTTCCGGCCGTGTGCATTTGCCGCGCGGCATCGCTCATCGGCTGTTCGAGCTTGCCGATGTGTTGCTCGATCGCGTCCACGAATTCGCGCGGCCCGGTGATCTGGCCCTTGTTGTCGGCGACGACTTGTTGCAGATCCGGGATCGCCGCATTTGCTTTCGCGTCGTATCCGGTTTGTTTGATCGACGGCTTCTGTACGTTCTTGAGCGTGCCGACGACGTCGGCCGCGGATGTCGGCGCGTTGGTGATGAGATCCGCGGCGCCGCGAGCGATCTTCGGCAAACGCGGGATCGCCTCACTCACGCCGACTTGCGTGAGTCCCTTTGACGCGGCGCCGCCGATGTCGCCGGTGCCCGCCTGTTCGCCGAGAGATGCGGCCCACGGCCCGATCAACGGGATCGACTCGGCGACGGAGTGCCCGATCGATTCGAGCGGAGTTTTCGCGGTGCGCGCTTTCTCTTGCTCGGCTTCGGCCGGGCCCGCGATATATTTTTGGCCGAGGTACTTCAAACGTTCGCCCTCGGTGTTTCCTTTCGGCGCGAGCACATCTTTCCCCGCTTCGAGCGCAGAGCTCCCCATTTGCTTGAGCCCTTCCCACGCCTGGCCCGCGAGGTTTCCCGGCGTGAATCCGTAATTCTCTTTGATCTGCGGAGATTGTTCCGCGGTGTTTGCGGCTGTCGTCGGCGCGGCTTTTCCGGTGACGTGATTCAGATAGGCGAGTTGATCCTCGGGTTTTCCCGCCTTGAAATCGGGATCGATGTGCGACAAGTACGCCATCTGTTGCGGGACTGGCGCCTTGAGGAAATCGGGATCTTTGACTGCTTCGTCGATCGTCGCTGGCATTTATCCGCCCGGTTTTTTGTTGACGAAATCTCGGAACGAAGGAATCGCCGACGCCGGCGGCGCCGCGGCCGCGGGTTTGGGATTCGACGCACTCGTTTTCGCAACGCCTTTTTCGAGGTTGCTCACCATGTTATCGAACGCATCGAGTTGCTTCGTCGCCATGTCCACGTTTCCGCTCGTGATCGCGGGGAGAGCTTTCAGGATCGCCATGCGCGTAGTCTCGGAGCCCTGGCCCATCCCCGCTATATTTCGCAGAGAGAGCGCGCGCTCCTGTAACTGGTAGAGCCACGTCACGAGATCTTGTTGCTGCGGTGAGAGTCCGGACGCGGCGAGGCTCGTGATCTCATCACGCATCACGTTTGGATCGCCCTCGTGCATCGCGAGCGAAAGTTTCGCGACTTGCTCCGGCGTGAAATTCGTGGATCCGCCCGCCTTGAGTGCCGCGCGCACGTTTTGACTCGCGTTCGTGATATCGGCGATCTGCGCTTGCCGCGACATCGCCTTTACACCCTCGCCCGCGGGAGCGACGCCCGCCGCTTCAGCTTGTTTCGCCGCCATATACCGGAGATCTCCGTTCTCATCGAGCACGGCGAGCGGTTGAGCCTCTCGGCCAGAGACGCCGCGCACCGCCGCTTCCTGGTTTTTCAGATTCATCGCCTTGATTCCCCACTCGCGATTGGCGGCGAGATATCCGGGATCCTTTGCGCCGTTCGGGAAATCTGCGGGCACCGGGGGGTTGCCGATCTGCGATGTGATTTCGGATCCGACTCCCGTCGCTTTTTCCGCGCGCTGCATCCCGGCGAGCTTCGTGCGATCGGCGTCCGAGAGCGTGCCGCTGTTGAGTTTTTCTCCCGCCTGTTGGTACCACTCTTTCTCTTGCTGTGACGTCGGCGGCTTGGTGACGTTTGTGCGGATCTTCGCGACATCCTCGGCGCCCTCTTTGCGCGTCTCCGCTCCGGTTGTCGTTGCGTTGGCGCGGACTCCGGCGGCCGTAACCTGGCCGAGAGATTTCATCGGGATCATCGTCGTGATCCCGCTCGTCGGATCCGTGTAGGGCACAAGGTTCGATCCCGCTTCGAGTGCCTCGCCTTGCTTCTGCCGCTCTTGCGCTTCCTCGGCCACGCCGAAGTGCTGCAAATTGCGGCCGGATTCGGCGCGGTTGTAGACGTCGGATCCAGGAACATTCGCCGCGACATTCGGCGCGAGAATATCGGCTGCGATGTTTCCGACGCGACTGAGTCCGTGCAAAAATTTCCCGCCCGCGCCGGGATGCTCGGAAATGTCGCCGCCCCACGGATGGAGTTTATCGAAATCCATCTGTGATTGTTTTTGCTGGAAGTACTCGGGCGTTTCCGGCGCCGCGGTGACTTGCGGCCGGAGCTCGTTGTACTGCGATCGTCCCTCTTCTTTCGCGCTCGTGCCGTGTTGCTGCATCCCCGTCGCGATCGATTGCTTTGCCGTCGGCGCGACGAGATTCGGCGTTGCATTCATCGTCGGGAGTCCCGTCGGTGCTTCGCCCGCGGCGACGTCCGGCGCCGGGCCCATCGGCTTTAGGCCGACGGCCGGACGCGGAGCGGCGTGCATTGAATCCATTGGAGCGAGCGCGGGAATATATCCGTGCTCGCCCTGAGAGCCGAGCGGCGTCGTGTGGATTAAATTCTTCCACTCCTCATCGCTCATCCCGTCCGGTTTTTGTGTGTCATCCGCCATTTAGCCGAATCCCGCGGCCTTTGCCGCACCGAGCCCGAGGTTGCCGACGGTGCCGAGTGCACCTTCGGTGTTTTGGAGCCATCCTTGCTGTCCCGCCTTGAGTTGCGTTTGCAAATCCTGGTTTCCGAGTCCGAGCTCGCTCATTTGCGCTGAGACGTCGGTGCCGTACAAACCCTGTAGCTGTTGCTCGGCTTGTTTCTGGCGTTGGAGCGCGATGTTGGTGCTTTCGTTCTCGACGCCGAGCCCGGCGCCGGAATCCGCCTGCAATTTTGCGCGCGCGATCGCGTCCGTCGTACCGGACAGAGCTCCGGAATTTCGCGTACGCGCGGCCGTGAGCGCCGCGGATCCTGCCAGAGCTCCGGCGCCGCCGCCAGAGCCTTGTTGTCCGGCGACGAGTAAATTATTTTTTTGCTGCGGCGTGAGCCCGGCATTTCCGCTCGCCTGGTAGTTGAGCGTTGGGATCAGATTTCCCGCGATCGACGACGCGCTCGATCCGTATCCGCCCGCGCCAGCTTGTGCCGCGGTTGCCGCGTTTCCAGCCTGTCCCGCGATTGAGCGGTCGTCGCTGTCCATCGGACCTCCGTTACTTCAAAAGTGCTGTGTACGAGCCCCACGGCGACGGCTCAAACCCGAGAGATTTCAGCCGCGGCCAGAAACTTTTCACGAGCGATGGCGGAAGCCACGCGCTCACATCTTCGAGTCCGTTCGATAGCGCCAGAGATCCAAACCGCGGTTGCCCTGCCTCGAAGAGAGCTTTCACCGTGAGCTTTTGCAAAATATCCCATCGTCGCTCCGGCGTGTCGTAATCGTGATCGAGCAACAGATACGCCTCGCCCGTGAGCTTGATGAATCCACCTTGCACGACGCGATTATTTTCTTCGACGTCCACGAGGCGCGCAATGTAGAGCGGGTTGTTGAGATTCGGCCAGCAATTCGCCGGGAGTCCGGAGCGCACGTGGATCGCCCGCAGAGATTTTTCGTCGAGTGCGTTGTATTCGCGGATCATGGCGCCTTTGGTGAGAGTGCTCCTGGTTTTGCGAATTGAGCGGTGCCGAATCCCTGGCCGCCCTGTTGCCCGTTCGTCGATGCTGTCCCGCCGCCTTGCGACGGCAAAAGCGCGAGTGTCGATGAGCCCGAGAGCGTGACGGCCGTCGGCGCCATATTACCCCCGAAAACGACTTTCGGCGAGGCACTCTTCGCGCCGAGTGTGTGTGCGTACGCGCGAAAGTAGTACGAGATCTGATCGCTGTTCTCGTCGAGCGCCGGGAGCGCGAGCACTTTTCCACGCGACGGGCCGAAAAATTCCATGTGTGGCGCGAGAAACTTCGGATCGTTTGCGCTCCACTCGACGAAATAATTGTGCGCGCGCGGCCGTTGCCCGTTGTCGTTGATCGTCACGTGCACGTGATCGGATCCCGCCGAGACGTTGATCGCATTCGGCGCCGGACTCTGCGAAGAGTGTTGCGTCGGATCCGTCCCGGCGAGCGTACTCGTCTGGTTTATGGCGTCCTGGATTTTCTCGAACGCCGAGGCGACGCGGCCGCCCAAAGTCGCGCGGATGTTCGTCAGAAATTCGCCGAGATCGAGCACTACTCATTACTCCCTCGCGTCGGAGCCCACGGATCCATGATTACGTTGAGCACGACGCGCGACAAATTAAACCAATCGCCCGGCACGTCCGTCTCGAAGCCAACGAAAAAGCGATTGCCGGGCACGTTCGCGGGCATTTCCGTATCGCCCCACGGCGGCGGATCGAGCAACTCAAACGGCGGATCGAGCCGCTCGGCGTACGGCGAATCGAGCGTATTCGGATAGATCGTGACGTTGAGCCCGCCGGATCCAGTAACCAGAGCCGTCGCGAATTCCGTCATCAAATTGTGGAGCCCGGCTTGTAGCGCCTGTGCGTCCGAGCTTTTCAGGAATGGGAAACTCACGTACTGATCGAGGATCGCTTCGCCGTCGTCGAGATGCGTCCCGGTGATTTGCTGATAGATCTTTGCGGTGTCGGTATCGCCACAGTAGAAAAGCGGCATCGAGGTATCGTCCCGCAAAATGAAATCGGCGTAGGCCGCCTCGACCGACCATGCGGACCATTTTCGTCCTAGCTGGAAACTCTTGAGCTCTCCCGTGTAGGACTGCCGCACCGGACCTTCGCTCGCAAGTGCTCCGGAGCTCATCACCTCTTTGTACTGACAAACGAGGATGACGTTCGGTTGCGTCGGATTCGAGTTTTTCGGAAAGCGCGGCATCCATTGATTCGGCGTCGGGATCGGCACGCCGATCGAGAGTCGCCGGTTGTTGGTGTCGTTGCGAACCCAAATCGTATAACCGTAGGCCCACGCGATCGTGTCCCACACCGGATCGATCTCCGGCGAAAACTTGACGGGTTGGCCGCCGTCGAAAATGTAAACACCGGCGCGGCCCGCGATCACAGCCCATCCCTCGCCGACGTCCACACCCCAAATCGACGGCGTCCCGACTTTGTTCGAGACTTCGCGCACTTGCCATCCGCTCGGCTCGGTGATCCCGTTATCCGTCGTCGAGTAAAGCGATCGCGTTTTCACGATGTAGAGATTATCGAACAGCGTGAAAGCGTTGCGGATCGGCTGTTGATTTTGCACGGCGACGCCGAGCACTCCTGTCACATCATCGAACGCCTCGAAGTTGTCGAAGTAAGAGAGACGGAGTTGCGAGGCGAGTACGGGCTCGGAGAGATCGAACGGCTCGACGCGATCGATGAGCACGTCGCCGCCGTTGAGCAATCCCGTCGCGTAGATCCGGAGCAACAGATCGGACGGAACGGCCGTTGCGAATTCCGTCGTCAACAAATCGCCGGTGAAAATCTGCATGTCCGGCGTCATCGACGAGAGCGGCACCGAAAAGATCCCGTACGTGCGATTAAAGCTCGGCGAATACAGATCGACGACGAGAGCCCCGGCGCCATTCACGCCGCCGGGATTCGATGCGGTGATCCGCACGCCGTACTGTGTGTTGATCTCGACGATCGGCGATTGCAAATAATCCTGGAAAGCGGTTTGCGTCCGCATCCCCGTCGCGCCGGAGATCGTCGAGCCCGTCGTGTTGTCGATATAGTAGGCGTTGCCGAAGATCGGTGACACCGAGAGAGATCCGTTCGCGCCAAACGTCGGATCGACCGTCCATCCGAGCGGTTGCAACGGCCCTAGCGGATTCGGCAGATATCCGCCGTCGAAGCTCAAGTTAATTAGGTTCTGGATTTTGTTCTGCTCGCCGATCGCGCAGATCCGCGAAGAGTAGGCGATAAAACCGAGGCACGAGCCGAGCTCGATTTGCTCGAACAGATTATTTCCCTGGATATCGATCTCGATCGATTGCACGAGCACATCGTCGGTGAAAGTGAACGTCGCCTGAGTCGATGAATTGTCGTTGACGACTGTTGACGTGTACGTCACTTTCTGCCCGTTCGAGGTGATCGTCACCGGCTGCGGGATGTAGTAGAAAAATGCGCCGTTCGCCGGTGTGAAAGCGATCCCGCGCGCGACGGTGTTCGGCGGCCCGATCGGGATATTCGTCGCGACGATCGAATTGGCATCCTCGGTGAGAGAGAACGTGATCGGATTCGAGCATCCGGTGATGGCTTGGTTGCGTGTGATGAAAAACACGACGCCTTGCCGCACACCGGCGCCGAGATTGCCCGGTTGTTGCACGGTGCCGCCGGTGCCGGTGCCGAAGATCGGATCCGTGTCGGTGCCGACGAAATTGAGCCCCGGATCGAATTGGAAGATCGTCCCGTTGATGATCGCCTGTGCATCCGTCTCGGCCGCCGGTGCAATGTTCGGGCCCGGCAAGGCGATCGAGAAAGACGACGGCGAGACGGCCGTGATCGTCGCATTCGAGACGTTGAAGATCCCATCACCGTTGTCGGTGCCGACGACGGTGACTTGTTGGCCTACTACCGGCACTGTCCCGCTAATCAGCGTGAAATCGTACGTCGCGACGTTGCCCGACAGACTCGTCGCCGTGATTTGCAGTTGAGCCGCATTCGGCGTGTAGAGTACCGTCCACGTCGCATCCCACGTGCTCGGCGTCACGCCGGCGAGAGAGATCTGCGAGCCTACTTGCACATTCGGGATCGCCGTCGCCGTCGTGAGCGTCGCGAGCGTCGCCTGATACGTCCCTTCCGGCGCGGGATTGTCGATCCCGTCGATGTCGGCCAGTTGTGTTGACGGCGCCGTCACCGTGAATGTGTTGTAGATATTCCCGTGGAAACCGGCCGTCGTCCCGACGCCGGTGATGATGTAGGTGCCATCGGGATTTGCGCCGCTCGGCAGATTCGCCCATCCCGCGAGATAAACGGCGTCGCCGACGATGATATTTTTGTCGGCCGCGGTGACGGGTTTCGATGCTCCCGGCGTGCCGTAATAAATCGTGATGACGTTCCCCGCAACCGAGCGATTGCCGGGCCCGGCACTCCACAACAGAGCGGAGATCCCTGGGCCCGAGGATCCGCCGCTCGCGACGGCCGCGGGTTGCGTGATCGAGACGACGTCGTAGTCCGTGCTGGTCGCCGCAAATGACGGCGGCGCACCTGGCGCGCCTTGTGAAACACGATCGACCCATTGCGCGTTGTACTGCCGCGGGATGTCGGTTGCGTTGATCCGATTCGAGAAAGCCATAAACTCTCGATCGTCGTAGGTGATCGCCTGCATGAAAGTGTCGGGCTCGACTTCGGTGTAGAACGGCGTGAGCACTCCGGGATCGTTTATCGCGTCCTCTTGCCAGAGCACGCCGGTATTGTCGAGCGCGATCGTAAAGAGCGAGCCGTTCTCCATCTCGAACGATCCGACAAAATCGAAATTCTCGACGCCGGGCGGCGTGTACCAAACGAGCACGCGGACTCCGGCGATATCGACCGTCGCACCATCTCCGGACGTGTCGGCCGCGGTGATGTTGAAACCGAAACCGGGATCGTTCACTTGCGCGGCCGTGAGTCCTGTCAACCCGAAAAACTGGCCGGGCCCGCCGACTGTCGCCGTCCCGTACGTGCTCGGGAGCGTGAACGTCGTCGGCGTGCCGCCTGCCGCGATCGGCGTGATCGTGAGCGTCGTCGTGTCGGCCGACTGCAATCCATCGATCGAGATCTCGATCCCGAGCGGCGTCGAGGTGAGCGGCACCGTGTTCGCGTACGTCGTCGCTTGCAAGATGTCGGAAAACGCCGGAGTCGTGACGCTCTCGATCGCAAACACCGCAAGGCACGCGGCCCACGCATCCGCGGATCCGCCGCTAGTCCATTGATCGGTGTAACTGCCCGGCGTTACCTGGATCCACGCACCGGAATCGGAAACCGGCGACGTGTTCGGATTCCCAAAATTCGCATTGTCTTGTGTCCATCCCGTCGGGCCCGTGAGCGGCCGCGCGCCGCCAAAATCCCACACGAAGGAAATAAAAAACGCGGGCTGCGAGACGGCGACGGCGCCGCCGCTCACCGGATCCGACGGCCCGGTAGATCCCTGCGATTGCGTCGTGAGGAGTGCGCCGAGTCCGTGGAAATTCACAAACGACGCGAAATTGATCGTCGCCTCGGTGTGGAACGCGATCGTGCCCGTCATCGTGAGAGTGTTTCCGATCGGGACGGCCGTGCCCATCCGCGCGTAGAACACTTGGAAAAAGAGATTGTCCGAGAACGGCGATTGCGTCGGGAAAAGTTGCGTCCACACATTGCCGAGATCGTCGGTGACGCCGCTCACGATCGTCGCATCGCCGTTGCCCGCTTCGTTTTGCGGGTAGTACATCAAAAACGCGGTGTCGCCGACTTCGATCGCCGTGCCGGAGATGAGCTTGCTCGTAACGACGGTAGGAGCTCCCATCGTATAGGTGAAAGCGTTCGTCCCGTTGTTTTCTGACGGCGTCACCGGCGCCGAGTTGAGCGCGATGCTCGCGTAGGTTCCCTCGGTGTCGTGAATGATATTGTCCGGCGACGCCCACGCGCCGCCGCCCGCGATCGCGACGTTCACGCCGAGCCCCGCGTTGTTGTCAACGTCGGCGCCGTCGTAGACGTAGACGCTCTGGATCCCGTCGCGCGAGAACGTGGATCCCACATCGAAATCCATGTCCGTGCAAATCGCCGCGGCGCCGACGGGCAAATTGATCGCGCTCACATCGGCGACTAGGCCGCCGATGATGACGAGCGCGAAATCTGTTTTCGGATTAGGGCTATTCATTTAGCTCGGCGTGATCGTCAAATAGTAAACGGTGACGATGATCTCGCCGCCCGTGCCGCCGGTGAGCGATCCTCCCGCGGGATTCGCACTGAGGATGAGAGGCTCATCGACGTAGTCCGAGAGCGGCCCCTCGGATGCGAGTCCACTAGACGCGAAATATTGACTCACCGTCTGATCGATGAAGCCAGTCGAGAGCACGCCGAGAGCGCCGCCGCCGTTTGCGATGTCGTTCGCAAACCCGCCGGTAATCCCGCCGCTGTCCACGATCGTAAAAACCTCGCTCCCAAATTTGTACTCAAGCAAGAGAGCGAACGGCACGATTATTTTTCCGGCGATCCCCGCAAGAATTGTTTGCGGAGTGCCGCCGGCGGCCGCGATTATTTCGGCGGCTGTGAACGTCACCGACACCGATGCGAGCGCGCCTGGCGGGAGATCCGCCGCGGTGAGCGCGCGGAATGTCGGGATTGCGGGAGATCCCGTTGCGGGCCCGGCGTAGACGGTGTTGGCCGATTCGATCCCGCCCGTTCCGGCCGTCGCCGGGACGATCCACGTGTTTGTTATCGCGTCGTAGACTAATTGCATGATCGTCGAAGCGTTGGCGCCTTGCGCGATCGATGGAGTGCCCGACGCATTCTCGAACGTGAGCGAGCGGCCGCCCGTCGAATCTTGCGTGATGATGAGCGTGATGACTTGCCCGTCGGATCCGTCGAGGAGTGTGAGCGTCGAATTCGAGGTGAGGTAGATCCGCTCAGATGCTAGACCGCTGCAATTTAGATTCACGTTTCCCCCTAGCTGACAGTGACGCCGCTATTCCCGCGGACGTAAAAAATCCCCTGGTAGGCTTCGAGCTCGATCCACGCGCCGATCGTGCCGCCAAACGTCACGAGCGAGTGCGACGGCGCGATTTTATTCGCGGAGCACGTGATCGTGTGCGCGTGCCCGGTTGTGTCGGTGACGCGCACGATCTCGCCGTCGTTTGTCGTCGGCGTCGGCGTCGCGAGCGTCATCGCATCGACCCCGGCCGTCGTAACGAAATTGTCCGTATTGAGCGCGAGCGCGTCGGCGGATCCGGTGAGCGTGATGAGCGGGATCCGTACACTCGGGAGATCTGCGGTGACGAGCGCGCGGAATGCCGGTTGCGCCGCGGATCCGGACGTCGGGCCCGCCCAAACAAAATTGGCCGACTGAGTCGCTAGGCCGATCGTAACCGCGATCGTGCCGTTCGTCGTGATTGGAGATCCCGTCACGGCTTGCGTGAGGATCCCTGGTACAGCCATCGTGACGGCGACACTCGTGACGTACGGGAGCGCGGGAATATCCGCGGCGACGAGCGCGCGAAACGTCGGCACGGCCGCAACGCCTGAGACTGGCCCGGCAAGAACTGTGTTTGCCGTCTCCGTCGCCCATGCGAGCGTGATCGTGCCCGACGTCGTCACCGGAGATCCGGCGACAGTGAATTGCACCGGCGCCGCGATCCCCACACTCAAAACCGATCCGCCCGCGATCGTGCCGACACCCTGATCCGGATAATCGAGCTCGACCGTCGCGTAGTAGATCTGGATCGAGTAGAGTCCGGCGGCCGCATAGAAAAAATAATGGCCGTTGCCGTCGGTTGTGATCGGATTCGGAGAGACGCTCGTCGCGACGGTGCCGCCCGAGACGTACGTGCCGGGATTGGTAAGCGCGCCGACGGTGACAACGTTTCCATTTACCGCGAGCACTTGCCACGGCTCCTCAAGCGTCGAGTCGTATCCCGCGGGAGTTGCATCGCTCACCGCAAAAAAAGAATTGACGACGACGTCGTCGGGCACCGCGTTAAATGTGAATTGGATTTGCTGCGCTTCCCACGTCGCCGCGGTGATCGTCGCCGCGTTCGATGCGTCTGCCTCGTAGATCGTCGCGAGCGGAGATCCCGGTTGCGTATCGAAATCGGCAGGCTGATCGAGGATCGCGACGCTCGCGCCTGCCACGGCCGCGCCTAGTGGTGTTTGGACCCATCCGTCGTATCGATAGAACACGAGAGCCTCGCGAGAAAATGGCGGGAGAGCTTTCGACTCTCCCGCCGGATGGGGTTAGCCTTTCAGGAATTCCAGGATGCAGCTAATCAGATCCGAGCTCACCGCGGCCGGGATGGAAGCGCCTTGCGTGAGTTCGACGAGCGGCGCCGCGGATCCCGCAGATTGAAAAATCTGCACGAGCCCGCAGTTCACTCCCGGATTTTCCAGCGTCCACGTAACTTGATTATCCGTAGTCGTCGGATTCGGCGTTGCGTCCGTCGGGAGAGCCCACGTCGGTTGCGTCGATCCAGAGTCGCCGCTCGACGTGATCGCCGTCACGGTTTGAATGTTTCCGTTTGAGTCAATGATCGACTGGCCGACGGCGTACGCGGTGCTCGCGGCCCAAAGATCTTTCGTCGTCCATTTGTAGATGTATCCGGATCCGGCGCGACTGTCGATTGTTCCACGGACGGCGTTGCCGTTTGAAACTCCCGGCATGTCGATGCCGCCTTGGTTGTTGTTGTTGGCGGCGATCGTGATCGGGATCCCGCCCGCGGGATACGTCGCCGGCGACGCTGCGAATGCCAGCGTGCCCGCAACGAGAAAACGCCGCTGCGTCATATCGAGCCCGCGCGGGTAAGGCGACTGCGTGAAAATTGCTGTGGAGACTGCCATGTTTTTTTCCTCCTCGGAAAAAAGTTGCGGTTGAGGAGCTCCTCGCTCCGTGGATCTACGCCGGGAGCTTATTCGTCGCCGACGAATTCGACATATACGTCTCGCCATAGGCTTTTCGCTGGTAGCGTTTGTGCTGGCCCTGGCGCACGTATTTGTTGGTGATGAGACGAACGTACCGATCCGCCTCGCCCGCCATCGATTGCGCGCCTTCTGCTCGGCGAGCGAGCGCGTATTTGTAGGCGACGATCCCGGCGAGCGCATTCACCGATGACAAAATATTGATCGACGTCGTTGCCCACGCTTCCTCACCTGTGCCGCCGACGACGTCGGGCCCGATGATCGGCAGTAGCGCCGAATAGCGCATCCGGAGTTGCATCACTGACGTTGAGCCCACCATGCAAACCGCATCCTCGCGCCACTCCCAAAAGCGGAGCCACGGCCCCTGATAAATGCTCGGGAGTCCCTCTTGCGGTTGCCGCATATACTCGAAACGTTGACCAGATCCGAATTGCCTCTCGAAAATTTCAAGCGGCACCGCGAGATCGGCCGGAAGCGTCGGCGTCGCCAAAAATTGCCCGTTCACGTAGAGCCCTGTGTACGTGAGCATGATTTGTACGGATGGATCCGGCGACGCGATCGCCGGGATCGGGCCGATGAGCACGTTGTCGCGCGTGAGCGTAATCACGCCGTTGTTGCGGATTTTTTCTTGCAACTCTTCGAGCGCCGAGTTGAGGTACTCGACGGTGAACGGTTTCTGATTGGTGAGGATCCGCCCGGCGCCGCCCTGGTAGGAATCGTTGACAAATGCGCGAGCCCGATTCATCACGCGCGCAACTGTCGGATAGATCGGAGACGGCAACACCGCCATGAGATCACCTCGCATCCTGGGGTGAGCGGCTTCGCGGGGAAACCAGGAGAGTATCGGAAACCCCGGTTGCCGCTCGGCCCAGGAAGATCGTTACGGAGTCGGCGTCGCCGCCGCTTTCCGCGATTTTTTGCCCTTCGCCATCGCCTCGGCTTGGCCCTGGATCATGCCGGATGCCGTCGCCTCGGCGATCGTGATCGTGCCCTCGCGCAACGCCTGTTCCAGATTCATCACGCGCTTGCATTGGTAGCAGCGTGAGGCAGTTGCGGGCAAAGCCGTCCCGCAATTCGGGCACGGGTTTTGCCGTTCGTAGCGAATGTTCCACGTGAAACTTCGCCCGAAATAGTTCGCCGCGGTGCGGTGCGTGTATCCGATCTGCTTTTGTGCGGCCGCATCCCCGAGCGAGAACATTTGCGCTTCGTCGATCAGTCGGTTGTAGTTATCTTCCATCCGCTCGATCGTGGCCTTGATCGCATCTTCGGGCGGCTGCTGATCGAGATCCGTCGATCGCGTCGCATCCCAAAAACATCCCCAGTGATAGAGGTTAGTCCCTTCGTTTTCGAGGTTGGCCGAAAGTTTTTTGCGGATCGTTTTCCAGGATCCGCGCGGCTCCTCGGGATTGAGCGCATCCTGCGCGAGAAACTTTCCGTCAACACCGCGCGTGCCGAGCTCCCAGTTTCCCGCCTGATCGATCGCCATTTGAACGATGTCCGGAATGATGAATGGAGTGCCGAGCCGCTCACCTTTTTCCGGCGGCGGGAGCACGATCACTTTTCCGCGTAGCGTGCCCGGCATAACCCACGGCCGCTCGATCCGTTGCTCGATCGACGAGAGATTCCACATCCGCACGAAGTACTTCGGCACGTGCCGGAGATTTGCGTCGCCGGTAAAAATAAAAAGATCGTTGTGCTCGTCGTTTTTGATTTGCTCGCCTTTCTGCGCTTTTTTCGTGCCCATCGAGATCGATGCATTGACCGGCACGTTAATCCCTCGTGATCCCATTTGTGCTCTCCTGGTTTAGATTTTTTCCTGATAGAAGCCGCGCATCGGCTCGGGCCGAGTCTCGGCAACTCGTTTTTTGTTCCACACTCGCGCGATCTGCTTTTTGCGCCGCTCGACGTCGCGTGTGAATGCGCTCCCGGTGCGATTGGTTTGCCCGGCGTAGCTCACCGGGTTGTAATACGCGGGGAGAGCCTCTTCGAGCCGATCGGCGATCGCCAAAACTTTCTGCGCGTTCTCGTAGGCTTCCATTTGCTCTTGCGCGACGAGCATCTCCTCCATCGTCATTTGCGTCGCCGCTTCGAGCACCGGGATCAACGAGCTCACGATTTCAAACGAGAGCGGGATCGTCTCGATCACGAGCTCGCCGTCAATCACTTTCTGTTCGATAAACGTGATGAGCGTGTCGTACCGTCCAAACTGCGGATACTCGCCGGTGAGCGAGAGCCCTTGCTCGTCGCACGACATTTTGTAGTAGAGCTCCGGAGTCCAAAACATTTCCGGCGCGCACCATCGTTGCAAAAGCCACGCGGGTTTGTTGTGGCCGACGAGCATGTCGCGATACCGGCCGTCGAGCCCGCGGACTTGAAGCGTTTCGGTTTGGCCCCACACGAAGCGATACATCCCGCCGCCGAATGGATTGCGGCCGAAGATCCCGGCGAGCGCGTCGTTGATTTCCGTCGGCTCCGGGATCCGCTCCGCTCCTGAGATCCGTCCGCTCACTCTTTTTTCCGTTTCCGCGAGTAGATCTGCAATCGGTGGAGATGCACGAGATCGGTGTCGTCGAGCGTTACGTCGGTGCCGCCGAATTTCGAGAACAAAACGCGATCGCCCGGCTTGAGCCATTCGATCGCGCTCACCTCGACGGTGCCGAAATCCTGGCGGATCTTTTTTCCGCCGACGACTTGGCCGGCGCCGATCGCCTTGTCGGGATCTCTCCGGACGAAGCACGTCTCCGGCGCGGCGTCCCAGTTTGCGCGATCAAATTTCTCGATCGGTGTTACGACTTCGAGCCCCGAGCGCGTGATCGCTTCTTTGCGGATCGCGTGCTCGCGGTTTTGCTTTTTTATTTTTGCCTGGCCCATCGGTTTTCTCCTGGTTTTGGTGAGAAGAGGCGGCGCGCTAACCGCGGGCGGCCGCCTCTCCGTGGTTTAGATCGTCGGCTCGGCGGCGTTGGTGATGTAGACGCCTGCTTTCATGTTCGAGTTGAAGAGGTTCAAACATGCGTTGTAGTAGAAAATATTGGACGTGAGCCAGCCCTGCCCGCTCGGATCCGGTACCGGCATCGACGTCACGCCGTTTCCGAATTCATAGAGGCTAGGCTCGATCATTTCCGCAATTCCCCACGACGGCAGGCACAGCCCATCGATGCGGCCGGGCGAAGCGTTGTATCCCTGAACGTACTCGCGGCCGCCGAACGTGGTCGTCATCTTTTTCTTGACCATGTCGAGAGCCTCGTCGCCTTTCACGTCCTGCGCGTTGGCGATGAGCACATTCTGATAGAGGTTCGTGATCTGCAACCGCTGACCGGGCCCGCCGTACCAGATAAAATTATCCATCTCCTCGGCATCGTCACCGAGTCCGCGGCCGATCAGGATCTCCGCGCGGTAGGGCACGGAAGGATTCACGGCGTTGTTGTTGAGATTGATATTCGGCGTCGAGAAACGGCCGGGGAAATTCGCTTTCGTGATGCCGAGCACCGTCCCGGTGTTTCCCGTTACCTGGTAGGTCTTGATCCCGGCGACAGAAGTGCCGAGAGCGCCGGAGCAACCGGCGACCATCAAATAATCGCCGACGGCCGTCCCGCTCGGGAGCAATCCCGTCGAGTAGACAGTCTGCGCGACGCCGTCCGCATATGAAATGCGGAAGGATCCGCGAGACGTGCCGCCCTCGCTCGGGAAAACCTGTACGAGTTGCTGATCCTGGAATTGGTTCGCGTTGTTGAGTCCGACGATCGAGGAGTACGTCGCAGATCCGGCCGCGCCGCCGCCGGTGCCGCTGTTGACCGTCGCAGTCGTCGGGATCTGATCGAGCATCCCGGAACTGTCACCTTGAAACAGAGCCTCGATCCCTCGCATGAATGTATCGAGAGAATTTTTGAGCTCCTGTGCACGCACGGCAACCATCCCGCGATTTTTGCCGTTCGTGGATTTTTGGGTGAGGTAGGTTATTTCGCATCCGGCGAAAAGGAAAACGGGGGAGATGTCGCCCGCCGTCCATTGCGATCCGGATCCACGGCCGAGAGAGTCACCGTCGCCGGTGCCCTGTCCGATCGCGGCGCCGGACTGCACGCGCACGGGCACGCGAAATGCGGGCCGCTGTGCGAGTCCGGAAGTGCCACCGATGTTTCCGGGTGCCGCGGTGACGTTCGCCACCGGGTAAGTCTTGACGCCTTTCTTAATGCGGGTATAGAGCGTTTTCCCGGTATACATCAAATCCGGGATCATCTTATTCCATGATTCGAGCTCGATCCCCTGTACTGCCGCCTCATCTAGAGGCTGTGGATTGTTCGCTGCCATCTGAGACACACCCTTTGGGTGATCTCATTCGCTTGGCCGCTCTCCTACGGCGAGCAATGGTTTCGACGCGAATCCGGCGCCG
>Ga0316227_1002254_pt1 | contig 17763 bp, 33 predicted proteins | sample TBH18019metaG_FD_206012 | JGI IMG/M metagenome (GOLD analysis project Ga0316227, IMG submission 206012) | Freshwater microbial communities from Trout Bog Lake, Wisconsin, USA - TBH18019 | ecosystem: Environmental > Aquatic > Freshwater > Lake > Hypolimnion/Profundal zone | place: USA: Wisconsin... | reverse complement strand
GCGGATTTAGAGAAATATGTGATTGAGCTAATAGCTCTTCAAATCGGTTGTTCATAACTTCTCACCCGGTTCAAAACCTCTAAAACTTTTGAAACGTGGGAACCGCAGACTATAAGTTCCATTTTGATTCATAGTAATAGCATCAGCACGGACTTCAACAATCTGCCCAATTGTGCCAGGTATATCAGCCCAAATACTATCTCTAAGACTATCACTAAACCCACTACCAACACTGACCACGATATCTTTTCCGTCATCGCGTCCGGAGCAAATAAGATTGCCAAGTCGTCCCTCATTCTTTCCAGTTCCTTCTTCAACATCCTTCACCTCCAGTGATACCTCAATAAAGGGTTTAAGTTTGAGCCAATTACGTGCACGTTTACATTCATAAACTGCATCAAGCGATTTAATCATGATACCTTCATAACCACCATCAACTGCTTGCTTGTTTATTTCAGTGTAGCGAAGTTTACCTTCTGGAGTGTCCAAGTCCACAATCTCTTGTCCTACTACTGTGACATTGGGCATATGGTCTGCAATAGGATCATACCAACTCTTTAGTGCAACACTACGACTTATTTGGACGTCATTGCCTACACCCTGTTGGAATTCTGCCAGTGTTAGTATATCAAATAAATTTAATACTGCATCATCTGTCTGCACATCACTTTTACGGTGCGCCTGTTTCATTAAGTCTTGAAAACTGCTACTCATAACTTCGCCATCCAACACCATTGCTACTTTGAAGAACTTGGCATGTTTTGCAATCTGTTCTTTAATGATACCAAAGTTTAATAGTTCTTTGCCATTGCGACTGTATTGATCCACACGTCCATCGGGATATACTACTGTTATAACACGCATACCATCAAGTTTAACTTCCAGTATCTTTTCACCAACCAATAAGTTCTCAAAGTTTGTACTGTCTGTGGCAAGTTGACATGTAAAAATTGGAATAGCATAATTGGGTTTAATTTTTTCAACTACATTATTGATTGTAGTTTGGCTTACCCCACAACGTAAATCTTTAATTAAAATACGTCTGTACCACAAGTTCCATTCTGACTCTTTTGCGTTCATACGCATATGGTTTATAGCAACCTGGGCCGCATTGCCTGTTAGTTCACGCTTGGCCAATTGTTCAGCAGTCTTCCAAAATGTAGCAGGATTAAGTCCCTTGCCATCACCTGTCTTTTCTTCTACTTTCTTAACACCGTAAGTGATCATAGGATCCAGAGCCGCTCTGCATCCTTTAAAAAATTCATCATTGCCCGCTTCAGCTTCTGCTCGCACAATGGCTTCTTTGTCTAAGCGACCGTTGTGATCCTGCAACGAAATAATAACTAGATACCCTGGGGTCATAACTGCTCCTAATTTCTTACTATGTCTTATTATAGCACTTTTGCCATTTTGTGTCAACTCAGGATCCTTGTGATTTTGTCAGCAAGAATAATGTAACTTCTGCGTCATCAATTTTAACACATTGTGAGCTATACCTGGAGATAGTCTTTCTAAAGCTAAAGTGTTCAGTTAAGGGAGTTATTGATGCCTGTTTGGTGCTAAACTTTTCAATCCTACCCAATACTAGTCCACCACCATTGACACCCTCAAAGGCAACTACATCACCTACCACCAATTCTCGTCCTAGAAAATCTTTCATTCTACATCTACCTCTTTGTATTCACGCCATTCTTGTACAGTATTTTTGAATTCATCTCGCCATACTAGGGCTTTGGCTTCGTCATCAAACACCTTAGTCACAGTGTCATGTTGGTCACAACCGTTATAAAAAACTTCAATACCTAGATAAACTTTCATTTTTGTCCATCCATGAACTTTTGCATTAGAGTAAACATGCCCTGTGCTCGATTAAGAGTTTCTTCAGGACTTTCTTGTCGCACACATGCAGCCACTACATTTTGCTTTTGAAATTGATTCTGTGCGTTAGTGCATGTACCAATGTCATTGTAAGATCCCACTGTGGTCACTGCGGTACCAACAACCAACACTAAGTTATAGATCATTTTGAAAACTCCTTAACGTGTCTGCAATCACCTCTAAACTTGAACCCACTGCAACTGCAACTATAAACACCTTCTTCTAAACGAACAATATATAAGTCGCCTTTGCTACCTGTCACTTCCCAGCGATTGGGGTTAGTGGTCTCTTCAACTGTAAAATTATTGGCATCGGGAATTTCTTTAAACTTACGACCACGTGTGTCTATGCGTATGGGGGTCTTAAATTTAAAAACCGCCTTGCTTCCAGCCTTGATATAAGCAAACATCTTGCTCTTACTGTCATCCATGTAGTAAGCATGGTTAGGAGTTGAATCGGGCCACGTGGTTGTTTCTTGAAATAGTTTCATTTTTACTCCGTTGCCAACTCAACACTCAACATTTTAAGATTCATTTCTACTGCACAAATACGCACAGTATTATAAAGGTCTGCAACTTTGACATCAAGCCATGCAACTGTTTCGTTGTTGCCGTTTTCGCTTAATACAATATTAACGATATCACCAACTAATTGTCCTGCGGCAGAGCGCCATGTAATGCGATTTCCAATATTGAGTTTCATACAATCTCCTAATTTCTTACTATATCTTATTATAGCAAATCTGCCATTTCTGGGCAAATTCAGTGTTGTATAGAACCAACAAAGGAAAACCCCGACGAATCGGGGTTGATTTGGAAAAACTAGTATTTAGGTATTTGTAACTGTGGCCCAATTTGACGGAAATGTTACATTTGCGGTATCGTTAACAAATTTACCATGGTAATATAGCCACTGTGAATCTTGGGGTATTGACTCCGGAGCAACATTATACACCACCTGTGTAGAATTTATCACTGTCGAATTTTTGACATAATAGTCTATAGTAGTTTGCGCTATTTCTCTGTTACTGACTAGTGATTGAAACTCTTCACCAAATGCAGGTCCAGTTTTTATTTCGTTGTTGGCCGTCCAATAGTAATTATTGAGATTTAAATGTTGGCCTATTAGGCTAACGTTTCCGGTTACTATCTCACTATTAGCGACCCACATATATGTCTGAGTAATACTCATTGTTCCAGCAGATATTGCATTAGCCATCAATGCTTCCTGATTGCGGTGTGCAGTAATAAAATCAGACAATTCACTTCCCGATAATACCACATTAGCCCATTCGGGCAACCATACTGCGGTAACGTTTCCGTTTATATTCATGGTTGGTACACCAACCTCGTGACTCACAATTGACATAGATTATACTCCCCGTATAGAGTATTTATTAAAAAATCTAATTTAGAACCCAATTTTTCCATTAAATTTACTATTGTGCGCCGCTACTGTATTGGATTGATTAAACGGTCCCACCAAGTAAGATCGAGTTGTCATCATATTGAGTCCAAGTTTTGCCTTGCCCATAAATCTTGATAAAAATTTATCATCAATGAATTTTACATATTGATTTGCGCACCAAGTCCAAGATTCGACATATCTAGGATTATACTTCCTAAGCCATAGCTCGTCAGTATGAAACAAAGTTCCTTCTATTTTAAGATTAAATTTTTCAACTTGAAATGTATTGATGTCATAATCAGGGTAGCATATATGTGAATATCTCATTCGTATCGGAACGACGTCCCAAAAAGAATTTTCGTAAAACGACTTTAATTTATGGGCTTGTAATACCGGGATCAGTGGCATTTTACGACTCCAATAAAACATCTCTATATTGCGTTCTGGATCAGAATCATAAGCGCCTGTTAAAAGTGTGTCTTGAAAAAAAGTAACAAAATTGCCATCGACAATTTTACAATTGATTTTGTCCATACCATGTACAATTGCAACTGACTTATTATTTCGTACGGCTTCCAATTCTCCGGCAGTTTTTCTAATCCATTTTAAACTTGCTGCCATGCCATGCTCGACTCCGATAAATTTCTTTTCGGTTAAGTCTTTAGAGAACTCGTCCGAGTAATCGTCGACTGTGATTTTTATCCTGGGAAATTTCTTTTGAATGTCCTCTAGTACCGGTTTGACTGCGTATGTATATTCGCTGACTACATTAGTCGCAGAAAAATCTAGATTGTTTGGCTTGCTCATATTTGGATCGGCCTTGAGAGCCCATCTGGTATAGATTTCATCTACGTGTATATTATTTGATAAAAAACTGTGTAATACAGTCCAACTGTCGCAACCGCCACTGAAATTTAATATAACATAGTCATATTCATCTCTAATTTGTTGTGCACGTTCTTTGTATATCTGTCTTAGTGAGATATCGGGGCATTTTGTCCAATCAAGACTTGCGTATACATCATCATGAAAAATCCATTCTGGATTTTTCTTTGACACACTTGCATAAACCAAGGCTTCTTCTTTGGTAAAGAATGCTTGATCACCTGCTCGATAATAGCCGAAGGCATAACTGTTTATGTTTTTTATGTTTAGTTTAGACATTGAGGGAAGAATAATTGTGCTAGTTTACTACTAATATTTATTACGTACAAATACTCCAAACATATTTGTACGAAAAATAATAGGCTTACCGGAAATTTTATTTTCCAGGTAAGCCATTACTTTGTTGTGAAACATTTTTTCACTTATTGAGCAATATCCAACTTTATCTAACGGAGTTAACAATAATTCCGGATTCAATAATTGAATTACTCTGCGCCTAATTTGTATTTTTCTTTAACCTCGCTTAAAGCCTGTACATTCTTTTGTAGGACCTTTTTGTAATCAGTAGGCATTTTTGCCGGGAATCCCATTCCTAGAGATTTATGTTTTTCAACGAATTCCGGATCATTTTTTAAATTAACTGTCAATTCTATTATACGATTGCGTATTTCCGGATCCATCTTGTTTGATAAACCAATAGCATTAAAGAATTCAAAAAGATCATGATTATCTACGGGTTTGATATTTGTGTGGTGTGAATGATCAGTACTAAACGTTGTCAATATTCGTAGCTTTTTACTTGCTTCGTAAGGTATAAACCCAGACATAGTGTCAATACCACAATCAACTTGATTGGCCAATAGTGCAGCATCCACAGCCGCCCCACCTTTATAAGGTATAATGTTTAATGGGAATTTATCTCTAGCCTGCAGGTACTGTAGCATGAACGTTCCGGTAGTAGCCTGGACTCCACAATTTATATTGTGATGTCTTGCATCTTCTTCTAAATCTGCCAATGTTTGATATTTGGAATCATATGGCACCATAAGTGTAAATGCCTGAACAGCAATTGGTACTATATAATCCAAATTATTGATCGGATCATATGTTCCACCACTTGCTTTTTTATATTCTGCAATATATTCTGTATTAGAAGGTGATAGAATTAAAATTTTGTTTGAAGGGTTAATACTGTAATAATTATAAGCAACTACCCCATCACCACCTATTTTATTAGTCACTACTACTTTGAAATTGGCTTTTTCTATTAAAACTTGTTGTAATGATCTGCCTATTAGATCGTTGCTACCACCTGCAGGAAACCCCACAACAATTTCAATAACAGGCTCTGCAGCCATAACAGACACACTTGCGGCAAGGCCGACTAATCCTAATTTAAGTTTTTTCATTACTTGCATTATATTCCTTTTGATAATTTATTAATTGAAGAGGGAGTTATTCTGTTACGAGGAAACCCCCAAAACCCTAAGCGGTGTTTAGGCCGCTAATGCGAACAGTTCGTCGTTTGCGTTTACGTTTTTTGCTTCTGCGACCGGGTTACCCCAATCCTAACGGGTTCTACATTCCCGATTCTCCAGTAGATCTTTAACGCCAATCGATAACCTGGTATGGCCCATCAAAAACATACTAAGGTGTATTAAGTCTTACATGTAGAGGACTGGGATACCAAACCCTATCTTTTTACAGATTCTAATATGTTTATGGTGGACCATTCGGGAATCGAACCCGAGTCTTGATCGTTATACCTCTACCTTCACCGAATTATATTGTGGCATGCTTTTAGGAAGTCTGCCACGTATATATCCTTTACTTATAAATTCTTCATGTTTTTCAATTAATACATATTTTTCTTTAACACCATTATTGACCCAAAGTTTAGTAGGTGCATGACCTTTTTTGCCTCTAACCCACCCATCAGGAATAATATCATCCATTGTAATACGTTTAATTTCTTTAGTCAATATATTTGATATCCAATATTTTCCAAATTGACTATTTTTAATTCCAGCAGAATCTAAACTTTTTTGTTTTCTTCTTCGTTGTGCTTCTTCCTCGGAAATATTTAACCAACTATTGTTATTTTTAGTTTTATTTGTTTTTATTACTTTCATATGCCAATTCTGCCACCATTCGGTGTTATTGGCTTTTTCTAAAGCAATTCGTTCATTTAGTTTCTTAGACGAAGTTTTGCCACCTTTACTTGACGATTGTTTATGTGCATTGCTGCCATTCCAATGATTCCAGCCACCAATTCCGCCAGTGCGTATATTGTATGTATCTTTACGTTTACAGAAATCTTCGTTTACTATTTCAAATTCCTTGCACCACATATCTTTTTCATTATTAAATATATGTAAGATTTCTTTAGTAAAATTTTCTGTACCATATTTCTTTTTAGATCTATTCAATGCAATACCAGATCCCATATATGAATCGTTTATATCTTTGGTAATATGAGCACCGATATAAATTTTACCATTTATGTTATTTGTGATTTTGTAGATAATATAAAAAGTGTCGTCCATGCATTATTTATGACAGACGACACTTCGACTCCTGTTTTTGTCCAAGACTCCTTCGCTTTGAAGGGATTACAACTATTCTTTAAAAGTTGTCATTCCACAACTTTTCTAATTCGGGATTAACTGTGGTTGGGTCGTGTAATATTAAAGATAGCACACTTGTTGCAAACCATAATACGCCAAAAACCCAACCATATTCAGCCATAATATATTTATTATTCAGCTACAGTTTCTTTTGTAGCACGTGCCTTGATTGCTTCTAAACTTGGCTCTGCTTTAACTTTGGCAACTTTAGCCTTAACTGTAGCAACCTTGTTGTACTTGGCATCAGCTTCGTCAATTGCTTCTTTGTACTTGGCATCTGCATAGATGTCTGTGGTCTTAAGATGTGCCACACACTCTGCTTTAGTCATTGGTGTTGGAAGCTCAATCAATTGAGTGTCAAAACCAGTCTTGCTTAAAATCTTAATACGACTTACTAAGTCATTTGCAAAACGAACTTTGAAACCACTATCGCTATCACTAACACCAGTCACTGTAAACTTTTTATCCATTTGAAAACCTCATTGAGTTAAGTTGAAAAATAATGCCAATTTCATTACTGGCATATTCGAATTGTAGCATCGTTTCCATTTAGTGTCAACTACAATTTGAATTTGATTTAGCCGAAATTATTTCTTAAGATCGACTGATGGTTTGGTGATCTTATCATGTGTCCAATCTGCGGCACCCTGAATATCCTTACCAACACCTGCTACTGTGCTACAAGCGGATAGGCCTACTATCGCTAGAATTAAAAGATAATATTTCATTTTGCTAACTCCACTGATTGTGTTTTAACTGTGTCAATTCCGTGATCTAGAATCTTTGCTACACCAGAGAAACCCACGGTAGCAACAACCAAACCTAAAATAAACCCCACTATAAATAAACGCATAATTAACCTCTCTTATTTCTTGTAAACAACATTGGCCTTAAACACACCACCTAACACCACAACTGCACACCAATGATCAAAGTCAATGGGAATATTCAATGCGGGGAATAGGGTATTCAAACTCCAGATAGTTGCAACAGGGCCTAAAATGACTAAGGCAACTACAACTAACAAACCTAAAATTACGTTTGACATATTATGCTCCGTAGTAAGGACTATAGACTTCGTCTTCCTGTGCAACAGGATCAATGCCCAATGATTTGACATAGTCATTGAATAAGTAATAGTCTTCCATTGCTTCTAACAATGTAGCCCCATTACAAATTACTCGTTCGCCAGCACAATTTTGCATGATGTACTGACTGTAGCCGTCACTCTCCCAAAGAGCATCTAAACGCTCCTGTGTTACAGGCCTTAAAAACTTAATCATACACACTCCTTCTTAAAACGCTCATAAAATTCCTCATTGATTGCAGTCATTTCCTCGTTGCTGACATAGAAGTCAGTACGTGGATCATAGTATTGTCCTTCACGTACATCATAGTACAGAACACGTCCGCTAAAGTTAAAAGGACCTTCTAAACCCTTACGTGGACCATAGTTGTCACGCATATTATCCACTGTGTTAAGAACTCTATAACCCATCTGCAACTCCTTGTTTTTCACTATATCTTATTATAGCAGTTTGCCCATTTCTGGGCAAACTTGGTGTTGTGTTTACGCAACAAATTTGTCTAGTCCATAAGCTCTAGCACACACTTTATCGCATAAAAAATCTTCTGTGTAACTTGACTTATTGGATAATAAGAAAGCCTTTAATACTACGAATGTACCATCTTTGGGATTATGGAGTATTGTGGCTTGCCAATCACCATCGCTTAAAACCTTATAACCAAATTTGTCTACTAGAATTTGAAAAGGTGAACCGTGTTTGATTCTCCACAATTTACCAGTTTTTACTCTTTCGTCTTGACGCCATCCCATACCATGGGTTAAATATTTTGATCCTTCAAATAAAATGCGAGGCATATTTTTACTCCTTGTTGTTACAATATCAGTATTGTAATACCAAAATCATTTACTGTCAATTTTAGTGTCTTGTTCTCGTTGAAGTCGCATAAGTTCAATTTGGTATAGATTGTATATGCAGAAAAGCAAAAACAAAACACTTACAGAACCTATTAAAAGATCAAACGGTACCACCATTGCCACTGCCGTAACTGCAAAAATTATTGCCGCGGCAATCAGTAACTTTGAGAGTAAACTCATAAATGCTCGAACTTGAATCGATAATTTCATATATTTCCTTTGTTTAAAATCATATTATAGCATTTTGCCCATTTCTGGGCAAATTGACTGTTGTTTTTACGCAACTTTCTTGACTAGTGTTAATGCAACTTGTTTTCTAAAGTTTTCTTCAGAAAGTTCAAGTGTCTTTTGCTTTAGACTTCTCTGCATCATTTCAAGATACATCTGTTGCTTCTTAGCAGGAAGTTCTGCGAACAACATCAAAAGACTGCTTTCAAAGTAACCTGAGCTATAAGCATGGCTGTCATATAACTCTTTAGTGACTTTTGAAAAGGTGTTTACTGCAGATTGCATTAAAGCCTGATTAGTTTCTTTTGACATCTTTATTCCTTATTACTTACTATAACTCTATTATAGTGTCTTTGCCGTTTCTGAGCAAATTGACTGTTGTTATTGTGCAACATCCGCGGGTAATACTAAAGCATTATACAGTTGATCTGTGGGAACTCCGTGTTGGGTATAACCCTCAAACACCATGTCAAAGTAACTTTGGCTGGGCAGGCTATCTTCGTTACCCGGAGTCATAAAATAAGTTATGGCATTTACAATCTCACCATCATGCTCAACTTGAAGCGGTGCACGATTGTAATAATAGGGATAGCCTTCTAGTATATCCAGAGCCATCAAGCACTTGGGGGTGATGTCCCATAATACACCATCCACATAGCTGCCTGGCTCAACGACAACATCTGCAGGACCGCTGAATCTAAATGCATGATCTAATAGTCGTGCATAACCCAGTGAGATTGCATTAGGACATCTGTAGGCCATGCCCTCTCTGTTGGTATTAAGTCCATATCCAAAATATAACATCATTGCTCCAAAGTTAATAACATCAGCGTGACTTCTGCTTCGTCACGCAAATAAATCTTGCTCTTACGTGTATTGCCACTGTAAAACTGTGCACGCCAATGCTCATTGCTTTGAGGGCGGATATATGTGTCATGAGTTGGACCAAATCTAGCCCTAAAATAGTCTGTGACACGGCTACGCATCCGCTTGTCTTTGAGACTACCATCAAACTCCAGGATAGTGGTAAAACCCTGTTTAAAATAATTACGTCTGCCGTCGCTTTTAATTACTCGCATACCCAAATCCTTTTCCTTTTTCCCAATCTTGTCTTCCGCTCAAGCCAAATACCACCTTTCCATAGACTTTATGAAATCTATCAAAAGATTTACATCTACCGGGATGCAATGGTAAATCATAGTTAAACCAAGTTTTTACAATTCTAACAACATCTATATCGTCATGAATATTGTCCATGACATACGATAACCAATAATCAACACGTTTATAAAATTTAACTAGTCCACGACGTTTTGCTAGGCCTAACAGTTCTTGTGTTGACACTTGTGCTATTCTAGCGGGATCATTGGTTAGTATATCCCACATCAGTTGTTGATCTTCAGTCAATTTGTACATCCACTAACTTACCATCCCTAAAGATGTAATACATTTCCAAACTGAATCCACCACGGGGCACACTTACCCAAACACAGTCATTGCCCGGACGCATTTCATATCTGCTATATCCAAGTTTACGCAGGTCTTCATCAACGATCATGCGTTCAAATTCATTTACTTCATGCATCATTAAGCACTCTCCAAGTTTCTTCTTTCTCAGTATAAATTAAATTGTGTTCTTCTAAAATCTGTCTACGAAAACTTTCATCTAAAGCGGTCCACGACTTTACTGCATCATAATTGCCCCATGCACCAGTTGGCATACAGTCCTGTATCCAGCCCACTAGTCGTTTCAATGTTGTCAAAGTATTACCGGGATGACTGCGAGCCATAGCACCCACGAAGTCATTGGCCAGTACACTAGTAAAAAAGCCGCCTGGATGCAAACCATGGACCATGTAGTTATACATGACTTGAGCGTATTCTCCATCTATTTGCCACTGGTCAAATGTTATCTGTATTTTATTTCGACTGTGTTCGGTCAAATTCATTTTTATCTCCGTTTAGTCCAACTATATTCTACACCATCAGGGCATACACCATTGACCACTGCATCTACTCCAGGGTAGCCAACTTGGTCGGCATGTTCACTAACCATAGTTACGAATCTACGCCCATGCTTACGTAAACTCTCACACTCAGCAAGAGCATCAGTCATGCTAACAAAATCCTTACTGTATGCTTCCTTGGCATAACTCCAATACACTTTAAACATCTTTATTCATTTCCATTTTCAACAATACTAAACTTATTATACTTTCATCTCGAAAAGAGATAAAGTAAGGCCTTGGCATATTGCTTTGGGGCCTTTCGCTAAATGTTGCTCGCCAGTTGTGAAAATTCCCGGTGTATTGGCTACCCAACATCGTACTCATTATATTTTCCACATGAGTAGATTCGCGACTCCAAACATCAAACCTAAAGGCATAGGTATGACCATAAGCCTTGAATGCTTTGTATCTACGATTCAATTTTATCAGTTTCATGATACAAACTCCCTAACTGTGTCAAAGCGAGTACTTGCAGGAACCCACTTGAATTGTTCTCTCTTGCGAAAGGGCTTTTCAAAGTCAAAGTTAATCATGAACCAGTTCTTTTCATTGCTGAAACTAACGGTTGTGGCAAACTTAACAACATGAACCCACTTATTCTTAAATTTTGCAACAACCATAGTCATAACTATCTCCTTTTAAGCACCACACATATCATCTATGAACAAGATTGGCCCCTCGCCACGTCCATAGTCTCGCACATATACCATATCTGGATCAACCACGCATCCGTACTCCATGTTCATGGTCATTTCTACGGGCAAATCTGGATCCACTCGAGACAATATCTCTATCAAATCACGTACTAACATTTCTTACTCCTAATCTTTCATTATATACTCAAACAATACCCACTTGGCACGATTCAATAACTGACGCTGATCTTCAATAGTATTAAAGTCAGGTTGCTCGTATGCCATCATTTCCTGTGCATCACTTAGGTAACTCGCCACTATCATTGCAGGGCCATTAAACTTAAAAGTAATGCTAGATTCAACTGCTTCACGCATGCCAGCTTCTGTGACGCCATACATACGAACTTCTTGTTTTTCTTTTTCTGTTAAACGATTGTAAGTTTCTGTAGCCATTTTCAACTCCTTGTTTTTCACTATATCTTATTGTAACTGATTCTTCATTTCTGAGCAAATTGACTTGTTGTTTTTACGCAACATTGAGCTCTGGGCGATCACCGTTAATAAGCGATCTTTCTAGGGCATGTGCAGGCTTTCGTCCCCTAACAACGTCTACGAGAAGCACATTAAACGCTTCTGCACCGTGTTCTCGTATGCTCTTGCACAATGCCCAAGTCTTGTTCTCAGTCAACGCTCTACGAACGTGTTTTTGGAACCTGATTTTCAGGGCTTTCTGTACTGCGTTACCACAGACAGTGATGCCAATGTAATGCTCGTTTGTGTTAGTATTCACTAACATATATACGGCATGCTTTGTATCTTGTCTACGTTTTCTTGTCTTCATGTTTCTATTATAGCAAAACCTTCAATTCTGGACAAATTGACTGTTGTAAATGTGCAACAAAAAGCCCGCACAAGGCGGGCTAGAAAAGTAATACTAAAGTATTATTAGTCTGAACTTGCACCCTTGCATACTTGTTTCTTATTTGCGGCAACTGACTTAAAGTCTATAGGCCACATTGGTTCTTTAACTTGTTTATTGTGCCCTGGAGGAACTGCAAATACAATACCTGTGTTATCTTCAATATCAGCTACTGTGGTTTGAACAACGGTTAAATCATTGCCCTGCTTTTCTTTGTGTGGGAATAGGAATGCCAATGTACTACCTGTGTTCTTGTCAATGACAATCTTAAAGAATCCGTAAGGAACATCAACTTGGTCCTGTCCAATCTTTTTGTCTTTTTGTACATTATAGATATTACCAGCATATACAATTAGTGTATGTTGGCTACTGAATCCCCAAGCACCTGTCGCTGACTCTAGCAATTTCCAAATACCACGATTCAATCCTGGTAGTTGTGGACTCATGTTTGACATTAGGAATGATTCATACTCCACTTGTGGATCCCATGACTGGTGTGCATCGTTGGCAATGTGTCCTTGGTCATATCCGTTACCAGCATAGTCCTGTGGAGTACTACGCTTGTTTGGTGGTAAACTTTGATCAGCGGCAAATGCATTACTGCGTGGAACACATCCGTTGATATTTTGTGGAAGGATTTGCCAAGCAGTCCATACTGGAATCTTTGCTTGGTTATCGTGCAAGGTAAAATAACCTTGACGGCAAATTAATGTTGCATCAGGCTTTTGCACTTGTGGCATACCATATGGCACATGTACTGCACAGGCTTCTGGTGGTGCTGGTGGACGTTGTGTCCAGGCTTGTGCACCAAATGCCATTATGGCTAGTGCTAGGGTTATAATCTTCTTCATTGATTTACTCCTTTTAAAGTTTGATTAATTTGTTTCCATCTTGGGTCTGCAACTGAAGCCAGCGGCCGCGGCTTCTTCTGCATGTGTTCTTAACCATTGTTGTGCAGTTGACCACGCACTAGCCTGACTATGGTCTGGAAATGTATGCACCACGTGTCCTGAATCACGTTCATATATTTCCCATAATGGAACACCATTGGGGGCAGTCGCTTGTCTTGGCGGTTGCGGTTGTTGTTGCTGACCGGCCTCTGGTCCTGTGGCAGTATGTCCTATATTTCTTATACCCAGTCTAGTACGTGGTACGTTTCTACGTGCCGCCATATTTTCCAACATAGCAGCAATTTGATCTATTGTGCCATGTACAACTTCTATGGTGTTCTGCTCAGGATCTTCACGGTCAAACACTTCATAATGAAGTTGTCTTTGATCGAATGCCGGTGTATCTCTTATGGTTGGCGCAGATGGTGTAGACTGCGGTTCTGCGACCTGCGGTTGCTCGGGTTCAACTGGTGCCGCTACTGGTCGTACTTTCACTGCATGCCATTTATTATCTGTGTAGTAATCAGGATTGTATAATGCACCGGTGCTTACTTTCCATTCTTTACTGGCTTTGTCATAGGCTTCGGCTTGATCTCGAGCAACTACAGTTATGCCTTGGCTTTGATAACTGCTGTTGGGATTGCCATATACATGCCATTCATAGTATTGATTGGCATTGGACTTTTTGCTTTGTTGTAGTGTGTTTGTTGCTAGTCGTCTAAAGTTTTTGACCACCTGTTCAGGCGCACCACCTACACCACTAACATACTTAGCAAACTGTTCCACCATTTCACCGTACTCGTCTTTTTGTCCCTTGGGATTTAACAACTTGTACAACTTGGTCAAATACTCTTTGCGGTATTTTTGTGGATCCATTGCAGCATCTAATGCCACAACAAAACGCAACATTGTGTTAACTAACTTACCGGGATCTTTACGATACTCTCCCAACCAATCTCCGCCGGGACTACGGAACTCAATTCTATTATCTTTTAAATTGATACTGGTGTACTTTTGTGTGTAGTTGGGGTGTATGTTTCTTGTTGTGCCTTCTACTGCTTTGTCTGCACCCTGTTGCAGATGCGACTTCATTTTTTCCAACACATCTGCTGCACGTTCCGGCATGTCGGCAATTATTTTTTTAACTTTACCTATAGCACTGGCACAATAGGTATTGCTCATTCTACCAAATTCTTTAAGAATGTATTCGTCGCCACACAGTATTGCTAATTTTACATAGTCTAAGTTTTCTTTGTCAAAGTTCTCAACACTGATGTTCATGTGCAGGCCAGTACTATCATTTGTATAACAACCTTCCGCCTTGGCCCAAGCAGCAACTTTTTTCAAGTCTTCAATCATTTCAGGGACTGTTAACGGAGGGCTAACAAACTCCAATCCGGTATCATCACTGTCATCGGGTTCTAAACTACCATCGGGCTCAACAATATAAGCACTGGTGTTGCGGTTTACAGTTTGGTATCCGCCGCCAACTTTTACCCCACGACCCAAATAGTCATCAAAACTGTCTGCAACTTCAGCGGCAGTCCTACCGCCATTCCCGTTATTAACATTGGTCCAATGTGGCCAAGTGATGTTATAGTTGCTTTCAATATCGCTCATGGTGCCCAAGCCATTGTCATCCAACCACTCGCTTTGTCCAAAATCATCGCCGTGTTCTTGTTCAAACTCTTCTCGAGCATCGTGATAATAATCGCCCCTGTTGCTCCATTGTTCGTTTACAAATTCTTCAAAGGCAGCATCTTCATCTTCGCCTTCATGCCCCTGCATCCAATCATCACTACTGCCATTTTCTTTAATGTAATCACTTAAATAATCCAACCCTTCGTCGTCCCACAACTCACTCAATTTTTCACCGTGCCATTCTTCGTAATCACGTAGCATGGCTTCACGCAAACGATTCACATCACCTCGACTGTTAAAGTCTCCATCGTGGAAAAAGTTCACAGCATCATCGATGTCGCTACAATGTTCATCACTATCGTAGTCGGGTTCGCTTTCGTAATCGTCACTGTCATTATTTTCCGCATTGGGCACAATCATCTCAAACTCTAAGCCGGCTCGTGCACTGATTTTACTGGCTAACTGTTCAAGGCTTTTTGGACTCATGTTTATTTCAAACAGAGATTGTTCTTGTAGTGGTTTAATTTCTTTGTAACGCATTTACTATTTAACTTTTAAGTGGGGTTGCTATATGCGGAATAAAACAAGGTATACGTTTTATTCCTGCGGCCCGGGCAGCATTTAATCTATGGTTGCCGTCAAGCACCCATCCCTGCTCGTCTGCCACACAGGGTTTGTGTTTAAGGTCATCTCGAGTGATTGTGCTGATATGATCCCAATCCAAATCAATGACTCTACGATAACGATCATCTTGATCAAATTTTTCAGGAGTACTTAAACTGCGTGTGGGGACTAGTCGTAACACCCATATTTTATGATCTAATATAGGTTCATCTAAATGATATTCATCATGTATGCCCTGCACATAATTTAATATTTCTTTACTGGTGTAATATTTTTTATGTAGATTAATTTCGGGTTTACTTTCGTCTTCACCCTCATTTTGTTGTTCTATTTCTTTTTGTAATATAGCCAAGGGCATATTATATGTGCGGCGGAACTTGCCCAACAATGCATGGTGTAATTGTTTTAGTGCACGATCACATTCATCATCACGGTACAGTATACCAATACCGCCGTTTGCTTCCCACAGGTGGATATTGGTGTCATAGTCATCAATTAGTATATTAGGAGTGCCGTCTGCTTGTTTGGCAAACTTAAACTTTTCATGATCAAAAAGCACACTTTTAGGAGCATTGCGTTTTAGGTGTTTTTGTAACCATTGACTTTTTTCACGGCTACTTTGCTCCACACGACTTAATAGTGGGCTTGAGAGAATATTGTATTCTCCAGCAAGTTTCATAACACCACTTATTAGTTTACCTGCGTGTGGCAAGGGTTTTAAGTTTGCAAAGTATCCGGGCTTCTTGGCAAGTTTATCAACTTTTGTGCCCAGATCTTTTGCTTTTTTACGGGCATCGCGAAAGTTATCTACTCCGTGATGTTTTTCCACTGGACCAAAAAAATCAGCCAAGACACCATCCATGTCCACATAAACCTCGGGTTTAGCGGTAAAGTCATTTTGGTATTCAAAAAATTTCATCGTATAGTATTTATTACTATACTGTTTATCCGTAGAGGGATTCGAAAGCTCGCATGTTACGTTGTAGCATCAGTGTGTACATATTACGGGTAGTATTGGCAATTTCTTCGCCAATTGTCAAGGGTGTTGGTGCTGGAAGCGGGACTTTGACATCACTTTCCCCGCACTCTGTTTTAACACTCAATCCGTGCTTGATGCAAAGGTGTTTTATAGCACTATTATAGCTTAAACAATGCATATAAAGACTGTGGAATCCACGATTACGTGCCCATATAATTGCTTCACGCAACATTATATCTGCAACGCCCTGTTTTCTACGCCCAGTGGCAACCATGACACCGAACTCTACTTCATCAACATTCTGTATGGCAACATGTATAGTCCCCACCCAAATTCCACGGTCTTCCGCGACTAAAAAGTAGTGATTGTGTTTTTCTCGGATGATTTTTTCAACAAGGGCATCGATGCCATCATCAGTCATACCCATACCAAAGTACAAATGACGACTGTCACTGTCCTGACTTTTCATCCATTCTGCGTAGTCTTTATATTCGCTATAAGCGAGAAATCTAGTAGTAATCATACTAGTATTTAACTTCCGCGATGTCCCTTGATAATCATCTCGGCCTTGGCCATGCGAGCAGCAATGATAGCTTCCATTATTGATTTTAGGAATTTTTTCATTGTACCCATCCTTGGCGGTGTCTTTGTTCTTGCTCAAAATGACGAATCCAAAATTCAACTTCAGCGGTTGTTTTTGGCTTTTTACTTTCTACAAATGCTTCAACATGGTAGTGTTGAAAATTGACTTCAGTACCAGCAAATAGACTTTTGATCCATTGTAATAGTTTCATTTCTTTCTCCTTAGTGTTTATACTAGTATTTAGTGTACTAGTGGTTTTCACTAATAATAACACAAAACTATTCAAATGTCACAGATTTTACATACAATCTAGATTCAATTTGCTCAAAGTCTCGGGGATTGATAATTGTAGCGAGAGGGATAGATCCGGGAAGTAGATAGTTGTGGCCTTGGGATAATCCCAAGTTGTCAAAAAACCCTCTATGTTGTTGGTAATAATGAAACATCTGTTTTTGTTTATATTGATGTTTTAAAGGCAGGATATTATAGAAGCGCACATTAAAATCTGCACTATAA
>Ga0316227_1002232_pt1 | contig 17863 bp, 23 predicted proteins | sample TBH18019metaG_FD_206012 | JGI IMG/M metagenome (GOLD analysis project Ga0316227, IMG submission 206012) | Freshwater microbial communities from Trout Bog Lake, Wisconsin, USA - TBH18019 | ecosystem: Environmental > Aquatic > Freshwater > Lake > Hypolimnion/Profundal zone | place: USA: Wisconsin... | reverse complement strand
TCCGCTCCTATGTTCGTTTCGCAAAACCAAACATACGGGAAACGGTGGCCATCTGTCTGCCTATCCGCCTGTTACACCACTACCTGGGACTCTATCCGCTGGCACCGACCCCAAGCGATGGGCGCTTAAATTCTCGGAGGTCCTGAAAACAGCATGTTTGCCATGAATAGCAAATCGCAAGCGGAAGGTTGGCAGGACAACCGCGAAAGAAGTGGCCACTTGGAGCTAAGAAATGTCTGCAGACCCATTCACTATTAGAATCTTTGTTCCAGACGGCGATCCGGAAGGGATACGTATCATTGACCGGATGAACTGGACAGGCCGGGGACTAGTTTTCCCTCGCAACAAATGGGATGACTTCAGGAAGCGCCCTGATTTGAATAAGACAGGAATATATATTTTGGTCGGTTTCAAGGAAGGCGATATAGACGATCTTCTGACGATTTACATCGGCCAAGCCGATGGAGTAGGTAACCGCATTGAATCCCACATTCAAAAGAAGGATTTCTGGACTTGGGGTGTAGTGTTCGTCTCCACAAGTGGCGATCTCAACCGTGCTCATGTGACTTGGTTGGAATATGCACTCATTAGCCGTGCACTAAAAGTTGCTGGCTGCCATCTAGATAATGGAAACGCACCCCAAGAACCGGCTTTAAGTGAGGCCGAAAAAGCTGATGTCCAAGGGTTTTTGAAAGAGATTTTACAGATCCTGCCATTAGTGGGCCTGCGGGTATTTGAATTTCCCAAGGCAGTGGCCACACCAAATGCCACAGACGAGGGTGGAACCATTGTATCCCACGGTGTTGACACGGTTATCGTACCGGCACAGAAGGATGGATTTGAGAAGGTTTTCTTGGGTGAAGACTGCTGGTATGCAATCCGAATTTCTGGGGGAATGTTGGATAAAATCAAATATATCGCTGGATACCAGACGGCACCCATTTCAGCAATTACCCATTACGCTCCTGTTGATAGAATTGAGCCTTACGGGGAGGGCGGCAAATACAGGTTAATTTTTTCCGAGAAAGCTAAAAAGATTGGACCGATTCCCTTAGGTGATGCACCCCCTGGAGCAATGCAGGGGCCTCGGTACACCAGTTTTGAAAAATTAAAAAAAGCCGTTGAAATTTCTGATTTAGTTGGGAAGAAGTAAGCTAGCTTAAGACCAAAGACCCAGCGCAGAGGTAGCTGAACATCCACGTCCCGATCATTCGAGGGCATTATGCATCTAAGAACAGTGAATTCCATTAGCGCGTTGAGTTCTATTGCCGTAGTGGCCGCTTTTGTTGGGTGCACACCCGCCGTTAGCTATCCGCAAGAAGAGTATCGTACCAAAATGGCTACTATCGGAACTGGTATAAGCAAAGGAGAATTTCTTAAATTCTTTCCAAAAGCAGAAGTCCGTGGCGCGAAATCATATCCTGAAGGTAGTGTTGATGTCCTTGAAGTTGTTGTTTATAGATATCACTTCGGACCAACCGCAGAGCCTGAATGGTTCTCAGTCCCAGGAGGACAGGTTAAAAAGATTTGGTTCTATTTTTTCAAAGATAGTCTTGTACAGTATGGCCAGCCGAATGATTGGCCCGATAAGCCTAATTTAATCCTTGAAACAAGACATAAGTAATGGCTCCAATGCAGGGGTGAAGTTTACCCCGATTTTTTTAGCCTGCAAGGCCATGTGACAAGTCGGTGGTGATCTACAGATTTTGGAGGAATTATGGGATTCTTCTCAAGGCTAGGTGAAGCGGCAAATGTAGTGAAGCAACGCACAAAGATTGGAGGCTCGCAAGGAGCCCTAATGCTCTATCTCAACAAAGTTGATGAAGTGCCAAAGAAGGTTGATCAATTGCTTGCCGAGATGACCATTGAAGCATGGAAGATTGGGCGCATCTCAAACTACTTTCAGAGCCTGGGGTTCTCTTTTGAAGATTATGACGCCATGTTCCGGGCCGCCTTTTTCACCTGCCCACAGGCGAAGATTGAACCCAACCTAGCCGTTACCGTCCTCATGATAGATGAATGCAACAAGATAGACATTTTCAGGGGGATCGCCAAGGCTATAGCCAATGAGAGCAATCGCAAGGAGGCATCGGCTCGCCTTGTTGCTGATTGGGTAAAGAAGGCATATGACCTTTCCCCCAACAAGCCTAAGTAGGGGTTTGGATTCCGAAGGGCCCTGTCAAGGCCCTATGCAGCAGCCCCAGCGCGAAGGTAGGCGTAGAGGGTTTCCCTGCTGATGCCGAATTCAGCGGCCAGGGCGGTCTTCTTCTCTCCCTTTTTGGCACGTTCGCGGAGTTCAGTAGCTTGGGCAAGGGTAAGAGAGGGCTTCCTACCCTTGTACTTGCCAGGAATCTTCTTTGCCTGGGCGATACCTTCAGCGACCCTTGATTTGATAATGTTTCGCTCAAATTCCGCGAAGGCGCCCATCATGTTGAGCATGAGCATGCTCATCGGGGAGTCATCACCAGCAAAAGTCATAGATTCTTTCAAGAAAGTGACCTTAACGCCCCGCGTAGTAAGTTCCAGGACCAGGCGGCGAAGGTCATCCAGATTTCTTGCGAGACGCGACATTTCATGGCAAAGAATTTCATCGCCCTGCCTTACGTAGGCGAGCATCGCTTGAAGCTGGGGGCGGTTGGTGTCCTTACCGCTGAGCTTCTCTTCAAAAACTCGATCGAGTTGGACACCATCAAGTTGGCGTGCCGAATTTTGAGCAGCCGTCGAAACACGAATGTATCCGACTCGTTGACCTTCGCTCATAACGTCTCCTGTCAAGTTAGAGTTTAAAGCCTATTCGGATTTTGTCAAGAATTTTATCTTATACCCTACCTTGACATATCATAATGGAGAAATTTCGCCAAAGGATGGTGAAGAACTCCTCTTTGATCTGTAGCCCAAGTAGACACACTTAAAATATTGAACGCGGAGATGGGGCGCCAGGTGATCAATGTCCTTTGAAAAATATGAAGATGGAAGCAACACATAGTGCGATCAATGCCAACAAACACCATGTTAAGCCTTGTTCAAACATCCTGAGTTTATCAATTACTGCCAGCTCAAATGGCGTCATTGTTTTGTATGTCGGTTCTATTGGTTCCACCACTGATGTCGGAATTTTCTCTTTTGGCTCCAGGCGGAAGTTGAAGTGCTCTGCCTCAACGTGGGGCTCCCTCTCGATAGCCCAGGAGACTATATCTCCGGAGGAGGTAACGCTCTCATCCTCTTTTGCATTGAACTGGAAATTAAAAAACACTTCCGTGGACTCCAAGTCAACAGTGCTAATTAAATCAAAAGTTGACGGCTTGACCCAAATTGAGATTCCCACCGTTGCTGGTTGAAAATAGCCTTCACCGGCAAACCGAGTGTCCTCTTCGCCCTTTTTATGATGCTCTGATCTATTCTTGAGAAGATCTTTGATTGGATAATATGTTTCCTGGGTTGAATAAGCCTCATTGAAGCTGGCACCTCCCAAGACTTCACGTCCTTCAAATTGGTGACTCCCTTCGGTAACAGTTATAGCTACTGCGTCAAGCCATTCCCCAGAAATATGCAACCTACCGTGGGTATTTCCAACTAAGGTCATCCGTCGATACTCTGCGGTCTGGTCACGGACTACCCAAACTTTTCGTTGGGTTATTATCATAGAAATAATCGGGTTATAGTAAGCAGGTGACCTACCCATCGGAATCCCTCCGCATAATAAATCTTGAAATAATAATCACAGCGCAAGCTCAGGGATTATTATCTCGCTTCCGGATTTCTGTTATTGCAGGTTCTAAGCCAATAGAAATTTTAATTTTTGACACCTTTGATATCCATGGGTCCCTTATTGATAGGTGGTAGCGATTGGCGAGGAACTCTGTAAATTCATCCTGCGTTACAGGTCCCAATAAAGAAGACAGTTCTTTTCTTGCCTCATTTTCAATTTGCCATTCCGGTTTTTTTTCTGATTCTGGTTTAGACTCTGGGTTCGTTGAATTTGGGTTTATTGATAAAGCAATTTTTCCAAGTCCATATTCAATATTTTTTAGACTCAGGGCAAATGCTCGAAATGAATTTAAATTTACCAATTCATTCTTGGTGGCATTAATATTTTTATTGATTTCGTTCAGAACCTCAATCAAACGATGCCCCACCTGCCAAACAACAAGAAGACCAACAGCTAAAACAACAATGATAAAAATCTCCATTTCACTCCCTCCATGTTGTTTTTTACGAGATCGACAATCCGAACTACGCAATATAATAATAATTAAGTTCAAAACAACTTATATTTAAGCCGTAAACAAATGATTAGCCAACCGTTCAACAAAATTCCTAAGCTCACTTAATGAAATATTAGCCTGAAATCCACTGCCATCCTGGAAATGGAAAGCCTCAACTTCTCCGGCCTCTGGGATTGGTCTAAAATGAAAATGCGCGACTGCATTTCGGAGATGCCATACGAGCCCCCGCAGGTGATGAGGGTTTTTATCCTCTAGTGTTGAGGTTCCGAAGGAAATAATTGCACTAGGATTGATGCCCCATTTGGAGAGGTTTTCTATTGGATCTCTTGGAATAGAAAGGAGGCAAGCTTCTTTGGGTACAACAAGGAGGCCAAGCAGGCAATTCAATAAGATGGTTGCATCATATGGCCCATTGTACTGTTGGACCAGTACAAGACTCCGCTCAATGAACGCGCGCTCAAAATCAGAGTTATAGCCCATGACAGTTCTCTTGGACACTGAACCGGGGAAGGAAGATGTAACGTGTGCGGCTGCGTCCATTTTACCCATGCCTCACCCATCCTGTCCAGGGGCCGATTTCTGGTCATGACCCATCCCAGGTATACTCCGATGGATCTCCGGGCCCACGGACAGGAAAGGCAAAGGGTCGCTTTTAGGCGTCACCTTCTTGAACAACCTACCTACTTCCGTACTGGTAATCTTGATGTGGCGATTTACTTGGGTGGCAGCAGGATTCTCGTTGTGGACTATATTTCCCGTGGCCAATTTAATTTTTATATTTTTAATTCAACACTAGGGAAGTTGCTTAAGAATTGGCACTATCCAAGACTTCTTATCAATTCTTCCCTAATTATATCGCCGAAGCGACAATATCGACTTGGTATAACCTTAACGCTGTATTGCTCGTTCAATCCAAAAATACATAAATCAAATTTACAATAACGTAATTTTAGAAATAAATATTGATTTATGCGAAATGGAATCAATTGATCTGAAAGTCAACAGAAACTTTTGTGGAATACTCCAAAATCCATAAAACGAAAAATGCGTTTTCAAATTAAAAATTTCTCCGCGACACTGGCCTATTGACAAATTACAACCCCAAAAAATCAATGGCACCTTTTTTTGGGGCTTGGCCTATTCGTTTTTGATGGATATAAAAAGCCCCCAGAAAATGAGGGCTTTGCTTTTACTGATATTGAAGTTAATTATGCCTTGCTTCCCTCGCCTCCTTTAGGGCATTCAACGCATTAGGGTTGGCCTTCCTCTTACTGACCTTGATGTGTCCAGAGGGAGAGGTGCCATGCTCTTCCGCTGCCTTAGCCATCATCCCAATCACCAGTTCTGAAAACTCAGGCTTTGAAACTTGCTCCAGGAAGTTCATGTAGAGCTGCTCAGGCTTGTCCCCCACCAACCTGCGGCAAATCATCTTCGCCAGGACTGAAGCGAAGCCAGAGCCCTTGGCAGCCCTACCTGGTGCCTTGGCTACCTTGGCTGGCTTGAGGACTTTGAAGGCCTGGACCGCCTCAGCAGGAGTGATGTTGTTGGCGTCCATGGCTTCGATGAACGCAGCGTGTTTGGGGATGGAGGTCCAGAAGATTCGGTCAAGCGTGGAACCGGTCTTCCCCTCGACCTTCTTGAGGAGCTTCGTGACCATGCTGGATGGGATAGCAGCCTTGCCGATATGGAATTTCGCCTTGTCAGTGCGTCCTGTTCCCTCTGTGTAGGTGATGGCAATGGTCATAGCTGTATTCTCCTTTGGTTGAGGCTCTTCTGCCTTTGGTTGAGCAAGCCTACCACCATCCTGGGATTGGTCGATGGGAGTTTTGGTCTGAACTGTGGATGGAATTGAATTTTCAAGTCCAAGTTTATGTTTTACAGATTTCATAAGATTTGCCATTTTCTCTCCAGTCCATGATAGGTGAAATAGTGTCGCATTATTCTAAATCCTGGTAATTCATTGCCTCAACTTCCATTGGCGCATCAAGATAGCCATGTTTGAATATCTGGGATAGATATTCCGCGATGAAAGGGCCTAGCACACCTCCAAAATTTTCAAATTGTGCTACATGTCGGCACTCATGTTTAAGGATACCGTTCATCGACGCTTCCTCATTCTGCCTAAGAAAGATGCAATACCCAAGCGAGAGACCGTCAGGGTGGTCAAGACCAAGACTTAAGGCCACTGTTCTCAAAGGATCTTTCTGTGGCATGGGAATTTCGCCAACAATTGAAATCCTTATCAATTCAGGACATTTTACGCCTACCCTTCTAGCGAAATTTGCTTCTTTCTCTGTCAATGACCTACCATTAGACAATTGAACAGCCTGCTCAGCCCATTCGATTGCGGCTTCTACTATTTGATGTAAAATAGGGATATTCAAAAAATGACCTCAAATGTGGTTGGGAATTAATATGCTTTTAATTTTCATACCTATGACAATAATTATAGTTTATGAGTAATTAGGAATACATTAAATCCCATAGATTTTTTTTAGAAGATAAATCGACCTTCGTTCCATTCGTTTTGTTACCTTTATTATGATTTGTGATTGAACCATCATCATATCTACCGTGCAAGAAATTCATCAGTGTCGGCAGTGAATCATCCGTAAAATTAAAGTAAATACAGGTCAAAAAAATGAGGGAATATGGCACTTTTAGCCCATTCTTCGCCTTCCAACCGACTTGGTTATCAAGGAGAATCCCAAAAATTGGGGTTCTCGACTAAGCGAGCCATTTCCAGGACGTGGATTTGAGTTTCTTCCCATTCGACCAGGGCATACCCGGTCGCAACATTCAAAATCGTGGTGGCTCCGACCTCCTCGAAGCCAAAGGACTGGTGAACATGGCCACAGAAAATCAAGGAATGGGGCCATTCTCGGCCGTGAAGGTAGCGAAACAGAGGACGGTGACCGATGTGGTTTCCTCGCAAAGTCAGGTCACGACTGCCATAGGGAGGTGCATGACTCAGAAAAACCTGGGGATTCGCCACTTTAGCGAGTTGCTCCTTTAGTTCCTCCTCAAGTTCAGCCTCGGACATTCCTTGGGCGAAACTGAAAGGCCCTGAGTCGCCGGGGATGCCTTCCAGTCTCACGACCTTGTCCGAAAACCCCTCTGGGAGAGATTGCATTCCTGGATAACGGAACCCAGGCAGCTCATGGTTTCCCAAAATCAGGGTGCTCACAACCCCCTGGCGAGTGAGGAGGTGTCGATGGTCGCGCCAGAATTCCTGCTGGGCCAAGAGACGAAGATTGGCCGGGCGTTGATTGAAGTCTGGAAGCATATCGCCACAGCAGACCACCCATTCGGGATGGTGCCGATCAATCAAGTCGGAGGCAGCCAGGAACCCGTCCCCATGGAGGTCAGAGAACGCCAAAATCCTCAACGGCAATCCTCTTGGTTCTCATAAAGCCGGTAGAGATGGTGCGGGAAGCCACCCAGGGATTCGGGGATGTATGGAGCGACCCGGCATAGTTCTGGGTAGTAGGGCCTCGCCGATTTCCGGAAGAGTTCATCAGTGGAATCCGACCACGTCACCACGTACTGCGGGTTGAAGGATGTGTCCTGGATACGGTTTTCCGTGTAGAGGTGCCGGATGATGCTCTTGCGGCATCCCCCCATACCAAGGCCCTCCCGCGTGGCCACCAGGCTTTCCACGCTGAAGTAGCCCTTCGACATCAAGACATCGAAGGCGTTGAGGTTTTCCATGGCGAGATAGAGCAGTGGGAAGCGTTCGCAAGCGCCCATCGTCAGGCTCCGCACTTCTACCTGCATCAAGGCGGCGTCATAGTCATGTGCTCGAAGAGGGTCATCAACCATTTGGACATATTTGGGATTGTTGACGACGCCAACCCTCTTCCGGTCGATCCGCAATGGCTGGATGGAGAGGAGAGTTATGAAGGTACGCCCGTCCTGGAAGAGCACATCCCCCACCTTGAGTCCATGAAGGCCACCGCCATCCGGACTCAAGCACGTGTACACGAACATCTCTGGCCGGGGAAGCGCGAGATGGGCCAGGCGCTGCTCCCGGTAGACATCGCTCCAGAACACCAGTGGCCTAAAGTCGCGGCCTCCTGAGACGTACCAGCAGACCTTGGGGCGCACCTCTGGAAGCCCCCAAGGAAGCGAGAAGCTGTTGCCATGTAGGGGCCGGAAGAGTTTGACCCAGGGAAGCTGAATGAATTGTTTTTCTGTAAGTGGAGTCTTTAAACCAAGAAAGTCATTGATATGGACTGATATTACCTTTTTGTTCATCGGTCTCCTGAGAGGAGCAAGATTGCCCCTACCTCCTATTATACCGATAAACGATAAAATTTGGGACGGTTTAATTTCAACTACATGTTTAAACAAATTCATCCATACTTGATTGACTAGGCCATCATAGCCAACTTCATAAGTTAGTATTAATGTTAATGGTACACCGTTACAATACCGATAACAGTTTTGACAATTTCTTCATTGCCGATTCCACAATAAGACAATCTGACGGGTCATGCGATGGACATATCATGCGCTGAACCCTAAACGGCAAACTTTCCTTTTGGATATTTGCTGAGGTCTGCCCGGCTTTATCAAAATCGAGCAACAACTGAACCTTTTTAACTCCGAGAAGAAGAAGGTCTTTCTGGTGAATTTCTTTAAGCTCCTTACCAAGAGGGCTAAGAACAGGGTAGGAATTACCCAAAGCGATCCTGCAGGCCAGGACATCAGATGGACCTTCCACTATCAGCACCTTCCTTAACTCAGCAATCCGTATAAGGGTTTCTTGGTCATTCCCAAACCACCACGGGCTGAGATGGTCTGGGAGAGAGCCGTGGACCAAACATTTGTGAGGGTCAGGATCGAGATACCTGAGCTGTGCAAGGCTAAGGAAGTTGTGATGGTCATAAATGGGAAAGAAAAATGCTCCACCAGGAACAATCTGCTTGGGAATCCATCTGACCATTGCCTTCTCAAGTGCTGGCTTGACCCTATCTGGTTCAACAATCCAATTTCTGAATTCAATGAAACGCTTAGTGGAGCTATCTAACCAATCAATACACTCTGCCTCATAAAGCGCTTTGGTTCTCTCGAATAAATTGAATGGATTAATTGATTTCATAACCTGATTCCTCAAGCATTTTAAACAATGTTGTTTTCCCGATTATATTAGCCAATACAAGCATATCATTATTGGCGTCCCAATAGATTTTTCTAAGCCGCAGCCTCTTATCTGTATCAAAATTCTGTTCATTCATCCATTTTATGAATATATCGGATACTACAGCAAAGGTTAAATACTCAGCTTCTTCTTCATCATCAACCTCATCATTTTGAGAAACTTCTTTGAGGCGTTTAATGTTGTAAGTTACTTCTAGCCATTTAATGGCTCTACTTATATTCCAATTGTTAAATTTTGCTACAAACCAGACCGCATCAAAATGGTTTTGATGCGATGGACACCCAAAACAATGTAAATGATTGTCATTATGATAATATTTCATTGACGTCTTGCTGACGGAGTCATGGAATGGACAGTCACATACGTTTCCTTTCCACTTAATTCCGGCTATTTCCGAGGCAAGCTCCTTTAGATCAATGTGGTCTGAGATGTTCTGTCTACGCAACTGTGATATCATTTAGCCCTTCTGTTCCAATGCTTTCCATATAATCAGGATGGTTGGTGATGAAGCCGCCTTGGATGTTGATGAACAGTTCTATAGCCTCTCTAATTGGCTGCACTGAGCGAGTCTTACAGGTTCCTACTGCTAATTCATGGGATGGCATCTCAATGATTTGTTTAATTATTCTTTCATTCCCTTTAGAGTCTTCTCCCAAAGTTTCTTCCTCATATTTGCCATTGTAGACTGAGTAAATTAGGTCGAAGCTCTTTTCAAGCTCTGAATAGTTATAAATATCAGCCGAATCCCAAATTCTACTCTTGCCAATATTCGATTTACCACTTCTATTAGCTTGCATTGGAGTAACTACTGTGATGTCTTCAGATTTAGCAAGTTTTGCAAGATCAATTATTACATCTTCCATGAAAACTCTTGGTTCTTTGGCTCCATCTTTGGAAATCAAGGTTAAATAGTCAATAAATACCATATCAATCTTTCCAGCTTTACATCTCTTGTAGATTTCCTTTCTGATGCCAGCCCATGAGGTTCTGGTAGGAAAGTCCAAGAAGGTTGGAAGCTTAATTTCGCGTTCAGCCGCCAACCTTTTTAGGTCCTGAATACCCCACTGATAGTCCTTGTACTCTTTGGTATCCCTACCAATCGTTCCGTTGTTACACATGGTTCTATTGAGTCCTGACCATGGCTTGTTCCTCAAGACATGCTGAACAGTAAATAGGTCAAGTTCAACATTAATAGTAGTTTCAAGTGGAAAATATACGATGGAAAAATTTTGCATACAAGCATTGTAGGCATAGGTTCTGGCGAAGGTGGATTTGAAACCACCAGCTGCGCCCAAGATACCAACCATTTGTCCATGCTGCGGAAAGACGTTCAAATCGTCAATTTGCCGCAAACCTGTCTTGATATTGAGTGTTCCCGACTCAAATCTGGCAATGGTATCATCCAAATGCTCCTTGACTCCTTGCAAGACATTGTCATTATTCAAGTTGGCTTCAATAATTTCACCGTCCAGAGGAATGGACATGGCGAAATCTTGAAGGAAGGTCTGCGCCTTTGCTGGTCCCTCTTCCGCCAGGACATCTTTGCTCTTCTCAATGCCTTCCTTGATGAGTTTCCTTTGTTTTTGAATGACGATAAATTGTGCTATATCTTCAACTGATAGGGGTTTCGTATCTTCATCATCCATCATGACATATTCACTGTAAAGCTGATCGAACTCTTCCTTTAGGTAAGAAACAAAGACTATTTCACTCATGGGTTTCTTGTTTGTTGAGTATGTTTCTCGTAAGTCATTAATGGCAGACCAAACGTTATTTCCCTGAAGAAAAGGTTTTAGCAGAAGCAGGTTCCTTTCCAACTCCATCCATGATTCAGAGACTCTTATACATTCTTCATGCGTGTTCTCTTTGGTGGTCAATTGCCATAGTAAGATTAATGCTAATGGTGAGGTTGGACTTTTAATTGCTTCACTCATTTTTTACCTTCCTGCGCTTTTTTCGCTTTCGCAGCTTTAATCCTTTCTTTTAACGCTTCCCTAGCCTCTTCAATGGATACCTTTTGGTCATCAAGATAGACCTTCATGAATTCCCAGAGCCTCTTATTCTCTGGGGTCCAAACTCTGCTTAACTCTTCTTCAGTGATGAATAGGTAGCTAGCCAGGGTAGTCAAATTTTTGTCTGGAAGCGAATGGTTCTTTTCAAGATATAGGCATCCCAAAGCAAGCAAAAAGCCCTGCTGCTCAAAGCTTAGTGATGACATAATTGGAACGGCGCCTCTGTGCCACTTGTACCAGGGGAATTGGACGCTCATACAGACTCCTTTGACCAAGCCGTGTACATGGCCTGGAGGGAGGGGCTGTAAGCTCTTTCATTGGGACGATACCCAAGGGTCGTCAGGTTATGCTTCAACTCAGACAGGCTCAAAGCGGGTAGTTCGAGCTTTGCCAGTTCCTCGTTCACTTCTGCCAGAATCATTCTGGCCGAAAGCCCTGGAAAGCCGAGGGGAATTAATTTCTTGTTCGTGGCTTCCGCTGCCTCTTGAATGAGTATTAGTACCTGTCTGGCTTCTTCTATCTCCTTCCAGATGTTCCTCTTTGGTCTGTTCTTGCTTCCTATTGGTCTTCCTCTGGTCATGGTGTAACTCCTTTCGGTTTGGCTTTTCAGCACTATCTACTTAATACTTCAGAAATTTAATTTTTTAATTCACTTATAAAAATATATTTAAATTTAGCTATGTGAATACTAAGTCATTTATTTTCAAACATCGCAACCCTATAATAGAGATAGACTGAAAGGAATAGGTTAGACCAAGACCGTATAAAGGAGATATTCAGAAGGAGAGGTTAGAAGTATATCGAGACGATAGATCGAAATGTAAATGTAGAGATAGAGTCGAGATTGATATACTTAATACTATTAGGGGACAGGTCTGGTTCGTCAATTCCGCTTAACGCTTCATTCCTCACCATCCCACTATTCTTCCTTCTCACCTTTTCTGCTAATTACCCCCCCCAAAGCCCCCGCCCCCCCTTTTTTGAACGAACCAGGGAGTGATGGGGGTAGACGCGCTAGAGCCTCTAAAATGCTCCAGGTGAATAGTTTGGTAGGTTAAGCCTGAGCCTTCCCTCTGCCTTAATTACCCTTGCGCAGAGAAGCCATGTAGGCCAAACGAGCCTTCTTTATGCTGGCTGGTTCTGGCCCCTCTCTTTGCAAGAGGACCTCCACAAATTCCTGGCAGTAATCAGGATGCCCAACCGTCATAAAGCGACACTGGCAATCCCATAGGATCTGGTAGAGAGCATAAGCCTCCATTTGCGTAAGAGGTTTCCCACTCTTTTGGAGACGAGAGGCAAGGACAAACTCCTTTTGGCATTCAGTCAGTTCTTGTTCTTCGTTCATGGTGTAGCTCCTTTGAGGTGTGTGAGGAATCATCCTCAAATTGCTAATACTCAGTTTTTGACTGGCTCTACAGAATGATTTAGATTCCATTCAAGAATGTCTACCTTGTCCGTGGATACCTTGTCTCAAGCCTCAAAATACTCGGTACCCCGCCCTTCCCCCATTGGAAGGAACCAGGGAATGGCGGAGCAGCCAGCTCAGACATATAAGCGTGAGTGGTGGCTGGGAGCATGTATCACTATCAGATTTGGCTATTGATTCTAAATGACTTAACGATAAGTAAAAATTCAAAAATGGCACTTATGGCAAGCCATTAGATTTTATTACTCGGAATCAACTTGGTTTTGGCAGAAGGAAGGCCCCAAGAATCATATTTATTGGGGCCTTGTCGTGTCTGTTCGGGCCTGAGTAGCTCTGTGGCTAGAACTCCCATCCCTGCCCTTCCTTTGGAAGATTCTAAGGAACGGCAGCATGCAAGGGAGATGGAATGTCCTTGGTGGGCTCGGTTGGCAGAAGCTTGGTTGTTACGCCAGTCCAAGACGTTTGCTTAAGACATCCTGGGACTTCCGCTTTGCAACAAGGCCGGTCTCGACATAGATCATCGTGGTTTGGATGTTCTTGTGGCCCAGCATCCCCTGAATCTCTGGGATGGCCGTTCCCACCTCAGCATGAAGGCTCGCAAAGGTGGCCCTTAAGCGATGCTGGGTGACATTGCCCAACCCCAACGCCGCACAAACTCGCTGAAGGGCTTTCTTGCAGAACTGGGAACGGTGCGGCTTGCCATCCTCAGCTGGAAATACCCACTCGCTTAGACGAGGCTTAGGCATAGCGTGGATGGCGTTCCATACCCAATTGGGAACAGGCAGAACCCGTGCTTCCTTGCCTTTGGCTTTGCCGACAACATAGGTCCGATGGGTTGGGTCGAACCACTCCCAGCGCATCCCCAGGGCTTCCGCCTCACGCAGCCCCAAGCCAATCATCACCCTTATAAGGACAGCAACATGCGGATTCTGGGCAGCCTTGTCCATCGCCCCCAGGAAGTCCTGAATCCTGGAGGCGGGGACAATGGGACGCGGTTTCTTCTGGACCCGCAGAAACGCTACCTGGAACGGAAGGCACTTGAGATCCCCGACCTTAACCGAGAAATTCACCAGGAGCTTGAGGATCTTGAGCATGTCATTCACGCTCACGGGACTACGCCCCGCCTCCAACATCCTTGCTCGGAGGCGTAGGACGTCACCAGTGTTGATCTTGTCGACGGGGCGGTTCCCGATGCTGGGGAGAATCCAAAGCCGCGATACACATTCCACATCGGTTAGATGGCGCCTGCTATGGACCGCCTTATGGACCTGGAGCCAATTACGCGTGACCTCGGCAAGGGTCGGAATCCGCTTGATGCCGCACTCCCCCTGAAGGACCTGGCGGCATTTCTCCTCCATCACCATCTTGGCTGTGGCAAGGTCGGACGCTCTGGTGCTTCCTTTGTACTGTCTGCCATTGATCCGGAAGCAGTAGTAGAAGACCCCGGAAGGTTGTTTGGCGAGTCCATGATGGTAGGTGACGGGCATACCGGCTCCTTTTGGGAGCACGGCAGGCAGAAACTTCAGAATGGCCAGAAGTGCAATAGAGGTGCACAGGTTAGAGTGGGTTCACGTAGAACCAATCGGGCCGCCTTAGCTCAGGGGTAGAGCTCCCGCCTTGTAAGCGGAAGGTCGTCGGTTCAATCCCGACAGGCGGCTCCAGGACTAGATCATGCCCATAAGCAGATTCATGATCTGGGTGGCGCTGGTGGAGGTCGGGGCCGTGACGGCGGAGGCTCCCGTGGTGGTGGCGTCGGCGGAACCAGCCGTGGCGGTGCCGGCGGTGGCGGTGGCGTCCTGGGAGGCCGTGTCGGTGCTGGCCGGGTGATGGTGATGGTGGTGGTGGGCCTGGGTGCCCTGGATATCCGAGGTCAGGGCCTGGAGGGCCAGCTGGGCGGCGGCGATGTTGGAGCCCGAGAGGTCCTGGCCCAGGGCGGCCAGATCGGTGGCCAACTTGGAGGTGCCGGAGGTCTGGGTGGCGGTGCTGGTGACCGTGGGCGTGGTGGCCTGGCCGGAGAGGATCGACTGGAACAGGGCGGCAAAGGAGTCCGCGCCGGCGGGCTGGGAGGAGGTCGAGCTTGCCGTCTGGCTGCTACCGGCCGACGACTGGGCCTTGAGCTGCTCAAGGAAATATTGGGAATTGACCGAATTGACACTGGACATATATTGCCTCCCCGCAAAATCCGATGCATTTCCTGTTCCGATTTCCAGCCCGGTTTTCAGCGGTTCCGGCCCGGCCGGCATGCAAAGGTTGCCGGGGGCGCCGCCTGCGGAATCGGACTGGAGGCCGGCGGCGAATCTGCCGATAGGGGATCATCGGAGGCAAGATGGATCCCGTGGCCTTGAGCAGTCTGGCTGCCGCCAGCCAGGTGAACCAGAACTACGCCGCCATGGCCGCCCAGACCCTTGCCGCCGGGCAGGACCCGAGCGCGGGCGGAGCCGTCGGCACGGGCCAGGCCACGGTCGCCACTCAGGCCTCGGTGGGAACCTTGAAGAAGGCCCTGGATATTGAAGCCTCCATGGGCGCCCAGCTGGCCCAGATGATCGCCCAGGGCACCGGCATCAACATAACGGCCTAGGTCTCAGAGCGCCCGCACGACCTCGTTGCCGCCCAGTTGGCGCATCTGGTTGAGGATCCATTCCTGGCGACCGCGCACGTACGCGCTGGGCGCATCGGCCCGGTAGCGGAGCGGGCTCGGCAGAACGGCCGCCAGCAGGGCCGCCTCCCCCGCCGAAAGGGCCCGGGCGGGCTTGCCGAAGTATTTGCGCGAGGCCGCCTCCACCCCGAACACGCCGTCGCCAAACTCGACGATGTTCAGGTAGACCTCCAGGATCCGCCGCTTGGACCAGGTGGTCTCCAGCAGCAGGGTGAAATAGACCTCGAAGCCCTTTCGGGCCCAGGACCGGCGCTCCCACAGGAACAGGTTCTTGGCGGTCTGCTGGGAGAGGGTGGAGGCGCCCCGCTTCTTCCGGCTGTGCTCATTGTGGGCCATGGCCTTCTCGATGGCCTGCCAATCGAAGCCGAAGTGGTCCGGGAAGTTCTGGTCCTCGGCGGCGATCACCGCCACGCCCATGCACGGCGCGATCTCGTCCAGGGGCGTCCAGCGCTGGACCGCATGGTAGGACTTGCCCTGGACGGCAGCCGTCAGGCGGCGCTCCATCATGAGCGCCGACCCGGGCACCGGCACGAACCGGAACACCAGGGCCGTCACCACGGTCAGCCCGACCCCGGCGAGGATCGCCAGACCCGCCCAGCCCAACAGCCGACGCCACCCGGAACGTTTCTTCATCCGTCAATGATGACTCATTCCTGTGCGGGCGGGACCTTCGCCTTGGCCAGGCGCTTGGCCCGGTACATCCGGCGGTCGGCCTCCTCCACCAGATCCCAGGCCCGGCCGCCCAGGACCGGGATGGCGGTGGCCACCCCCAGGCTCACCGTGACCCGGTCGGCCACCTCCGAGTGGGCGTGGGGGATCGCCTGGCTGGCCAGGGCGGAAGTGAGGCCCTCGGCGAGGACCCGGGCCCCGGCCTCGTCGGTCTCGGGCAGGAGGCAGATGAATTCCTCCCCGCCGAACCGGGCCGCCAGGTCCGCGGGCCGGCGCATGGCGCCGCGGAACACCGCCGCCACCGCCTTCAGGCAGCCGTCCCCGGCCACGTGGCCGTAGGCGTCGTTGTAGGCCTTGAAGGCGTCCACATCGCCCAGGATCAGCGAGAGCGGCTTGCCCTCGCGGGCGCCGCGCTGCCATTCCTGGGCCAGGAGCTGGTCGAAGCGCCGGCGGTTGGCCAATCCCGTGAGCGCGTCCTCGGCCGCCAGGATCTTCAGCTCCTCCCGGGCCCGCCGCAGGCCCAGGTGGGTGCGGACCCGGGCGGCCACCGTGGCGGCGTTGAGGGGCTTCTGGATGAAGTCCACCGCGCCGGCATCCAGGCCCCGGACCTCATCCGCCTCCCCCTGCAGGGCGGTCAGGAACAGCACCGGGATGTCCCGGGTCCGCGGGTCCGCCTTGAGCTGGACGCAGGCCGCGAAACCATCCATGACCGGCATCAGGACATCCAGCAGGATCAGGTCCGGACCGTGGGTGCGGGCGGCCGCCAGGGCCTCGGCGCCGTCGGCCGCCGTGAGGACACGGTAGTCCTTGCCCAGGATCGCCTTGAGCAGGCGGCGGAGCACCGGGGAGTCGTCCGCCACCAGCACCGTCGGAGCCCCTGCCTCCACGGGTTCGGACTCGGGGCCGTCCTCCGTGGCGATCTCTCCGGCTTCGGCGGCCCGGGCGCCAGGCGCCTCCCTCGGGTGCTCCTCCCCCAGTCGCGGGGCCACCACGTCGCGGTAGAGGTCCAGCGCGACCTCCCAGGCCTTCCGGGACCAGCTGGCGCCGTGGCCGGGAGCCCCCCCCAGGGCCCCCAGGAGCAGGTGGAGGTATACCATTTCCAGCTCCTCCCGGCGCTCCCGGGCCCGGATGTCCCGCAGGATCCAGATGTGCAGCCCCTGGCCGATCGGCAGGGGCGCGCCGCAGAGCTGGTAGCCCCGGGAGGCGAACTGGGTTCGGGCCAGGACGGGGAGGATATCGGTGCCGCCGGGTCCGGCCGCCAGGCCCAGGTCCGCGGCCGCCCCCGGGTCGGCGGCCCGCAGCCGCAGCTCCGCGTCCAGGATCAGGGCATGGCCGCCCAGGGATGCGAGCAGGGCCTGGATCACCGGCCCTTCCAGAAGGGCCGGTTCGGCGGGGGCATCGGGGGAGATCCGCACGGCGGGACCTTGTCAGCTCGAGGTCAGGTGGAGGGTGCAGGTGGCCAGGGTCAACCCCGGAGCCGCAGCCGTGACGGTCAAGGTATCGTTGGCCGGCCGCGGCCCCGGAGCTGGCGGCCCGACCGGGCGGTATGGAGGGGGGGACCCGCACGCCAGGCCGATGGCCAGGACCAGGGCGGCCCGCGCGGGCAGGGCCCGCCGCCGCGACCCGGCCAGGGCCGACAGGAGGACGGCGGCGGCCAGGACCGGGCCGGCCCAGGGCCCCGGGACCGGGCCGGTGCCGGCCACGGCCAGG
>Ga0316227_1002212_pt1 | contig 18021 bp, 16 predicted proteins | sample TBH18019metaG_FD_206012 | JGI IMG/M metagenome (GOLD analysis project Ga0316227, IMG submission 206012) | Freshwater microbial communities from Trout Bog Lake, Wisconsin, USA - TBH18019 | ecosystem: Environmental > Aquatic > Freshwater > Lake > Hypolimnion/Profundal zone | place: USA: Wisconsin... | reverse complement strand
CGGGAAAATGATGGAAATGGGATTGGCGCCGTTGGCCGCGCCCACCGCCCGGCTCAGCTTGGCGTCGCCCAGCCGGCACGCCAGTTCCCCGTAGCTGATGGTCGCGCCATAGGGGATCCGCCGCAGTTCTGCCCAGACCCGTAACTGGAAGGCAGTTCCCCGAGGCGCCACGGGCAGGTCGAATTCCCGCAGCTCCCGCCGGAAATAGGCCTCCAACTGGCGCCGGGCCGGTTCCAGGGCGAGCGGGTCCACCGCCAGATCGGCGGCTTCCGGGTCGAGCGTTTCCAGCAGCCGGTGCCTGGGATCGCGTTCGCCGAAACCCAGGTACACCAGGGTTCCGGCCTTGTCCGCGGCCAGGGTGATCGGACCCAGGGGACTCGCCATGACCTGCAGCCAGGGCCTCATGCGGGCACTCCTTTCAGGCTGGCCCACAGGTGGAACGTGGCCAGGCTTCGATGCGGCGCGTACGGCGCCATCAGCGCGGCGGTCTCCTTGACCGTGGGGCGGTGGTCCAGCTGGTGGTGGCGCTGCAGCGCCAGGGTGAGCCCGGCGTCGCCCAGCGGCACGCAGTCGCCGAAACCGCAGCCGCGCATCAGCACGTAGTGCGCGGTCCATGGCCCGATGCCGCGCTCGGCGGAAAGGCGCGCGGCGGCGGCGGTGGCGGCGCCGTCCGGCAGGTCTTCCAGGGGCAGTTCGCCCCCGGCCACCTTCCGGGCCAGGCCGATGACGTACTCGGCCTTGCTCCGGGAGAACTGCAGCGGCTTGAGCTGCTCCGGCTCCAGGGCCGCCACGGCCGCGGCGGTGGGATGCACCCGCAGGCCCTGGTCCGTGGTGCCGCCGCACAGCTCGGTCAGCCGGCGGCGCAGGCTGTAGGCGAAGGCCAGGTTCACCTGCTGGCCCAGGATGGCCCACACCAGGCTCTCCCAAACATCGGCCGTGAGCGGGATGCGCAGCCCCGGGCGGGACGCCACCAGCCGGCCCAGGCCCAGGCCGGCCACGGAGCGCTCGAAGGCCGCCGGATCCGTCCCCAGCCCCAGCATCCGCACCGCCCGCCGGTGCGCCTGGGCCATGGCCCGGGCGCCGGGCACGGACGGCGCCAGCACCCGGCAGTGCACCGCGGCGCCCTGGAAGGCCATTTCCAGCACGGCCCCCCTGCCCTCCAGGACCACGCCCTTGCTCAGCGTGGCCCCGGAAACCCGCTCCGATAGGCTCAAAGGATCCCGGCCGTGGTAGGCCAGCATGTCCTCCGCCCGGTAATCCGAAGGCAGCGCCAGGGTGAATACCGCGCTCCGGCCCAGGGCCCGGTAGCCGGCCGGGGCCAGGCCGGTGGCCCGAACGAACCCGGTCTCGAACGCTTCGGGGTCCGGGAAGCCGCAGGCCTCGCCCACCGCCCCGGCCGGCCCGGACAGCAGCAGCGCGCCGGCGGCCTGGACCCGGGCCGCCTTGAGCCAGGTCATGGCGTCCTGGTGCGCATGGGTCAGGAACAGCCCTTCCAGGGCCGGAATACCCAGCCCCAGCGCCTCCGCCAGGGCGGCCACGGTGCGGAACCCGCCCGGAGCCTGGCGCACCCGGGCCATGAGCCCTTCCAGGCTCGCCCAGGCTTCGGTGATCGGGGTGCGTTCCTGGGACGGTTGCTTCAGCGGTGCGGCCATGCCCTACTTTAGCTTGGGAATGTCCCAGGTCACTTTACGGCGGGTCTAGACTGTGAAAATGTCCAGCGACCCTTCCTTCCGGATATCCATCATCGATTATCTCAATGCCGCGCCTTTGAATTACGGATTCAAGCACGGCCTGGGATTCGAGCATTTCCACCTGAAGTTCCAGGTGCCCTCGATCTGCGCCGACCGGCTGAAGGACGGCCAGGTGGATGCCGGGCTGATCAGCTCCATCGAGTACCTGCGGATTCCCGGGCTGAAGGTCGTCCCGGGGCTGTGCATCGCCTCGCCCAAGCGGGTGCGCTCGGTGGTGGTGCTCGCCAAAGTCCCTCCCGAGGAGATCCGCACCCTGGCGCTGGACACCTCCTCCCGCACCTCCGTGGTGCTGGCGCAGATCCTGCTTCGGGAGCGGTTCGGCGTCAACCCCGAAACGGTGGACATGGCCCCGGACCAGACCGCCATGCTGGGCCGCTGCGACGCGGCCCTGCTGATCGGCGACGTGGCCATGCGGGCCCGGCGGGAAGGCCTGCTCGTGCTCGATCTGGCCGAGGAATGGCACGCCTGGACCGGCCTGCCGTTCGTCTTCGCCCTCTGGTGCGTGCGCGAGGACGCGCCGGTCCTGGGCGTGCCCGGCGGCGCCGGCCCGTTCTTCCACAAAAGCCTGGAGATGGGCAAACAGAATCTGGCCGCCATGGTGGACGAGGCCTGGCGCACCATCGGCTGGACCAAGCCGGAACTGCAGGAATACCTCACCGGGAACATCACCTACAGCCTGGGCGAAGCGGAACGGGAAAGCCTGGCGCTCTTTTATGAAAAAGCCGTCCAGCACGGTTTCGCCCCGGAGTTGAAACCGCTCCGGTTCCTGTAGGTTATGATCGACCTGACTCTGGAGCTCTGATGTCCCTTGCCGAACTGTTTCTCGATCACCTGAAGGCGCGTCTGGCCTACGCCGAAAAGGCCCTGGCCGCCCATGATTTTGACTGCCTGGTCATCAGCAGCGGCACGCCCTTCACCTATTTCGCGGACGACCAGGACGCGCCGTTCAACACGGTGCCGCACTTCCGCCACCACTGCCCGCTCACCGGACCGCACCACGTGCTGAAGATCGTGCCCGGCCTCAAGCCGCTGCTGGTGCGCTACGCCCCCGAGGACTTCTGGTACGAGCAGCAGCCGCTGGATAGCCCGTTCTGGCTGGCGGGGTTCGACCTGGTCGAAGCGCCCAGCCTCGAAGCGGTCTGGGCCGCCGTGGGCAAGTCGCCCAAGGGGGCCTACATCGGCAACGAGCCGGACCCGGCCCGGGCCGCCGGACTGGAGCCGAACCCGGCGGGCCTCACCGCCTTCCTGGACTGGGGCCGCAGCTACAAGACCGCCTACGAGGTCAACTGCCTGGAAGCGGCGACGGTGCGCGGCGCCAAGGGCCACCGGGCCGGGCGCGAGGCCTTCCTGGCCGGCGCCTCGGAGCTGGAGATCCACTACGCCTTCGTCCAGGCGGTGGAGAGCCTGGAATTCGAACTGGCCTTCCCGAGCATCGTCGCCCTGAACGAAAAGGGCGCCACCCTGCACTACGAGAACAAGCGCAGCGTGCGCCAGGGCAAGACCCTGCTGCTGGACTGTGGCGCCCGGACCCTGGGCTACGCTTCGGACATCACCCGGACCACCACCGCCCCGGGTTGCGACCCCCGGTTCGCGGCCCTGGTGGCCGGCATGGAGCGCAACCAGAAGGCGCTGGCTGCGGCCGTGGCCCCCGGGATGCCGTTCGGCGACCTGCACCACCTGTCCCACCTCAAGCTGGCGGCGCTGCTCAAGGAGCAGGGCATCCTGGACGCCGACCCGGAACAGGCGGTGGAACTGGGCCTCACCCGCCCGTTCTATCCCCACGGCCTGGGCCACCACCTGGGAATCCAGGTGCACGATGTGGCCGGCAAGCTGGCCGGCCCCGACGGCAGCTTCGCCCCGCCGCCGGCCCGGCATCCGTCCCTGCGCACCACCCGGATGATCGAGCCCGGCCACGTGATCACCATCGAACCCGGCTGCTACTTCATCCCGATGCTGCTGCGGCCGTTCCGGGAGAACGGCCAGGGCCGGCGCTTCAACTGGAATCTCATCGACGCGCTGAGCCCCTTCGGCGGCATCCGGATCGAAGACGACGTCCTGGTCACCGCCACCGGCAGCCGGAACCTGACCCGGGAGCAGTTGCCGGACTAGCTCCATCTAGGGGGCCGCATGCGCTCGATCGTCCACCTCCTGGTCACCCTGCTCTGCGCCTTCGCCCTGGCCGCCCAGGAAGCGCCCCTGTCGGTGGAAAGCCTGTTCCACCCGGCCCGGAAAACCGCCTACGTGGACCCGCTGCCGGCCGCCCTGCACTGGCGGCCTGATGGTTCCCTGGTCCAGGAATGGCTGGAACGCAGCAGCCTCCGGGGCCTCGACCGCCTGGCCCCGCCGGCCTGGGAGCCCAGGCCCCTGCTGAACCGCGCCCAGTTCATGGCCGCCCTGATCGCCTGCGGACTCGACGACCGCGCCGCGGACGGCGCCTGGCGCGGGCCGTTCATCTGGAACGCAGCCAAGGACGCCTTCCTGGTCACCGCCGGCCAGGATTTCTACCTGGTGGACCTGAACGGCAGGCCCAGCGCCCGCCGGGTCACCGGTTCCCCGGAAGCCAAGGAGGCCGCCTGCTTCAGTCCGGATGGCACCCAGGTGGCCTACCTGCGCGGGGCCGATCTCTACGTCGCCGACTTGGCCAGCGCCAGGGAAAACCGCCTCACCACCGGCGGCGACGAGGATCACCTGAACGGGCGCCTGGATTGGCTCTACCAGGAGGAGATCTTCACCGGGAACGGCCCCGGGGCCTTCTGGTGGTCGCCCGACTCCCGGCGCATCGCCTTCCTCAGCCTGGACGAAAGCGCGGTGCCCAGGTACACCCTCATGGACGACGACGCCCGGCCCCGGCGCGCCATCAGCACCCGCTATCCCCAGGCCGGCGCCGCCAACCCCGGGGTCCGGTTGGGGATTGCCGAACTGGACGGGCGCGTGGCCTGGATGCCCGACCCCTTCCCCGATGAGGAGACCCTCATCGTCCAGGTGGGCTGGGACCCCAAGGGCCGGCTGGTCGCCAACCTCCAGGACCGGGCCCAGACCTGGCTCCAGTGCGTGCGCTTCGAGGACAAGCCCAGGGTCCTGGTCCGGGAGGACGGCCAGGGCGCCTGGGTCGACCGCCTGCCCCTGCCGCTGTTCCTGGAGGACGGCTTCCTGTGGCGCTCGGCGCGCACCGGCTTCCAGCACCTCTACCGCTACGACGGCGAAGGCCGGCTCAAGGCCGCGCTCACCGCCGGCCCCTGGGACGTGCGCGCCCTCCACGGAGCCGACGAGAAGGCCGGCAAGGTCTACTTCTCCGCCACCCAGCGCAACCCCATCGGCCTGGACGCCTACAGCGCCGATCTGGACGCCAGGGCCCCCAACCAGAACCTGCGCCGCCTGACCGAGCCGCCCGGCACCCACGCCGTGGTGCCCAACCTCGCCTTCAGCGCCGCGGTGGATCTGTTCAGCGCCCTGGACACGCCGCCCCGGCAGCTGCTCCTGGACGCCGAGGGCCGGGTGCTGCGCCAGGTGGACAGCAGCACCAGCCCGGCCTTCAAGGCCCTGGCGCGGGGCCGGGTCACGTTCCAGCAGGTCATGACCCGGGACGGCTTCCCGCTGGAGACCATGCTTGTGCTGCCGCCCGGCTTCGATCCGGCCAGGCGCTACCCGGTGTTCCAGTTCGTCTACGGCGGTCCGGGCATTCCGCTGGTGCGCAACGCCTTCAACCCCGACATCCTCTGGTACCAGTTCCTGGCCCAGCAGGGCATCGTCACCTGGATCTGCGACAACCGCAGCGCCTCGGCCAAGGGCAGCGCCAGCGCCCACGGCGTCTACCGCAGCCTGGGCGCCCAGGAACTGCGCGACCAGCTGGACGGCCTGGCCTGGCTGAAGACCCAGGGCTGGGCCGACATGGGCCGCATCGCCCTGTGCGGCTACAGCTACGGCGGTTTCTTCACCGCCTACGCGCTCACCCACAGCAAGGCCTGGAAGCTGGGGATCATGGCCGCCCCGGTGGTCGACTGGCGGCTGTACGACAGCGTATACACCGAGCGCTACCTGGGCCTGCCCGGGGACAACCCGGACGGCTACGCCGCGTCCTCGCCGCTTGGTTCCGCCGCGAACCTGTCGGCCAAGGTCCTGCTCATCCAGGGCACCCTGGACGAGAACGTGCATCCGCAGCACACCATCCTGTTCCTGGACGCGCTGCAGAAGGCCGGGCAGGACCCGGCGCTCACCCTGCTGGCCGGAGCGGGCCACCGCCTGCGCGCGCCGCAGCATGCCTGGGCGCTGCACCAGTCGATCTGGGAGTTCCTGAAGCGGAATTTGTAGTTTTTCCCTTGGATCCGCTATTTAATGATTATGAACCAATAGACGAGCCCAAATCCGGTGATCAAAAGGATCCAGAAGTCCGAGCTTAGACTGGGAATGTACGTCCATGGCCTCGATTGCGGCTGGATGGCGCACTCGTTCATCCGCAGCCACTTCGTGCTCAGTTCCGAAGCCGACCTGAGGCGCATCCTCGCCAGCAACACCGTCACCGTCACCATCGATACCGCCAAGGGGCTCGATACCCTGCCCGGCCCCGGAACGCCGCGCCAGGAGCGGACGCCGCACCGGGAGGAGCTGGCCAGCGCCCTGCGCATCAAGCAGGAAGCCGACAGCATCATCCACACCCTGCTCACGGACGCGCGCATGGGCCGGCAGATCCGGGTGGAGCAGCTGGAGCCGGTGGTCACCCGGATCACCGATTCCATCCTGCGCAACCCGGGCACCCTGGTGAGCCTGTGCCGGCTGCGCCAGGCGGACCGCGCCACCTTCCAGCACTCGGTGAGCTCCTGCGCCCTGCTGATCATGTTCGCCCACCACCTGCACCTGGACCGGGCGATCCTGCACGAGGCCGGAGTCGGCGGCTTGCTGCACGACATCGGCAAGATGCGGGTCCCCAACCACATCCTCAACAAGCCCGGCAAGCTCACCGAGGCGGAGAGCGCGATCATGCGCGACCACGTCCGCCTGGGCATCGAGACCCTCAGCCAGACCCCGGGGGTTTCCAGCCACGTCATGCAGGTGGCGGCGGAGCATCACGAGCGCCTGGACGGCTCGGGCTACCCGCGCAAGCTGCGCGGGTTCCAGATCTCGCCCCTGGGCCGGATGGCCACCATCGTCGACGTCTACGACGCCCTGACCTCCATCCGCATCTACCACCACGGCATCGAGCCCGCCGACGCGCTCCAGCAGCTCTACCAGGGCAACCCCGGCGGGTTCGACGAAGACCTGGTCGAGCACTTCATCCAGGCCATCGGCATCTATCCGGTGGGCTCCCTGGTCCGGCTGGAGAGCAACCGGCTGGCCGTGGTGCTGGAGCAGAACCAGGGCGGGCTGCTGCGCCCGGTGGTGCGGGTGGTGTACGACATCAGCCGCGGCCGGTCCCTGGCGCCGTTCGATCTGGACCTCGCCGGCGCGGAGGGCGACAAGGTCCTGGGCCACGAGGAACCGGCGGCCTGGAACCTGGATACGCACGCCCTGCTGACCCTGGAGCTATGACTTGCCATGTCCGTAGTGCAGCACTTCCACCTGCTCCAGGGTGACCATGGCGCCGCCCCCGGAGCGCTCCAGCAGCTCGTCCAGCTCCGGCAGGAAGGCCCGGATCTTTTCCTCGGAGTCGACCATCTCGATGACCACCGGCAGGTCCTCGGAAAGGCGCAGGATCTTGGCGGTATGGATGTACCGGCTGTTGGCGCCGAACCCCTCCACGCCCCTCAGCACCGTGGCCCCGGCCAGGCCGCGCTCCTTGGCGGTGCGGACGATGGCCTCGAACAGGGGGCGATGGTCCACCTTGTCGGATTCGCCGATGAGCACCCGAAGCAGCTTGCCGATGCCGAGATGGTGCATGGGGCGGCCCTCCGTCGGTCAGACCAGCCTGCCCAGCTTCATCCCGGTCCAGGTGGCACACAAGCACACTAGCACCGACAGGCCGACGTTGGCCAAGGCCAGGGCGCTTTCACCGTCCCGGAACAGGGCCATGGTCTCGAAGCTGAACGAGGAGAAGGTGGTGAACCCGCCCAGGATGCCCACCGTGAGGAACAGACGCAGGGCCGGGCTGGCCAGGAAGCGCTCCTCCATGGACACCATCAGCAGGCCGATGACGAAGCAGCCGGCGATGTTCACCAGCACCGTGCCGTACGGAAACGCGCTGCCCATCCGGTCGTAGACCAGCCCCTGCACCCAGTAGCGCAGCACGGCGCCCAGGCCGCCTCCGGCAAATATCAGCCAATATCTCACTTAATCGTCCTCACGGGCCGCGGCGGCGGCTGGCCGATCCAGTTTAGCCGTCCCCCGGCGCATTCAGCTATGCTCCTTTGCGGGAGACCGCCATGCCCGCCACCTTGAATCCGCTGTTCGACCATCTCCGGGACATGCACCGGCACATGCAGTGGGCCGATGCTATCTGGTTCCACCTCTGGGCCAAGTCCGGCTTCCAGGACGATCCCGACCTGCTCCAGCGGGTGCAGCACACCACCGATGTCCAGGGCGCCTTCCTCATGGTGCTCAACGGCGAGGAGGTGCTGTTCCCCGGCGACAAGCCCACCCCCGAGTACCAGCGGCTGCGCGCGCTCACCCGGAGCAACCACGACGCCTTCGCGGAGGTGTTCCGCGTCCTGGAGCCCGAGGGCATCTCCCGCACCGTGCTGGTGCCGTGGTTCCCCGGCCCGCCGTGCCGGGTGAGCGTGGCCGATGCGCTGACCCAGGTGGCCATGCACACCCAGCACCACCGCGGCCAGCTCATGACCCGGCTCAAGGCCCTCGGCGGCAAGCCGCAGAACGTCGACTACATCATCTGGGCCTGGAAGAACCGGCCGGAGGGGCGCTGGGATTGAACTTTTTTTTCGACTGGTTTTTCCGCCCTGCCATCTGGCGCGGGCAGGGTTCCAGTCAACCCGCCGGGGCGTTCCGGGCCGGTGACCGGAATCATGTCGAAGCGGGGCATCTTGCGGCCGCGTCTCAATCACCGAACCTGATGTGCGGGAAGCGTTCGCCCTGAGGTGAACCCCCGGAACCCCAAAACGGCGCCATTCGGGCGCCCTGTTCTTGTGCATTCCGCGCGGCGCCGGCCCGGAGCGAGACTCCCGGCCGGCGCTTGGCATGCCGAGCCAACCATCTCCTGGAGATCCGAGATGAAATCGTTCGCCCACTCCGTCAAGCTTCCCCTGCTCCTCCTGGCCCTGGCGGCCGGCCCGGCCTCGAGCGCCGCCGCCGTCCACCCGTACGACGCCAGCCTGTTCCAGGACGTGGAACAGATGCGCCGTGCCGTCAGCGCCCGGGGCTGGCAGTTCCAGGTGGGGGTCAATCCGGCCATGCAGTATGACCTCGGCCGCCTGAAGGGCTTCAGGCCCGGGCTCCGGCCGGCGGAATTCCTGGCCCACGAGCCCGGCGGGTTCGCCAACGACGAGCTGGCCGAAACCGTCCCGGCGCTGCCCAGGTCGTTCACCGGCGTGTTCAGCAGCGTCAAGGACCAGGGCCAGTGCGGCAGCTGCTGGGCCTTCTCCACCATCGGCAGCGTCGAAGGGGCGGACCTGAAGGCCCACGGGGCGCCCAACGGCTCGGTGGACGCCGACGGCCACATCACCGTCTCCGCCAGCACGCCGGAGCTCTCCGAACAGCAGGTGCTCTCCTGCAACCCCTGGGGCTGGGACTGCAACGGCGGCAACTTCGCTTTCGACATGCTGGACCCGGCCCAGGCCGGACCCCAGGGCTACTATCCCGGCGCCGTCCCGGCCGTCGCCTTCCCCTACGTAGCCACCGCGGTCGCCTGCGCCGTGCCCAGCAAGTCCAGCTACACCCCGGTCGCCCGCTGGGGCTACGTGGGCAGCAGCGAGGGCATCCCCTCCATCACCGCCATCAAGACCGCCATCTACCAGCACGGCGGCGTCTCCGCCTGCGTCTACGCCGACAACTACTTCCAGGCCTACACCGGCGGCGTCTTCGCGAGCACCGACAATGCCAGCCCCTGCGACCACGCGGTCATGCTGGTCGGCTGGGACGACGCCAGGAGCGCCTGGCTGCTTAAGAACTCCTGGGGCCCGGGCTGGGGCGTCGACGGATTCATGTGGATCGCCTACGGCGCCAACAGCGTGGGCTACGCCGCGGCCTGGGTCACCGAATAGGCTAGACTGCGGGGAGCCCAGGAGCCAGCCTTGACCCGCCCCCAGCCCCACCCCAAGCCGCCCCAGGCGTTCCAGGACATGGACCTGCCCCGGCTGGCCCGACTGCTGGACGCCTCATCCAAGCTCGGCCCCTGCCGCGACCTGGACACCCTGGGTCCGGTCCTGTTCAGGCTGCTGCGCGAGGAGATGGCGGTGGACCGCCTGGCCCTGTGGTTCGGCCAGGAGGAGGAGGGCCTGGAGGTGATCCAGTGGGCCGCCCTGCTGGCGCCGGACGGCGTGCTGGCCGTGGTGGAGCCGTCGCCCGGCTGGGTCCGGCACACCTGCAACCTGCAGGAGGATCTATGGAGCCTGGAAGCCTCCGGCGCCAAGGCCTGCGCCAACCCGGTCCCGGCGGACCTGCGCGGCGAGTTCCCGGCCCTGGTCGTGCTGCCGCTGCGCACTCCCGAACGGCTGGTCGGCGGCTTGAGCCTGGCAAGCCGGCGCAAGGGCGCCTTCCAGAGCGCGGGCCAGACCTACCTGGTGTTCCTGGCCCGCTTCCTGGCCTCCTTCGCCCTGCGCGTCCTGCGCCTGCGCCAGCTGGACGCGCTCAACCTGCGCCTGACCCGGGAGCGGGACCAGCAGCGGATCCTGCTGGAGATCACCAACGAGCTGGTGGAGCACCGGGACCCGCGGGCGCTGTTCCAGGCCATCTCCTCCACCCTGCGCCGGCACTTCCAGTACGACGGCATCATGCTGATCCTGGCCCAGGAGGGCGTCGCCGAGGCGCAGATCCGCTACCTGGACTTCCCCACCGGGCGCGGGCTCATGCAGGAGAACCAGATCCTCACCGTGCCCGACGGCCCCAGCCAGCGCGCCATGGACCTGCGCCAGCCGCTGGTGTACACCCGGGCCGACCTGGACGGCTTCCCCGAACCCATCCCCACGGTGCTCATCCACGGCGAAGGGCTGCACAGCCTCTGCGTCATCCCGCTGATCTCGCGCTCGCGGGTGATGGGCACGCTCAACTTCGGCAGCCGGCGCGAGGGCGCCTTCAGCGCCGAGATCACCGGCCAGCTGGCCCGGGTCGCCGCCCAGGTCGCCATCGCCCTGGACAACGCCTTCGCCTACCAGGAGATCCAGGCCCTCAAGGACAAGCTCGCCGAGGAGAAGCTCTACCTCCAGGAGGAGATGCAGCGGGACGACGGCAGCGAGATCGTCGGCCGCAGCCCCAGCCTGCAACGGGTGCTGCGCCAGGTGGAGACCGTGGCGCCGTCCGACGCCACCGTGCTGATCCTGGGCGAGACCGGCACCGGCAAGGAGCTGATCGCCCGGGCCATCCACCAGCTCAGCCCGCGCAAGGAGCGCGGCTTCGTGCAGATCAACTGCGCCTCCATCCCCGCCGGGCTGGTGGAAAGCGAACTGTTCGGCTTCGAGAAGGGCGCCTTCACCGGGGCCCTCAGCCAGAAGATGGGCCGGCTGGAACTGGCCCACCAGGGCACCCTGTTCCTGGACGAGATCGGCGACCTACCCCTGGAGCTGCAGCCCAAGCTGCTCCGGGCCATCCAGGAGCGGGAGTTCGAGCGCCTGGGCGGCACCCGGGTGCAGAAGGTGGACCTGCGCCTGGTCGCCGCCACCAACCGCGACCTGGCCGCCATGGTGCAGGACCGCAGCTTCCGCGCCGACCTGTTCTACCGGCTGAACGTCTTCCCCATCCACGTCCCCGCCCTGCGCGAGCGCCAGGAGGACATCCCGGTGCTGGTGCGCTACTTCACCCAGAAGTTCGCCCAGAGCATGGGCCGGCCCATCGACAGCATCCCCACCCGGGCCATGGAGGCCCTGCAGGCCTGGCACTGGCCGGGCAACGTGCGCGAACTGGAGAACGTCATCGAGCGCTCGGTGATCCTCAGCCGGGGCCGGGAACTGCAGGTGCCCGTGGCGGAACTGCGGGACCGGGACGATGCCCCGGCTCCGGCAGCCCTGGCGACCCTGGACCAGGCCGAAAGGGAGCACATCCTCAAGGCCCTGCGCGAGACCGGCGGCCGGGTCGGCGGCAAGGACGGCGCCGCCGCGCGCCTGGGCCTGAAGCGCACCACCCTGCAGAGCCGCATGGGCAAGCTGGGGATCGGCGGCCGGGAGCGTTGAACCGGCCCCGGCTCAGCCCAGGGCCGCCAGCAGCGCCTCCACGTCCTGCTCGGTGGAGTGGTAGCTGGTGATGCAGGCCCGCAGGACGGTGGGGCCGCCGGGCAAGGCCAGGGACGAAAGCCAGACCCGGCCGTCCCGCAGGATCCGGGCGAGGGTGGCGGACGAATCGGTGCCCTGCCGGTGGAAACAGACCACCGGCAGGGGCGTCTCGTTGGCCAGGGTCCAGCCCTCCTGCACCAGCCGCCGGCGCAGGTGCTCGCCGAGCCGGGCCTGGCCCTCGATCAACCGGGCGTAGCCGTCCAGGCCCAGTTCGGCCAGGGCCATGAACACCTTCAGGCCGATGCTCCGGCGCGACCACTGGGGCGACGCGCCGAACAAGTCGACGGCGTCCTCGCCCTGGTGCGGCGGCATGTAGGCGGCGCTGATGGCGAAGGCCCGGCGCACCGCGTCCGGGTGGCGGCAGAAGAACATGCCCGTGGCCATGGGCACCGACATCCACTTGTGGGCGTCCCAGGTGACCGAATCGGCCCGGTCGATGCCGGCCAGGTGCGGGCGCAGGGCCGGGCTCAGCAGCGCGCCGCCGCCCCAGGCGGCGTCGGCATGCAGCCAGAGGCCGTGCCGGTCGGCGACCTCCCGGAGCGGGCCGATGGCATCGATGACCCCGGTGCCGGTGGCGCCCAGGGTCGCCACCAGCAGGAACGGGTGCCGGCCCGCGGCCCGGTCCTCGGCCAGCATCCCCTCCAGCGCCGCCGGGTCCAGCTTGCGCCCGGCGTCCACCGGCACCTCGCGCACCGCCGCCGTGCCCAGGCCCGCGGCGCGGGCGGCCTTGACGAAGCTGTGGTGGGCGTCGGCGGAAAGGTAGACGGTGGGGCGCAGGCCCAGGGCGGTCAGGCCCCGCTCGTCCCAGCCCGGGAAGCGCCAGGCCAGGGCGCACTGCAGCGCCGACGCGTTGGATTCCATGCCGCCGGAGGTGAAGTTGGCGATCGCCTCATCAGGGGCCCAGCCGATCAGCGCCTGGAGCGCGGTGAGCGCCCGGTGCTCCAGCTCGCAGGCGGCCGGCGCGTGCGACCAGACCGCCATCTGCGGATTGTAGAGCGCCGCCAGCGCTTCGCCCAGCACGGTCACCGGCAGCACGCTGGGGTTGAACAGACCGAAGTAGCGCGGGTGGGTCACCTGCACCAGCCCCTCGGCCAGCAGCCCGCCCACCTGCTCCAGCAGCTGCGCGGCCGGGACCGGTTCGGCGAAATCGTAGCGCTGCGCCAGCTCCCGGCGCAGGGCGGCGGGATCCAGGGTGGGCAGCACCGGCCGCTCGCGCAAGGTGGCCTGGAAGGTTTCCGCCTGGGCCGCGAAGGCCTGCCAGATGCCGTTGTCCATCGAAGCCTCCGGATCGAACGCTATTCTCACACAGACTGCCCTCGGCATCTTGCAGCGCGCTACGTGCGCACGTAAACTGTGGGATGAACGAGGCGAACATGAACCTCACCCTCTCCATCGACAAGGAACTCCTGGACAAGGCCCGTGAAACCGCGGGGGCCATGGGCATCAGCTTGAATGAAATGGTCCGAAACTACCTGCAGCGGGTGGCTGGCGTCGGGGATCAGGCCGACACTTTCCTGGAGTTTCGCAAGCTGTGCCTGACCCGGGGAGGCCATTCCGAAGGGCGCAGCTGGACCCGTGAGGAACTGCACCGTGACTAGGTTCTTCCTGGACACCAACATCGTCGCCTATGCCGACGATCTGGACGCTCCCGCCAAGCAGGCGGTGGCCCTGGCTCTGGTCGAGCGTGCCTTCGGAGAATCCGCGGGGGTCATCTCGATCCAGGTCCTCCAGGAGTATTTCGTGACCGCCACCCGGAAGCTGGGGGTTTCCCGGGAAGACGCGCGCCGGAAGGTCGAGCTGCTTTCCCGGCTTGAGTGGGTGCGCCTGGACGCCACGGACCTGCTGGCCGCCATCGATCTCCAGGGCCACCACGGCTTTTCCTTCTGGGATGCCTTGATCATCCAGGCCGCCCTGGTCGCCCGCTGCTCGATCCTGTATAGCGAGGATCTACAATCCGGTTTTCGCCTGGGGTCCCTGCAGATCGTCAACCCGTTCAAAAACTTCTAGGCTAGGTCCATCGAGTCAGCGGAACCATTTCACCCTGCCACACCGAGTGGGTGAAATTCCGTAGACTCCGAATGGATCCCGGCGTCTCGGTGCATTTTGCCAAAAGCCTGGAAGCGCTGAGCATGCAGAGCAACGCTGAGTGCGCTGAGGAGGCCGGCACGAATGGTCTCGTCAGCATCGCGGAGTCGGGCCCGGGATCTCGACCCACCGGACCAGGCCCTGGCCCTCTACGCGTGCCCGCAGCGCGAGCGCTGCGCGTCCGGGGGCGGCCGGCGCTTCCGCGTCCCAAACGTGGCTCGCAGGGCGTGGGCGAGTCAGAGCCGGTAGGGATTCTCAACGAGACTAGGTCCCTGAGCCTCCTGAACGCGGATGGCCGTGGCCAGGATGGACTGGATGAGACCGGAATGGGGATACGTTCTGGGAGCCTTGTGGGCGTATGGAACCTACACCGGATGAGATGCCGTACCACCCCAAGACGTCAGGAGCCGGGGCCGTCCTGCCGATGCCTCAGACCAGGCCCGTCACGCGTAGCGGGCCAGGGCCTGGTCCGGTGGGTCGAGATCCCAGCCCCGACTCCGCAGTGATGACGAGACCATTCGTGCCGGCCTCCTCAGCGCACTCAGCGTTGCCCTGCATGCTCAGCGCTTCCATGCTTTTGGCCAAATGCACCGACCTGCCAGGATCCATTCGAAATCCAAGGAATTTCACCGACTCGGTGCGCCAGGGTGAAATGGTTCCGCAGCTTCGATGGACCTAGACTAGGATCGATCAACCGGGAGAACGAGCCATGACTGGTTCAAAACAGGACAATTACCTCAAGGAATGGCAGGCCCAGGAAGCCGCAGCGGAGCGGATGCTGCCGGTCATCGGCAGGCTCTACCGGGACCGGAACATCGTGACCACCGTCTATGGCCGCTCCCTGGTCCACTGCACGGCCATCGACATCCTCAAGGCCCACCGCTTCGCCCGGCACACCCTCGACAACGAATTGTCCGTGGCGGATTCATGGCCCCTGCTGGAGGCGATCAGCCGGCTGGATCTGGCTCCGGCGCGCATCGACCTGGGCAAGCTTACCTACCACTTCTGCACCGAGGGCGGCGGCCTGTCCGCGGAAGCGTACGTGCGCGGGGAACTGGCCCGGGTCAACACGGGTACGATCCCCATCCTTGATGAACCACAGGACATTGTCCTCTACGGCTTCGGCCGCATCGGCCGCCTGCTGGCGCGCATCCTGATCGAAAAGGCCGGCAGCGGCGAGAAATTCCGCCTCAAGGCCGCCGTCGTGCGCAAGGGCGCCGCGGATGACCTCCTCAAGCGCGCCAGCCTGCTGCGGCGCGATTCGGTGCACGGACCGTTCAACGGCATCATCACCATCGATGAGGAAGAGAACGCGATCATCGCCAACGGCAACATGATCCGCATCATCTATTCGGACAGTCCGGAGAGCGTGGACTACGCCCGCTACGGCATCCACAACGCCATCCTGATCGACAACACCGGCAGGTGGCGGGACCGGGCCGGGCTGGGCAAGCACCTGATGGCCCCGGGCATCGCCAAGGTCATCCTGACCGCTCCGGGCAAAGGCGACATCCCCAATGTGGTGGCCGGGGTCAACGACGAGCTGATCTCGGACCAGGAGCAGGTCTTCTCGGCGGCCAGCTGCACCACCAACGCCATCGTGCCGGTGCTGAAGGCCCTCAACGACCGTTACGGCATCGTTCACGGCCACATCGAGACCTGCCACTCCTACACCAACGACCAGAACCTGATCGACAACTACCACAAGGCCGCCCGCCGGGGCCGCAGCGCGGCCCTGAACATGGTCATCACCGAAACCGGCGCGGCCAAGGCGGTGGCCAAGGTGCTCCCGGATCTGGTCGGCAAGCTGACCGGCAACGCCATCCGGGTGCCGACCCCCAATGTGTCGCTGGTCATCCTCAACCTCGAACTGGGCCGGCCGGTGACGGTGGCCGAGCTCAACGGCTACCTGCGGGGCATGTCCCTGGACTCGCCCCTCCAGAATCAGATCGACTACACCAATTCACCGGAAGTGGTGTCCAGCGATTTCGTGGGTTCCCGCCATTCCGGCGTGGTGGATTCCCTGGCGACCATTGCCGAGGGGCACCATTGCGTGCTCTACATCTGGTACGACAACGAGTTCGGCTACAGCTGCCAGGTGGTGCGGATGGTTCAGAAAATGGCCGGGCTGGTGCTTCCTGCGATGCCGTAATAGTCCGGGTCGGCTTTGTACGGGTTTTACCGGACAGACGAGGCGCATCCCTGGCGCTAGATTGATGGGGGCGGCAGTTCGTCGCCTTCTTTCGGGTCAGGTAGGGCATGAGTGAACAAAACCGGGAGGTGTTCGCGCGCCTCGAGCAGAACTTCCTGGCCCTGGAGCAGGCGCCAGGCGATCTCGAAATCCTCAAGGGCATCTTCCGGGGCGTCCGCGCGCTCGGGGGCGCCCCCGGGGTTCCGGGGCTGGAGCGGGCGCAGGTGCTGGCCCGCCTCGGCGAAAACCTGCTGGACGGCCTGCGTCAGGGACGGATCATGGTGGACGCCGCGGTGATCGACCTGCTGTTCGAGACCGAGGACCTCCTGCGGATCCTGATGGAAGATGTGGGCATCAGTCTGCGCGGCCAGCGGGCGCCGGCGGATCCCGACAGCACCGGCCTTATGGCCCGTCTGGAGGCCACGCTGTCAGCCTCCCTGGCGCATTGATTCAAGTCTCGGCCACCACGCCCGCCAGGCCGCCTTCCCTGAGCCTGGCAATGTCCTTCATGGGCGCGCTGCCGAAGAACCGGCCGTATTCCCGGCTGAACTGGGAGGCGCTCAGGTAGCCCACCTGCCGGCAGGCCATGCCCGCGTCCATCATGCGGGACAGCATGAGCCGCCGCGCCTCCTGGAGCCGCATCACCTTCTGGAACTGCAAGGGGCTCATGGCGGTGACCGATTTGAAGTGCTGATGGAAGGTGGACGCGCTCATGTGGACCATGGCGGCCAGCCGCTCCACGTCCAGGGGACGGTCGAAATTCGTGCGCACCCAGGACACGGCCTGCGAGATCCGCTGCAGCCTGGAGTCCTCCTTGCCGATCTGGGCGACCCGGCCGCCGATGGGACTGCGCAGCAAACGGATGAGGATCTCCTCGACCGCCAGCGGCGCGAGCAGCTCGGCGTCCTCGGGCTGGGCCATCAGTTCCACCAGCCGGGTGGCGGCGTTGATGATGCCCGGCTCGGACGGGGCGGCATAGACGGCCAGGTTCTTCTGGCTCAGGGGCAGGCCGTCGGGATACACCTTCAGCACCAGGTCGGCGATCCGCTCCGGGTCGAGTTCCACTTTGAGGCACAGAAAGGGCTCCGCCGGGCTGGCCTTGGTGACCTGGCCGGAAACGGGCACGTCCACCGAGAACACCAGCATCTGCGCGGCGTCGTACTCGAAGGCTTCGTTGCCGAGGAACACCGTCTTGGCCCCCTGGGCGACCACGCACAGGGCGGGCCGGACGACGCCGTGCACCAGTTCCTTGCTGGTGCGGGAGGCCCGGACCACCTCCACCCCGGGCAGGCGCAGGTTGAAGTGGCCGTCGTAGGGCGCGTGGGCCTGGATCAGGCCGGCCAGTCTGGTCAGATCGCTTCGGGCCGACTCCATGCCCACCTCCCGTGTTTCAAGTCAACCACGTTCCTCAGCGCCCGGTCAGGCGCTCCAGGTTTTCCGGATACCGGTCGCCCTGGACGGTGAACCCGGCGGCGGCGCGGTCGATGGCGTCCAGGTCGTCCTGGCTGAGCTGGAGGGCGGCGGCGCCCAGGTTCTCCTCCAGCCGCTCCAGCTTCCGGGTGCCCGGGATGGGGACGATCCACGGCTTCTGCGCCAGCAGCCAGGCCAGCGCGATCTGCGCCGGGGTCGC
>Ga0316227_1002208_pt1 | contig 18045 bp, 20 predicted proteins | sample TBH18019metaG_FD_206012 | JGI IMG/M metagenome (GOLD analysis project Ga0316227, IMG submission 206012) | Freshwater microbial communities from Trout Bog Lake, Wisconsin, USA - TBH18019 | ecosystem: Environmental > Aquatic > Freshwater > Lake > Hypolimnion/Profundal zone | place: USA: Wisconsin... | reverse complement strand
TTCAACAAGTAGGTGGGGCATCTAAGTACCTAGGAATGGGTAACGCTCAAGCAGCCGCTGCTATCGGTGGACTACAAACTGGTCAGATGGGTGCAAACCTATACCAGTATGGAATCAACACGATTAACCCAACAACAGGTGCAGCCTTGACTACAGGTCAGATCGCACAACAACTTTACAAGCGCATTTTTGTTAATGGCGCTACTAAGTCTCAAGTACAAAGTTCTTTAGAGTACGGATTTGCAGGAGCCAACCTAGCAAACATGGGCTTGTCTTCTGACCAACAGACAATCTTTAAGCAGGCATTCCTTGATATCGCTTCTGGACAAAACCCAGACCTTGCGAGTAAAACAACATCAAGCGCAGGAGCAGCAAACACTAACCCACTTGCTGGTCAGATGGCCATCTCGTCTTCTACAACAGACCTAATGCAGGCTTCTGAAAGTGGAGTTATCAAAGGCTTTAATCAAGCAGCGGCAGTGGTTACCAAAGTAAATACAGAACTTGCTAAGTTTGCAACAAGCCTTGGATACCTTCGAGGATTGATTGGCGGAATTGGCGGCTCTAATGTAGGTCCAGGAATAGCAACTGCTGGCGGGCTACTGGCTTCAGGCGCTAAGAGCGTACTAGGTGCTGCGGGCAATATTGTTGGAGGAATTGTTGGATCTAAGGTTGCTAGTAAGGGCATCTTAAAAGGCATAGAAAGTTTTATGACTAAAGAAGTCGTACCTCTCATAGAAAAAGCGGCACCTGTTGTGTTGGAAGCAGCAGCAGTAGGTGGTGGACCTATTGGTTACGGCGCGTCTATATCTGGTACCTCACAAACAAGCAATGGTGAAACTCCTCCAGTTCAAGGAATGGTTTCTGCTGGGTTCAACTCAAAGGGTGGAGGGGGAGCCTGGAGTTCTACTCAAGGAGTTCATAAGGGGCTTGACTACGCAGTACCTGTAGGTTCACCCGTTAAAGCCTCAATGGGTGGAACAGTATCTGGAATGCCTTTAAGTGCTGACTACGGAACTGCAATTGTTATTAATGGAACTGACGGACTTCAATACATTTACGGACACTTAAGTCAAAAATTAGTACGACTTGGTCAAACCATTCAAGCAGGAGACCTCATCGGTAAGTCAGGACAAACAGGTAACTGCACTGGACCTTGTTTGCACTTTGAAGTACGTAATGGTTCTAACAACCCTATTGATCCAAGCCTTGTATTAGGGGGTGCTGCTACTGGCGCTACGGGAGCATCGGGTGGCCCTGGAAGTTATTCACAAGGATTTGCAACATCGTCAGGTGGAAAAGTTGTTCCAGTTACTGGGTCAGGTAGTCAACAAAGCGTTGCAAAGGCTTTGCTCAGTGCATTAGGCGCTCCTACAAACAAAACAAATATTCAAGATTTAACTACATGGTTTGCTGCAGAGGGTGGTAACTGGCATAACACAGCGAGTTATAATCCTTTAAACACAACTTTAAGGATGCCTGGGTCATCAAGCATTGCTAACAACTCTGCAGGAGTTCAAGCGTACTCAAGTTGGAAACAAGGAATTGCCGCCACAGTATCAACACTTACAGGTGGAGGACATACCTCCTATGGTTATGATCCAATTGTAGACGCACTTAAAGGTGGAAAAACAAGTACACAATCTTTTGCTCAACTAGTTAATAAAAGTAGTTGGGGAACACACATTGGTGGAGGACCTGTAGGTTATGGAGCATCTATCCCAAATATGAGCACAGGTGGGTCAAACTCTAGCCCTGTGTATAACAAAACAGTTGTAATGAATATAAGTAGCAGTGTAGATGCAGTTACTTTGGCAAAACAAGTTCGTGCTCAGTTGAGCGATTACGAAGACGTATCAATGGCTGGAGGAAAATAATGGCGTCTGTACCACCACGTCAACCTAGTTACATTATTGGACCTGCTAGTTACATTATTGCACCTGGTGATCCATACCCTTTAGCAGTTGCAACAACGTCGTCACCTATCAGCAATTCTATCTCTATTGCTGAAGGAGAACTAGTTTATGGAAAAGAGTTAACTCAAGAAAAAACTCTTAATGCTTTACAAGATACTTTAATTGCACAAATGGCAGCGTACCAAGAAGAAGCCGCCAAACAAAAACACATTATATTAACTGGATCAGGTCAAGCGGTAATTGATGCACAGGCGGCTTACAATGCTGCAAACGCAAATATTACTAAAACTAATGCTGCTATGAAAGCAAACATTTTAACACTTGAAAGTTTGGCTAGTACCCTTTTATCTTACCAACAAACTCACACCACAAAAGAAATAAAAACAGCAAAGTCAACTGCTTCGAAGAGTTCAGTAAACCCAGGTGGAACACCCCCTCCAGGAAGCGGTGGAAAGCCAACGCCACCAAAGTACAAGTACAACATTCCTATGGTTTCTTCCGCTTATTTTCACGGTGGTGTACAGCAGTTTCCAGGAGCAGATGTTGTCTCTACAGGTGGAAGTAACCCTAGGGGAATTAGAACTGGAAATGAAATCATTGTTGATCCAGGAGCATACGCCGATGCTGCAAAGGCTTGGAAAAATGGACAAGGTGGAAGAGGTACTATCCAAATGGATAGAACTTACTCAACTAAAGATATCGCTGCACAATACAAAAGCGCTGGTAACAACGTACCTACTGATTTAAATCTTTATGGATTTAAGTTTATGTATAACCCAACGTCAGTAACTATGAACTGGGGTGTTTCAGCAGAAGTTAATCCTACCTATGAATCTTTAGGCCTTGATGCCGCAAGCCCTATGGCTTTAGGTTTAATTAGCAGCACTATTAATTTTACTCTTTATCTAAATAGAATTGAAGATTTTAAGTACATTACAGAAGATGGTCACTTTACTACAGACACGGTTACAAACACAGGTATCACAGGCGTAGATAACGCTAACTCTGTAATTAACGGTCAAGTAGGTAGCCCATACGGTATGTACCCAGATCCAGAAGAACTTGCTGAGATTTACAAAAAAGGCACCATGTATGACTTGGAATACTTGTTCCGTGTAGTAATGGGATTTAATGCTGACTTTAAATCAACGTTAAATGGAACTACAGCCGATAGAGGTTGGATATCTAACATTGCTGTAGAACTTCACCTGGGAGACGGACTACGTTATAGGGTTCGTATTTCTAACCTAACTGTTACTCACATCATGTTTAATAGTCGAATGGTACCTATCTGGTCACAGGTTGATCTTCAATGTACAAGGTACTACGACACACCTACAACAACTGCAGACCAAAAAGCAATTGCCTCTAACTCTAGCGCTACTACCTTTGGAGGATAACTGTGATCTATTTAGATAGTAGATATGCCGACGCAACACTTGCTAAAGCAGAGAATGCAAGAACAAACAATTACTCAGTAACCGTTTACCGCGTTTTTCCTACCTATGTTGTAAATTACTTTTTGTATACTTGGGTTGTTACAGATCGCTGGGACCTTATTGGAAACAAGTTCTTAAATAACTCTGAGTATTGGTGGCAGATTTTGGACATTAATCCAGAGATTGTTGACCCGTTTAATATGGAGCCAGGAACCTTAATAAGGATTCCTTATGAATAATACTGTTCAGAACCGTCAAGGTTCCTCCTTCAGTGTTACCTACCCTGACTTTCCAAGTTTTTCTTTGTTACCATTAAACCTTAGAATATATCAAGAAGCAGGTAAACAAGATGTCGTGGACATTACGTATACGCAATTTACCCCTTTTTATACTAAGTCATTTAAAACAGGTGTGCCTGTAAAAATAGTATGGAATAACGGTACAGAGTCAAACACCCTATATGGGTACGTGTACAACGTGGCACCAAAAACTCAACAGACCATGCAAAGAACTACAGTGGTAAGAGTCATTGGAGCATCGTTAGCCCTAAAGGAAAGCGCAACAAAGATTTGGACCAACATGTCTGCATCAGACATTGTTACTGACATTGCTAAACAGTTTAAACTAAAACCAGTAGTAACTGCTGATGCTACAAAGTTTGCACAACAATCGATGATAGGTCATACGTATTGGGAAAAGATCCAAGAACTTGCGGAACGTGTGGGTTATGTAGCACAGATGCTTGGTACAGAACTGCATTTCCATCAAATGGATACCATGATTGATATGTTTGCAACTACGATCCCTGTACTTTCTTTCAATGACCCCTACTCAAATCCTTGGGCCAGTGTAAAGGCTCAAACCCTTGATTCTTTTACTCCTAGGATCGGAGACTACACAGATCTGGCTCAACATAACCGCAGTACAAAGGTAGTTACAGGAGTACACCCTGTTACAGGAAAAACTTATAAGGTTACTTCCTCGCCTAATGCTGTAGGAAAAGCCTTAAGAACGTCAACTAAAGACCCACTATTTAATGAGGTAATGCCCACAACAATAACCGATAGTGTGGTTGCGGCTCAAAAACGTGTGGATGCTCAAGCACAACTGTCAAGGTTTAACATTATGGCTAAAGGGGCAGGTCAAGGGGATCCTCGACTTTCTCCATACAGGACTGTTGAAATAAACGGCACTGGAGACACAACTGACGGTTACTGGATTATTAAAAAGATTGAACACTTCATTACCGCAGATGGTCGTTATCAGATCGAATTCTCATGTATGACAGATGGAACGGGTAAAAGCAAGGGAAGTTCAACCCGATCCGTAAATGCCAGCACAATACCTGTAAGAAACATACCGTATGAGATGTCAACTGGTATAACCAGTACAAAAACAGTTTCTACCTTAAGTTCTCCAACAGCAATGCTTAGTCAAACTAATACAGGGTTCAATGTAACACCAAGACGATGGGTAGGTAAGTAATGGCTACTACTATAACAACTGTTAATGAAACGGCTATATCTTTGCCTTTTTCATTAAGTAGTTTTGGAAAAGTTGCAGATACCACAGACCAGAAAAAGATTTGGCAAGATAGAGTCTTATCTGTTATTGGAACGGCTATGTACGAAAGAGTCATGCGTCCAAATTTTGGTACAAGTATTACTTCTTACATGTTTGATAATCAAGATACTGCTCAAGCAGAGATCAAAAATGAAGTTACTAATGCTTTTGGGTCTCAACTAACTAAGTTAAAACTAGTAAATACTGTGACTACATTTGACACTTACTCAGAAACCGTATCTGTAACTATTACCTATAGCCTTCCAAATAGCGATGTAGTAACTACTGTAATCGCTACAGCCCTTATCAATAACACAGCACCACTCTTTGAGGAGAACCTATGAGCATAACACCGCCATCATCGATCCCTGTATCTATTGACTACACAGGTAGAGACTACTACTCGATTCGTAATGATCTTATTGCCCGTGTCCAGGCTCGCATCCCCAACTGGACTGCTTCTGATCCAGCAGATTTTGGTGTGGCATTGGTAGAGGCTTTTGCTTACATGGGTGACCTCATGAACTACTACATTGATCGTTCTGCTAACGAATCGTACCTAGCAACTGCTGTACAACGTCAAAGTGTACTTAACATTGCTGCTAACTACGGATACATCCCCGCCAGTTACCGTTCTGCATCTTGTACTATCATGTTTACAAATACTTCTTCAAGCATAGTAACAATTTATGCGGGAACAGTAGTTTCTGGCCAAGTTGTTATCGGTGATACAACCACAACTGTTTTCTTTACAACGCTTGCAGACGCTGTAATCTCGGCAGGAAGTGTTGGGTCTCCGCAAACCGCGTCTGTACTTGCCCTTCATGGAGAGTCTATAATTCAAGTAGACCCAGTAAACAGTGACGTTAACTACGGTGAACTTATTGGCACTTCAGATGGAACACCTGGACAAGCATATCAACTTGGCCAAAACCCAGTACAGGACGGTTCAATAAGTGTTTACGTTCAAGATGGAGACACCTACGTCAAGTGGACACCTGTCCAGTATCTACTTGATTTTGGGCCTAATGATTTGGTTTTCTCAACATCTGTAGACGCAAATGATGTAGTCACAGTTAATTTTGGAGATGGAATATCTGGCGCAATACCAAACCTTCATGAGCAGGTAAGAGCGGTTTACACAGTAGGTGGTGGATCAATCGGTAACATTCCAGCAGGAACTATTGACACCATTAACTACGTACCTACACTTACATCATCTCAAACTACTGCTTTGCAAAGTTACATTACTCCTAGCAATCCAGCGGCTGCTGTTGGTGGTTCTGATCCAGAAAGCACAGATCAAATTCGTGTAGCAGCCCCATTGGTACTTCGCACAAACAACCGCGCTGTTACCTTGACGGACTATGCAAGTCTCGCTGTATCTGTAAACAACGTCAGCAAAGCAAACGCTCAAGCAAGCGTGTTTACATCTGTAACTTTGTACATTGCACCTACCCGTTTGGCTACAGATACCGATGTTGCTCCTGGTTTAGACGGAACAGGGTCTACTCAAAATGGAAACCCAACACTTGAGTTCACAACAATGGAAGCAGCCGTTACTTCATTTATCAGTGACAAGTTACTTCTAGGAACTACTGTAACAATTCAACCTCCAACGTACGTTGATGCAAACATTACAATTCAGTATTCCAAGTTGGCTCAATACACAGACGCAGAAGTTCAGGCTGCCTTGATGAACCAACTGCTTAAAGTCTACGGATATAATGGAATGTTCTTTCAAGACACGATTTATCCTCAAGACATTGAAGCAGTACTTCGTCAAGTAAATGGCGTTTCAACTGTTCAAGTTACAGACCTATACAGGCACGGTGCAAGTGCTGAGCGAGATACCTTGATTGGTGCTGCTAATGAAATCTTTCGTTTTCAAGAAGCAAACGTAAGTATTGCGTCACTGTAATGGACAGTATTAAAAGACTACACGGTGTTTATCGAGGTATTGTTAAATCAAACAACGATCCCTTGAATCAACGTCGCGTAAAAGTTTCCGTACAAACTACTGGAGAAGAAGTGACTGATTGGGTTTCTCCAATGGAACCTGTAAATACAAGTTACGCAGCCCCCTCTATTGGTCAAGGTGTTTGGGTTCAGTATGTTGGAGGAGACCCTGAGTACCCTGTATGGTTTGGTACTTTTGGAACAAACCAAGCAACAACAAAAAAATTGTTTATCAAACCTTTACCAAACTCAACCTCATTGACTGGAATAACAAGTTATCTAATTATTACTAATAACCCAGACGGTACTCAAGAGGTTGATTTGATGGCAACCCTTTTGGCTATGGCAAACAAGTTGGCAAATTTAGAAAATCGTGTTCATATTTTGGAAACAACGCCAGACATAGACAACTAGTTAAGCCAGTTTTTCTACCTCTTTAACGAGAAAATGATCCTATAGATTGGAGATACACCTATGACAACCTCTTACTACCCATCCAGTGTTGCCCCTTTTACAACAAAAGTAAACTTTGTAACAACTGTAGATGCGGGGGATGTTAACTCTCTTCAACTTGAAGTCGATTCTCTTGAAGCAAATATTGGAACATACATCACAACAGGTTCTGGTTGGATCGGGTCTTTCGATACAACAACCACTACATGGGATACCCTTAAAGACCGTATTGCAAACATTGAATATGGACTTTACGATGTCTTTACAGCAGTTCCTGCAGGAGGATCTACGGGACAAGTCCTTACAAAATCATCGGACAATGATTACGCTGCTTCATGGACAACCATCAACGCATTGCCAAGTCAAACAGGCAATTCTGGTTACTACCTAACAACTGACGGTACCTCAGCATCATGGGCACCTGCCAATACTAACGCAGATAACTTTAGTCAGTTTCTTCTCGCTGGCTGCTAGGAGCATTAATTCGTGGCTAAATACGGTAACTTTCAATACGGCGGAGCAACTTACGGTCAAACCGCTTTAATCTCCCTTTCTGTTGCCCCTATGAGTATCACAGTGCTTGATTTTAATCAGGTATATGTATCATGGGTTCAGCCAACAGGTACCTTTACAAAAATTCGTTTAGTAAGAAATCAGTCTGGTTTTTCAGAAACTGCAGAAGATGGCGTTATTGTTTGGGAGCAAGACTCTTCAGATGGGTCTAACTTACAAGGGTTGGTTTCTTTAACTTCAATTATTGATGGATCAACTTTGCCTTTGCCATCTATACCTATAACTTCTGGTCGTGAAGTTTACTACACTATGTTTTTGTACACATCAGATGACCTATGGGTTAATGCTGGACAAGTAAGCGATATTGTCCCTTCAGACCACGGGACTACAACTACAACTTTAAATCTTTTACCTACAGTCTTTACATCTGCAGATCAAAACCCAGTAGGTGAAGTAGACACTACGTCAGACCTTTACGGGTTCCTTAGTGCTGCTGCATTTACCTACGATCAAGCGCTAACATCTTTAGAGTTGTTAAAGCCCCAAACTTCATGGGAATTAGTACCTTCATCAACTGTCGCTATTCAAACAAACAATCTTGGACTTAACCAAGAGCCAAATCTTCCTATTAAAAATCAAAAGCAGTTAGTACGTGATGCGTACTACATGTACACAAACAAAGGTACTCATAACGGTCTTCAAACCTACATTGAAGCACTAACAGGGTATGCGCCTAACATCACTATTTCACCAAATCTTTTGCTAAGTGTTCAGGACTCTACGTTTTATAAAGCAGTAGGAAACTGGGTTGCTACAGGTGCAACGATTGCAGCCGCTACAGATATAGTCCCTGTTTCAGGAGTTGCTAACCAAATCGACAACGAATACACATGTAAAATTACAGCCACTGCTGCTGGATCAATGACGCTTGGTGCCAATAACCCTGTCCTCTATGGAGTGCCCGTACAACCAAACACAGAGTATGTAATGTCTGCTGAAATTAAATCACCTACAAGTGCTGGAAATATGTCTATAGGAATTCAGTTCTTTGACCAGTACGGTAACTACACAAGCGCGGCCAACACTGCGACTGCAGTTGCTGCTAATAACACCTGGAAAACAATTAGCATTACTGGAACTTCTGATGCTTCATCTTCTTATGCAGTTCTTACAGCGTCTTGGAGTGCGGCTGGAACGTTCTACCTTGACCAGGTGTGCGTACAAGTTGGATCTACAGCAGCATATGATGAGGCGCGTGCAATCAACGTGGTGTTAGAACCTACGAATATAAACTTAATTATGAATCCGTCGTTTGAAGTTGACCATACTAACTGGACCTTTACAGGTTCACCGACTATTACATTGGACAGCAATGTTACATACCAAGCGTACTCAAGTGACCAAAGTCTTAAGGTAGTCAACACTGCTCCGTACACAATGCGCTCTAACAGCATGTCTGCTACTAACTTCGGCATTGCTGTTGACCAGTACTACACCGCATCTGCGTACATAGAGGCCAGCGGTTCTTTTACATTTACCCTTGTTGCTGCCGATTCATCGGGAACAATACTTGACTCTACTAGTAACACGTACACAGGTTCAGGTTCTTGGAATCGCTACTCATTGACTTACTTACTTGAGGATTTACGAGACACTCCTGCTTTGGCAAACTTAGATCACTTGTACTTTGAAATCGATGTAACTGATTCTCAAACTATCTACTATGATTCTATTCAGGTAGAAAAGGGACGAACTGCTACCGAGTACTTTGATGGAAATATGCCGTCATCTTTTGGAACGATATGGGCAGGCACGCCGAACGAGTCTGTGACTTATCTCTATCCAAATAGCGTGTACAAGATCCCACGAGTAGCCAACACGCTTACGGATTGGGTACCACCTAACCTTTTCTGGAGAATCTCTACCCTTTCAGCCTTGGAGTTTACCAACCTGACCGTGTAGTATGCGGGCATGGTCAACCTACTCGTATCAATAGCCATAACTGGCATAGCAGTACCTTACGTCGTTGAGTTCTTAGGTCTTCTATCGTTTGATTACTTTGGAACTAATCTTGGTCAAAAATATTTAACGCTTCCGTTAAGTTTTGGCGGCCTTTACTCACTTGGTTACTGGAACAAGCAACTCATTGTTGCAACTCCCGCTGCGACCTTTGTAGCAGTAGTAATCATCAAGTGGCTTAATAAACCTGTAGCAACCCCCCAAGCACCGCGCCGCCGTTTACCTCAGATGCCGACCCTTCCATGATCACACGCATCAATGTAGTCTCATTTACAGACGAGGATGTGTCTGCTGCTATCGGTGATCTTGTCACGATGTTTCCAGATCCGTTTATTATCTTTGCCATGACTGAGGACTTGACGTTCTATGACAGCATGATGTCAGTAATCAACAAGTATCAGGTTAAGTACCATGCATTTTATTCTTCGGCTCTTGAACTTCCAGAAGTGACAGACGGACTAGGAACATTTACCAGTGCATCTGATCCAACCAAAGAGGTCATTAAGCAGGTCGAGGCTCACGACATCTTCGCTATTGCGTGGGATGACTCCTTGGAGTGCCATGAGGCGTTGCACTCTGTTGAAGACTACGGAGTAGACGCGTGGAACATCTTGGGAGAACTTGAACTCATTATCATGGATGACGAGGACGAGGAGCCTGAAGAGGCGTTGCTTGAGGTGATCCAAGATGCTATTGGAGACATAGTCGAACTGATGAGCACGTACATCGCCGCCAAGGTTATGAGAGTTCTCCATGAAACTGCTGAGGACATACACAACGAGGGCTGGCACCCTACCCAGTACATAGACGAGGATGACGAGGAGTGAACATCCCAGAGGGCGCCTTTACATCTGACCTGAGCGATTTTGCAGTCAGGCTTCTTGGGCTTATATGCCTTAAATCAGGCTCTGAAGGCCGTTTGCAGGCTTCTGTAGCCGATATGTGTACTTGGACTGGTAAATCTAGTGACAAGACCGTTAGAACGGCTTTGAAGGCTTTAGAGGCATCAGGATTTTTAACCCGACAGCACACCCGCCGTGCTAACGGCTACCAGGGAAAAGACATCTATCAGGTGGTAAAAAATTACCAAGATGAGGAGATGGTGGTAAAAAATTACCAGGATACCGTGGTAAAAAATTACCGCACCTCACATGATAAGGTGACTATTAGTACACGTAGTAATACTGTAGATATGTCATTAGTACCTAATAACAAAACATATAATCAAATAAAAGATATTGGAAACACAAATGTTTCCGAGGAAGGACCCCTCGTACTTGTGAGAAAATATGAAGATGATGGAGACGATCTGGCAGGTTTTGGACTTGTCGAGCCAAAGGCGGAGTCTGCGCCGAAGTTCGCGAAGAACGACCCTAAGACTAGGGGCAAGCGGTCAGAGCACGAATGGACTCCTATGGATGTCGCATCTGAGTTCTCCTTCCTTGTTGGAAGAAAGTTCCCACTTCTCCCAGGAACCGTTAAGGTACGAGATCTTGCAGGAGCGTTAAGCAAGTACCGTAGAGACTTCCACACCACCGCTGTCATTGAGTTAGAGTTGATGCGCCTTTTCATGGCAGACCCTGATAACTTTCGCGGCGTAGGTGATGATGGTGGATTTTTGTACAAGAAGTTCCTTGCATCCTTTAACCGCAACATGAACAGGGCTCGTCAGAACCTAGGACTCTCAGCGGTCAACAGTAAGCAATTTGACGAAACCCAACCAACTAGTGCTACAGTCCCGACCACTAAGTTAATCGCCAGTGATGGTACTGAGTTCGATCGAACCATTGCAGGCACCGCAGCATTTAAACGTTATGAAAACCGCCTTAAGGAGGCAAACAAAGATGGCTAAGAAGACAGACGTAACATGCAACATGAGCATCGTCCTAAACAGCGCAAGCGGTGGAGCATGGTTGCTACATTGGTCAATCGGTGACTCCATGTCCTTTGGCGCATTTGAAGCGTACAAAAACGCATCCGCAGCAAAGCGTCGTGCTAAAGCAATCGTCAATGACTACACACCTCGTAAGTCTATTAAGTGGACACCACTTGAAGGTAACGTTGACGGCGTTGTTAAGGTTGTATCCTTTACAGGTGAACTTAACTACAAGCAAGATGTAGATGCCTTCACTGCTATCCGTGAAGGATACTTAAACAAGTAACTATCTCTGAGGGGGGATACAACGTGAGACTAAGAAGAGCGCCAGAACTATCAAGGCCTAGTATTGATCAGATTATGGCTGAACACAGGGCACGGCAAGCAACGGGGTCATTTCAAGGTGTACAGGGAAGTACTCAGAGTATTAACCTAAACCCAATGAGTGGCCTGACTGCTTCTGTGGGGGTTCAAGGACTTCAACCTTCCCCTAATCGTGAACTTCCATGGTCAACTCGTCAGAAGAAAGTTATTGATGAGGCACTCCACATGTCACGCAGTATTGATGTAGAGCGTGCCAAGGTTGTAGCAGAAGTCATGCAAGCAGACGCGATGGCTCAACAAGCAACCGCTATGCTAGAGATCGCTACACAGTTGTCATATATTGCAGAGTACTTGGGAGGCAAGAGGTAGTGTACGACTTAAACAGTTTGTCACCTATGAAGCGCAACTGGTTGCTTCGTACTTCTAATATCCCTCGACGGTTTCTGGGATTAGAACCATCAGACATCATTGCCCATACAGGTTCTTTTCCTAAGCAAATTGCTGAGTGGATAGACACAGTCCTTGAGGGTGATGTTATTAAAAGTATTGGTGGACTAGGTACAACTGGTGTAGGACTTCTTTTTGATGGCGGTCCAGGTCTTGGAAAGACTACACATGCAGTTGTAGCAGCCATGGAAATTGTTCGCCGAATGTCAAACGACGATACTTCCATATCTAGCCTGTTCAAGTTAAAGCAGAGTGATGTGAGCATGGCTTTTCGACCAGTTCACTACTTGACTTATCCAGAGTTTCTTTCTTACAAGAAGTCTTCTTTTGATGCAAACGGGTCTGAGAAGCAGTCTCTCAATGACAAGTTGGATGGTTTACATGGTCGTTCAGAGTTTGACTGGTTAAACGTTAGAGTTCTTATTATTGATGATCTTGGAAAAGAGTACGGGTCTAAGTACGACGATGCTTCTTTTGATGAGATTCTTCGTATACGATATGACCGTGCTTTACCAACAATAGTTACCACAAATGTTAAACTTGAGAACTGGGAAACACGGTACTCTGAGGCTATGGCAAGTTTTGCCAATGAAGCATTCATACGTGTACCTATAGTTGGATCAGACTTGAGGGAGAAAGGATGAACGCAGTGACTTCTTGGCGCACTATTCAAGTGTTCATCTCTGCTGGCGGTGCTGGCGTATTTGAAGTAGAAGTTGATACCGACACTAAAGACTTGCGATGCAACTGTCCCGTGTGGTTTAAGGACGGATCCTGCAAACATACTCGGTTTATTAACCAAAAAGGTAAAAGCAATCGAGGAAGTTATTTTATCAGTATTCCCACTGAAGTTCCTGAAGGTGAACTTGAAGAGGCCTTTGATGATCCAAAAAAGTTTAGAGATCTAATTATTAAATACAACACTATAGAGGTACTATGAAAAATGGGGACATCTCGAATGAAACGCCGCCTCGTATTATTGTTCATATTGATGTCGTTGCTTTTAGTGAAGTTGTGGAGTCAAAGAAATTACTCAGGACTACAGAAGAAAAAAAGATAACTAAGTTAAACGCAGTCGCATTAAGTCAACTGTGGAACTTAGGAAACAAATTTGGACTGTCTATTGAACTTGCTGCTTACGAAGATGACCTTTGGACTCAAGAACACTTAGACAACTTCATGGAGAGGTTAGACCGAAGAGGTGCTAACCCTTTTAACTATGCAGAACTGTATGTTGATATAGAGAACTTTATAGATGATTTACCATACAGGGCTAACTTTAAGGGCATGATAGACATTCCTAGCAGAGTTGCTCGATATGGGTCATGGGGCGTAGAATTAAATAACTTATAAGGGGCAAACGTGAACAACGAACAACGGTTAATAAGTAAGATCATTCGTGAACGTAACATCGTTCCAGCACTACAACGCAAAGTAAACGCAGCCTGGTTCTTAGACCCTGACAATCGTAAAGTTTGGGAATTAGTTGTACAGCACTACTCTGAGTACAACGAGATACCTTCAGAGGTTGTTATCTCTGATAACTATCCTAACTACGTAGTATTAGAAGAAGAAAAGATCGCTGATAACGTCGAGTACATCCTCGATAAGATGGTTGCTCTTCGCAAGGAGATGATTACTCGTAATGGTCTTGAGGCATCTGTTGAACAGATTCGTATTGGCGAATACGACGGTGCTCTTATCCAAATGGAAAAGACCATTACCCTTGTTAATGACCAAGGTGTACTAGGTACTCATGAGTTGGATCTGAGTAAAGATACCGATGAGCGTTATCAAGAATACTTAAAATTACAAAACGAAGAGTTTCTTGGAATCCCAACAGGGTTTGAAAAGATTGACGAAGCAACCGCAGGTTTGCAGGGCGGTCAGTTAATAACCGTCATTGCACCACCAAAGACTGGTAAATCTCAGATCGCATTGAAGATGGCTATCAATGTTCATGAGCAGGGTAAAGTCCCTATGTTTCAGTCTTTTGAGATGAACAACAAAGAACAACAACAACGTCACGATTCTATACGCGCCCACATCTCGCACACACGTTTGCGTAGAGGAAAGTTGACTACAGCAGAGGATAAGCGCTTTACAGACATGCTTGATCGCATGGATAAGATGCAGTCATTCCATCTAGTTGATGCGGTAAATGGACTCACAGTCTCTGCTTTGTCTGCAAAGATCCAGCAAACTAATCCAGATGTTGTTTTTGTAGATGGTGTGTACTTGATGCTAGATGAGGTTTCTGGAGAGATGAACACTCCACAAGCGATCACTAACATTACCCGCGCATTAAAGCGTTTAGCACAGCGCATTGACAAGCCTGTAATCATTACTACGCAAACTCTTCTTTGGAAGATGCGTGGTGGAAAAGTTACTGCAGACTCAATCGGTTACTCATCTTCCTTCTTCCAAGACTCGGACGTAATCCTTGGTCTAGAGCAGGTAGAAGAGGATGAAGAAGTCCGTAAGTTACGCGTAGTTGCAAGCCGTAACTGCCCACCTACAGAAACCTCTATTACATGGCTTTGGGAAACAGGTTGTTTTCATGATGAGTCTGAGACGACTAAGTGCAACTACTGTACAACTTGGATGTTGAATCGCCCATGATCGATTATGAGAAGGTCATCGTAGGCTTAGACCTAAAGTTTACTTCTCAGCGTGGAGTTGAACTTGAGGGCTTATGCCCTATGCATAAGGCACGTACAGGTAAAGAAGATAACCATCCTTCATGGTGGTTTAACACCGACAATGGTATGCACCTGTGCTTTTCCTGCGGGTATAAGGGAAACATCTTTACCCTTGTTAGAGACCTAAAGGGAATCGATTACTTCGATGCCCAGGAGTTCGTGAACGAGCAGAAGGAATCGACGGCAGACTACTTGTTAGCACGGTTGCGTGACCTGCCTGTGTACGAGGTACCAGAAGAGCCATTAGAGATGTCAGAAGCCCGTTTAGCGGTCTTTACAGAGCCTCCTGAGATAGAACTACGAAAGCGGTTTCTAACCTCAGATGCTGCACGAAAGTGTGGGGTTCTTTGGGATCCCAAAACTTCAGCATGGATCTTGCCTATTCGTAATCCTGAGAATTACAACCTATGGGGATGGCAGGAGAAGGGCGCCCAAGGAAGGTTCTTTAAGAATCAACCAGGAGGGGTTAAAAAGTCTAAGAGCATGTTCAACATCGAGAACATGAGCACAGACACTGTAATCATCGTAGAATCGCCCCTTGATGTTGTTCGTCTAGAATCTGTAGGTTATACAGGAGCAGTATCACCTTATGGAGCAGCATTGAGTGATAGTCAAGCAAAGATCTTACGTAATGCTAAGACCATCATGGCAGCCTATGACAAGGATGATGCAGGTCGTAAAGCCTCTGAAGAGATCGTAAAGTTTGCTCATACATATGGGATGAACCTGACCTTCTTCAACTACAACGGCATAGATGTTAAGGACATTGGCGATATGACCGAAGAGCAGATACACTGGGGCATCAAGCACGCTCGTCACATGGTGGAAGGTAAGGCTGCATACACATGGATTTAAGAGATAAAGATCGTCCCCTACACGTGTGTGTTTGTGGTTCCACGCTGTGGAATGTTAAAGCAATGTTTGAAGATGGAGAGATATCTCTGTACATGTTGGATATGGAATGTGCGCTATGCAATAGCCTAGCAACTGCTCCTACCCCCATAGATAATGTTTAAAGGCACATTAAAACCCTACCAAGTAGAGTCAGTAGACAAAATGGTAGAGCGTAAGCAAATGCTTGTAGCCTTTGAGATGGGTACGGGTAAAACTGTTATGACTATTGCTGCCTTGGAAAACTTGCAGTTAGAAGGAAAGACCCTTGTCATTGCGTTGTCTAGTCTTAAGTACCAATGGCAAAAAGAGATCACTAAGTTTTCTGACTCTACATCTACTGTTGTAGACGGATCTAAATCTGCACGAGAAAAACAGTGGGCATCAGATAGTAAGTATTTAATATGCAACTATGAGGCTATTGTTAATGATTGGGATTTAGTTAGCAAAGTTAAGTGGGATGCAATCGTTTGTGATGAAGCAACCGCTATAAAAGGCTTCCGTTCTCAACGGTCCAAGAAGGTCAAACAGTTATCTAAAGATGTAGAAGTTAGGTTTGCGCTGACTGGTACACCAATTGAGAACGGACGCCCTGAAGAATTGTATTCTATTTTTCAATTCGTTGATCCTTCACTGCTTGGAAGATTTGATTTATTTGATCAGACGTTTATCGTGCGGAATCATTTTGGTGGTGTACAACGCTATCGCAACTTACCTTTGTTTCACGAACGTGTAAAGGTTGCATCAGTACGTAAAACACAAAGCGATCCAGACGTAGCACCATACTTACCCGATACGATACATAGAGATCCTGTGTACGTTAAGTTTGATAAAGATAGTAAGTACTTATATAACTACATCGCTGAAGAACTTCAACAGGAGTTACTTGAAGCGCAGCAATTACTTGGGGCAAGTTTTTCTTTGATGGCTCATTACGGACATGAAAACCAAAGAGGAGGAGCCGCAGATGCTCTTCGAGGATCCATCATGTCAAAGATTACTGCCATGAGGATGCTCTCTGACCATCCTTTACTACTATTAGACTCGGCAAAAAAGTTTGAAGAAGAACTTGGTGAAGGCAGTAGTTATTGTTCAAGTTTAAAAGAGCGAGACCTACTGACCCATACAAAGTCCTACAAACTCAATGTACTTAAACAGTACGTAGAAGATCACCTAGACACAGACCCAGACGCCAAGGTAGTGGTGTTTACCTCTTGGGTAGGAATGGTGCATCTAATTCAAGAAACAGTAGGTGGCACTACTTATACAGGTCAAATGGATGCAAAGCAAAAAGAAGCAAGCAAAGAGAAGTTTTTAACTGACCCAGAGTGTCGTGTCTTTATTTCGTCAGATGCGGGTGGGTATGGTGTAGATTTGCCAAACGCAAACCTATTAATTAACTACGATTTGCCTTGGAGTGCGGGTTTGTCAGTACAGCGTAACGGACGTATTAAACGTGCGTCTAGTCGTTGGCCTACAGTCATAATCCAGGACATTTTGATGCAAAACTCTATTGAAGAGAGGCAGTACGACATGTTGGCGCAAAAGAACGCGGTAGCAGATGCTGTACTAGATGGGGCAGGTATCAACTCAAAGGGTGGAGTTGACTTAACCGTAGGATCTCTGATAGGGTTCCTTACAAATAATAGGCCATAGGAGGAAACATGGCGCGAGTACAAGACGCAGAACCACGTAACGTAACTGAGGATGACTTTATTGGTCAAGCCAAAGAGTTTGTCTTTGTTAAAAAGCAACTTGATTACTTTGAAAAGAAGTCTAAAGAACTTCGTGAAAAGATCTTTTCCAAGATTGATGAAGATGGAGAAGTTGACAGTGAAGGCCATGTCCTTCTATCATTTGATGAGCCTATTGACGGAGTCTATGGGTTTAAAAAGCAACGACGAGTTTCTCGCAAGATCAATGAAGAACTTGCAGAAGAACTT
>Ga0316227_1002207_pt1 | contig 18046 bp, 14 predicted proteins | sample TBH18019metaG_FD_206012 | JGI IMG/M metagenome (GOLD analysis project Ga0316227, IMG submission 206012) | Freshwater microbial communities from Trout Bog Lake, Wisconsin, USA - TBH18019 | ecosystem: Environmental > Aquatic > Freshwater > Lake > Hypolimnion/Profundal zone | place: USA: Wisconsin... | reverse complement strand
TTTAATCGACTCTGCCGCAGGTTTCAGTGAATCCCGCAATGCCGCCTTCGCCTCTGGAGTTGTCAGAATTTTTGCTACCTTGAACTCCCTGGAAATATGCGGAATGAGAAGCTGATCAATCAGTGCATTGTCGATATCTTTCCCGCCTAAGTGGTTGTTACCCGACGTATCGATAACCTTGATGATGCCTTCCTCTGCCTTCATGAGGGCAGCATCAAAGGTGCCTCCACCGAAGTCGAATATTACCCAAATACCCTCCTTAGAACCGAAGGCTATAGACGCAGCGATTGGTTCCTGGAGAAGCTCACAGTATTCGAACCCGGCTAATTTCGCAGCTCTTTGGGTCGCATCAATTTGGGGCTGCTTGAACATTGCTGGGACGGTAATGACAGCTGCTCCGAATGTCTCATCATCTACGTTACTTCTCAGTTTCTTCAGGACCTCTGATGAGAGTTCTTCGGGTGTGAAGCCCTTCCCCATATTGCTTGACATGTATTGACGATCGGTTCCGATGGCTCGCTTGAATTCAGCGAAGCAATTTCGCTCACCGTTCCTTTGCCCGCTGGCAGAGGTGAGGAGAGCCCGCTTTTGCTCCTCCTCCATGGCATTGAAAGCCTTCAAACCTACGTGAATGTTCTTCTTCTTATCATAATAGACGCACGATGGAGTGGTATCCATCTGGGCATCCTTACTCTTTAGAATCCTCACAACGCCATCGTCAACCCTCGAGATTGCCGAATTGGTAGTCCCCAGGTCGATCCCGTAGTCTATCTTTCTGCGCGGCATCTCATGCTCCTGTGCTTACTTCGATTTCTGGAAGTTCAACTGCTTTCCCCTTGTACAGGATCGGGGGCTTGACCACTCTTGTGATGATGCGTTCGCCTGGTGCGAGATCATCAGAAGGAATGAATCGTGTCTTCGCAATCAATTCATCTGTAAACGGTCGATTTAATAGGTCTACTAACTCATATCCTTGACGATTGAAGTCCTCCTCAAGTCGTTCGAGGCTCTTCAAAAGGGGCTTGATCCCCTTGGTGTCCTCGGTCATTGAGTTGAGTCGGAATCGCATGCGATAGATCTCCTCTCCAACTCGGAGGGCGAGTGAATGATCATTAATAGATGCTTGCCCCTTCGGTTCATTCACGGGTTTTACTGCATGAGTCTCAAGAAGTCGCATCTGGTTGTTCAGGAGGGTGACCAATCTCTCGTCTATCTTTAGCGATTCCTGATCGAGGAGATCTCTCGATTCTGAGAGTCGATCTTCTAGACCCCTCTCTCTCCTGTGAATGACCAAGAACATTCCAAATGCACCAAGGAGAAGGCCAGCAAACCCAACAGCCAGAATCATGACCTGCCATCTCGTTTTGGCTGCTAACCCCCCCAATAGGTTCTTGGCTGCATCTGTTTGCTGTCCCAGATCACGTACATCCCTCTGCATCGCTTCTGTCTGGGAGCGATGATTCAGCTCCAATTCCTTGATATGCGTTCGAAGCGACTGATTGTCCTTCTGGACTCGCTGCAGCAGCGCTGTCTCGGCGATGACCTTCCCTTCAAGCTTCTTTAAATCTTGCTGCATTGTTGAATGATCGGGAGGCTGTCCAAAGAGTATTGATCCCAGCCCTATCAGCGCGATTAGCTTTAGCGACTTAGGCATTTGTTGTTCTCCTGAGGCCTTTATCTCACAGAATTTTTAGTCTGAAAATTTCACAGACGCACATCGATAGAGGAACCTTTGATCAGCATATATGGGTGAGTGGGGAAACGCCCACCAACCGGACCATTTATAGGATAGATATCTACCCCTGGCCTCCGCGTAGACTGGTCCCATGACTCCCGCCCGTCCCAGCCCCATGAACCTAACCTTGGTCCCTGCCTACACCAACCAGGCCCTGTTCTCGGATCACCACCTGCAGGTCCGACTGCCTGTGTCACCCTCTTGGCAACGGTGGACTTCGGCGGAACTGGAGTCCATTCATGGCCGGTTGAAGGCTTCTCTTGCTGCCTACATACTACGCCGTCAACCAAAAAACGAAGAAGACACCCGGCAATGGCTAGATGAGGTGCTGGTCATCCTCGGCTATGCCTATCACCGGGAGGCGAGCAGCGCCACGGGCCGCCCCGATTACGTGCTTTTCGAAGATACAGCCACGCTCGCATCGGCTGCGCAGTCCCTCCGTTCAGGGCAGACCCAAGCCTACTACCCTCAGGCCCTCACCGTCCTGGAGGCCAAGTATTGGGATCGTCCACTTCAAAGTCGGGATCCCGAGGGCCATCGGGAGAATCCTGTCCTCCAGATCAACCGATACCTGGATGACGCCGCAATCCACAGCGGAAACCGCATCCAATGGGCGGTGCTGTCCAACGGGCGGCACTGGCGACTCTACTGGCGCGGTGCACCCAGCCGGGCCCTTACACACTACGAAGTTGACCTTCCCGACCTCTTGGAGCACCCGCATCTAGAGGAAGGTGATTTCGCCCGATTCCGCTATTTCCTGATGTTTTTCGGGCGTGAAGCCTTTCTCCGGGACTCCGCCGGAAAGACCCTGCTCGACCGCATCCGCGAGGCCTCGGAAACCTTTGCCACGGAAGTTGGTGCTTCACTCGAAGAGGCCATCTACGGCCCTTCGGGCGCCTTCTTAAAACTCGCACAAGGGCTCTTCCTTGACGCCACACAGCATGGGACCAAAACACTGGATGAGTCACCCCTCCAGGATCTCCGCTCCCTTGAAGCGAATACCCTCGTGCTGCTTTACAGGCTGCTCTTCTTGCTTTACGCAGAGGACCGCAACCTACTGCCTCTCGTGAATCCCGAGTACCTGGGCGCCAGCCTTTCCGCGCTGCGCGAGCGAGCTGCTCAAGTAGTAGATCAGGGCCGCGTACCCACCAGTCGTCGGGCTTCAGAGTGGGGCCACCTTGAAGCCCTATTCGATCTTGTACATCGTGGTGACCCCGGTATGGGGCTGCCCTATTACAACGGCGGCCTTTTCGATCCCGAGCGTCACCCGCTTCTCCAGCAGCTCAAAGTTCCAGACGCACAATTACTGCCCGCCCTAGACGCTCTCAGTCGCGTCGTGATGGAGGGCCAGCGCCGTCGCGTAGACTTCCGCGACCTGGGTGTGCGGCAGCTCGGGTCGTTGTATGAAGGCCTGCTCGAATACCGGCTCAACCTGGCGGGAGACGGCCTCTCCATTTCCCAGGACAGCTTGGTGCGGCGCACCACCGCCAGCTACTACACCCACGAAAGCTTGGTGGCCCGGCTAGTATCCGACACCCTAGATCCCATTCTGGCGGCCCGTCGGCAGGGTTCGGATGTTGCCCTCCAGGCATGGATCACGACATTCACTCCCGTAAAAGGCGTGGCCCAGCGACTAAAGCAGGAAAAGCTCAGGGAAGAGCACGAATCCGAGGTGGTGGATCTCCTATTGGATATGAAGGTGCTCGATCTAGCTATGGGATCAGGCCACTTCCTAGTGGCCGCGCTGGATCACTTAACCGATGGACTCATGTCCACACTGTCTCACCACCAGGAGGACCCAGCCCTGGTTGCAATTTCGGCTCAGCATCCCGTCTTCCGGACGCTAGAAGAACAACGTAATTCCATAGCCCGGTCCTTAGTGGATCAGGGCCTGTCCAACGAGGCCGTAGAGGGCATCCTGCCCCACCTTGACGATCTGCGTCTTCTCAAGCGTTTGGTGATGAAGCGGTGCCTGTTTGGGGTGGACCTCAATCCCATGGCCGTCGAATTGGCCAAACTGAGTCTGTGGCTCGACAGTTTCACCCTCGGTGCGCCCCTCAGTTTCCTGGACCACCACCTGAAGGCGGGTAACAGCCTGGTGGGCAGTTCAATGGCTGACTACACTAAACTCCGGTTGGATGCCCAAGGCGCCACCATCGGCGCGGGACTCTTCGCCGAATCCCACGCCTTCGACCCGGAAGAAGTGCTGGATGAATTGCACCACCTACTTGCCCTATCTGACGCTACCCGCGATCAGGTACGTCAATCCCAGGCCCTCTATCAGACCGTAGAAAAGCAATTAGCCTTCACTCGGGTAGCGCTGGATGTGGTCGCCAGTCGCGACTTTTCTAACCCTCCCCGTCGCGTGGGGCGAGCGCGTGGCGCCACCGTGGTAGATGATGCCTCTGTACTTCTCGCCGATGACGGGGCGCTGAAGCGGCTGTATCAACTCATTCATGAGGGGCGCGAGCAGGTCGCCCGATTACCAGAGGCCTTGCGCCTGACGGCTCTGAACGTGGTGGAAGACCGCACTCGCCACTTCTTCTTCCATTGGGATCTGGCGTTCCCGGAAGTCTTTCTCCGGAAGGGTGCCAAGGGGTTTGACGCAGTTCTAACCAATCCACCATGGGAGCGAATCAAGCTTCAAGAAAATGAATTCTTTGGCCAGCATATGCCCGAGCTGGCGAGACTTCCAAACGCAGCTCAGCGTAGAGCGGCCATCCAACGGCTTCGCACCGAGAATACCGCTTTATGGGAGGCTTACGAATCTGCCCACTCGGTGCGTGAGTCCTTGCTTGACTATGCCCACCAAAGTGGGTGCTACCCGTTGCTGGGTGGTGGCGACACCAATCTCTACGCGCTAATGGTCGAACGCGGCCTCGCCCTGTTGAAGCCGGAGGGCCGCGCTGGGTTCGTGGTGCCTTCCGGCCTCGCCACGGATTTCGGAAATGCAGTTTTCTTCGGCAAGATGGTGCGCAGCCGACGGCTCGCCTTCCTTTTTGACTTTGAGAACCGACTAGGACTTTTTCCATCGGTGGACAGTCGATTCAAATTCAGCCTGGTTGGCTTCACGGGCGAGGGCGTGGGAGCGGATCGAATTCCTACCGCATTCTTCTTGCATAGAGCTGATGAGTTAGAAGCCAGAATCCTACATCTTGATCCCGCAGATTTCACCCTGATGAACCCCAACACGGGTACGTGCCCCGTGTTCCGAACGGCTGAGGACTACGCGATAACCCGTCGCATATACCAGCGGGTGCCAGTCCTGCACCGCCTAGATCCGTCCGAAGATCCCTGGGGCGTTCGCTTCAATCGCCTATTTGACATGACGAATGACAGTAGAATCTTCCGCACAGTGGCTGACCTGGAGCGCCTAGGAGCCTGGCGTGAAGCTGGCCCGATGCCCATTTGGGACAGTCCGGAGGGCCGATTCGTACCCTTGCTGGAAGGCAAAATGGTGCAGGCCTTCGATCCACGAGCCGCAGGCGTGATAATCAACCCAGAGAATATTCATCGCCCCGCGATTGCGGAGGCTTCCCGACTTGACCAACTACAGAACCCTGAATTCTTCCCATCACCTCAAGCATGGGTCTCAGAAACCGAGGTTCACTCTCGATTGGGCCATGCAACTTTGCCGGCCTTCATCGGATTTAAGAGTGTCACGAGTCCCACGAATGTTCGGACGATGATTGCTTCGATGCTACCCGTAACAGGTGTTGGGAACAGCATGCCCATCCTGCTCAGCGATCAACCATGGATTCGCCAGCTTCTGCTTCTGGCCAACATGAATGCTCTTGTTTATGACTATGTGCTCCGTCAGAAGATCGGAGGTCAGAACCTCAACTTCTTCTACCTTGAGCAGCAACCTACGCTCGCACCAACATTTTACGACCAGCTCCACCACGGCCATCGGTGGTTGGATCTCATCGCCCCCCGATCTTTGGAGCTGAGCTACACATGCCTTGCCCTGAAGCCGCTGGCCGAAGCCTGTGGCCGCGAAGGCCCGCCTTTTGAATGGAACCCGGCCCGCCGCCGCGTCTTGCGCGCCCAACTTGACGCCCTATACTTCCTCGCTTACGGCTTCGACCAATCCGATGACGAAGGATCCGTGGCCCACATCCTTGGCACCTTTCCCCTCCTGAACCAGGACGATCCAGGCTACGCCGGGCTGGTTAAAGGCCATCTCCGTGCCTACCGAGCAGGGCGAATGGAAGCAGAAGTAGAAGGGTGACTCAGGGTCTGATTTAACAATCCCAGCCCTCCGCCGCCCGGAAGCTGTGCCACCGGTTCTCCCCCACTACGATGTGGTCCGCCAGGGGCACTCCCAGGCTCTCACCTGCGGAACGGAGCCTTTTGGTCAGGGCCATATCCTCACGAGATGGCGTCGGATCGCCGCTGGGGTGGTTATGCCAGGCCAGTGCGGAAGTGGCTCCATAACGAAGAGCCTCTCGGTAGAATTCCCGTGGGCTGATGAGGCAGGCCGTGGCCGTGCCCTTGCTGAGAATGCGATCCGCCAACACTTCACCCTTGGCGTTCAGGCAGACCAGGCCAAACACTTCCTCGGTTAGGCCGTGAGCCTTAGGGATGAGGTAGGCCCCAGCGGCTCGGGGGGAGCAAATCTTCTCCCCAGGCTTGCGAGTGCTGCGACGCTGCACCTCCTGAAGGACGGCGATCCTGGCTGCTTCCGATTCGGTTAGGCCGATCTCGATTAATTCGGCTGGGCCCATGCCCAGGAGGGCTCGGAATCCTCCCACGATGGCCATGAATTCGGCGGCTCGGGGGAGTGAGGGCGTGTCAAGCATCGCCTCAATGATTTGCTCGTCCAGAAGGGCCTCGGGTCCGTAGACGGCCACCGTCTCGGCTGCACTGAGAATGTCTGAGAACAGGTTGCGTTTCATGAGGACCTCCGTGTGCCGCTTTGGGCACGAAGAGGCCGAACGCCAAGCTCCCCAGGACTAGACCGGGAACGCACCGGGCAACGCAGAGAACCGGGCAGAGAGCGGGTAGGGACGCCGTGGCGCACCAGCGTCTCAGGCCAGTGCCAGAGGGGCATGGAGGCCTAATCCGCAATCCCTGTGGATATCTGCAAGACGGAGACCTAAAAATCCTCAAGACAAAAGGACATTGCCGCCTGCTCAAAATTCGGGGCAGGAAGATCCTCGCGGTTTCGAAATGTTTGTGAGTATTCCTATCAAGTACTACCTTTTCGAGACCGATGAATTCGCATGGAGTGAACATGCTTCCGACTAACTTCAATCCCGTGGCCACGTTCGGCTTCCAAGTCGCCACGCACGTCTCAAGCCCACTGGTATCGACCTACCGACTTGGGGGCACCGTAGGGACCACCCTGGTTCTCGGCCTGGTGATCGGGGCCACCGTGGCGTACCGCGCCTTCCGTGGCTCCGAGTTGGTCAGCACAAGTCCACGGACCTATCGCGCTCTCTATGAGCCGTGGGTCGGACCGCTCGGCCTCATCACGATGGGTTACGGGCTGTGCCTCTCGCTGCCGTACTACATGCCCTTGGCTGCCACTATTCGCCCCCAGACCTGGTGGGACTGGGGAACACTCCAGCCTTCCGTGGCCCTCACGGCGACGGGGATCGCATTCGGCGCTGTGGTAGCAGGGGTGACCTCCGTCGTCCGTCGGTATACGCGGGCTGAGAAATCCATGGGACCGGATTTCGAGGACAGTCGGTGGGCACGCTGGCGCGACGTGGCGATTTCGCCGAACTGGTCCTGGTGCATCCCCATGCAGATCCATTACCGGGGAACGACCAGGTACTGGAGCTCCCGAGACGCCGGAAATACTGTTATCGCACCTGAAGCAACAGATACCCATCGTCACATCCTACTGGTGGGCCAGACCGGATCTGGCAAGGGTCATTGCGTGTTCAATCCGATCATTGAAAGCACACAGCATCCAATCTGTTATCAGGATGTTAAGGGACAATGCCCCGGAAAGGATCACCTCGAAAAGCGGTTCGGAGTCGAGATGATCCGCTTCGGATGCGCCGCTGCTGATGGATGGTCCTCCATGTGCTGGAACGCCCTGGAGGAGTGCCGAAACGATCCCCACCCTGCCGACGCCTACGCGGCTCTGGCAGAGGCCCTGATCCCCAGCAATGGAGACCATGACTGGGTGGCCCAACTCACGCGGCCTATCCTAGCCTGGGTCCTCCAGCATGGTGGGTACAACACCCTTTCGGAACTCCAGGATGCAAACGTGCGTGAGGGCGTGGAAAGCGTCGTCATGAAGGCGGGTGTCCCCAAGGGCTTGATGCAGGCCTTAGAGGGGAAAAACGTAAAAGAGTACATGGGAACCACGATCTTCTCAGCCCTGGCCTGCTTCCGGGATGGCTGGGGACGCGACGTAACCAGGGGGCACGAATTCTCCCTGGACGATGTGTGCAAGCGAGGGTGCTACGTGCTGTCAGCCGAGCCCACCGTCTCACAGCGGACTCCTCTCGTCGTGTTCTGGCGGATGTTGTTCAGAAAGCTCCTTCAGTCATCCAAGCCAGTCCCGCTCACAATGCTTTTCGATGAGGCGCTTGCGGCTGGCAAGATCCCCTCCGTGCGAGACGCCTTGGTTACACTCCGCGACAGGGAGGTGTCCATCGTCTTCGGCACTCAGCACCTCAGCGGTCTCAGGGAGGTCTACGGCAACGCAGAGAGCGAGAGTCTCATTGCCTCCTTCAGCGCCCGCATTTGGCTGCTGTCGGGCCTCGACGAGCGGGACCGTGAACACATCTCCAAGGTGCTCGGCAAGCGCACCATGCCGAGAAAACAGGGCAAGGACATTGTTCCCGTTGTTGTGCCCCTGCTGACGCTGGCGGAACTCAATCGCCGGGCTAATGAGACGAGATATATGCGGGTGAACGGCAAACTTCGGAAGGTTCCCGTCTTCTGGGCGATCATCGACGGTCCTGGGTTCACTAAGCGCGGAGAACCTGTCATTGGTAAGTTTCTCGGAGGGAGGAACAATTTTATTCGCCGTCCCACCGTGGAAGAACTGAACGAGGAATTGCAGACTCCGATTTCGATTCCTCTCCCGCCTAAGAACCTCACGCCCGCCGCTCCTGTGGTCTCCGAAGACGATACGTCTGAGGGCCTGTGTGACGACTACCCTTCTCCCGACGAACCCCTCGCTCCTGAACAAATCCTCACCGCCAAGGCCATCTACAACATGACCGCAGACGAGGCGCTTCGCGCCGCCTCGAAGATTCTTGGCAGCACTTACTTGCCACAGATTCCCACGGGTCACGAAGACATCTGAGGTCCCCCACCTTGTGCTGTCTTCGCCGAATGAACATACCTTCTCCAAGTGCTGCTCACGACCTGGAAGGGGAGAACAGTCTACTTGCTAGGAGAGGTGATGGAGATCTCCCTGCGGATCCAACAGACCCTTGGTGGATTTGCTGGCCACCACCCCGGCGGTTCCATCAGCACGGCTCCGCATTCATCACAGAGCAAACGCGGGGACGGGGTTCCATCTTCGGCGCTGGTGTTAGGGTGGTTGCATGCCATGTTAAAGATTTGTAACACCTCACCAGTGAAAGCCAGTTTAGGTTCGTTCACGTTTCGTCACGTTTTCGCTGGTGAATCAGATAGTGCCCCTTCAACCTAGGCCCAGTTTCTTCCACTGCTCCCATACGGAACGTTGTCGGGTGTCTGCGCGCTTCATCGTTCAATTTCCCCGCCGCCCTTGGCGACGCCATGACCAAGCTCGGCGGCATGATGCAGTGCCTTCGCCGCCAGTCCCACGACTGGGATCTTGGAAGCCAAATCCAAGACCTTCGCCGCAGGAGCAGGTAGTTTCGCCGCTACCATGCCGGTGACTGCCTTGCTCATGGCCAAACCCCCTTTTGCCACTTCCGAGGCCGTTCCCCCAATGGCCTGAAGTGGGTTCAATGTGATTGCCCCCTGAACAAACTGCCGGGTCGCTCTGATGCTAGCCAGTAGGGCTTCCTTGCCGGTTTTGGCGAGAATCTGGACCTCTTTTGGGGCGGTATTCATGCCTGCACTCGTCAGGGCGCCTAGGCCCTGTTGTGCTATGTCCTTTGTGGCGGTAGCGGCGTCTTTCACGGTGCTTTTGAGCCCGCCCTTGAGGTCGCGGGCGCCGGTCTGCACGGCCTCGGCACCTACTTTCGCGTAGCCCGCGCCCGCTTCTTTCGCTCCAGCGAGCGGGTTGATGATGCCCGTGGCAATGGCTTTGGCCGTCACTTGCACCGCCTGGGCCGCGTTCTTCGCCTGATGAAGCGCGGCCTTCGCTGTCTCCACGGCGACAGTCGTGGCAACCTTCACGGCCCCCTGGACGGTGGCGCTGGCGGTCTGAGTGACGGCGCCTTCCACGGCCTCAGCGTGCTTCATGGAGGGATGCTGGCGGGTCTTGGAGGCCTTTCTTTGGGCCTCCTGGAGCTTCGCCAGAGCCTTCCCTGGCAGTTTTGCCATACCTCGGGCCACGGCCTTGGCTTTCGATTGGATCTTCCCGCCAACCCTCTGGACTCCCATTCGAAGAGGCTCCTGTGCCAGGTCTCTGCGCTCCTTGGCATGGCGTTCGGCCAGCTTTTGCAGAGCTTCGGGGCTCGGTTCGCGGCCCGACCCTTCCGCCTGCGCGTGCAGCGCCCGTACCTCCAGGCCGTGGCGCTCGCCCATCAATTCCTTGCGGGTTTGGTAGGTTGCCGCCCAGTTCGCGACGGTCTTAGGGCGGGTCTTTCGGTCCAGACCGACAGTATCTCGCACTCGGTCGGACCAGTTGTGATGCAGGCCAGAAGCCTGGGACAGGTCGTTCTCTTGGTCTCGGAGTTTTCCTGCTTCATGACCAAGCAGGATGCCCTCGATTTCTCTGGATTGGCGCTGAATCTTGGCATCGTATGCCGCCGAACCTGGCTCCATCTCCGTCAATTGATAGGCGTGCTTGGTGCTGAGAACCTCCAGTTCCCGCGCAAGCCCGTTATCCCGGACCACTGCTCTTTCGGCGGCATTCATGTGTTTGAATGGTTCCCGGTCCCGCCTATTCTGTTCCCGCACATTGGCCTGGAATATCCCGTGGCGAATGTTCTCTAACTGCCGAACATCCCCCCGGTGGCGCATTTCGACCCGGTCGCGTTCGACAAGATGTTCAAGGCTACCTTCCATCCCCCTTGCTGCGAAAAAATGGTCAATCTTGGCGCCCTGAAGGTTGTGGCGCTTCTCCTCCAGGTAGGAAGCTCGGGTTACGAATTCCTTCCGAGCATCCCACCGAGCCACTGCGTCCTCGGTGCGGGAAGATGCCTTGAGCGTCCGGTTAAGTTCGGCCCGTTCCTCTCTCAGCTTCTCAAGTTCGGCACCGTACTCCTGCTGGCGAACCTTGGCGTCCTCGCGCTCTGTCGCGTTGCGAATGGGCTTCAGTTTCCGGTCCTCGCGCCATGCCTTATCCCAGGCTTCCTGAGCCGCGCCATTGCGCCCATCAAGTTCGCGACGCTTGCCGACCTGGCGGGCCTTGAGGCCCTCCAGGGTGTCTGGCAACTCAAAATGAGCATGATAGCTATGATCCACCTCCTTGTGGATGGCGGTGACGATTCTCTCCTCGCCGTCGAAATACCGAGCCTCCAGATGGCGGGCCTGCGCAGCAAAATGCTCGCGCATCACCTCGTCGGGTTCCATCTCAGGGTGGCGTTCCAGGAGACACTGGGTCTCCAACACCGAGGCGTCTGAAAGCAGTTCCGTGTAGGCATGATCCCCTCCACCCATGCGGTCGAGCGCCTCCGAGATGGACAGGTCCTTTCCGTCGGAGCCGATCACCTGGACGCTTTCCCGGTCTTGCGAAGCCTCCTGGTAGTGAAGGCGGCGAGCAAGTGAGGGCATGGACTTGAGGCCCCGGCTGACGGATTTGGTGGAAGGTGCGGAAATGACTCGCTGAATCGTCATGTCAGGCCCTCTTCAGTGTTTCCATTTGGAAATCGACCAACTTCTTGCCGTCGGTCATGCCCCGCTCAATCTCTCGGTAGCTCTCGCGGACACCGCGTTCGTCCGTGCCTCGCACCTGTGCCAGAACGAGTTTCAGGAGGATCTGGAGACGGTTCTGCGCCTTCTCCAGTTCGGCCTCAAGGGAGGTCCTGAGGGCATCCTGGCGGGCGGCAAGTTCCTGGATTGCGGCGGTATTGGCAGCGATTACCTCGCCAATCTGAGCCATGTTCTGTGCAGCGATTTCTTGGAAGCCCTTGCGATCCGCCTTCCTTCGTTCGATCTCATCGTCCTCGATGGACTTGACCACGCCGATCACACCATCAATTCGCTTGAGAATTTTTTCGAGGCGAGCCTCGAACGGCTGTTCCTGGCCCTGCTCAAGCGCCACCGACAGTGCCTTTCTCGCGAATTCCGATACAGTTCGACCGTCCTTCAGCACGGTCAATTTCAGTTTCTTATGGAGGTCCGGCTCCAGGTAAACCTGGAGCGAAACGGGCTTCGGCGCGGGTTTCTGTGGCTTCATCTCCCTGTCCTCCAAACAGACGGCCCCGCCTGCATATTCTTTATCGGTAGTATTCCTTGCTCACTTTAATGGTTCATTAAATATTTCATGAATCGTATTCATTATTTTGATTCATCTTTAGTGTGCGATTAATATTCATGTCATGAGCACCTATTTCGGATGTGCTGATCTATCTGGGCGTTAGCCCATTGGCCCGAAGGGCTATCTGGCCACCCAAAGGGTGGCCCTTCTCCCCGCCGTTCCAGCCTCATCGCCGCTTCCTCGGGATTCCCAGGCATAACTCAATTTACGATTTCGTAGTCAGGCACCTCAAGGAATCCTCCGCCATTTCGTCCTGATTTCCGTGAATTCCCTTCCCCATTTTCCTTTGAATTTATTCGGGTTTTCCTTCCAGACGACTCTAGGTTGTCGGCCCTTAAAATTTTTACAAGTTAGATCATTTTAGTCTTTATTGTCCTAGATAATCCTTCGTTGAATTCACTGAATAATTTCTGAAAATCGGGTAATGATACGAGTATTTGCACCCGATGCGTTGAGTGTGACTTTTCTGAAAGGAGTCCTATGAAATTCGAGTTCACCCCCCCCTCCTCTCTCACCGCCGGAAAGGTGAAGCTGACCATTCCAAGCGAGGTCCTCGCCTGGGCGGACGAGATCGCAGCTACCAATGAATCCACCCGCGAAGCCGTCCTTGGGCAGGCGATCCGGTTTGCCTTCACCTCGGCAGTGGAACCTCAGCCCAAACCTGCGCGGAAACGAAAGGCCTAAGCATGGCCTCCTCCCGCGTCTCTGCCATTTTGTCGGGAGCTAATCCTCGGCAATTTCGAAAAGGATATTCTGCGATGAAAACACGCCTGCAAGTCATCCGCCGTTGGGCTGCCTACCGCCTCGGGCTCCGGGACACCCATGGCGTCAAGAAAATCCGAATCCAAATAAGCATCGGCGACCTATTCCTGGTCGGGGTGGACCAGCAGGGGCAGGAGGTCATCCTGGAGTCTACGTGGTTTGTGCCGGGCATCTGGCCGCATTTGGTGCGTCCCTATAAATCCGATTTGGCTTCAACAGCCCAATCCAAGCTTCAAGACCCAGAACACGATTCCTCCATGCGGCGTCACATGGAGGTGATTGGAATGGGGGGGAAACCCGCCTCCCTATGCATCTATAGAGAGATCGTCACCACGGCAGTCCCCTTCATCTGGGAGGAGAAACCGTGAAGACCACTGTTTTCAAGAGCGGCAACAGCCAATGCGTTCGGATTCCCCGGGATCTGCGGGTTCCTGCAACCGTCAAGGAAGCACTCATAGAAATAAGTGATGAAGGCTTTCTCATCGTGATGCCAATCGTGCCTGATCCAGACGAGAGCCGCAAAGCCCAGACGTTGATCAGTCAGGACCTCACCAATGCGACCGAACTTCTCACTGCCTGGGCTGCTCTGCCCGAGGAAGAGCGTCTTGCCTCAGCCAGGAGGGTTCGGCAGGAAGTCTGTCGAATGGACGAGTCGAAGCCACGGCGCCAGGCAAAACCATCATGGAGGCGGACAGACCCGACCAAGTTCCCCTTCCACGGGTTCCCACGCGGCCAGGCCAAGTGACTCGATAGAATTCCTGGTTGGGCTGGTCCGCGCACAGGGGCCACTTCCGCCCCCGCCTTGCGGGGGCTTTTCATTTCGGCGGTCCCGGCCCCTAGGGCAGCGCCTCCGGCGCCAAAGCCATTCCCATCGGAGGGGAATGGGGGTTAGAGGCTGGCGCCCCCAGAAGCCCTGGCCTGTCGCGTTCTGTGCTTCGACCAGGCATCTCTTCCCTCCGCACAGGGGCGACTGTGGGTCGCCCCTGTGCTCGCCAGGGCGCCTTGCGCTCCCCAGGAGCCCCCGGCGCCCTGGGCGAGTGCGGAAGTGGCTCTATCGCCCCTCACGCAGTTCCGGGTGGATCTCCACCCCTCCACGGCCTCAATCTTCGGACGGTTCCAAATCCCGGAGCTTCTGGCCAAGCTTCGCGTGGAGATGGGTCCAAGTTCGGGCTCCGCCCTTCGTCGAAAGTCGTCCCGCTCCCAACCAAAACTGAACGTCCATTTTTAGGCCCATCAGAAGAGCGGCGGCCTCCTCGTCCCCTCTGTTCGCCTTCGCCCAAAGGTGCCAGGGCAACCAAGTGTCCAGCGCCACCCAGAGGCAGATTGTGTACCGGCGCCCGAGAATTTGGACGATCTGCTCGGCGGAGACATCGACGCCCACAATGGTTGGCTTCATTTTCAGGTTCGTTTTCATCGGAGTTCCCCTTTATCAATAGGCAAAGTTAAGAAGTCTCAGTTCCCGAGGTCCAGGCTGTAGGCCGTGGCGACGGACTCGGCCCAGTGGTGGTTCCAGGCCCGCTTCCACACGAGGCTGCCCTCCTTCATGTCTGCGGCCTCCAGGCGTTGGCGCAATTCCTGCTGAAGTGTCTCGGCGTCCGGTCCGAGAGCCGCCTCGGCCTTGGCCAGCAGGGCGGCACGGGCCTCTCGTTCCTGATCGTGATGGGCGAGGTAGCCCGCCGATTCCGGGGACGGCGCGGAGGCTCGCAGTCGCTGCCATTCATCGAAGGCCTTCCGGGCTCCAGGCACCGACTGGAGCCTGGGGGAGAGACTCTTGTCCCAGGGGGAGCTACTAGCCGTTAGGTCTTCCTTCTGGCGGGTCCTGGCCCGCTTAAGCAGGACCGCATCCCGACGGGTCAAAATGCTCCTGAGATAGCCGCCCCGGTTGTTGACGCCCCGGCGACTACCCAAGGTCTCGATTGCCGCCGCTACCAGGTAGCGAGGTTGAAGGTCCGGCGCGGCGGCGGCGATCTCCGTCACGATCCGATCCGCCTGACTGGGGGAAACCTCGGCGGCGATCAGAGTCTCCACGGCCTCTGCATCAATCCGGACCGCAGACTGGGTGGGCACCTCCTGCTGCTGGACCGTACGCCGCAAGATCCGCTCCCGGAGGGTCTGGGCGAGCTTCGAGCCCGGTCGCAGGACGGCCAGGGCATAAGCTCTGATCGAGCGGGTTCCGGGACGGGAGGAAGCGTCCTGGGCGGCCGCCCGGAGAAGCTCGACCCCTTCGGCCGGGTCCACCTGGCTCTGCTCCAGGACGGAGCGAAGTGCAGCCTCCGAAAAGCGGTCAGGAGCGCTCATCCCCTCGACCAGGACCTGCAAGTCCCCATAGACCCCAGCCCACCTGGCAGGCACAGCAGCCAACGCAGCCCCCTGCCGGGAGCGACCTTGTTTGGTGATGCTGTGCTGATGGTCGAAGAATTCTTCCTTTGTGGATTCGGAGGCTCCCGGTTTGGTGATGATGCGCTGATGGTCGATGGATTCTTCCTCTGTAGATCCGAAGGATCCAAGAGGGGGAAGGGGCAGAAAATCTGCATTTCGAGCGATGTCGTCAGCCCCAGGGTAATGCCGATATTTACCCGTGGCTTTCGCCTTGGCCGCCACCTTCGCCACCTGCGCCTCCGCCTGGAGGTCTGCCAAGCTCGGCCCCAAAACGGGCAAGAAGAAAGTCGAGGCCTTCCCCGTTCCGCGACTCCCCTGTGTTCCAGGGTCGATCCCACCGACGTACCTGGATACCAAAGTGAGGACGTCCCGAAGGTATACCGGACTGTACCCGAGTTGTGGCCCCAACGCGTACGGGTTGACCTCGACTGTGTGGAGACCCCGGATGCTCCCCTGGTGAGTGGCCCAGCGGAGCATCGCCCGCACGGGCCGCTCCACCCCCAGGTAACCACATGCCTGCGCTTCCTCTAACCAATCCGTGTAGGCCTCCTCGCGACGTTCGCCAAGCCTGTCGGCAAGACGAGCGCCGGGCGCTCTCCCCTTCGGATGTGCTGAGCGGACGGAATCTTTACTGGTCCGGTCAGGTTTGCGGGAGTGCCGATTAGGCTGTATAATATTCTTGCGGGCTTGCCCCGTGGTCGTTGTGTTCATTTTTTCCCCGGAAAAGGAAGGTGGGTGCAGTGACCGGGCTGGGAGACGGCTAATCTCTTGGCCCGCTGGTTCTAAGAAATTCGAAGCCCCCACGCCTTCTGGTGTGGGGGTTTTGCTGTGTTAGCTAGGAGGCCCTCTTCCCTCGACGGCGATGTAGGGGGGACTCACCTGCCTCAGGGGGCGGAGGCTCCGTCACCTGTTGGTGAAGCCATCGCATGACCACGGAAAACAAAAATACCTTCCGCCTGCACCCCGGCAGCAAAGTGTAGGGGAAATAAGGCAGAAGCTTTGGAAACAGGGATGTTCCGGAAGCACCGGGCAAGTAGGGCTGAATCTTGGGGCGAAGCTGCTTTGCCGAGAGGAAGGGCTCTAGCCCTTGGATCACGTCTTGGGTCACGGAGGCCTCCTGATAGGTCCAGCATAACCTTTGTCGGTTCGTTAGCAATACATATTCGATACATTTTAATTATTTTCAATTCATTTTAGATTCGTATTGACTACACAAGACATTACAAAATCTGGTCACTGGTCAATGCCGCAAATACCAGCTAATTTCGGTCCATGCGACGTTCAGCCCCAAGACCCGAAGGATTCCCTTCTCGACTCCAGGCCGTGGTGGACCGGTATGGTTCCATCCAGGCCACGGCCGATGTGACCGGGCAGGCCCCAAAAACCATCTCGGAATGGCTGCGCGGCGTACGCGTCCCTCACGCTTCGACCATCAAGAAATTCTGCGAGAAAGCAGAGATCCTCCCGAACTGGCTCCTCCACGGTACGGACGATCCTGATGACGGTGTGATCACCAGTCGAGCCCTACTTCCCGGGCAGTCCTCAACCACCAAGGTTTATTCCCAGGACGGCCGTGAGAGTATCAACACTGTCTCCCAAGCGTGGCTAGAGTGGCGGTTTGGAGTCCGACCCAACCAAAGTGTCGGAGTCCTGCACGCAACCTCAGAGGACGCCATTCCCGGCGAAATCGACCCAGAAGAGCCTGTCTTGTTCCTTTTGGAACATGGCGAAGACTCTCCAAGAGGGGCGGGTGACGTTGGCGAAATCGTTCTCCTTCAAGAAGACAATGGCAAGCTGCGGATATTCAAAATCGAGGATGAGGGTTACGTTCGCGGTCGTATTTGGGGCACGGCACTATGGACCGGAAAAACTCTGAATCGACGCACACCGAAGCCCAAGAAGAATGGTTAAGAATCACGACTCACCGGCACGACGCTATGTGCGCGGGTTGGCGCCAGTACTTCTGGCCGATGGGAGTATCGTTTATTACTACAAATTTGAGTTCCGAGGTGAGGGCTATCACGGCTCCACGGAAGAATCCACTGAACGCGAGGCCACCAAGTTTCTCGAAGCGCTGAAAACAGACCTGCGCGATAAGGCAAAACGAGGAAAGCATTCACGGCTATCATTGCCAATTTTATCAAGTATTTACGATGACTGGCTGAAGATTGCAAAGACCCAGTTCTCAGTGCGCCATTTGAAGTCGGTCAAGTCCTATTGGACGCTCCACATTGATCCCAGATTAGGCCATCTGCCGCTGGACAAAATCAGCACTGAAAGGGTCGAAGAAACGCGGTCGGCGTACCTCGAAAATGGAGGCTCTTCGGGCGGCGCGAACAACCTGATCAAGACGGTCAATTCGTTGTTCGGTTTCGCAATTCGGCGCCGGATTCTGGCGACACGTCCGTACGACATTTCGAGGCTACAAGTTCAGCGGATACCACGCCCCGTTCTGCCTGCCCAGGCAGTGGGGAAATTCCTGTCCGAAATTGACCGCTCCAGGAACCCCAACGTGAGCGGGATCATCCGCGTAATGTTGGGCCTCGGGTTGCGCGAAAACGAGGCCTTGAACGCACGCTGGGAGAACCTGGATCTTCGCCGGAACACCTATCAGACAGCGA